>ERZ1034680.10-NODE-10-length-177123-cov-45.147345_pt1 | contig 177123 bp, 155 predicted proteins | sample MGYA00520639_ERZ1034680 | MGnify/ENA primary metagenome ERZ1034680 (study PRJEB33766, sample SAMN09781760) | gut metagenome | biome: gut microbiome | host: Homo sapiens | place: Madagascar | study: EMG produced TPA metagenomics assembly of the PRJNA485056 data...
CTTACTAAAACCATTGCATATAAAAAAACATAGGCATTAAAATCTAGCCCCCACCAAAAGCCATAGCGAAAACACTCAAACCACTTGCGCCACTCGCCCTTTGGCGTCTTTTTCGGACCATAAATCCATATAAAAACTAACCGAAATATAGCACAAACTAACGGGGCTACCAGCATCAATTTAAAATCCTGCTGCATCCCCTGCCAAAATAACTCAAACAAAATTATTCCACCTCAACTGCCAATCCTGCTGTCAACACCTTGCAATTAAGCAAAATCATCTTATTTGCAACAGTCTGTGTTTCAGCCAACGATTAACCCTGCTATCGGCACCAGTTCTCGCATTGAATGGACTGTATCACCAGTGTTTAGAATATGCATCGTAAACTTTCCATCACCAAAATCCATCAAATGACGCAAATTGATGGTTCTATCCTCTTGCTCAGCTATTTTTAATAACCATTTAGCACAATTATCACCACAAGCCGATGCGTTAAATACTTGCTCTGGCATATGCCGAATCAGCATCAGCGTTTTTACACCACCAGACAACCGTTCCGGCGAAATCTTGCCTAATACCGGACTATCAATTACGCCATTGCCTAATACCGTTGATTTATCAACATCTAATATCATTTTCTTATTGAATTCATCAACAATCCAATCATCATCATAAACATTTTTAAAATAAACGGCTGTATTATATATTGCATTTGGCATATCACCAAAATATACATGTAACACTATAACTCCACCTCAGTTAAAGCAGCAATTGGCACATTCACCATGATTTTCTCGATATTAGTCTTATTTAAATATACTTTATTGAGTTTTCCTTTAGAATATTGCCAAATTGTCCCTTTTGTCAAATTAATTAGTTCATTAGTAAAAAATTGCTCCCAACTAAAAAATTTGCTACTTTCTACATAATTAGCAGGGTTTGCTAAAAGCTTAATTATATGTCCGTCATCCAATAACTTAGAGCTTAACAGCAGCCATTCAAATGATTCCGGCAAATATAATGAAATATTCGGATGATGCTTTATAAAATTAGTTATGCGCGACATTTCCGGTCCAAAAGCTGCACCATCGGCAATTATTAATATATTTTCATCGCTATGCTGCAAAAGCCATGAAAATATATTTGATTTTCCCCCAGCCGTTATGCAATCTATAAATTTGCCAACAGCTATTTTTTTGAAAAATTGATACCCTGAATTTGAATCCTCAGTTAATATGCAATCAATATTTGCATTTGCTGTATTTATATTTTTATCATAATACGTATACAACTCATTATAAACTTGCTTTAAGCCGTTATATTTTCCTGACATACGAATACCATATATTTCATTTACGCTGTATGGTATATTTTCTAATCGCTCACGAGTTACAATAACGTAATAATTAGTGCTTTCCTTTATAGCACTAGCAAACTCTTCAGAAGCGGTGAAGCGCGCACCTTCATCTATAAAAACTATACTATTAGAAATGTTTTTCAAATCAGATTGCCAAAATCTGCCCGATAAGACTACACATTCTCTAGCAGACTTTATAGTAACACCACTTTCCCAGCCATTATCATTATATTCCTGTATCATTTCCAGCAATGTAGTTTTGCCTGTAGCACTATTTCCTTTGATAATCGTAATATTGCGCCTAATTACAAACTTATATTGCAGTCTGCGGCTTTGCACTATTACTTCATAGCTTCCCTTCATTAAGCCTCTTACCTCTCATGTGGTCAGTTACTTCATCAGCCATAAATTCTGCTGTTGGAATATTTTTATTAAATCTATAGCCATAATCTATCATCAATCAATATTCTCTTAATGTTTCACCATAAAATTCAACCAAGGCAATATCAAATATTTGAAACGCTGGGATATATTCATTCAAAATTTTATTAACCAATATCTTAGCTTGATTGCCATCATATATATGCGTTAAATCATTGCGATCACGCAACATTCTCAACCATAAATCATCAATAAAATCATAAATCTTATATGCTTATTTGATAATCATTTTAGGAGAATCCGTTACTGTTATCGAACGACCATAATGTTTAATTATTTATTTTAACAGCTTCCAGCCTAGTTCAAATTGAATAAAAAATTTATCTATCACCTCGCTGATAATAAATTAATTTGTCAAATCCTGCTTTACCGCTTGATTTAATATTTGTAAATGGCTCTTAAACTTATCATGCTTTTTCATTATAATCACCAACACAAATTAATTAAGCATTTATTTCATCATTCTATTATTCTTCTCATTATTATAAAACATCAGCAATTTTCCTTTTTCGTCATCATATTCATCTAAATAATCCAACGGAATATCCTTATCCGTAAAAATTCGATGATTTTTTATATACCAAAAAGACTTGCCTTCGGCATGAATAGACCACTTATCTTCATTCTCAAATATAGATGTCCCTAAAAATGCATTATTAATATTATTATAATTCAACAACTGTAATACTGTCGGTGCTAATGCTAGACTAGTATCATCATGTGCATCGTATTCATTTGGCAATTTATGCGTTGGATCATATATTATCAATGGTATTCTATCCACAAAATATGGTTGATATGAAGGATCCTTTTTCATCAATTCAACAAATGGTTTATCATAATAATGACAATGATCAGCTGTAAATATTATTATAGTATTATCCTTAAATTTTGATTGCATAAATGTTCGCCAAAATTCACCAAATGAATTGTCCACATTATGCAACGTATTTAAAACCGAATTACTACCATCAGCATATAAAACACCATCAGCAGGACTATCGAATCCAGTATGCGTACCAAACGTATACATAGCTATAAAAAATGGTTTATTTTCATCATATTCTAGCATAAAATTAGTCAAAGCCTTGTACATGTCATTATCTTTTATCGAATTTCCTACCAGTTCATTTGTATTATTTAACATATTACTAACTGATTCCCTTGTAAATATATTAGAAAAACCAGCTACTCGCATAAGATTAGTATAACCATCTTTCTCTGTATGTGGACTAAAAAAGTATGTATTATAATCATCATCTAATATCTTAGGTAAAGTTGAATAATTTAATTTTTGCAAATATGGCTTATTCCAGCCATTTGGTCCATCAGCTCCTCCTCTATATGAATAACAGGAAGCTAATTGTCCCAAGGTTCCTCTAAACGTCGCTGAAGTATGATTATAATAATTATCTACTTTCATACTATGTCTAGCAAAATCATCAATATTCGGTGTCAATTCTTCATATTGACCGCCATAGCAATCTAACAATCTAGCCGATGTACCTTCTGTGAATATCACAATGACGTTTGGTTTACTTTCTTTTGCAGTTATACTTGCATATGGTAAATTATTCTTATAAACCCAATTTTTATAAAAAACATAATCTTCACTATTCACTTCACTATTATTACTGCTATTTGCAACTTCATAAACACATGTTATAAAATCACATATTGGTGATGCATGACCATGCTTAAAATATTTTATATCATCAGCATCAGCAATCATAGTACCAGCATTCTGATAAAACATTATGAACAGCATAATGAAAAAACCGATGCCTATTCTAATCTTTTTACGGTATATAATTTTATCATTACGATTTATGGCTATACCAACAATAATAACAGCACATAAAAGCAATAATGCTAACAATATTACATATTTAGTATTCAAAAACAAATACGCTTGGTTAACATTTTCTAAAGCTAAATTTGTTATATATTCACCATTTTGTGATAAGAATACAAATTGAATAGTATATATAAAAAATGCTATCGCTGAAAGTATTCCTATAAACCCCTGCCACAATTTATTATTTATCAACTGATGCAATAAATATAATCCTAGTAATACCGCCGATATTTCTGGTACATTTTTTGCTATCAAATCTAACCGTCTAAAAGTAGCACTAATAGTTCCATTATAAAAATAATATGCAAATATATTAAGTGCTAATATACCCCCCCGAAAAACAATTGTATTTTCCAATATTTCATTTTATTCAAACTCCCTTTCTGCACATTTTAGCGCACTCATAATAACATCATCCATATCATAATATTTATACTATGCTAAACGACATCCCAAAATAACATTATCATATTTTCTATTACAATCTCCATTATAATTCAATCATTTATTCAGATTAGCTTCTTTTTCATATTCTTTACGTATAGTACCTATCTTTTTATCAGAGCGAGTATCTCTACCATCTTTGTTTCTAATAGTTCCTGGAGGTAATCCATGTTTTTTCTCAAAACTTCCTACTGTGCAATCACTACGTGTCTTTCTCATTTACAATTGACCTCCATTAGCTACTAATCATCATTTTATGACATATTAATTAGTTTTTTATTTTAACGATCTGCCTTTATTATATATCATTTACATCATGCAATATATGTTTACAAAGATTTTCTATAGAATATTTTTTCTTAATTTTAGATAAGCCAGAATTAGCAATATTTTTTCTGGCTTTTTCATTTTTCAACATATAATCAACCTTGTACAGTAAATCATCATCCTTATATTCCACATAATCTATATTAGGAACTAGTACACCGTTAATATCCACGCCAATATTCATAAACATACATGTATTAGTAGCCATAATTTCAAAAGTACGAGGGTTTATACTCGTATGAATTTTTCTATTAATATTCATGCACAACTTACTTCTATTGTAAATTTTTGCTGACTCAGCAGCTGATACCATTCTATTTTCTATACATTCATATAAATACGGATGTTGTTTACTATATTTATATTTTCTCCAAAAATGTCTTTTATCATACCATTCCCCATATATGCGGAAATTCAAATTATGTTCAGACGCATATTGTGCCAAGCATTCAGCCGTCTTTAATCTATCGTCATCTGGCATACCTATAAAGCTTATATCTATATCTTCATTTACAGACATATTATAAAAAAATTTTTCACTATATCCCAATGGTAAATATTCAGCGTTAATTCCAGCTTGTTTTAAATAAGGTACATCCTTTTTTTCAAAAGCATATACTCTATTGTAAAATTTTAATTTTTTAATAAACTCATTACGATTATTTTTTACTGAATCCCACAACCAAATAATCATTTTATATTGTTTTAATTGGCTTAATATTTTATTACTTAAATCTATATTACTTGTTATTAATATACATAATTGTTCTTTACTATAATCAGAAATTTCCTTACAGGATTTGATTAAAGATTCTTCCCAATTATTATTCCACTGTTCCTTTATATATGAAAAACCAAATTTATATATTTTTCGCTGAAAATATGTGCATGTTTCATAAAAATCATTGTAATATATTACTGATGTATCATATCCATATTTGTTAATAGCCTCTGCTATGCTTTTCGTATAATGATACTTTTTAGGTCCTATAACAACAAATTTCATTTATACCAAAATCCCCTATATAATACTTTTTACATAAACTTATTAAAACTAATTTTTCAGCAAGTTGTATAACTTATCTACTAGAATATTATAACTAAATGTTTTTCTAGCATATTCCCTACATTCTTCACACAAGTGTGTATTAGATACCACATTTTTCATTGCCATTTCCAAGGCTTTTGCATACGTATTAGCGTTATTTTCATAAACGACTGTTCCAATATTACCATCATTAGTTACATCTTTTACAATCTTTCCATAGTTAGTTAAAACAGGATATGTACCAAAATACATGCCTTCAATAACCGCTATCCCAAAACTTTCGCTTCTGCTTGTCAAACATATTATGCGAGCAGAACTGCATAATTCATAAACCTTTCGTCTATTGGTTAATTTCCCTAACAATTCCACATTTTCTTTATATTGTATATTCGTTCTGCCTAGCATAATATGTTTATTATAAATATCCTTTGAATATGGTCCTATTATCTTTATTTTCCACTTGGACAATACTTCATTACTAATCAATGTTAATGAATTTAAAAATAATTCTGCATTTTTTTCTATACAATCCAACCGACCTATATACACAATAATATTTTCCTTTTTTATATTATCAAGCTGGTTAATATTAATTTCTTTTATAGGAAAAAGTGCTACTCCATTGGGCAAATATCCTATTCTATCGTTAAAAATTTTCAAATCTTTTAACACCTTGTAATAAGAAAAGGTTTCTACTGTAAATAAATCTACATTGCGACTCTTCCAAAGCTCTACATAATTTTTTATTTTTCTAATACGCGTACCATCGTAAAAATGTGAAAATCCGCCCCTATTCATATCTAATTTACTCCATACGAATATATTAGGATTTACCTTTTTTATATAATTAGCTAATTTATAGGTGTTTCCACCATAATTAAACAACATTACAACATCTATTTCTGAAAAATTTCTCTTTATATAATTTTTGGCTATAACTAATTTTTTTTGATAATTAGTCTCACATCCTAAATTTACTAACGAAACTTTTTTTTGATATTCTAAATTAATTAACGACTCATTTTCCGCAAAATAACACAAAGTCGCATTCCAGTCATATTTATTAGCTAGATAATACGGATAAGCACACATATCTTTTGAGAACCATGTATCATTTGCTTGTTCCCACAATATTCCAACAATATGTTTTTTTCTCATTCTGTTTTTTATCTCCTCAAAAGATTAGCACATTATAACTATATATACTGCATCAATATTGCTATGCTTTGTAAATAATCGAATACTACGTTCTAGACCTAGAAGCGGTTCATACCATCTAACTTCCATTCCTCAATAATTTTTTCCTTTATTAAACTTAGTACCTTCAGCAGAATCTTCTACCAATAATAAAATATGCATACCATTCGCCTACAACCCAATAACTTTATCCAATACTTCTTGCGGCAATATTCTACACAAACATTTATATTGCGGAGCACTTGGACATTCATCAACCCTGCATTTACAAGGACAACAAGATTCTTCACTTGTAAGCACAATTGCCTTATCATTAATCGGATGCCAGCGTTTAGGACTAGTGCAACCATAAATAGTAATCATTTTTATACCAGTCGTTGCTGCTATATGTGTTGCCCCTGTGTCTACGGTAATCAGCAAATCAGTTTTTTTGAATACTGCTGCCAAATCAACCAAACTGGTTTCACCACAAAAATTTTCCACTTTGCATGGCATATCCGCTATTACTTCCTCAGCATACTCTTTATCATTAGGTGCACCAACAATAAAAAAAGCTGCATCTAGCTTCTTAGCTAATTCCGTCACTGTTTGCACAAAATATTCTTTGGGCCAAGTTTTAAGCTCGAATGTTCCTTTAACACACAAAGCAATCCGTTTCTTCCCTGCTGGCAATCTAGCTAACAATTTATCAGCATTTTGTTCAGCCTTTTTAGTAATTCTTGCAAATACTGGAACGGCATGTTCCTTTAGGCCAGTAAATAGTCGTACTATTTCCTGATAGGTTTCTGCTTGCAAGGTAGTTGCCAAATCATGCTTTATATGCATAACATCAGTATATAACAATGTTACTTTACTTAGGTTATCATCAAATACTTTATCTGGGCCAACTCTTACTGGAATACCTGCTAAAAATACTAATAAAGCTGGCCGTAATTTGCGATCAAATGAAATTGACAGATCGAATTTTCTACGTTTCAATTCTTTAACCATTGATAACATTTGACCAATTGAATTGTCTTTAGCCTTATATTTAAATACAATTACATCATCAATAACAGGATTATTTTCAACAGCTTCTTTTACTGCTGGTTTTACTAGCATAGTTATTTTAGCCTCAGGATAAGCTTTTTTTAACAAAGCTATTGCACTGGTAGTCAGCACTACATCGCCCAAATTAACCAAGGCATTAACTAAAATATTATGATATTGTTTTGTCAACAAGATGGTTACTCCTCTAATATATTTGCCATTTTTTTGATGATAAACGCCTCATTTGACATACATCACTGATTCAATTTATCTATGTATTGCCCTCTCTAAATCATTCTGATTTAGCAGATATACCACGTGAATTTATTTTAATATTTTCTTCACAGCCTGCTCAATCTCTACATCTACTTCATCCAGGAATGCAAATCTGCGTCTATATACAGCTCTCTTTCTAGTGGGTACTTCTTCCATAGTTTTACGAGGCTCTACCAAGGGCAGCTCATAGAATCTCTCATCTTCCGTTTCCTTGCCGCCGGCTTCCACCCAAAAATCGCCGAAATTTGTTTTTAGCTTTCTATCTACCCGCACATGGTTATTGGCATAATAGCCATAATTAGATACAGCATAAATCTTTTTTATGCCCATAGTTCTTACCATAGCCTGTAACATATAAAGAATCAAATTCTTGGTTCGATAGCCATGACATGTCTTGGTCATTTTCTTGACCACATCCCTGGCATTTTCCATATTAGGTCCCTGCATAGCTCCTATCCATAGAGCAGTTTCCCCAAACTTGTTATAGCCTGCCCAAAACATAATTTGATATATATGGATACTTTCCACATTCAATTCCAGCGACAGCACACCCTCCTTGCGCTGTCCTGGTTCAAATACCAGCTGTGCTTGCCAAGGTTTATCCTCATAAATGCTATTCCATATAGTATAAGGCTGCCATTTTGCTCCAGATATTTGCAAAAAATATTTTTCCTGCAACAGCCTTTCCAACAGCTCATAGTGATTCTTCACCAACTGTACACGCTCTGAAAACGTAGATTTATTATAAAAAAAAGCTCTAGTAACCTGCTCAATTGGAAATGGATTTTTAGATAATATAGCCTTACGAGCTTCGTCTTCTTGAAACCATTTGTATAGGCACATGACGCTTTTATAATGGAATAAAGAGCGAATAATAAATACTATAAATCTATGCTGTTCTCTCCTATTATCCAAATTATATATTCTACGTCCTAGAGTTATTATTTCCGATAACATTCCTTATCTCCTACATGATTGTTAGTTTTGTTTAAATAGTATAATTTTACATATTTTGCCATAGTATAGAAAAAATGGAAACTGGCTAGTACAAAGCCGATTTTTCCATCCTTCCAGCCAGATTTAAGAAAATACATCCTAAAGGATGCCCATAATGGATGCATTATAATATCCAGCAAGCTAGCCTTTTTCCCTTTAACTTGCATTTTTTCCGCTGCCAAAGTAGTGTAAAAATTAAATTTGTTAAAATAATGTTCCCAATCACGATAGGGATAATGAATCATATATTCTTCTTTATCTAATTTTACTTCCTCATAATCATGATGAAATGATGGATGCACAAAACCTGTTACATAGGTTCCTTTAGCTGGCAATAATCTTACTACATAATCTGGAAACCACCCACCATGCCTTAATGGCTGTTCCCAAAAATAATTAAGTCGTGCATTTAAATAAGCAAAACGTCGATCGTCTTCTTTAACAATATTTTTTACTTTTTTTGCCAGCGATATTGAAACCCTTTCATCCGCATCAATAAAAAATATCCATGGATTTTTTGCCTGTTCTATCGCATAAGTCTGCTGAGCACCCCAATCTCCATTAAGTGCATGTAATACTACTTTTGCTCCTAGTTGTTCACTGATTTTTGCTGTATTATCTGAACTATAATCATCAATTACTATTATTTCATCAGCAAAACTAACACTTTTTATGCAGTCAGCAATATTCTTTTCTTCATTCTTGGCCAATATAAGGACCGACAATCCTGTTGCCATTCAATCGACCTTCCATTTCTTATAAAATCATCAAAATATCACTTAATCATTCATATTTATAAAATAAAACCATACTTTATTATCAGATTCATTCTTTAATAATTTTTTCTATCTGTCTTGCAAATTCTGCTGGTGAATATTCGGTAGCGGCTTTTTTTAATTCATTAGTATATTGTGGTAAAGCTGCATCATAGTTATTTATAAATGCTTCTAAAGTTAACTTTAATGCTGCCATGTCACCACTTTTAAAGCATTCGCCTATATGATACGCAGCAAAAACTTCCGGATTCATGTCATCACTGGCTATAACTGGTTTTTGAAAACCAATTGCTGTAAATAACATCCCGCCCCAATGATAACGATACCGTTCAGCCGAATACGGCATAAGTAATGCATCAACGCCCGCTATAGCTTGCTGCCATTCGGCACCAATTAAACCTTTATGCAAAAAGTCTATTCCAGCATAGCTTTTATATTTGTCAATTATTCTTTCAAAATCAACTGCATCTTCTGGATGCATGGTTGAGCCCTGTACCAAAAGTTTTACTGGTCTAGTATATTTCCCCTGCACATAAATATCCAAAAAATCTTCTAAATGCTTTTCACGGCGATATTGCCCGAAAAAACCGATTGTAAGGAGCTTTTTATTAACTAATTTATGCGCCTCTGGTCGCCAAGAAATATCTCTAGGCACAAAAGTTGGTGGATATATAGTGCGGATGTTTTTTCTTTTTTCACCAAAAATATTATCCGTAAATGTAAGAACTACTGGACGAATATTAGGACATTTTTCTAGTCTTTTAGCTGCTCGCAAAAACTTCGGCGCTTCACTTGGATTTATTCCATGCAAAATGAAAATAACCGGAACTTTTGATTTGCTCAATACACTTTTAGCTAATGCTCGCAAATATCTATACGTTGATGTTGGTACTATTATAGCATCCGTTTTACCAGCTTCTCCTAATTCATATAATTGCTTGTACCAATTAAGTCGATTAATTTCCCGTTTAACCGTCCGAAATAATTTTCTTATACCGGTAACACCAGAATACGAAACTACACTTCCTGACAATTCTCGTACTGGGACTTTATAATCAAAATTAAATTTAAAACCTTCCGGCACACAAAAATCGACCTCATGACCCAATTTTTGTAATTCCTCTACTAAAATACGATCAAAATCAACTTCATGACCACCTGGTGTCATAATATTTTCAAATATTGTTATTCGCACTTGCAACTACCTCATGCAATTTATTTAAGACGTGACCAGTATTTCCATGTGTTTGGTCATTTCCATTTTATGCCATCCTTTTGTATTTCTTGCAATATTCCTTCTGATGCATTATTCATATCAACTACATCAACATTATACGGTATAGTTGATTCTTCTAAAAGCTCACGCAGTTCAGCTATTTTCCAAGGCTTATTTTCACCTTGGAATTTAATAGCTATATCCACATCTGAACCGCGACGCTGTGTTCCTCTGGCCCATGAACCAAATAGATATACATTAACTGATTCCTGCTGCATTTGGTCAAGAATCATTTTACGAATACGTTCCACATATTTCATTCTGCACTGCCTCCAGTCAAATCATGCACATCTGCCACATAACGCTGCAAACTGCTGCGTGGCGCCGCTGGTATTGTCATTTTTAACCACCCATTTTTCAGCATTGGCTGTAAATATCTTTTCCGAAAATGTTTTCTATCAACTAGTCCCATAAATTCCATCATTTCTTGCAATGCTTTAGGACATTGACAAAACTCTAACAATGCTTTTTCTTTTGCGTTCATATCAACATTATATTTAACTTGGGGGGTAACTTGGGGGGTAACTTGGGGGGTATTGGTTTTTCTATAAAATATCACCGAAAATCCATAAGGTGAAGCATTGTATTCTACTTTGCAGTTAGCTTCATCACACAATTTTTGTATTCGTTTGAGCCCAGTAGCAAAGTTCTCCATGTCCTTGGAATAATATAGCGTACGAGCTATTAAAGGATTCCTTCTTAATGGATGTTCATTGCCATCAATATAATCTCTTGGTGACAACTTAGCTGGAAATACACCCGGACTGTATATTTCCAGCTTACTCGGATAAACTGCTATATCTATCGCCTGTCCTGATTCTATTTCCCTATGCGCAAAGGCATTAATTAAAGCTTCACGTAAGGCACCAACTGGTATTTCAGGAATTTCCTTTCGATTCATTGAACCATCAAATTCGACTCGCCAATTTATGGCATCTAGCAAATATTGTTCCGCTTTTCTAACTAATGACAAAATCGAACCAGTATAACGCCGTATATCGCTAAAATTCAAACGTTCATCAGTAGCATATTTAGCCATTTGTACTTCATTAATCGGCGATTCTACAAAAAGTGCTGCCCCAGCATTTAATAGTTTATCTCCATTCGTTAAATTCATCCTAGGTAACACTTGCTCTGGTCTATCATCTAAAAAACTCATTCTACCAGTTTGCTTAGCTCTATTTAAATATATTTTATATGCCTCTTTATCTATATCAGCAATTCGATAATCAGACACTCTTTTTTCCCAAGATAAATTTTTATCTTTTTGCCAACGAAGCATTTCCGCATAGGTATCTTGATCCATTATTAAATCTTCATCTGCCACACGAATTCGAGGAATATTATAAGCTAAATAAGGTCTGCTATATCCTTGCACTGACACATGTACCACCGTACGTGCGTCGTCTATAATTTTCTTTTCAATAGTCGGATAAACGGCTGGCATAATATGCGCTTTAGCAGCCTGACTTATTTCACGCAATGTCCTATCAGTTATATTTTGACCAATAACTGTGCCATCATTTTTTACCCCAAAATAAACTTCTCCACATTCATGTTTATTTAGCATTGCTACCATTGATATAATGGCTTCTTTTAGCTCACCGGTACTTTTTTTAAATTCTATATACTCTGTTTCCTCACCCAGGTTCATATTGCTCATGACACAGTTTTACTCCTGCTTCAATTTTTACCAATTACATTGACATTGCTATTATACCACAAAAGCCCCATCATTTGATGGAGCTTTTTACTAAGTCATATAAACTGCCATTTTCATATTTTATACCAATTATGCCCGCATTTTTAGCACATTGCATGTCAGTTGCAGTATCACCAACAAAATAAGATTGCTTTTTATCAATGTCATATTTTTGACAGGCCTTATTTATTAGCAACGGACCCGGTTTACGGCAATCACAAACTTTGCGATAAACCGCAATTTTACCATCCGGATGATGTGGGCAGTAATATAATGCATCCAATTCAGTGCCAATTTTAGCTAATTCCTGATTCATCCAGTTATAAACCGTCACTACATCACTTTCAGGATAGAAACCGCGCGCCACCCCACTTTGATTGGTGACTAATATTGCTAAATATCCCTGATCTTTCACGTGTTTAATAGCTTCTTTAGCGCCATCTATCCAAATAAAATCTTCTGGCCGATGCAAATAATGCACATCAACATTTAAAGTGCCATCACGGTCAAAAAACACTGCTTTATTTGCCATAGATAAAGTAACCACCGTTTTCAAGGAAATCAACGTATTCTTTAACAGCTTCATTCATGTTGTGGAAGCCTTCATCATAACCAGCTGCCAAAAGATTAGTTGGATCCGATTCAGTAAAGTTTTGATATTTGCCCTTGAGAACTTCCGGAAAATCCCGATAAGCTATTTCACCCGTCCCCATAGCTGCAATAACTGCCTTAGCTACTTCGTTATAGGAATGAGCCTGACCCGTACCGCAGTTATAAATACCACTCGGAGCTTTATGCTCCCAAAACCAAAGATTTACATTAACCACGTCTTTTACATAAACAAAGTCACGCCGCTGCTCGCCATCAGCTACTGGCTTACCAGCGATTTCACCCCAGCCACGGAAAAGCCGGGCTTTGCCGGTTTCTTTTATTTGATTGTACAGCTGATAAAAAATTGATGCCATTTTACCTTTATGGTGTTCCTGCGGTCCATAAACGTTGAAATATTTAAATCCCACAATCTGACTGTGTGCCTCAGGCATTACCTGCCGCACGTAACGGTCAAAAGCCAGTTTGCTGAAAGCATACGGATTTAACGCATCTTCACATTCATCGCCTTCACGGAAACCATTTTTACCACTGCCATAGGTAGAAGCAGACGATGCATACATAAAAGGTATCCGATGCTGCAAGCAAAAATGCAGCAGTGACTTAGAATATTCATAGTTTACCCGCATCATATAATTAACGTCATATTCCATTGTATCCGAGCAAGCACCTTCATGAAATACTGCATCAATATCTGTGCCATCAAAATCATCATTTTCGATACTTTGCAGAAAATCATCTTTATGCTGATAGTCAATAAATTTAAGTCCCCGCAGATTTTTATAATTCTGACCATCTTTTAAATCATCGACAATCAAAATATCTTCCCGCCCACGATTATTTAATTCTTTTACAATATTGCTGCCGATAAAACCGGCGCCTCCAGTTACAATAATCATTATTATTCCTCCAGCCTTGAGTAAATCTTTCCTATGGTATAACAGATTATTTCAGCACTTGCAATAGTTCTTCCCGACTTACCGCATAGGTACCAAGTTTTGCTACTACTACACTAGCGGCAAGATTAGCCAGTCTTGCGCTATCTTCAGGCGAAATTCCGCCAGCAAGTCCCGTTGCAAATACCGCAATAACCGTATCACCCGCGCCAGATACATCAAATACCTCCTGCGCTTTGGTCGGAATATGTGTTATACACTTATCTGTCACTAGTGACATGCCATTTTCCGAGCGAGTAACTATTATGTTTTTTAAACGGTATTTACGCATGACATAATGCGCTGCCTTTTCCACGGCTTCGTCACGATTTTTAATAGGCTCAGCTAAAACTGCATTCAGTTCTTTAAGATTTGGCGTTATATAATCAACATGTGCGTATTTTGTCCAATTAGTCCCCTTCGGATCAACAATAACCGGCACGCCATGCGCATGACATGCTCTTATTATGCGGTCACAGCTTTTTTCCGTGCAGGCACCTTTGCCATAATCTGAAATAATAACCGCATCGAGACTTTCACTCAATTTACATTCGATATAATTTTGCAATCTTTCAGCATAAGGCCCATCAATCGGTGCAGCTTCTTCAAAATCAAGTCTTAGCATTTGCTGATGCCCGCCCATAACTCTTAACTTAGTCGTAGTCGGCCGCTCGGTATGGATAAGTCCTTTATAATCAATCCCGCAAGCTGTAAATTTATCTAGTAAACTTTGGCAATGATAGTCATCACCAACGAATCCAGCAATAAACGTCTCGCAGCCTAAAAGTGCCAAATTGTGCGCCACATTGGCTGCGCCACCGAGCGTTTCTTTGGAGCTAGTTACATGCGTTATGGGCACTGGTGCCTCTGGTGATATCCGCGTGACTTCTCCATAATAATATTTATCCAGCATGACATCACCGACTACTAATATCCGGCATTTGTTCGTCTTTTGAGCAACAAAATCATACAGCCTTTGCTTATCCATCGAACTCCCCTTTTCCTTTTTATACTTCTACTACCCGACACTGATACTCACCATAATGTGCGGGCAATTTATACGCTGGTTCGCCATTATACCTAGCTAAGAGCTCATCTACATATTGCATAACTGTCGCCGGCTTTATTTTTTTCATGCACGCTAAGTTTGCTTCACCTATATGCGGACATTCATGAATCCCGCAAGGATGACATTTAACCGGAGATTTTAATAAAATATCTTTGGCATCATACGGATAAAACCCTGGGACAGGTGATGCCCCAAACATAGTTATTATTGGCACATTCATCGCTACCCCGATATGCATAGGTCCAGAATCTGTCGTGAGGAAAAGACAGCAGCGCTTTAATAAGCCAGCTAACACTGCCAGACCGACCTTACCGGTAAAAATATGCAAATTAGAACTCGTCTTGTTCTGCATCTGTTTTATGCAATTATGCACAATTTCTAAATCCATCGGTCCACCCAAAAAGGCGATATGATACCCTCTAGCTATTAACTCATCAGCACATTTAGCAAAATAACTGTCGAGCCAGCGTTTTGTTTTCCAGCTAGCACCGATATTAAAAGCAATAACCTTGTCGGCTAGATTAAATTCCTGCGCCCATAGCTTACTAGCTTCATTTTCTGCTGCTTCTGGCAACCACAATTCCAGTCCGCCATCATCGACTTTATCAACTATCCCCGTCTCCGTCAGCACCTTTAGATGGGCTGTTACCTGATGCTCCCAGCCTGGCACATAGCGATGTGGCGGAATCAGTCCCCAAGGACCTCGGCCTATATGATGCGCAACCGAAGGATTTTGCATGACTTTCGAAAATAATAATGAAAAACCAGGTTTACTGTAACCCACAATTTTCTTGGCCCCGCTAAAAGCTGCGATCGCTGAAGCTCGCTCATTGCGATGAAGATTAATTACTAAATCAAAATGCTGCTGCCGCACCTTTTTGATAAAATGCAAGAATGTCCCTAAATGATTGTCCTTGCCCTTTTTATCTAAAAACAGACAGCCGTCTATATGCTCATTGTATTCAACCAAATCTTTTAGTTTCTTATCGGCCAGCATGGTTATGCGTGCCTTAGGAAAATTTGTGCGCAGAGTTCTAAGCACCGGCGTTGTCAGCATTAAATCGCCAATATGCATGAGATTGATAACTAGAATATTTTTATACATAATATTTCCTTACTTTGCGTTTAAATCCGTACCATGAACTGCTAGCCACCATGATATTGTGCGCGCTGCCGGCAGCCACTTCATAGCTTTAGCCCGTTCCGCATCTGCGTCAAAAGTACCATTAGGCGTCCATGGCAGGCTTTCCATAGTTTCCTTATCAACTGCACCCATAGCATTTCGTGTTAAGAAACAGCTAGTGTTAAAACCAGCCTGCATACCATTGACGTCATCAGCTTCAGTCATACTCGGCACTATAGAGTAATAGACAAATCCTTTCGGTGCTATAAGCTCCATAATTGTCGGCATAATACTAGTAAGCCCACCTGGAGCATTAGTTGGCAATATATCTTTATTTATCCCAGCACCATATATAAGAAGCGGTACTGCCTGATGTTCAAACAGTGTCGGATGACGGCTTGGATCAGTCCTTACTGCATGGTCACCAGTCACGATAAACAAACTATCAGGATATTTAGCTTCCGTCTTTTTGATAAATTCGGTTACAACTTTATCAGTATACCAATAATGTCCTATCTCTTTAGCCAACTGTTTAGGATTTTCTACATCAGGCATTGCGGCCGTCATTTCCTCTGTTCTTGCTAAATCAAATCCTTCAGCCTCTAAATCAATGTTATATGGCGGATGATCTGATTCCGTCTTAACCACATGAACAGTAGGCTGTTCTTCCGGTAAATGTTCATACAGCGCTTGAAGCAAATATTCATCAGATGTACCAAAAGTATTTACCTTTGGCACTCCCATATCAGTATACCCATAAAAATTATCAAAGCCTTGCGTCAAAGCAAACTGCTTCATGCTGGCCCAAGACGGATTGCCACCATACCAAAAATCAACCTTATAACCAAGTTTCTTTAGTTGCGTTGCCAGTGCCGTCGGATATTGTTCCTTTACACTGCGTGGCTGATAATTTACAGCTACCCTCATCTCAGATAACCCAGAAATAATACCATCAAAGGCCACGGATGTATATTCACCATTAGGCATAAACGCATGTGTTCCATAGCCATTAGGCGAATTAATCAAACTTTTTATTCCGTCTGCTACATGCAAATCAGCATATTTGTCCAAAAGTGGCCAAGCTGCACCACTTTCTTCTAGTATTATAAATATATGCTGAGGTTTATTTATATGCGGTCCTTTCGCCGTACGGGCAAGATATGGCGTTATATCATCACCATTTTCTTCATTATGACCAGCCACGAAATGCAGATAATCGCGAATATTTTCTTGATTAACAAAACTAGCTGCCTTACCTGATTTCATGCGTTCATTTTGTGCCCGAACTCGATACATAGCCTGCATATCATCTAACACACATTCATTCAGAAAATCATCACTAGTGACGCCTGAACTTTCCCAGTTTATGCCACTGGCAAAAGTAAAGGAGCCGCCAAAGCGTACAAACAGGAAAAAAGCCGCAAAAACTACCACAAATAATGGGGTAAACAAAAGTGGTCTGCCCTGCAAAAAGCTAGGCATCCCCAGCGTTCTAACTTGCAGCAATTTACGAAGCATCATACAGCAAACAATAGTTAATAATATTGCAATAGCCATACGCCAAATAAGTCCATAATCCTGAATCATCATGGTTAGAACGGAACCTGTTTTTTCATTGGCACCTGCCATTACCTGCTGTGCATTATAGGTCATATGAAATTGATTATAAAATGGAAAACGGGCAACAAAAAGTACGTTAAATACAAAACTTACTAATGTTCCCCAATATAATCGTAATTTATTGGTCAGCTTATATAATTTAGGTATTGCTAAGTTAGTCAGAGTCAAAAATACAAATGTCACTAGTGCTGCACCACCAGCCGTTTTTAGTGACAATCGCATTCCCATCCAGTTAGCCAAAAAAATTTCATGCATTTCCGTAACTGGATTTATATACGAGTGCATGATGAGCATAAATAGAGCCCTATATAAACATACCAATAGCAATATAAAAATAAATAACCGCAAATCGCGCTGAATATTATTCCAAAATGATTCTAAGCGTGAGTCGCGTTTAAATCCCAAAAACAACTTCCTAGCCTTCCCTTCTTAAAGCAATATTTCTTCCGTCTTCGCCATAACCTGAACTGCCGCAATTACATTTAAACAATCTTTATTGTCCGGACAAGCCCTTTTCCAACAATGCTTGCACGCTCTATCTGCTTCAATAGCATTTGCTAACTGTCCATAAGGACCGTTACGAGTTGCATTAGTCGGTCCCATCAGCATTATAGTCGGAACTTTTAATCCAGCTGCTAAATGCACTGGTCCCGTGTCACCACCAATAACCAGCTGTGCTTGCTGTATAGTATATGCTAACTGTTTAAGATTTGTTTGACCTACCAAATTAACCGGTGGTATCTCACTTTGGGCACTGATAGCTGCCGCCCGCTGTTCATCAACGACGCCACCGCCTACTAATACCGGTATCAGCCGTTTGGTGTATAGCCAATCGGCAAGCTTAGCAAAATTTTCCTCAGGCCAGCGTTTATTCGGCCAATTAGCGCCAACCGCTAATACTACATAGGGATTGCCCATATTGGAGCCAGCTTGACTAAACCTCATCCGTGTTAAATCTGCTTCCCTATCAGGCACATTAAGCGAAAACTCGGCGTTTTCTGCCTTGCAGCCTATAGCTCTTGCTACATCCAGGTAACGTTCTACAATATGCCCTTTAGCATTAGCGCCAATAACCGGCTGCGAAATCTTATCACTTAATTCCCGCATATTGCACATACCCAGTTTGCGAGGAGCTTTTGCTAAATAAGCAATTGCTGCTGATTTAAACAAGCCTTGCAAATCAAGCACTGCATCATAATTGCGTTTTTGGATCTCTCTTTTAAGTGGTCCATAGTTTTCAAGGAAGCCGCCTATTGACTTAAATTCCTTTTTTTTAAACAATATTATCTCATCGACATCAGGATTCATCGCTAACAAATCATACGCTGGCGGTTCGACTACCCAAGTTATATGTGCCTCAGGATACGTTTCCTTTATCGCATGAGCTACCGGCATAGCGTGGATAACATCACCAATAGCACTTAATTTTACAATTAAGATATTTTTCATGGCAATTATTCACCACCCTGAATTTTCTTTATTACATTAGTCGTTGAACAGCCAGCTACCATTTGGATAAATTCTACCCTGCCGCCATAGCTTTGGACAATTTTAGCTTCAGGCAAAGTAGCTAGCGTGTAATCACCGCCTTTTACATAAACATCCGGTTTTACTTTCGCTATTAAATTTTCCGCCGTTTTTTCACCAAACAGCACGACATAATCTACCGCCTGCAAAGCGCCTGCTACTTTAGCCCGATTTAATTCATTATTTATAGGGCGTGACGGTCCTTTGTTGCACCTGACCGAAGCATCCGTATTTAAGCCTAAAACCAAGCAATCGCCAAAAGAGCGCGCTTTATTCAGATATTCCACATGACCTGCATGCAAAATATCAAAACAGCCATTAGTAAAAACAATGCGCTGTCCCGCACGATGTAAAATCGCACATAATGCCTCTATATCATCCGCCTGAATTAACATAATTTACCTCATTATTTTTTCAATACTTGTCTAAGTTCAGTGGCACTTACTGTGCTAGTACCGAGTTTTCGCACGGCAATACCGCTGGCAAAGTTACTGATTTCCGCGGCTTTCGCCGGTTCACTGCCCGCAGCTAATGCCAAAATCACGGTAGCAACACAGGTATCGCCTGCTCCCGATACATCAAATACTTCACTTTTATCCGACACTGGAATATCATGGATTGCACCATCTTTTTCCAATAGAACCATGCCTTTTTCGCCACGGGTTACTAATACACCATCGGCACTTAATTCATTTAACAGTTCCTGACCAGCATCATAGAGCGATTCCTCATCGCTTAATTCCCGTCCTACAGCCGCTGCCAATTCAGCATCATTTTGCTTAATATAGCCAATATTTTTGAACTCATGTATACCGTACCTAGAATCAACTATACTAGGTATATTTTGTTTGCGGCAACACTTTATAAGCTGCTTTTGAATGGCTGGTGTCACAGTTCCTGAACCGTAATCACTTATGACAACTCCTTCTATTTTCGGAAGCAGTTTTTCGATATATTTTAATATCTTCTGTTCAAAATCCTTGCCCATGGGCTGATGGCTTTCCTTATCAATACGCACAATCTGCTGGCTGACTGTTGCCCTTCCGCCTGCGATAATACGGGTCTTAGCAATCGTCGGTCGTGAAGCATCTAAAAGCAGGCCTTCGGTATTGGCTCCATTTTCTTGCAAAGCTTTTTTTATCCCCGCAGCTGCATGGTCATCACCTAAAAGCCCTACTGCATAGACTTCACCACCAAGCGTTGCAACATTGTTTACTACGTTAGCGGCACCACCAGCAACGATTTTTTCCCCAGCTTGCTCTAATACCAGCACAGGGGCTTCCCGCGAAATGCGTGATATGCGTCCTTCAAGATAAATATCAGCTACCATATCCCCGATAACCAATATTTTTTTTCCTTGCAGCTGCGAAACTATTGGTATTAACTCTTCCTTCATAATCTTACCTCATTACCACGGTGTAAACTGCCAGCGGATATTCCAATGATTTTGCTTAGATCTATACCGCAATATCACTTCTGAGCAATGGAGATCATGATACCAATAGTAGTCTATATCCTTCCATTCACTCTTATCCAAGCTGTATTTAGTACCAATTACCAAACGATTATGTGCATCTAAACGATAGCTGAATCCCGACTCTAATTTCTTGGAGTAATCATCGGTATCATAGGAAAATAATGAATTTGCCCTGTCCTTTTTACTATAATGATAACCAGTATAAGCCGCCCATCGTTCATCGAAATCTTTGGTCAGCACAATGTCACTGGAAAGACCAGTAACCTGTGAATCATCATAGGATTCCTTAGTCTTGCCATGACCGATATGCATATATAGTGTATAGCGATGAAATTTTATCGGATCATAGCCCAGTCCATAGCCATATTCAGTATGATTACTATGAATACCACTGCCATACCAGCGGCCAAATTCATAATTCATATCATAAATAAAGTGAGTTCTGCCTATATTATGCTGATATTTCCACAATAATGACGGTTCCTTTTTTATCCAGTTTTCATCACCATCTTCAAAATGACCATATACCAGCCTGGTTTCCATTCCCTGATTAGCCCAAGTTACATCATAATTACTGCGCCAGCCATTTTCACCGGTAACCAGAATGTTGGCATGCGTATTGATATTTTGCCATGCAGGAAAGGTCAAATGCCAATTTAAATAGAGCTTATCATCACTATTATAGCCAATACGCGGATAATTTACTTCTCTAGTCCCTGGTGAAGTGTCCGCTTCATAATGCTTACGCTTTAAGATAACCGTATTTTTAAGCCAAAATTTGACATTTTCCATAATCGTTTTTTGATTAGGATAAATCGTAATTTTATCGGCGCTTAAATGATAATCCGGTTTCTTAGCGCCACACTTCGTTTCTGTACCATCATAGGCTACGATGTGATCAGGATAAAATTCAAACCGCTTGGCTGTTATATAATGCGCACCAGCTTTGCCTTTGGCATTTTCTAAAAAGCCCGTCTTTTTTTCATAATTATATTGACCCTTATAGCCATCGAGCGTAACTCTTAACTGACCAGGCGTCATTTGCAAAACATGTGCTTTGCCAGGAAACTCAACCTCATGTTTTTGTAGATTGCCTCTTATTTCCTCGCCCTGAAATTTATGCGCATCCATTTGCAATATATTAACCTTGCCACGAGCAATGAAACTTCCATCACGCTCATCATAAGTAAGATCATCACCCTCAAAAGCTACCGGCGCCGGCTTATTGGTATCAAGCGGCTGCTTTAAATGCTTTTCCATAGCCGCTGCATCCTTTAACAGCTGCTTTTGCTCCTCCGTTAGCTGATTTTCACGCTTGGTTCTATGCTCATCTTCGATATAATCAAGCGCATTCACACCAGTATCGGAATCAGCATGATAGGCTGCCTGTACCGTGCCAGCTGAAAACGGCAACAGCAGCACCGATGACATGCCCCAAAAAATCCTTAATTTATTATTCATGAATCGCACCTCTTTAAGGCTTCATTATTTTTTACCCAGCTATTCTTATAATATAACATATAGTTAATTTGCGCAACGAATAGCGCTTAGGCGAATGTTCCAACCAAGACATCGTTACAAAAAAAATATCTTCTAATCAAAACAACTAGAAGATATTTTCCCTCGTTATATTGCTAACATAAAAAGATCAATGCTGACCGGCAATATGATCCTGTCCATATTTATTAGCCCCGGCCGTATCAAGCGGCTGTTCCACCAAACGTATATCTTGTTCAAAGTTTATAGTTTATGTGCTAATTTTGCCATAACAATACGCCGCACTGACTCATTTAGTCTGTCCTCGGTAATCTCTCCAGCATCAACAGCATCCTTTAGCCCCATATAAACATCTTCTTCATGAGGATATTCATGACAGACAAGAACTATATCCGCCCCTGCCTTAACAGCATTAACACCAATTCTTCGCATTGACACATGGTTAGCAACTGCTCCCATCTCCAAATCATCAGTGATAATAATACCTTTATAGCCAAGCTTGCCCCGCAAAAGATCGGTCATGACTGCACTTGACTGCGAAGCCGAGTAATCCGGATCGTAACAAGGATAGATAAGATGCGACACCAGTATCATATAATTTTCCGGACGCCGCGTTTTTATCATCTCGGCAAAAGGTACTAAATCTTCCTTTTCCATTATGCCTTTAGAAGCGTCCACCCTAGATACTTCTTTATGCGAATCAACTTTTCCCTTGCCAATACCTGGAAAATGCTTTAACGCATACATCATTCCCTCTTGTTCATAACCATCGGCAGCCTTGCCGGTAAAAAGCGTTACCATGTTGGCATCACTTGCAAAAGAACGGGTATCCTTAGAACCGACATCAGCTACCGGAGCCATATTAAGATTTATTCCAACTTCTTTTAGTGCCTGAGCTGTCTTTACCGCTGAGGCTTGCGCTAATTCCGGTTTGCCTGACGCACCAATAGCCTGCTCTGACTCTGGTACAGGGATTACCCCCTTACCTCGTGAAACAATACCTCCTTCCTCATCAATACCAATAAAGAGTGGCACCTTTTGATGGGCTTCTTCACCCTGTGCATACGCTTGTAAATGTTCACTGAACGCTTTTAACTGCATCTGCGATTTAATATTGCGATCAAAATAGATAACTCCGCCGATATGGAATTGCCTTAGCATAGCTTTGCTATCATCATCAATATCCGTACCATGCACACCTATCATGACCATTTGACCTATTTTTTCATTAGTCGTCATTGAGGCAACTATAGCATCTGCTTTTTCCTCGATTGTTTGTGGCTTAGCCGCTGAAGAAGCTTTCTCGGTGACTGCATTCTCACTGCTACAGCCAGCAAAAGCGCCTATAGTCAGCAGTCCTGTCCCCAGCATTACAGCAAGCATCCGAAGCCAGCTGCTATTTCTGTTTATCAGCAACTCATAATCCTCCTCAATCGTGTCACCACTCTTTTGCGCTTTGAACTTTTATTGATAGTTTCAAACGTCTTGCCATTACTTACCATTACAAATTTGCCTCTGAATGATATTTTTAGTTTTAGTTATTTCTTTAATAAAAGTTTGTGTACTTTACGACTTGCTCATACATTTCTTATTGAATCGTAGTTGCAACTCCATATAACGTCGTGTCGGCTTTAGTCTGAATGTAGAGCTCTGTTCCTTCTGGCAGGTCAATATCCTTACCATTAACAAAAGCACCGCCAATGATGCCAATAGGACCAAGGAGAACAATGCCTGCCAAACTTGCGCCGGCTGCCATCGCCAGACTTTTCATTTCCTCTTTAGCTTCATCGCCAACAAATGTATCTACGTCAGTGCCATCAATTGCTTTGGTCTGTCTAAAGTCGATTTCCAATTTGGCATTACGACCAAAGTTACGAGCATGGGTTACTTTAGTTACTTCACCTTCCCCCGGCTCACCTTTAGCAAATACCAGCTTGCCATTTACAATAACGTCACTAGCTACTTTAAATCTAACTGTATCGCCGACTTTGATATTTTTAGTGTTTACTGGATCGACCAAAGCCACCTTAATCAAAGTATTAGCCGGCACTATAGTCTGTGCTAATGGCAGCGTCGCACTGCCAAAAGAAGCTTCTGATAATGCTTTTATCCGTTGTTTATAGGTACCTTCAGATGTTTTGCCATTAATGGACATTTCCATATCAGCTACTCGTTTTTCCACCGAATTCATGCTGACTTCATGGTTAATATTCCATTCTATCGCATTTAGCTCAGCTAAAATCGATGGTTTTGTGCTATTAGTATATACCTCATCATAAAGTGCATCTACTCGCGCCATCATACTGCCAGTACGATGCTTGCCATCAAAATCTTTTTCCAGCTTATTTATTCGATCTAAAATCGCGCCTGTCTGCTCAGTACCATAAGCATCTTTTTCCACAGCTGCTAACTTATCTTGTACCGTCTGTGGCGTTGCAGCAACAGCAATTCCCATTGATGAGATTAAAAATACCGCACTAAGCATAATGCTGAATAACTTGCGAAGCTTCATTTTATCTTCCCCCAATCTTATTAATCACACTGCTTACATTTTATCATAAACCATGTCAGCCTGCCTGAAAATTAGTTAAAGGCGTTTTTTATCCCTTGCGAAACGGAAAATTGCCTCGCCTTGGATTCCGGCTCATGAAATGTCCCGGGCTCAGGATGGATAAGAATATCAAACACACCAAATTCAGCACGGATTTTTTCCTCTAGCTCATCACACACCGCATGAACCCGTGATAAATGCATATTACCATCGAACAAGACATGCACATCCAACATCTTATAGGAGCCAGAGCGTCTGGTTCTAAGGCAATGACAGCCTTCAACCTCCGGCACACTATCTATTATTTCCATAATGCGTTTTTCTTGATCTTCTGGCAAGCTGGCATCCGTAAGCTCCCGAGTTGATTCTACAACCATGTGCCAGCCGGCTCTAAAGATTATGCCCGCTACAAAAATAGCGATTACTGCATCAAGCCAAGCCCAGCCGGTAACTTCCATCAGCCATAAGCCGACTAATACGCCAACGGACGTCCAAATATCTGACTGTAAATGCAATCCATCAGCTTCTAGTGCCTGTGAACCAGTTTTCTTAGCAACTTTTATCAACCGTCTTGACACCAAGAGATTAATTATAATTGATATCAGCATGATAACTACACCATAGCCTAAATATTCCGGTACGGTTGCTTCCTGAAACTTTGACACTGATTCATACAAAATACCTAAAGCGGCACCAACTATCAACAAAGCTTCAATGGCTGCGGATAAATTCTCAAATTTGCCATGACCATAATCATGCTCCATATCTGGTGGCGCAACGGATTTCCGAACCGCCCAAAAAGCTATCAGGGCTGCCAGCAGGTCAACGCTTGAATGCAAAGCCTCAGAAATAAGACTTACCGCCCCTACATAAAAGCCCACAATCAACTTTAGTATTACCAGCACTGTATTAGATATGATTGAAAGCCATGCTGTACGCCGTTTTAATTTTTCATTGTCAGTCATAATATGCGCCCCTCTCTTGCAAATTATATTCATTACTATTATTTATATATAGCAAAAGCTTTTTCCCAAAGGAAAAAGCTCTTGCTTTAATTATTTCTTGGCTGCTCATAAATAAAATCAACTATCGCCTTCATCGGCGAAGTCAAACTATAAGGTGCTGGCGGCTGCTCATTAGCATCTGTTTCTAATATCGCCTTATTATCATATTGCTGAATCTTTGCTGATAGTATCTGATATGTAGCTAATTCCGGATTAAACTGCATCGTATAAAGGTAACGCCTGTTTTGTTTTGCTTTTATTACGGCCACTCTTGCCGACACTATCTCATATTGATTATCCGCTTCTTCTACTGTTGAAAAAACTATTGAATTGGTATCTACATAATAACCGGTCGCACCATGCGCATCAACAAATTGCATTTTTTCCTCAGCTAAACAGCTTGCGCTCATGGCAAGCAACGCCATCAGACTCAAAATCAATAGTAATTTTATTTTTTTTATCAGCACTGCTGCATCAACCATTCTTTCTAAAAAAATTTCAGTTGCTAAAACTCTAATTCCACTAATTATAGCTAAACCGCTAGCAAACGTCAAGATGGCAAAACTTCATTCATACTCCCAGTACGATACCCTAATAAATCAAGGCTTACATAGGAGAAGCCCAGCTTTTTTAAATAGCGGTCTGCTTCTAAACGAATATTCTTCGCCATAAACCGCTCAATATCGGCGGGTAACAGTTCAATGCGTGCTAGATCACCATGTATGCGCACTCGAAATTGTTTAAAACCTTGATGCAAAAGATATTCTTCTGCTGCATTTACCTGATTTAATTTGCTAATAGTAAGTTCCTCACCATAGACAAATCTAGACGCTAAGCAAGCAAATGATGATTTATTCCACGTTGAAAGCCTCATTGCTTTTGATAGCTTTCTTATATCCTGCTTGCTAAAGCCAGCTTTGTGAAGCGGACTTTTGATAGCAAGTTCTTTTAGTGCTTTACGTCCAGGACGGTAATCATCATCATCATCAATGTTAGTTCCATCGACTACAGCCAATAATCCAAGCTCCCTGCTCATATCTTTAAATTCACTAAACAAAGCTTTTTTACAAATATAACAACGATTAACTGGATTGCTTTTTATCGCTTCAATAGTTAGCACAGGAAACTCCTTAACAAAATGCTTAATGCCTTCTTTTTGACAAAATGCAGCCGCTTCTTTGACATCTCGCTCAGGTACAAACGCTGATGCCGCCGTAAGCGCTGCCACGTTATCACCTAAAGTATCATGAGCAATTTTTAATAAAAACGTTGAATCTACGCCACCAGAAAAAGCCACTGCGACTTTGCCAAGCTCTTGCAAATAACATTGCAGCTTGTTTAATTTATCATTTAATTCATTAATTTTCTCCATCGGCTATCCCTGTTTCTTATAATATTTTTAACCACGTTTCCACTATGCTTATGTCGGCAACCACTTCCAACATTAATTCCCTAATGCTTTTTTATCTTCAATATTTAGACTGAAATTTCTATCCAGCTGGTGTAAATGCTGGCTAAACGCCGGTGTTATCCATAAAGTATATTTATTATCACAGATTGCACCTGCCGTCTTAATTGACAATTCTTGTAAAAATTTTCTTCCCTGCTCCGGTCCCATAATAAACACCGCCGTAGTCAATAAATCGGAAATCATTCCTGCATCAGCATAACTTCCATCAACGATAACCGTTATACTGATAGCACCATTACTAGCTGGGCGTCCTGTTTTAGGATCGATAATATGATGATAACGCACACCATCTTTTATAAAAAAGCGTTCATAATCGCCTGAGGTCGAAAGGGCCGCATTACTCAAGGTAACAATTCCGATAATCGCTTTAGCAGCTTCATTACGCGGATGACGCAAACCTACCCGCCAGTCATTGCCATCAGCCTTACTGCCAATTGCATAAAGCGAACTTGCGCCTAGATTGATAAGACCATGTTCTATACCATAATTGGCGTAAATTTTTCTTACTTCATCTAAAGCCATGCCTTTAGCTATCCCGCCAAGATCAATGCTCATACCTTTTTTCATGAGCCTTGCCCTTTGCGTGCTTTCATCTAACTCCAAATTTTGCCAATTAACCAAGGCTTTTGCCTGCTGAATTTCAGCAGCAGTTGGCACCGACGGATTTTCTGAACCAATCCCCCATAATTTTATAAAAGGACCGGTTGTAATATCCCAGGCACCATTGGTTAGTTTTGAATAATACGCTGATACTTTTAGCAAATGATATACTTCTGGATTTAATTTTATCCACTCGCCACTTCCAGCTGACTTGGTAAGTTTGCTAACATCACTATCGGCAATACTAACACTAGTCATAGCTTCCAGTACCTTAAGCCTGGTCATACTGTCGTCTACTGCTTGCTTAGCATTTGGTCCGCTAGCACTCAAGGTTGCAACGGTATCCATTACTGTCTCCGACCTTTGATAGCTTTGCTCCGTATCTTTCGCTACGCCGCAGCCTGCTGCCAGCATTATGATTAATAACAATAATATTAGCCGTCTTTTCATATTACCTCGTTTCTCTACTTCCACTAGATAATACTTACACATCAGTTAAGCTAATACCTGCCAAAATTAGTTATTTTGCACTCTAGAGCAGGATTTTCATTAGTTACAAGCGAATTATCAATCAAGGAGAAAATTTTGACAATTATTGTCTTAATTGCATAAAAAGGATGTGACTCGTAATGAATGTTCGCTTACATGCTGATAAAATTGCTTATTTCTTTATCGCTTTTGCTCTATATTTGCTCATTCGCGCCTTCGCTACCTGTGCAGTTTCACCATTAGTCAATGTTATGCTGTATGTATCAATAGCAACCTCACTACTTGCCAGCAATATCCCGCGGGTGCTCGATATCCCGCTGCATTATGCTTATCCAGTACGCTGCGTCGAAATCTTTACCTTTGGTATCGCAGTTGTTTGCTTTATCGTACTTTGTCTGCGTCATCTTTGGCTTTAATTTTACCTGCACTAAACCCCTGCAAAAACTTTGCCAGCTTTTGCAGGGGTTCTTTATGCCTTTATTTACTAGCTGCATCCCAGCCAATTTGCAAGGCCTTCATATTCTGTTCAACCGTATGCGGTGGTACACGATGAGCTACTGATTGTTTTATCGTTTCAAATTCAACCAGCCCTGTAAGTTTTACTAACGCACCTAAAGCAACAATATTAGCAAACAACGGCTTGCCAACCTTTTCCACCGCCAATTTTGTAATTGGAATACGCACTACATGCGGAAAATCCGGGGTATTCGGCACTAAATTGTCGTCTAATACCAGCAAGCCATCAGGATTTAAATCATGATAATATTTATCAGCAGCTTTTTGCGTCATCGCCAAAACCAAATCCGGCACTAATACATGCGGATGAAAAATCGGCGCATCATCAATGATAACCTCAGACTTGGAGGCACCACCACGCGCTTCCGGCCCATACGACTGTGATTGAACTGCTTCTTTTCCCTCAGCTACTGCTGCTTCCGCTAAAATAATAGCGGCCGTAATAACACCTTGTCCGCCCGAGCCTGATAATCTCAGTTGCTTTCTCATTTGGCAGCACCTCCTGCCCGTTCAATAACCTGATCATACGCCGTATCGTAATCCATAGCAGCAAGATTGCAAAATTCACCAATCGGGAACTTGTCGCCCGTCTTCTTGTCAGCTGGCAATTTATCCCAAGCAGCTTTCATGACGGCATTATCGCGCATCCATTTAAGCATATCAGCCGGACTGCCCAATTTATTTTTGCGCCCATAAGCCGTTGGGCACTGTACCATAGCTTCAATAAAGGAAAAGCCCTTGTTTTTAAACCCGTCGGCAATCATATTTACCAAATGATTTACATGAAATGCTGTTGAACGAGCTACATAGGTAGCACCAGCCGCCTCAGCTAAGCCACAGGCATCAAACGGACGGTCAACTGAGCCATAAGGTGCCGTAGTAGCTTTTTTGCCTAATGGTGTCATCGGTGAAGCCTGTCCGCCAGTCATACCATAGATATTATTATTAAACAGTACAACCGTAAGATCGACATTGCGCCGGCAGCCATGAATAAAGTGATTGCCACCAATAGCCGTGCAGTCACCATCACCAGTTATTACTACTACATTCAAGTCTGGATTTGCAAGTTTAATACCAGTAGCAAACGGAATAGCCCGGCCATGAGCCGTATGCAGCGTATCAAAATCCATATAGCCTGAAGCCCTTGATGAACAGCCAATACCCGATACTATAACCGTATTATCCTGATTTAATTCCGGCGTTTTTTCGATAGCTTCAACGATAGCTTTCATCGCTATACCATTGCCGCAGCCTGGGCACCACATATGCGGGAGCCGGTTCTGACGGAAAAATTTTTCGTAACTTCTTTCCATTATTTGTTACCCTCCCCACAAAGTGCAGCTATGCTAGCTTCAATATCAGCTGGTTCAAAAGCCTTCATATCATATTTACCACAAAGTTTAACTTCACAAGCACCATTAACTGCCCGTCTGACTTCGTTAACAATTTGACCATAATTGAGTTCAGCTACCAAAATGCCTTTTACTTTAGCTGCCAGCTGAGCAATTTTTTTATCAGCAAACGGCCAAATCGTCATCAGCCGCAACATACCTACCTTTAAGCCCTGCTTACGGGCGTTAACTACCGCTTCATAGGCTGTACGGGCTGAACCGCCAAAGGATACTACTGCATATTCAGCATCATCCATAAAGTATTCCTCGGTATGAATAATCTCATCACCAGCCCGATCGATTTTTTCATGCAAGCGTCTTATAGACTGCTCGGTAATTTCAGGACTGCCGGACGGGAAGCCTGTATCATCATGGATAAGTCCGGTAACATGGATATGATAGCCCTTACCAAAATCAGCTACATTTGGCACTAAATCCGTATCTGGTTCATAAGGTTCATAACCTTCCGCCCGCGTTTTCTTCGGACTGCGCCGCGGATAAATGTCTAAAGTATCTGCTTCCGGCAACTCAACTTTTTCTCTCAAGTGACCTACAACTTCATCCATCAAAAGTATTACTGGTGTTCTAAAACGCTCAGCGTAATTAACTGCCATTACAGTTGCATCATAAGTTTCTCGAACACTCCACGGCGCCAGCGCAATAATCGGATGATCACCATGCGTCCCCCAACGGGCCTGCATTACATCTGCCTGCGACGGCGAAGTTGGCTGACCGGTCGACGGACCAACCCGCTGCACATCAACCAAGACACAAGGGATTTCAGCACAAGCCGCATAGCCAATAAGCTCCTGTTTTAAGGAAAAACCAGGTCCGCTAGTAGCATCCATTGCTTTCATGCCGGCCAAAGAGGCACCTAAAATTGCTCCCATGCTGGCAATTTCATCTTCCATCTGGACAAATTTACCACCGACCCGCGGTAAAAGTTTGGCCATCGTTTCAGCAACTTCTGTCGACGGCGTAATCGGATAACCGGCAAAGAACCGAACGCCAGCTGCGATAGCTCCTTCAGCACAAGCTTCATTTCCCTGCATCAATCTTGCCTTACTCATGCTGTCGCCCCCTTATCTACAAAAATCGCATAATCCGGACATCTAAGCTCGCACTGTCCGCAGGCAATACAAGCTTCACCGTCTGCTACATGAACTTTGCCCAACTCATCAAGTTTTAGCACCGCTTTGGGACAAAATGCAACGCAAATCCCACAGCCTTTGCATCTTGCCATCTTTATGGTGATTTCTGACTTCATCCAGGTCCCTCCTAAAATCTACACAAAAAATGGTTCGTAATATATCGAAAAGCATATAGTTAATATGTTTATTCTGCAATATACTTTTACATCATAACAGATATGTCTACAAAAATCTAGCATTTTTGTAAATTAATCATTTGTATACAAAAAGAATCTGTCTTTATCGACAGATTCCCCCCATTTTATTTATGCCAATGGTTTCAGAATACCATTTTGATAAGCCAACAGCAGATTATATAAATCGGTTATTTCATCCTGTATCAAGCGTCCTTCATCAGTACCCCCTACCGTTGTCCGGCACGATTGCAATTCTACGGTTTCCGATACTGACTCAATGTCATGGTTTCCCCTTAATGCCTCGCGGACATCAGCTATTTTTTGATGCTGCAATAATCTTAGTCCTCGGCTGTTATAGATAAGTGTATAGCCAGATATGCCAGTTTTTTTATGATAGGCTTTGCAAAAGCCGCCATCAATAATTATCGCTTTGCCACCAGCCTTTAGCGGACTTTCACCTTTTCTTACTTTGACCGGTACATGTCCGTTTATTATATGACCATGCTTGGGATCCAGTCCAAATTCCTGCAATATCATAGCACAAGTATCTTCATCGTTTATATATTTATAATAGTAATCCGAAGGCTCCTGCCAGGTACTTTCATCACTTAAAAGCGCCCGTTCAAAGGTCTTAAACTCCCGTCCTGATAATGGCGATAGCCGCCCGCACCATAAAAAATACATAAAATCCAAGGCTTGCTGTCCACCATAAAGATAGGCTGAGCGCGCCATACTATCGCAAAAATCAAACCAGTCCCGCCCTTTATACGTGCGTCCACTATAATTTATTTCACGCAGCTTACCCATTTTATCCAATAACACACAACCATGAAACAGCAAATTGCCATTGCATCTAGTATATATACTGCCTTTTTGATACAAATAAGCTATATGCTGTTTTAAAACGGCACTTTCCAAAAAATATGACTTTAAATCATTTATAATTTCCTGTTCTTTAGCCGTAAGCAAGTACGGATCATCACCATTATCATCAATAGTCGGAAAATAAGCATTTTCCAATTCATACCGTTTACCATTGCCCAAAACTGCATACGATGAACGAAAATTTATTTTTCCTAACAACAAGCGTGAATCCATCTGAAAATCTGGATTGCGCTTTATTAAATTGCCCTCCAGCTTGAACATAATCATCGTAATGGCACGTTCAGCCGCCTTTATCGGATTTTCATCCGGATAAATATGCGCCGCAAAAGTTGACAGCGCCCGTAAACTTATACCATAACCACGCTCAAGCACATCGGTATTGTTGTAACGTAAAGAATTTCGCACTACCGTCGCAATGCAAACCTCACTGCCTAAAGCTGCTCCCATCCACAAAACGTCATGATTTCCCCATTGAATATCAACTGCGGGATGACTCATCAACAGGTTTAAAATAGCATCCGGTCGCTTGCCACGATCAAAAAAATCGCCTACAATATGCAATCTGTCAACGGCTAAACGCTTAATTAACACCGTAAAGGCCTCGATAAAATCGGCCCCGCTATCTATCTGCACAATCGTATTAAGCAGACGCTTGTGATAAATAAATTGCGCATTATCTGCTTCCGGTCGCGTATTCATCAGCTCGACAATAATCGATTCATAACTTTTCGGGATAAAACTGCTTACTTTAGATGCCGGATATTTATAACTCATCAGCTTGGATAATTCTAGCAGCCTAGATAAATTGCGGCGATACCATTCCGGCGTATTTTTATGGGCATAACGAATTTGCTCAATTTTTTCCTTAGGATAATATATCAACGTACAAAATTCTGCTTTTTCATCCTTGCTAAGCCGTTCACCAAATACATAATCAACTTTTTCCCGAATAACCCCCGAACAGTTATTTAAAATATGGAAAAAAGAATCGTATTCTCCATGCAAATCACTCATAAAATGCTCAATGCCTTTAGGCAATGATAATCTTGATTGCAAATAAATTAATTTTTCATAAACCGATTCCTTAGTTGGATATTTTTCTGCCAATAAACGCAAGACTTTGCTCGGTCTAGCCTTATTTTTTCGCATATCAGCCATTATCGCACCGCCTTATTATTCATTATTCAGGTTTATTTGCTATTATTCTACCATAAATAATAAATGTATGATATAGCAGCCAATTATTATTAATATTGCCACCAGGTATTCGGTTACCGAACCAACCTTAAACAATCTGACACCAATTTTGTGCCAAGGCGTCAAAAACGGCACTTTGCCACAAATGGCATCTTCCGCTATATGCAGCATTGCACCTATACAAAAATAACTGCCAATAACATTTAAATCGGCTAAACTTGGAAGCTTAGCGCTCGCTAAAATTTGCTGCTGCAAAATAAACAGCAATAAATATAACATTGGCCAATGTGACCAGCCGCGATGCCGGCTGCGCCAGCTCCAATAATTGGTACTTCGCGGATTACCTTCCACTTTGTCGGGAATAATCGACCCAGCCATACTATATAATGCCAGCAAAGGATCCTGCACCGCGGTATATACTATAACTCCCGTAACTATTTCATGATTTACCCATTTCATAAGATCTACCCATTTCCCTAGTTAAAAACAACAATCATATTTTAACACCAGCCTAAGTATTTTGCCAAAGAATCATTAACGCATATTAATCTTTGCTACCCAGCCTTGCCCTATAGTATAATATAGCTAACATTGATTAGGAGATTTTACTATGGATGATTATACTTGGCAACTAAAATTGCGCCAGCGGCAAATACGGCAGCGGCGACAATTATTTGGTGCTTTTTTATTGGCAGCCCTAGCTATCGGCTGCGCTATCTGGTATTTTTTTATCTACATTCGTACCCCTGAATATGCCATAAAGCAAATTAACTATGCTATTGAACATCAGGATAGTGAGCTTTTTAAACGCTACGTAAATGTAGATGTCTTAGCTAACCGGGCTTATGATGACTTAACGGTTGATCTCTTTGCTTATGATTCAACCCTTACCCCAAAGACCAAAGTCATGTTTGAAAAATTTTACCTGCACATAAAACCGCAATTAACCGAAGGGCTGACTAATACCACCTTAACCCGTGTTGAAAGCGGTTCTTGGCTGCTGCCAGATGGCACCGATATTTTAAAGGGACGTCAACTAGGTATCGACTTTGAGCGTTTCCTTGAACGCAGTCAGGTTCGCAATACTACTTTAAAAAAGATTGTCAGCATTGAGCATGAAGGCACTCAAGCTACGGCAACTATTGAGATAGTCGAAGATTATACGCAAACTCCATTCAGCCTGCAATTAGCGATGGAACAAGCAGCCGATGGACATTGGCAAGTAGTGTATATAAAAAATTATCGGGATTATCTAGATAAAATATCACCGCTGCAAAATGGTGATATTGCCAGTTACATTGATGCCACCAAAAATATTGTTGAAGCCTATAATGCTGATTTCACTAGCTATCAGCGTGAATTCAAACGGTTAACCAAAACCGCTGACGGCAAACTAAGCAGCAAGCAACGCCAAAAAATTGCCGACCTGATTGAAAACAATGTTTTGCCTGCACTAAAAAAACGTCAGCAAAAGCTTGATGAAATCGACATTCCTGCTGGCGCCAGGTACTTAGCTCGTCAAAGACAGCAATCTACCGAAACTACGATAAAGGCTTGGCAGCATTACATAAAAGGTTTGCGTGAAAACAAATCAACTGAATTTGACACGGCTGAAACGTTGCATAAACAGGAGCTTGCTATCGACCTGCGTATTGAAGATATTATCCATCATACTGCAGTCAGCAAAAACATCCCTAATTTGCCATAAAAATACCAAAGACCATGTTAACAGTTATTAAGCTGCTAACATGGTCTTTTTAATGATATTTTATTTAATCCTTTTTTACCTTATAGGCTGCTGCATACATCGTAGGCAGAACCAATAAGGTCAGCACCGTAGCCACGATAAGCCCGCTGGCAATTGCAACTGCCATAGGTCCCCAAAAAGAGCTTACCATAAGTGGCAGCATTCCCAAGATAGCTGCCGCTGCGGTCAACATAATCGGTCTAAAGCGCAATATTGCCGAGTCAACAATGGCATCCCAAGGCTTTTCACCAGCAGCTAGATGCTGTTGAATTTGGTCAATTAAAATAACTGAATTGCGAATAATCATCCCAAATAGCGCTAAAATCCCCAGTTCTGCCACAAACCCCATAGCTGAATTAGTAATAAGCATGCCCCATGATACTCCAATTAATCCTAAAGGAGCTGTTAGCAACGTCAATAACATTTGCTTGCCACTGCCTAGCTGGAACATCAGCAAGGTCATTATAATAAATATCATAGCCGGAACTGGCTTTAGCAAATACTTAGTTGAATCACTGCTGTCTTCCATAGCTCCTGCTGGCTCTATCTTGCAGCCAAAAGGTAACTTGTCACGCAAATCTTTCGTCGCATTATATGCCTTTTGGGTAGCATCATTAGCCGTACCACTATGCACATCCGCTTGAACAGTTATCGTTGGCATTAAATTCCATCGCTTAATAAAACCATCTTCTGCTGCATAGGATATTTTAGCTATTTGTTCTAACGGCACATAGCCTGCCTGCCCTAAGTATATTGGCAACGATTTAATCTTGGCTAAATCCTGCCTAGAATCTGCCGTCAATCTTAAATCAATCGCAATCGTTCTGTCACCAGTATAAAACTGTGCCGCCGTTGCCCCAGTTATCTCTGTATAAACTGACTGCGCCACTGACTGCGAACTCATCCCCAACGCCCGCAATTTATCCTGATCTAACTCTAAATGCATGACTTTGCTTTTTTCATTGCCCCAGCTTAGGTTAACGTTATAATTATTGCTGTCGGCACTAACTATAGCTTCCACCTGCTTAGCTAATTCCTTAGTCTGCTCAGTAGTATAACCTGTTACTCTTAGCATAACCGGATATTCAGCTGGCGGTCCCGTTTGAATGTATTGTATTTTGCCTCGCACATCCGAAAATTCGTCATTAAACGCTGCATTTAGTTCATCTGTAAGCTTTTCCCGTGCCTCATTATCCTTAGCCACGATAACAAACTGTGCCACATTATCAGCACTGGCTTTAGGATCGACCGTCAGAACGAATCGGGGCGTATAGCGCCCCACATAATACGAATAATTGTTTAATTTATCATCTCTAGCCTGCAGCCAAGCAGATAATCTATCACACGCTTCCTGGGTTGCCACCAGCGATGCCCCTTCTGGCAATTTCATTTCTACTAGTATTTCAGGACGTGCCGAAGTGGGAAAAAATTCCTGCTTGATAAACTTCATCATTCCAACCGAAAGCAAAAATACAACCAAGGTACTAATCAATACCAGGCGACGATGACACAAAAACCAATTTAGTATGCGCCGGAACCAAGTATAAAATTTACTTTGATATGGGTCTATATGTCCCGCTGCATCTTTTTTTACCTCAACCCGTATCATATGATAACCTAAAAGCGGTGCTACCATAACTGATACAATCCATGATAAAACTAATGCTATGCCTATTACTGGAAACAGGGCTTGGCAAAATTCACTGGCCATGCCTTTGGCAAAAGCTACTGGTATAAAGCCAGAACAAGTAATCAAGGTTCCTGTCAGCATTGGCTTGGCGGTAGCCCGAAAAGCATAGCAGGCTGACTCAAAGCGATTAAGACCGCTTTCGAGTTTAACACTCATCATTTCTACTGCAATGATGGCATCATCTACCAGCAGTCCCAAAGCTATAATTAATGCGCCTAACGATACTTTGTGCAAATCTATGCCAAACATATACATGCATACAAAGACACCGCATAGCACCAGTGGAATACAGCAAGCTACTACCATACCAGTTCGCACGCCTAGTGATAAAAAGCTTACCACTAGTACAATTACTATAGCTTCCAGCAAAGTTTTGACGAATTCATTAATTGATGCGTCAACTACACTTGGTTGATCTGATACTTGATGAATTTCAATGCCTACTGGTACTTCTTGCGTGATGGCCGCTATTTGTTTTTTCAGGTTTTCACCTAATTGCAAAATATTGCCGCCATCTTCCATTGATACTGCTATACCAATAGCTGGCTCACCATTAAAATACATCTTGGGTTCAGCTGGTTCAATAAATTTTCGTTCAACCTTGGCAATGTCGCCCAATCGGAAAATTTTACCACCGGCATTAATGGGCATATTGCGAATTGCTTCTACATCCGTAAAAATACCGCTTAACCGCAAGTAAACATCGTCAGTTTCAGTTTCAATTTTGCCGGCTGGCGTCATTTGATTTTGCGTTTTTAACGCGTTAGCGATAACCTGCGGACTTATTCCCAGCTCCGCTAATTTGGTATTTTCAACCTCAACATAAACCTTTTCCGGCTGCTCACCTATCAGCTCGACTTTCTGTACACTAGGTACATTTAATAGCATCCGGCGCGTTTTTTCCGCATATTGCCGCAATTCTTCATAATTATAACCATCGCCAGTTACTGCATAAATCGAACCATATACATCATCAAACCGGTCATTATAATATGGACCATAAACCCCATCTGGCAGATCAGCTTTGACATCTTCACAAAAATTACGCACATCACGCCAAATTGGCCTAATCTGGCTTTTGTCCAGCTCATCCTTAAGCCTTACATATATCACCGTCTTGCCTGCCCGAGTTTCACTTTCGATACGGTCAAGTCCTGGCGTATCTTGCAATTTTTTTTCCAGCTTGTCAGTTACCTGATTTTGCATTTCCTCAGCCGTTGCTCCCGGCCAAGCCGCAGATACTACCATCATTTTAATCGTAAACTGCGGATCCTCCATACGCCCCAGCTGAAAATACGCCAATATGCCACCAATAGCGGTAACTATCACAAAATACCATACTAATACCCGATGCTTTAATGCTACTTCTGTAAGGTTAATCATGGCTCATCAGCCTCCGTCCGAACAGTTTCGCCTTCATGCAGTTTGTGCACGCCGGCAATGATTACCACATCGGTCGGCTTTAAACCATAAACCATCACCTTGTTGTCACCGAATTCTTTTACCTCAACCTTTTGCAAGCTGATGGTATTATCATCACCTACTAACCATACTGCTGGCGTATCATCATTTTGATAAATGGCTGCTAGTGGCAGCACCGCCGTATCAGCTGGTGCTTCACTTCCGGCTGCATTATCGCTCCCCAGCCTTACACTAGCCGTCATCCCCAATTGCATTCCTTCTGGCGGATTTGGTATAGCAACGCGCACCTTATACGTGCGTGAAGTGGTATCAGCCATCGGTGCTACCTCTCGAATTGTGCCCTCAACACTGCCATTCAACGCCCAAAAATCCACCGTTACTGATTGCCCAATCGCTGCATCAGCTATCTTATTTTCTGGCATATTAATTTCAACTTCTAATTCATTAGTCTGCACCAACGTCAGCACCGTCTGCCCCGCCGCTACAACTTGACCTTCTTCAGCATTAACAGCTGCTACCACACCGTTAGCTCCAGCCGTTAAATTAGTATATCCCATAGCATTGTGCCCCTGTGCTGCCTGAGCTAAAGCATTTTGATAAGCGGCAAATGCTGCATCATAATTGGCTTGATACTGGTCTAACGTAGCTGCCGAAACCGCATTTTCTTGAAATAATTCATTATAGCGGGATAAATTACGCTGCGCTAATTCAAGTTGTGCTCTAGCTGAAGCTACTTGAGCATCTCCCTGATTGGATTTTTGCACGACATCGCGACCATCAATAACCATCAGGACATCACCAGTCCTTACCGGGCTGCCGGCTTGCACATTACGGGCTATTATTTGACCGCCCACTTGAAACGACATATTAGTTTCATAACGGCCACGCACTGTTCCCGCATAAACTCCCTCAGAACGAACAGAGCCCGCCCCTGCCTGCTGGGTTTTAACCAGCGGTGCTTTTTCTATAGCTGCCTGTTTGCTGCCACAACCAGCAAACATAATCATTCCCATTATACATAAACCTATTAAAGCACCTATACTATTTTTTTTCATCCGCCGCATCTCCTATAGGTAATTTATTAGCTAATTTAACTAAATCAGCCTTGCAAGCCCTTTCGGACAGAGCATTAAAGCCCTGAAATAATTTATTTACCAGCTCAGGTTCCATATCTGCCACTAGATAATCTACCCATGCTTTGACGATACTACACAAAAAATCATATTGCTGCCTGCCATACTCAGTCAAATAAATATGCCTAACTCGCCGATCATTTTGTCCCTGTTGCCGATAAATAAGCTTTTTTTCCTGCAACAAGTTTATCGTACGGGTTACAACCGCTTTATCTAAATACAGCATATTCGCCAGGTCATCCTGTTTTACCCCTTCATTACTATATATACGCATCAATATGCTATATTCGGAAAATGTAAGATTAAGCTCTTGACAAGCTTCCTCAACAAACAAACGCGAACGGCGATGCAGTATTGAAAAACACCGGCCAACATTTACATAATCATCCATTATAAACTCCTCCATAATATCCCTTTTTCCCCAAAACAAAATGTTGATTCTATCAATTAATTTTAACTGTCTTAAGACCAAAAGTCAATATCCGGTCCTATTTTTCGCTTATACTGTATACTTTTTAAAATACATGTATTTTCCGCCTGTATCCGTGTATAATTAAACGTATCTGTTTTGAACGCTTAAACTAATTTTATTTAATTCAAGTTAGGAGGAACTTTTATGAGTTGTCCCCGCGTTGGACACATTAATTTTTTAAATGTACTGCCACTTAGCTGGAGCTATGCGCATGGTTCCGATAAAGGACTTATTCTTACTCGTGGCGTGCCAGCTGTGCTAAATAACGATATTGTTAATCATCGGCTTGATGTAAGCAATGTATCATCAATTATTTATGCCCGTGACAGTGATGAATTAGTGATACTGCCTGATGTCTGCATAAGTACCGATGGAGCGGTGCAAAGCATTATTTTAGTATCACGCAAGCCCATTGAAGATATTAAAGACGATAAAATAATTTTAACTGCTAAATCAGCTACCTCTCATTGCCTGCTAAAGATCATCCTGCGCAGTGCCTATGGTGCCATTCCCAATTATTATATAAGACATGTAACTCCGGAAAATCCCATTCCTGATGATGCTGCAGCTTCACTTTTAATTGGCGATGATGCCTTGTGGCTCTACCATCACCAGCAACCAGAATTATATTACTATGATCTTGGTGCCGAATGGAAAAAACTTACCGGTAAAAAAATGGTCTATGCCCTATGGGTTGCCAATAAGAACTTTGCTAGTGAACAGCCAGAAATGCTGCAGCTAGTCTATGATCGAATCCGCCATGCCTTTACACAAGGCTTGCAACATAAAAAAGCTGCCATCGAATCCGTTATTAAGGACAAGCCTTTTACCTACGCCCAACTTGATGAATATCTTGGACCTACTATTCGCTGGAATCTGACTGATGACTATATTGACGGTTTAAAAACATTTTATGAGTTAGCTCATAAAATGAATCTAATCGAACATATTCCAGAACTAAAATTAGCAGCTGTAAAACGCTAACAAAAACAGGACTTTGCGTTAATATAAATTACGCTAAAGTCCTGTTTTTTAATCATTATTTGCTAAAAAATAACGCATAATAACCGTTTATAAATATTACCAGCACGATAAGTGGCAATATATAGGTCGCATAAAAACGAATCCACTTAGGAAACGCTACCCCTGCCCCAGTATCAGCTTCTTTGATAAAATTATCCCAGCCCCAGCCATAACGACTAGTACAAAAAGCCAAATAAACCAAACTGCCTAGTGGCAACAAATTATTAGATACTAAAAAATCTTCTAAATCAAGCACCCCAGAGCCTTTGCCAAATGGTTCAAATCCGCTCCAGACATTAAACCCTAAAACACAGGGCAGTGACAGCACAATAATTATTAAGGCACCCCAACGAATAATTTTTTTACGCGAAATCTTTCCTTCAAATAATTCAAAGAAACAAACTATAAGATTTTCAAATACAGCAATGACCGTTGACATCGATGCAAATGTCATAAATAAGAAAAATAAACTGCCCCATAATGTACCTAACGGCATAGCATTAAATACGTTAGGCAAAGCTACAAACAGCAAGTTAGGTCCACTAGCCGGACTTACGCCATAACTAAAGCACGCCGGAAAAATGATAAGACCCGCCATAATAGCCACAAAGGTATCTAGCACGATAACCCAAATTGCCTCTCCTGTCAGCCGTTTCGATTTGCCAATATAGCTGCCAAAGATAGCCAAAGCACCAATACCAAGTGACAAGGTAAAAAACGCCTGTCCCATCGCCGCAAAGATAACTTCCTTAAGACCATATTCCTGCAATTTGCCAAAATCAGGATATAGATAATATTTCAGCCCAGCCTCACTTCCTGGCAGCAAAATAGAATTTATGGCTAATACTACCATAAGCAATAAAAGGCAAACCATCATCATTTTGGTTATACGCTCAACACCAGCTTGTACCCCTAGATAGCAGACACTGCCACACAGTAACACTATTGCTATCATATAGCCAGCCATCGTGCCTGGTGATGCTAAGAGATTACCAAAAACTGCGCCAATGCCAGCTGCATCCAGCCCAACAAAATCGCCGCTGGCAATTTTATACAGATAATAAAGCATCCATCCCGAAACAGTAGTATAGAACATCATCAATAACAGGCAACCCGCAATAGCTCCATATTTATATAAATGCCATTTGGTACCTTTAGGTTCCAAAACATCAAAGGATTTAGCGGCACTCCTGATGCTAGCACGACCGACCGCAAATTCAGCTACCATAATCGGCAAGCCTAAAATTGCTAAAAATAGTAAATATATCAGCACAAATGATGCGCCGCCGTATTGTCCCGTAATATACGGAAACCGCCAGACATTACCCAAGCCAATGGCACAACCGGCAGATACCAGTATAAAACCCAAACGGGTCGAAAAATTCCCGCGTTCCAAAATAGCACCCTCTCTAATAATTCAGCATTACAACTATACAAGAAAACAAAATTATTCTTGTATATATTACCTTATTAATAGAACTTTGTCCACGCCTATCCTTTACTAGAGCTTTCGTTATACACATCTTTTAGCAAAGTTTCCTTGCGCAGGTTAATGCATTCGCAGTGCCGATCCTCTGCATCAATTTGACGAATAGTTTCCAATATTATTTCGCCTATCATCGGTGCATCATCATAAAATATATCTGCCATATCCTGATGTGACCATTTTCCCCGAATACCTTCACCATAATTTACGGTAAAATACAGCCCAGCATAACAAGCACCAATTTCTCTAGCCAAATAAACCTCTGGTGCCATGCTCTGACCAACAATATCCGCCTGACCATTCATCATAGCTACTTCCGCTGGACTTTCAAAATGCCGGCCATCGGTTACAGCGTAAGTACCGCGAGTAAATATCCGGCCCTTAAAACGCTTTTTAGTTGCTGTTATGAGTGCCTTTCGCATTTCTGGGCACAGTGCCTCTCGCATAATTAAAAGATAGCGGCCATCTAGCATGACATCTTTGCGCACGGATAGGTCCAAATAATCATCTGGTATTATAAAGTCACGCAAATCCAGCAGTTTGTTAACCGTGCCAACGCCGCCTTCCGAAATAATCCGCTTAACGCCTGCCTCGCGAAATACCCAAAACACCTGTCTTGAAGCGTCAGCTCTAGTAACCCCCGAACGCCAGCCATGCATTTTTACTGTCAAAACATTTTTTTCACCAACACTAAAAAGCCGCATAGCGGGACTAGTGCCATAAGGCGTATCAAAATGCATATTATCTGCTAATATTTTTACATCTTTAGCAGCTGCTCCTGCGGGAAAATTACTTGATAATGTTCCTGAACCACCAACTACCGCATACTCAGCCTTTGGTATTTTATTTTCACTCATTTTAAAACCTCTTTATAATCTCATATTTAGTATTGCGCTGCGCCGGCTTGCGACCAGCTCCACGTATCATATTTACCATCTTATTTATCGACATATCGTAGCTGGTACCAGCAGCTCTGACAACATTTTCCTCGAGCATGATACTGCCTAGGTCATCACCACCAAAGCCTAAGGTCAATTGACCAATACGCTCACCTTGTGTAACCCAAGAACCTTGAATATGCTTGATATTATCCATGTATAGTCGTGACAGTGCCAAGGTCTTCATATAATCCCAGCCACTAGTTTTCTTGCCGCCAAGTTCCGTATTTCCCGGCTGATACGTCCAAGTTATAAAAGCCCTGAATCCGCCTGTTTTATCCTGTAACTGACGAATTTTTTCCATGTGCTCAATACGCTGCGCCATGGTTTCACCTAAGCCTATGACCATAGTAGCCGTGCTTTCCATACCAATAGAATGTGCACATTCCATGACCTTTAACCAATCATCGGTCATAATTTTTTTCGGACTCACCCTTTTTCTTACTTCATCAACTAATATTTCCGCCCCGCCACCAGGCAGACTAGCTAATCCAGCTTCTTGCAAGCGTTTTAAAGTATCAAGCACACTGATACCTGCCTGTTGCGCAAAATATTGTATTTCAGTTGCCGTAAATGAATGTATTGTAATCGAAGGAAACTTATCCCGTATCAGCCGCAGCATTTTTTCATAATATTCCAGCCCCAAATCAGGATATAAACCACCTTGTATCATAACCTGCGTGCCGCCAGCGGCTACGGTTTCTTTTACCTTGGCTAATATTTCATCATAAGTTAAAAGATACGCATCTTTATGATCTTTACGCCGAAAAAAAGCACAAAATTTACATTCATTTTTGCAAACATTAGTATAATTGATATTTCGATCAACAATAAACGTAACCGTATCACCAAATAATTCCCGCCGTTTAGCATCAGCTAAACGACCTAATTCAATCGCATCACCCTGTTTTAATAGCTCAATACCATCACGTTCATTAATTCTGCTCAAAATTTTTGCACCTCCTGATAAAAGGTATCGCGCTCAACAGGTTCATAACCTGTTTCTTTGATAATTGCTTTTAAAGTTTCCCGTGTAATGCCAGTGTTTGTCTTAGCGCCAGCAGCATGAATTATTTTTTCTTCACCAATGGTACCATCCAAATCATCTGCACCAAAACCTAATGCTAATTGTGCAATTGGCATTGTCATCATAATCCAAAAGGCTTTAACATGCACAATGTTATCTAATATCAGTCTGGATAATGCCAGCATTTTCATATCTTCCCAAGAACCAACCCGTTGCAAATTATATTTTTCACCAAGTTCCGTATTGGCCGGATGAAATGGAAACAGCATAAAAGCTTGAAAGCCTTGCGTTTCATCCTGAATATCCCGCAAAGTAAACAAATGCTGCAAACGCTCAGTGATTGTCTCTACATGACCATACATCATCGAGGCATTAGTCCGAATACCTAGTTTATGAGCTGTTTTCATCGTTTCGATCCATTCAGCACTATTAGCTTTTTTCGGGCAAATAATCTGACGCACCCGATCGGATAAAATTTCGGCCCCACCACCAGGCAAGCTATCCAAACCCGCTTTTTGCAAAATAGTCAGGACTTCCTTAATTGTTTTGCTAGTCATTTTAGCAAAATTTACGATTTCAACGGGCGTAAAGGCTTTGACATCAACTGCCGGCAAAGCTTTTTTGACTAGCTTTACAACATCGACATAATAAGTGAATGGCTTATCAGGATGTAACGCGGATACGATATGCACTTCCGATAAATTTTTCACCTGCTTAGCTTCAGCTAATATGCGCTCAATATCATCATGCTCTAAAACGAAGCCACGTTTATCACCATCCTTAACCTGAAAGGCGCACAACGGACAATTAGCACTGCAAATATTAGTTAAATTAATATGCTTGTTAACGGTATAAAATACCTTTTTCCCACTTTGACGTTCTTTGGCTTGGCGGGCACATTTAGCCAAGAATAATAAGTCATTATCCTCATACAAAGCCATAGCATCAGCAAAATTAAGCCGTTCTCCCTGCCAAGCCTTGCGTCTAGCCTGCTCTATATTCATAACACCCTCGCCTTTCAATCAATAGTCCTAAGTATATTGAAATTACAATCACACGCTGCCGGAATTCTGCCAGCTTCTTTGATAATACGAATGATCTTATCCTCACTTAAAGCTGTAGGGCTCGTAGCTCCAGCGTCATGCAAAATAGTTTCCTTATGAATCGTACCATCAATATCGTTAGCACCAAATGCTAACGCAACCTGTGCTACCGGCACGGTCAGCATGACCCAATAGGCTTTAATGTTGCGGAAATTATCCAGCATTAAGCGCGATATTGCCATCGTCCGCAAATCATCCCACACACTAGTTTGCTTAATTGTCGCTTCCAATTGCGTATTTTTAGGCAAAAATGGAAAACAAATAAACGTCTGAAAACCACCCGTTTCATCTTGTAGTTTTCTTAATGTCAACAAATGATCTACTCGTTCTTCTAGGGTTTCAATATGACCGTACAACATGCTGGCATTGGTCTTTATCCCCAGCTTATGCGCTGTACGAGCCACCTTTAACCACTGTGCAGCAGTTGCTTTATTAGGGCATAGTTCTTTTCGTACCCGATCAGATAAAATTTCAGCACCACCGCCAGCAATAGCCTGCAAACCACCTTCATCGCGCAATTTTAGCAATACTGCCTCGATGCTAAGCCCGGAAATTTCGGCAAAATGTGTTATTTCCACACCAGTAAAGCCTTTGATGTAAAGCTCTGGAAACGTTTCGTGCAAAGCTTTTACCAACGATAAATATTTTTCAAACGTCCAATCAGGATGCAATCCGCTAACTATATGCAGTCCAGCTAAATCCGGATCTCTCATGGCGTCACGGACAGTCGCTATGGCCTGTTCCTTACTCATTTCGTATGCACCTTTTTCGTCCTCATCACGACCAAAAGCACAAAATTTACAACGGGATGTACAAATATTGGTTAAATTTACATGACAATTAACATTGTAATATACTATATCACCACATTTTTGTTTGCGTACATAATCAGCCATTGCACCTAGCCAAGCCAAATCATGACAAGCAAACAGCCGCAGACCATCTTCACGCGTCAGCCGCTCTCCTTTCATAATTTTATTTTCTATGTCCTGATATTCTGCTGCTGCCACAGCGTGCACCTCCATATTATTACTCATAATTACAAATTATAACATCTATCCAGCAGATTTGCAGTCAGTTATATGTTTTTGCTCACAATATTATCATCGTTGATTTAATCAACATTTAATATTATCCACAAGATTTTTTAAACATAGCTAATTATACTGTTAACTGTAGTCAGGAAAAGCAAAACGAAATCCGCTAGTAATGGATTTTGGCAAGGAGATGAGCTTTATGTTTAATAAAAAAAATTTAAAAATAACCGCTGTTGCCTTAGCCAGCATTATGAGTTTCGGCTTAGTCGGTATGACTGCTACTAGCGCCGAAGCCGCTTCCCATCACCATTCTTATGATTATCACTCACATAATCGCCATCATCGTGATTATAACCGCGATGATTCACATGCCAAAAAATATTCTGCTGGCGAACGCAACACAGCTGCTATCGTTGGTGCTATAATAGGTGCAGTAATTGCTAAAAACACCTGACAGTATTAATTTGTTAAAATTCTCGACAATTCTTCTTCATCTAAGAAGAATTCAAATATATTAAGATTCCTTAATCTCTAATTCTCTCAAAAAAAAGGACACGCCCCCACAGCGTGTCCTTTTTTCTGCACTATTTTAGCCAAAGCTTTAGTCTTTAACTAAAATCTTTTCTATCTCGACTACATACATCGTATGATAGTCATTTTTATACCAGCGTTCATCACAAGACTTATCAATAAAGCAATTCTGTTTTAAATCCTGCACATACAGTTTGCGGCAGAGCATCGTAATTCTAGCCTCGTCAAAATAGGTCCGTCCGTTGTCATGCTTTACCATAAGACCAGCTTTAGCTATTTTATCCTCATCACGACCAGAAACTGTACCAAAATAATTCAGCATTTTATGATTTTCGTCAACAAATACTGACAAGCTAAGACCATCCGCCTTATCGACAAATTCTTTGGTATAACGTGAAGGTCTAATAAAGACAAACGCTACCGGTTTGCCCCACATAACGCCCATACCGCCCCAGGAAGCCGTCATCGCATTCGATTTGCCATCGGCTTCGCCAGCAACCAGCAGCCAATCCTTGCCAATTACTTTAAATACACTTTCATTGAATTCCTCTGGTTTTATTTCTTTAACTGCCATATTATTGCCCTCACTTTGTTCACAGAAAATCCACAAAAACCGCAAGATATCCACATTTTCAGCGTGGATATCCCCAACTTTTTGTGGATAAGTATCAATTATTCGGCTTTTTTTCTTTTAATGCATCATCTAATGTATGCCAAGCCAATACCGCACATTTTACTCTCGCCGGCATACGGGAAACATTTTTCAAGGCTAATGCTTCATCGAGATCTTCTAATTCTTCTTCATCAGTAATTTCACCTTTTATCATGCTGATAAATTTTTGGGCTAAATCACGCGCTTCTTCGATACTTTTTCCCCGAATCAGCTCAACCATAATATCGGTACTAGCCTGTGAAATCGCACAGCCAACTCCCGTAAAAGCAGCATCCTTGACCACGCCATCAGCTATTTGCAGTTCTAATGTTATCTCATCACCACAACTTGGATTATGCCCTTTTAGGGCACAAGTAGCACAAGCCAAATGATGTTTGTGATCAGGATTGCGGCTATGTTCACCCAAAACTTCGGTATACACATCATCAAGCGCCATATCCCAAGACCCCCCTTACCTTTTTTAAGGCTTCAATCCAGCGGTCGATATCTTCCCGCGTATTGTACAAATAGAAACTAGCTCTACAGCTGGCATTCTGTCCTAAATATCGGTGCAATGGCTGCGCACAATGATGACCAGCTCTTACATTAACGCCATAACTATCAAGTATCGTTGCTACATCATGAGGATGAACGTCCTTAACGTTAAACGTTATTATACCCGTTTTATTATCCCGCGTGCTGTCACAGCCATATAATTCAATGTACGGCAACTCACGCAGCTTAGGCAAAGCATAATCAACCAAGTCTTTTTCAATTGCTTCGATGCGATCAAAGGTAATTTTTCCTAAATAATCAATAGCTGCAGTAAGACCAGCTGCACCACCAACATTTTGTGTACCCGCTTCAAATTTAGCTGGCAGCTCGGCCCAGGTTGTATCCTGTTCCTGCACGTACTCTATCATATCGCCACCCATCAGAAATGGTGGCATAGCATCCAGCAGTTCGTACTTGCCATAAAGCACGCCTATTCCCATTGGTGAAAGCATTTTATGTCCAGAAAAAGCAAAGAAATCTGCACCTAATGCCTGAACATCCACCGCCATATGCGCTACGCTCTGCGAACCGTCAACTACACAGACAGCACCTACACTATGCGCTTTTTTGACAATAGCGGCGACATCATTCTTTAATCCCAGAACATTTGATACCTGCGTAACTGCTACCAATTTCGTCCGCTCGGTTATTTTGTTTTCAATATCTTCCGCCGACAGATTACCATCTGCTTCCAAATAGATGTACTTTAAGGTTGCGCCCTTAGCTTTAGCTACATGCTGCCACGGTACTAGATTACTGTGATGCTCGGATATGCTGATAACTATTTCATCACCAGCACCAATGTTATTTAAACCGTAGCTATAAGCAATTAAATTCAAGGCTTCAGTAGCATTCTTCGTAAAAACAATTTCCTGTGGCCGCTTAGCATTAATAAAATTAGCCGTTCTTACACGTGCCTCTTCATAAATATCCGTTGCCTTGACCGAAAGAGCATAAGCTCCACGGTGCGGATTAGCGTTGCAGCCACCATAATAACCACAAATCGCTTTTATCACTGGCTCTGGTTTTTGCGTAGTTGCACCATTATCAAGATAGGCAATTTTTTGGCCACTGATTTCCCGATTTAACAAGGGAAAATCTTTTAAAAATTCCTGTGCCTCAGCCATTTTGAAGTCTCCTCTGTAAATATTCATCAATTTCTTGTTTCAATTCTGCATCAGGTATCCGATCAAGGACTGGATTAAAAGCTGCTTCGACTACTAACCGTTGTGCCTCTGCCATATCTAGACCACGGCTCATAAGGTAAAAGAGCTTATTTTCATCCATTTTGCCAACAGATACGGCATGATGACCATCAACATCATCCTCATGCGACAGCATGATCGGTACACTGCGATTGCGCACATCCGGTGACAACAAAACTACTTCTTCGTCCTCACGCCCAACTGAGCCCTTAGAACCTTCGATAAAATCCAACGTGCCACGGAAATTCTTTTCACTCTTACCTAAAAGTGCTCCCCGAACCTGCATGTTGGCATTGGTATGGCGCCCTGCTTGACGCACAACATAGTTTAAATCAAGCAGCCGCTCGCCATCACCAAAATAAAGCCCCCAAATATCACTTACACTGTCATCTCCAGCCATATCAACCGATAACTCGGTGGCACTATGTAAAGCCCCAGCTTCTACCACGGTATAACTAAAGGTTGCGCCTTTACCTACATACACTCTTACCTTGCTGGTGTATGGTTTGTCAGCAGCCACCAATTGCACATTAACTAAATGCAGTTTAGCGCCATCAGCGATATGCACCTGTAGTTCATACTGACCGCTCTCACGGTTAGTAATAACTACTTCATCTGTCTTACCAGCTTCTACCAAAATCTGCTGTTTCTTGATATCACCATTTAGATTTTCCGGAATCCGCGCTTCATTTACGCCCAGCCAGCGCCAGGTACGCATTGGGATTTCGGAGAATATATTCTGTTCCATTTTTATGCCTCCTGCCAAAGCTTTCTCACCCCATCGTGCCTTCGAGCTCTATATTAACTAGATTATTCATCTCTAAGGCATATTCTAACGGCAATTCCTTGGCAATAGGTTCAACGAAACCACGAACAATCATCGCCCGTGCTTCATCTTCATCAATACCACGGCAAGTAAGATAAAAAATAGCTTCGTCACTTATGCGACCGATTTTAGCTTCATGTCCAACATCAGCCTCATCACCTTCAATATCCATAACTGGAAGTGTATCACTGCGCGACTTATTATCTAACATCAATGACTCGCAGTTTACTGAGCATTTAGCATGATCAGCATTTTTCGTAACCTTAACCGCACTACGATAAGTTGCCATACCGCCGGCTTTAGATATAGTTCTAGTATTAATGTTAGCTGATGTATGCGGTGCCGCATGAATTACACTAGCACCAGTATCTAGGTTCTGTCCCTTAGACGCAAATGTTACCCCGGTAAATTCACAACGCGCATTTTCCCCATGAAGCACGCTGCATGGATACAAACAGGATATATGCGATCCAAAGGAGCCTGATACCCACTCAATAATACCATCTTTTTCGACCAAAGCCCGCTTAGTGTTAAGGTTCATCATATTGCGCGACCAGTTCTCAATAGTTGAATAACGCAGTCTAGCGCCTTCTTTGACAAACAATTCCACACAACCAGCATGCAAATTGGTCACATTGTATTTAGGTGCCGAACAGCCTTCAATAAAGTGCAGACTAGCCCCCGGTTCAACAATTATCAACGTATGTTCAAACTGCCCAGCGCCAGCTGCATTCAAGCGGAAATAACTTTGCAGTGGCATCTCAACATGAACTCCAGCTGGTACATAAACAAATGAACCACCTGACCAGACAGCACCATGTAAGGCAGCAAATTTATGATCCTTGGGAGGAACCAGCGTCATAAAATATTCTTTTACTAAATCTTCATGTTCAGTTAGTGCTGATTCCATATCCGTATAAATAACACCTTGTTTTACCATATCTTCCTGAATCGAATGGTAAACTACTTCAGAATCATATTGCGCCCCCACGCCACCTAGCGATGTCTTTTCCGCATCCGGAATGCCTAAACGGTCAAAGGTATCCTTTATGTCCTCGGGCACTTCCTTCCAATTACCTGTCATTTTAGCATCCGGCTGTACATAGGTAACAATATTATCCATATTAAGTTCTGCTAAATCCGGTCCCCAGGTTGGTAAAGCTAAGGAATTATATACCGCCAGCGATTTCAAACGAAATTCCAGCATCCACTCCGGATCATGCTTGCGCGCTGATATATCCCTTACTACTGCTTCGGTCAAACCACTATGCGCTTTATAAGCCGAATTATCCTCATTTTTTATATCATAAAGTGTGCGCTCAATGTCTTCGACATAGGTTTTCTTTTTTTCTGCCATTGCTGCACGCCTCACTTTGCTACATTTTGTTCAGCAAGAATATGGGTAAAGCCACGATGATTTATATCATCAATAAGCTCAGCGCCACCTTCTTCAACAATTTTGCCATTAATTAATACATGCACCTTGTCCACATGCAATTTTTCCAAGATACGGGTATTATGCGTAATAATCAAGCAGGAATTTTCACTGTTATGAAATTTTGCTACGCCTTCAGATACAATCTGAACTGCATCTACATCTAGTCCCGAATCAGTTTCATCAAGCAAAGCCAGTTTCGGCTGCAACATCAAAAGCTGCAAAATTTCATTACGCTTTTTCTCACCACCAGAAAAACCAACATTCATATAGCGTTCAGCATATTCCGGTTTCATCTTGAGTTCCTGCATCATAGCCTTTAATTCCTTGCGGAAAGGAAAAAGCTTCACCTTTTGACCAGTAACAGCTTGCTTGGCTGTGCGAATCATATTTTCAACTGTAATTCCGGGTATCTCTTCTGGCGTCTGAAACGACAGAAACAGACCCTTGCGCGTGCGTTCAAAGGTTTTTAGACTGCTCAAATCTTCACCTTCAAAAAACATCTCGCCACTAGTTACCTGGTATTTAGGATGTCCCATAATTATATTCATAAGCGTAGATTTACCAGAACCATTCGGGCCTAAAATAACATGTACCTCGCCCTTGCCAATGGAAAGGTTCAGACCTTTGAGGATTTCTTTATCTTCTACACCAGCATGAAGATCTTTTATTTCCAGAAGCTTTTCTGCCATTTTTTACTCTCCTTCTATAGCAACCTTTTAATTTATTTTACCGTTTTAATCCTTAGTATTTTACTCGGGATTCGTGATTTAATTTTAGATTTTTTTATGCCAAAAGTCAATAGCATAGCTAGGTTACTATAAACAAAACGTATAATTGATAATATATATCAAAAAGGCTCTCAATAGCTAGTCAGCCGTGAGAGCCTTTTATTTTGTTTATATGGAAAAATGCTTCGCTAGCGAAACTGCAATTCCATCATCATTATTCGATAAAGTTATTTCATCAGCCAGAACTTTAAGCTCATCGCAAGCATTGCCCATAGCTACGCCAAAACCAGCAAACTCCAGCATACTAATGTCATTTTGGGCATCACCAAAAGCCATTACCTCCGACGGTGTTATGCCTAACCGTTCACAAGCCTTGCCTAATGAACTTGATTTGCTTACCCCCTTAACCGTGCTTTCATAAAACCACGGTGCTGACTGAACAAATGACAGCTTGTCTTCAAAGCCCTGCCTGATATCAGCCAAATGTGGCATCAATATTTCATTAGGTGCTGCCGTTAATATCTTTACTGGTCTAAAACCACCAGCTTTGACAGCATCCGCAATATTAGCTACTATTTTTATCGCCAAATTGTTATTACGGCTTTCATCCATAACTTTATGCCGGCTAGCATCTGTCGTATAAATAGCTTCACCATCATCGACAATAGGCGACAATTCCGGCCAAGCTTCAAGATGCTTTAAAAAAGCTACTGCGATAGAAGGCTCTATACTGCTATCAAAAATTATCTCACCAGTAGTAGCATCCTGAATCCGCCCACCATTATAGGATATCCTAAGACCATGATAATCCTGCAAATTAAGGGCATCAGCCTCCCTTTTTAATCCTGGTGCCTGCCGCCCTGAAACTAGTGCAACTTTTACGCCCTGCTTTTGCACAGCAATAAGCGCAGCGCGAGTTTTAGGCGTAATAACCTTAGCATCATTATTTAACGTTCCATCTAAATCAAGGGCGATAAGTTTATATTTCATACCTAATCCTTTCCCAACCAATTACCAATTAATTAGCTAATTCTTTCATTATGTTAACAAAAGCTGCAGGCTCATGCTTGCAGCTTTTGTTAAATACTACTATTTTATTTTCTGCAATCAGAAAATATCTTTGGCGATTACAATGGTTTCATCACGATTTGGTCCAACCGATACAATACCAAGACCAATCTCAGTTACTTCTGCCATCCGTTCCAAATATTTCTTGGCATTTTCTGGCAAATCTTCGTATTTGCGAACCTTGCTGATATCAGTCTTCCAGCCAGCAAAGGTTTCATAAACCGGTTCAACCTCAGCTAATACCTTAAGGCTCGCCGGAATTTCATTTAATAGCTCACCTTTGTATTTGTAGCCAACACACATCTTAATCTCATCAAAATCATCGAGGATATCAAGACGCGTTACTGCCATATAATCAATACCTGAAAGGATCCCTGCATAACGAACAACGCAAGCATCAAGCCAGCCTGTACGACGCGGACGTCCTGTAACTACGCCATATTCATGACCAGCCTCTCTGAGCTTTTCCCCAATCGGATTTAACTGCTCAGTCGGGAACGGACCTTCACCGACACGCGTGCAATAAGCCTTGACGATACCTACAACTTTGTCGATTTTACGTGGTGCTACGCCACAGCCGACAGCTACGCCACCTGAAACTGGATGCGATGCCGTAACGTACGGATAAGTACCATAATCAATATCTAACATCGTTGCCTGCGCACCCTCAAAGAGTATTTTACGACCAGCTTTGATTTCATCATTTAAGAGCGCTATCGTATCACAAACATACGGACGCAAGCGCTCAGCATAACCTAGATATTCTTGCAAAATTTCATCATAATCAAGCGGCTCATGATCATACAGCAGCTTTAATTCTTTATTTTTAAGCGCTAAATTTTCTTGCAGCTTTTTAGCAAATTCTTCCTTGTCCATAAGGTCGCAAACACGAATACCAATACGGTTATCACGGTCAACATAGCAAGGACCAATACCATTTTTTGTCGTACCGATTTTATTCTTGCCCCGAGCTTCATCACCAATGCCATCCATAAGTCTATGATACGGCAAAACTACATGAGCCCGATTAGAAATACGAATACCTGAAAGGTCGATTCCACGTTCAGCCAAACCGTCCATTTCTTTTAGCATCGTTACCGGATCAAAAGCTACACCATTGCCAACGATACAATGCGAACCTTTAAACAATATGCCTGATGGCATAAGCCGAAGCTTATAGGCCTCGCCATCAACTACGACAGTATGACCAGCATTGCCGCCGCCTTGAAAACGTACTACTGTATCAGCCTGCTGGGCTAAATAATCTACTATCTTGCCTTTACCTTCATCGCCCCATTGGGTGCCGGTAACTACTACTGTTGACATAACGTATTCTCCTTAAATCTTACAGACCAAAACGCTCAAAAATCATATCGACATTGCGCAGGAAGTACTCATAGTTGAAGCAATCATCAATTTCTTCCTTGCTGAGATATTTCGTAATATCTGGATCTTCTTCGACACTAGTACGGAAATCTTTGCCTTCCATCCAGCGTTTCATAGCATTACGCTGTACCCATTTATACGCATCCTCACGCAAAACGCCTTTGCTGACGACTGAGAGCATAATGCGCTGGCTATAAATCAAACCGCCAGTACGTCCCATGTCATGCAGCATCTTTTCTGGATATACCAAAAGTTTATCAATAATGTTGGTAAGCTTTTTAGTGCAATAGTCGAGGTTAATCGTCGTATCCGGTAAAATAACTCGTTCAACTGACGAATGGGAAATATCCCGTTCATGCCAAAGAGTAATATCTTCCATTGCTGCAACCGCATTACCACGATTAAGACGCGCCATACCTGAAATGCGTTCACAATTAATAGGATTGCGCTTATGCGGCATAGCAGAAGACCCCTTCTGTCCTGGAGAAAAGTATTCTTCTGCTTCACGAATATCGGTACGCTGCAAGTTACGAACCTCAGTTGCAATCTTTTCTAACGTACTCGATACAATAGCCATCGTGGTTACGAATTCTGCATGACGATCGCGCTGAATAACCTGCGTGGCTAGTCTAACCGGCTTCAAGCCCAGTGTCTTGCCTACCATCTGCTCAATTTTCGGATCAATATTGGAATACGTGCCAACTGCACCAGAAAGCTTGCAAACGGAAACTATTTCCTTAGCATGTTCTACGCGTTCAATATCACGCTCAATCTCAGCACTCCACAAAAGCAGCTTCAGACCAAAAGTCATCGGCTCAGCATGAATACCATGCGTACGGCCAATGCAAGGAGTATGCTTAAATTCTACTGCCCGACGGCGCAAAACCTCACGGAACTTACGCAAGTCATCAAGGATAATTTCAGCTGCATCACGCATCATCATGCAATAAGCAGTATCCTTGACATCACTTGAAGTAAGGCCTTTATGTACATATTTCGAATCTTCACCAACATTTTCAGCTACATTCGTCAAGAAAGCAATAATGTCGTGATGTGTTACCATCTCAATTTCATGGATACGCTTTACATCGAATTTTGCTTTAGCGCGAATGTTTTTAGCAGCTTCTTTCGGAATCTCACCGAGTTCTGCCATAGCATCGCAAGCAGCCATTTCTACATTTAAAATCTGCTGCCACTCATTTTCAATGGACCAAAGATGTCCCATTTCCGGGTTGGTGTAACGTTCAATCATTTTAGTGATTTCCTCCTCATATTCCTGGTGGCGTCTCTGCACCACGGAAGTGAAAACACGACGAAAAAACTCAAATTGACCCTCCCTTACGGGGAAAGCCTCATTTTGAGCTTGGAGATTTTACCTTGTATCCCTTGTTTAGCATAGCAAAAACCAAGCCGGATGTCAATTTTACCGGCTAGGATTTCCTGCTTACTACGATAAAAATATAAAATCAAAAAAGCCGGTCAGCAAGACCGGCGATTAAATAGCTGGTGCTCGCTGAGGGATTTGAACCCCCGACCCCCTCCATGTGACGGAGATGCTCTAGCCAACTGAGCTAAGCGAGCGATAATGCAAAAAAGGTTTCGCCGTTAGACGAAACCCTAATAAACGAATGGTGGGGTTAACAGAACTCGAATCTGTGACCTCCTCGATGTCAACGAGACACTCTAACCAACTGAGCTATAACCCCATGTCGTAGCGACAGATATAATTTTAACAAACAGCTGATTTTTTGTCAACATTTTTTGCCAGCACTAGCTAAAGCATCTTTTCATTCAGCAACGTTTTCTAATATGCGGATTTCATTGCGCATAATATATTTTTCCCGTTCAGGCTTGATGCCATTTATGAGATAATCAAATACTATTTGCATAGCCCGTCTGCCTTGCTGATGTGGATGTTGATATATCGCAGCCTGAATAACATGTTCCTGCATCATTTTTATCGTTGACGGTATGGTATCAAATACTATGACAGTTATATCCTGACGTTTCGTTGCTAAAATAGCGCGAGCTGCGCCATAGGCACCAGAAGAAATAACAAATAAAGAATTGGTTTCCGGATGCTCAGCTAAGAGCTGGCGAGTTTCTTCATACGCTATCATATCATCATCATTCGTCTCTTGGACACTAAGACAAGCAAAATCATTATGCTGTCCCATAATTTCAAGAAAGCCCGTAAGCCGCTGCTGATGTCCCAGCATATTGCGTGAGCCCAACAAAACGCCTGTACGGATGCCGTCAGCGCCAATCATACGCAATAATGCTCCAGCCGTGCGCCCGCCTTGTAAATAGTCGCTGCCAACATAGCAATGACGCAGTGAGGCTTCAATATCATTATTGAGCGTTACAACAAAAATACCAGCTTTGACGCATTGATTAATTTTTTCAATTATAAGCGGATGATTTACGGGATTGATGATAAGCGCATTTACTTCCGAACGCAGTTCATCAATTATACGGCATTGTTCTTCCACCGCAAAACCTTTCATGCTGCGCCAAATGATTTTCATGCCGTATGATTCATATTTTTGCGCAGCATGGTGCATGGTATCGAGCACATCATCGAAAAAATGCACCCCCTCTGATGATAACAGCACCCCAACAACAGAATGTTTTTTACGAGCTGCCAGTGCTTTTCCCGCCGGATTGGGATGATAATTTAGTTTTTTTGCCATAGCTAGTATTAGCTGTTTTTTTTCAGGCTTTACATTGCCACGGTCATTTAATACTCGATCTACCGTGCCACGAGAAACGCCACAGAGCTCAGCAATTTGTTTGATTGTAACCATTAGCTTAGTGCCTTTCTATTTATCGTTTGTTGTTTTACTTTTGCTAGCTTGAAATTCCTGCCAAATAAGTCTTTTAGCAATTTTTCCGGTAGTAGTACGCGGAAGTTTAGCCATTTGATGAAATTCGCGGGGAATCTTATAAAGTGCCAGATTAGCTTGCAAAAACTTTTTCAACTCGCGAATATTTATTTGCGCACCTTCGTGAACACTGTAGAAGCAAGCTCCCGCTTGACCGCGCAATTTATCATCAATACCTACAACTGCTGCTTCAAAAATCCCTGGGAATTGATATATTAATTCCTCAACTTCACGGGGATAAATATTTTCACCCATGCTGATAATCATATCTTTTATCCGATCAACGATAAAGATATAGCCATCTTTGTCGGCACGAACAACGTCCCCCGTATGAAACCAGCCACCTCGCAAAACATCTTCAGTTACATCAGGCATATTCCAATATCCCAGCATAACATTTTCGCCTTTTACGACTAATTCACCAATTTCCCCCTGCGGAACAGAATTTCCAGCTGCATCGATAATTTTCCATTCAATACCAGCAAGAACAGCCCCACAGGAACCGACCTTCGGCCGCTGGGGCGGATTCATAGTAAGCACAGGAGCTGTTTCCGATAGACCATAGCCTTCACAAATGTCAACCCCAAATTTTTGCATAAAATCCTGTTCGATTTTTAATGGCAACGTCGTTCCTCCACTTACCACTAAACGCAAAGACGCCATATCTTCCTTGCTGGCAAGTTTTGTAAGCAGACTGCAAATTGAAGGAACTATATAGATATCTGTGATTTTTTCTTCACGAATTACACTAATTGTTTCTTTCGGCGTAAACGAGTCGAGAATGACAACCTCTGCCCCGCAATAAAGCGGATATAAAACAGAGCAAGTCCAGCCAAAACAATGATACATCGGCAATACGCACAAGACATTATGTTGCGAGTTGCATTGCATAATTGACATTTGCTCAGTGTTTGCAATTAGATTGCGATGTGATAAAACGGCGCCCTTCGGCGTACCAGTAGTTCCCGATGTATAAATTATGACACAAGGATTTTGCTCAGAAAAATCAGCTGCCAGCACTGAAGCAGCAGGAATATCAGCATCAATTTTGCTGCAAAGACGAATATCATGCTGAACTACCTTTAAATCACAACGCAGTGCCGCCATAGCATCCGCTAAATTTAATGGCTTATAAGTAAATATATGCTGGATACCAGCGTCTTTGACGATAAAAGCTACTTCCCGGCTGCTAAGCTGAAAATTTATTGGCACCGCAATAGCCCCTAATGACGCTATTGCTAAATAGGCAAAAATAAAGTCAGCACTATTGCGAGAAAATATGCCAACCCGATCGCCTTGACGGATACCCATAGCAAAAAGACGATTGCGGCAATTGGGCACTATCATTTGTAAATCATGGTAGGTAAAACGGCGCTGATGGTCAACAATGGCCACGGCATCCGCTTTCCCCTGATAAATTAATTCATGAACAAACATGATAAAATCCTTCCTTTGCTAAGCATAAATAACTTATTTGGTTTGACGAAGCTTCCGAAAACGGCGCGATTTTCCCCGTGCTTGATTTTTTTTAGCCAGCGTACTATGTTGATAGCTATACCCAAAATATACTAAGCAGCCAAAGGCACACCATACTATAAACCGAATCCAAGTGTCAAAAGGCAGATGATACATGAGATAACCACAAGCAACAACGGCTAATGGTGCAATTAACCATACCAGCGGACAATGAAACGAGCGATGAATATCTGGTTTGGTTATACGTAATACCATTACCCCAATAGCAGCAACCGTAAAAGCCGACAAAGTGCCAATATTAGCCATTTCGGCAATTAAGCCTATAGGAGCAAAGCCAGCAATTAGCGATACAAATATTGCTCCTAATACAGTAACTATATAAGGCGTATGATATCGTTTATGAATTTTACAAACCCGAGCTGGAACCATACCATCACGGCTCATAGCAAAGAAAATACGTGCCTGCCCATATAAAAGGACCAATAACACGGTAGTTATACCAGCAATAGCCCCGACACCAACTAAAGCTGACCCTAGATTATAGCCAATATAGCGCAACGCAAAAGCTACTGGTTCAGGATTATTTAATTCAGTATAGGGAACAACTCCCGTAAGAACCGCCGCCACAATAACATAAAGCGCTGTACAAACCACTAGCGACCCGATAATACCTATAGGCAAGTCCCTAGCGGGATTTTTACATTCTTCAGCCGAAGTTGCTACCGCATCAAAGCCAATATAAGCAAAAAAGACAATAGCTGCACCACCAGCTATTCCCGAAACACCAAAGGGCATAAATGGCTGCCAGTTAGCAGTATTTACATGTGGTCCGGCTAACAATAAAAATATAAATACTGCAGCCAATTTGATAAATACTAAAATACGATTTAGCTTAGTACTTTCCTGTGTGCCATGAATCAGAAAGAACGACAGCAGCAATGTTATAAAAATAGCTGGCATATTAATAATTCCGCCATCTGCTGGCACATGGGTCAACGCATGACTTACATTTATGCCGCCAGATTGCAACAAACCAGTTACATATCCTGACCAGCCAGAGGCAACCGCACTAGCAGTAACCGTATACTCCAAAATAAGATTCCAGCCAACGATAAAGGCAATAAATTCGCCCAATGAGGCATAAGTATACGTATATGCACTTCCCGAGGCCGGAACTATAGAAGAAAATTCAGCATAAGCCAGTCCAGCTAAAGCGCAAGCAAGCCCGGAAAGAATAAACGATATGGTTACAGCAGGCCCAGCATATTTGGCAGCAGCAACGCCTGTTAAAACGAAGATGCCAGTGCCGATAACACAGCCAATGCCAAGCAAAATAAGATCTATGGCACCTAAACTTTTGACCATGCCGGAACTAGCCGCCGTTGCTTGTAGCTGCTCAATACTTTTGGTCCGGAAAAGATTCATATAAATTCAGTCCCTTTCATAATATAATGCGTTGTTGTAAACAAGCTTAACAAATTTACCCATTACATTATAAGTAAAGACCATACCATCGTCAACGCAAGCTCCTTTTAAGCTTTAATCCACTCTCGGAATTTGGCTGGTGAACTATTTATGACGAGTTCTTCCGGGAAATCATATAACGCTAACATTTCTTGCGCATAGGTATGATTACCAACATCTAAATCTATATGCGCGTCACTGCCCATGATGATAGTAGTACCATGTTTTTTACAGGCTGTCAGGAGGCTGCCGGCTAGCTCACGACTGCCAGCTCTACTGCCATTAGGCGTATATGAACTATTATTACATTCAAGCAGTACATGGTACTCTTTAGCAGCCTTAGCCAAAGCATCAAAATCAACCGGATACATCGGATTGTCAGGATGACCAATTATTTTTACATGCGGATTACGCATAGCGCCAATCAAAGCAGCAGTATTTTGTTCACTAGTCCCAGGATTTATACAAGGATCGTGTAAACTAGCAATTGCGTAATCGAGACGAGCTAAAAGATCTTCCCGCAAATCAGTAGAACCACTATAATCTAAAATATTTAATTCAGCGCCCATAACTACATCTATACCGTAAGCTTCCGGACGAATAACCTTGAAGTTGCAAAAATAAATTTCATGAAAAGCGCCAGGCATTGATGGTGCATGATCAGCTATACCTACTAAAGCTAGACCTTTTTCCTTGCCAGCAGTAATCATTTCCCGAAGAGTACTATAGGCATGAACGCTAGCAATGGTATGCATATGAACATCGAGTAAATCTTTCATCAAAAAAACCTCCAGATAGAATAATGCTAGAAAATATTATACCGCCATTATTCATTTTTTGCCAAAATCCTCCCGCAAAAAAGCAGCTGCTGCCCGAAATTTGCTTATCGTGCAGCAGCTGCTTTTTATATAGGTTTTACAAGGGTTAGCAAATTTCTGCCAGATTCATGCCCAGCATCACGCCAAGATCATGAATCTGTTCTTCCGTCAAGCGGAAAGATAAAACAGTGTGATGTCCGCCACCAGCTTTAATCCATTCCGTAGCACCTTTTTTAAGCCCAACTTTTGGTGTCCAAAGCTGTTTTGCTACTGGAAGATGCGGTGTTTCAGCTTCAGCTTTGCGGCAATCAACCGGATAGCTTATCAAACGGAAACCATCACGGAAATCAGCCACCGTTACATCGACGCCTTCACCATCAGCACCTGTGAATACCAGCCGCGCCGGATCATCTTTGCCGCCAATGTCTAGAGGATGTACTTCAACTTTTGGTTTGTCACTAGCAATGGTCGGATCAACTTCTAACATATGGGCGCCCAATATGGCTTCATGACCTTTGCGCAAATCAAGCGTATAATCTTCCATAAAGACAGTGCGGTCATTATGCGCCATAATCTTTAAGAGTCTTGTCAACGCTGCATGCTTCCAATCACCTTCTGCACCAAAGCCATAACCGTCACGCATCAAAAGCTGCGCTGCCAGTCCTGGCAGCTGCTTTAGTCCAGCTAAATCCTGGAAATTGGTGCAAAATGCCGTATATCCCTTATCATCAAGGAATTTTTTTATGCCTAAATATTCACGAAGCTGATAGCGAACCGAGCCTTCGAATTTTTCCTGACTATTATCCTGCGGATTTAACGTATACTCAGCAGCCAATTTTTTATATTCAGCATCAATATCAGCTTCACTTACAGCATCAACTACAGCTACTAGTTCAGCAATTGGCCAATAATCAACTGTCCAGCCAAGCTGAATCTGAGCTTCGACCTTGTCACCTTCCGTAACTGCCACATCACGCATAGTATCGCCAAAACGACAAACTTTTATATTAAAGCTTTCATTATAAGCTACAGCTACATCCTGCCAGGATGCAATTTCCTGCTGAACCTCAGCATCGCCCCACCAGCCATAAACAATTTTATTATTAAGACCTAGACGAGAATTTAAATAACCATATTCACGATCACCATGCGCACTCTGATTAAGATTCATATAATCAAAATCAATTGTGCTGTAAGGAATTTCATTTAAATACTGCGTAGCCAAATGCAACAGCGGTTTTTGCAAAAGCTTCGTACCCCGAATCCAGTTCTTAGCTGGCGAAAAAGTATGCATCCAAGTGATAACACCAGCTACATTATCATTATAGTTGACATCTTTCATAAACTGCGTGATACCATCAGCGGTCGTCATTACCCCTTTGCAAACTACTTTATACGGGAGCTTGCCGCTAGCATTTAATTTATCAGCAATATCCTGAGCATCTCTTGCTACATTATTCAGTTGTTCTTCACCATAAAGGAACTGGCTGCCAGCCACAAACCAAAATTCATAATCTTTTACTGCTAACATTTTAAAATCTCCTTTTCCTGTTAATATAAAAATTTCTAAATTATTTTTCCTAAATAATATTTATTCAACAGCATCTATTATTACCTTGCCTGCTTCTCGTTCAACGCTGATACCCGCTTGATAATTAGCAATAAACTTTTGGCAGCCTTCCACACCAGCTTTGTTTGGCGTTAAAGTCTTGCTTTTAGGATTTATAAATACCGTCGTATCCAAGAAATCTGCCAATGCTTGCTTAGGAAGATGCCATTTAGCAAAAACAGCTAAAACAGCCATTCCCCAAGGACCGCCTTCACCAGCAGTTTCCATTATAGTTATCGGCATATTAAGCGCATCGGCTAGTACCTGCTGACCGATAACTGGCGTTTTAAATAAACCGCCCTGTGCTATCATAACGTCCGTCTTAACATTTTCTTCCTGCACCAAAATGTCCATACCAATCTTCAGTGGGGCAAACGCTGCATAAAGCTGCGTTAACATGAAATTTGCTAAATTCAGCTTACTATGCGGTGTACGCACAAACAGTGGACGTCCGGCTTCAACCCGTGTTATATTTTCACCTGATAAACAGCTGTAATTGATAAGCCCGCCAGCATCTTTATCGGCTAAGCGCGATTGATTAAACAACGTGCTATATAGTTTAGCTGCTGTTTGCTCATGACCAATTAATTCGGCAAATTCACCAAATAAATTTACCCAAGCATTAATATCTGATGAGCAATTATTGACATGCACCATTGCAACTGGTGCTCCATCAGGAGTAGTTACTATATCAATATCACGATGCACTTTTTTTAACGGAGCATCGAGTACATTCATCGAAAAGGCCGATGTTCCCACTGAAATATTGCCAGTCCGCTTACGTACGCTATTAGTTCCAACCATGCCCGTGCCAGCATCACCTTCTGGCGGTGCCATCATAGCCCCCCATTGCAGCTGTCCACTTGGGTCAAGCAGCTTAGCGCCTTTTTTAGTTAACACGCCGGCACTTTCACCAGCCCTAAGCACGTGAGGCAAAATATTTGCCAGTTGCCAATTATATTGTTTAACCCGTTCCAGCGAATTAAATTTGGTCAGCATATCCTTATCATAACTGCCAGATGCTTCATCAATCGGAAACATGCCTGAAGCATCACCTATGCCTAGTACCTTCTCGCCTGACAGCTGCCAATGCACATAACCTGCCAGCGTAGTCAAAAAATCAATGTTTTCAACGTGCGCTTCCTCATTCAAAATTGCTTGGTAAAGATGAGCTATACTCCAGCGCTGCGGAATATTAAATGAAAAAACATTCGTTAAAATATCGGCTGCCTGTTCCGTAATGTTATTGCGCCAAGTGCGAAAGCCAGCCAACTGCTTGCCAGCTTGGTCAAAGGGCAAATAACCATGCATCATAGCACTTACGCCAATTGCGCCAATGTTTTGCAAAGGTACATGATAGCGACTGCGAACATCTGCTGCTATCTGCGCATAACAAGTCTGAATACCTGCCCACGCAAGATCCAAATCATAAGTCCAAATGCCAGCAACCAACTGATTTTCCCATTCATAACTAGCCGAAGCCAGTGTTTCACAGTTTTTGTTGACGAGCACAGCTTTTATTCTCGTCGAGCCTAATTCTATACCTAAAGCCGTCTCACCAGCTTGCACGCAAGCTGCATTTTTCAGCAATTCCATTACTGAACCTCCCTTGTTAACCTTGCAAATTTATCCGCTAAAGCCTTACATTACCTAATCAGCTTTCTTTACTATGAGCAATACCGGCCGCTTCAATTTCCTCCAACGTATGCCCACGCGTTTCCGGAACACAGTTGCGAATAAACGCTACCCCTAAGAGACATATAACACCAAAGATAGCAAATACAGCTGCCTGCGAAATCATCGAAGTCATTATCGGGAACAACAAGCCGACCAAAAATGACCCAATCCAGTTAAAGGATGAGGCAATACCTGATGCCCGTCCACGAATAACCAGCGGGAAAATCTCACCCACAATAACCCAAGTAAGCGGTGCCCAAGTAAAGGAATAGAAAGCTACATATACGCACAGGAAGCCAACAATCATCATCGGATCTGTATCCGGCATTATGCTATTTATAACTGCCGGCAGGATGAAAGAAAGCCCCATGACTGTGCCACCAACAGTTAGCAAAGTACGACGATTAAATCTATCGGCAACTCCTAAGAATACCAGTGAACCTAACACTAAGATAATACCTTGAATTATTGGCCACATAAGCTGGGAACTAGCGGCTTGACCAGTTGCCTGTTCCACAATAAGCGGAATATAGTAGAATATAGCATTAGCCCCTTGGAATTGCTGAAAAGCTGCTACACCAACACCAGCTGTTACTAAATAACGATATTTGCTTGATAAAAGCGTCGAAAGAGATGCCTGTTTGACATTTTTTTCAGCCGTCGCCATACGCTTAATATCTTCCAGCTCAGCCTTTATCGTATTTTCATCATCACGAATATAGCCAAGCACCCGGCGAGCCTCATCAACTAAACCATTACGCACCAAAAACCGCGGTGACTCTGGCAAACGTAAAACTCCCAGGAATAAAATTATTGCTGGTACAGCAGCCAAACCTAACATCAAGCGCCAAGCAAAAGTCTCAGGCATATCTTTTAATAGGAAATCTACTATATAAGAAAGCAGCATACCAGATACTATCATGGTCTGATTGATACCTGAAAGTCTGCCCCGCAAACGCGCTGGCGCCATCTCTGACATATATGCTGGTACCAGTGCCGAAGCCGCACCAACAGCCAAGCCCAAGACCGTACGAACAGCAATAAGATAAAAAGACCCATGATCAGGTGCAATGCCAGAAAGCACTGAACCTATAACAAAAATAAGTGCTGAAATCAAAATCATCTTGCGGCGGCCCAAACGGTCTGAAAGCTGTCCAGCAAGCGCTCCGCCAAAAATAGCACCAAACATAACAGCTGAGGTAATCCAGCCAATCGTGCTGGCATCACCTTGCAGTCCCCAGTCGTTTTGCAAAAACGGCAAAGCACCAGTCATAACACCAATATCATAACCAAATAATATTCCCCCGAAGGAACCAAAGAAATAAATAAATGCACTGGATATCTTTTTGTCCGTTACATTTTGTGAACCTGTCACCATTTTAAAATCCCTCCATTTTCTTTTCCTCTGTGCTTTTGTGTACGAGCACATTTCATGTTTATAATATAGCATTGATTAATTATTTTGTCAATGTTTTTATTGATTTATATTTTAAACTAATTTGTATTTATAGCGATTATTTTCTGTGAATTTAATCAGGTAACTATCAAACCATCGCTTAAAATAATTATTTACTATATAAGTTATTATTTTAGTAAATGTAATCAGATTAATTGGGTGATAAGTAACTTCATGCCAATTCTAGCCGTATATTGCTATAAAATGTGTTTGATTTTATCAACTTTTCGATTATATCTATCATGTCAACTTATTAAACGCAGCTATGTCAACACCTTAAGTGGTCTACTATTCTAGCTCGTACTGTACTTATATTTATATAATATAGGCATTATTACATGCACTCAAAAAGGCGAGATACCTTGCAAGAATCTCGCCTTTTATCTTATTTATTTATTGCCGGCTTAAGCCTTGGCACCAGTAGAATACATGGCTATCTTTTCTGGATTATCATTGATACTCCAAACACCACACGGACAAACACCAGCACAGATACCGCAACCTATGCAACGGTTTGGATCCGATACATATTCCCAACTGCCATCTTCATGCTCAATACGCGTAATGGCTTTCTCAGGACACGACTCAAGACACATTTTGCAATCACGGCAGGTACCGCAGCTTACACAACGCGTATGGTCATCGACTGGATCGCCTAACAGACAATGATGACATTTTTCAAAATAAGCCTTTGCTAAACGCTCAGCTGGAATCTTTTTCTTTTCGGGGAACGGCACAGCCTCTTTGCCACTAACATACTGGTCAACATACCAGGCAGCCTTACGGCCACTGCCAATAGCATCCGTCAACCGGCCCGGTTTAATCGTATCACCAGCCGTAAACACACCTGGCATAATGCTTTGATCTTTATGGGGCACTAACCAGCTCTTACGGAAATATTTAATACTGTCGTCATCCGGCAAGAAGTCAAGCACCGGCTCCTCACCAATAGATACTATGACCTGATCAGCAGGGATAAAGGTTCCATCATTGCCGTAAATACCCTCTTTCGTTATTTTGCTAGTAAAGAAAGGCCATACCAGTTTACCGCCAAGACTCTCTACATACTCAATTTCATCAGCAAAAGCAGCTGGTTTTTGAACATCGACCGCTACCACCGTTTCTGCGCCCATCTCATAGGCACCACGACAGGTATCCATACCCGAGTTACCTGCACCAATAACTACAACATGCTTGCCAGTAGCTGGCTTCTCACCACGATTAACCGCTTTTAAATACTCCAGTCCCATCGTAAGGTGTTCGACACCTTCCCAAGGGAAGAAACGGGATTTACTGCCACCAGTTGCAACTACTACAGCATCGTTAGCTTCGCGAATTTCATTAAATTTCTTTTTATCTACTTTGCAGCTAGTAACAAAAGTTACCCCTACGCTTTCAATGCGTTTCAACTCAGCTTCTAAGAGCTCATGCGACAAACGACCACGCGGAATAACCTGCTCTAATTTACCACCGATATGCTCAGCATCATCATAAACCGTTACATCGTGACCTTTGCGCGCCAGCTGCCAAGCCGTTGAAAGACCAGCTACACCACCGCCAATAATGCCAATTTTCTTACCAGTTTTAACCGTTGGCGGTTCTACTTTTAAGAATGCTGACCGATAACCTAAATCACCAATCTGAATTGGTTCATCAATACTCCCACGGGTACAGCCATCCATACAAGGATTTGGGCAGACAGAACCGCAGACAGAACCTGGGAATGGTGTATATTCCAGTTCCAGCTGGAAAGCTTCATCAATTTTTCCCTGACGGATTAAATCATAACGACGCTGCGTGGGTATCCCAGTCGGACAATTAAACTCACAAGGAGCCGCAAATTTAGCATTATCCCAACTTGGCACCCGCAACCTATAAAGCCCCGTTGAAAGCGTATTATGCACGGCAAAATCATCATGGGCAACATCAGCAAAGATACCGCCTTTAACCCACTCCTGCTTTCTAAATGATTTTATGTCAACAGCTTGGCTTGAAGCCACTTTCTTTTCCGCAATCGTCAATGGACGCAGTTTTTTCCACTGGCTCCAATCCGAAAGCTCCTGTCGCAAATCCTCTCTGTCAATATGCTGCAAGAACTCATCCATACCGCCATCTAAGAAAGCAATATCGTCATCATCAAGGTCAGCATATTTGATATCAGCAGGATAAGTGTCAATCGGACCACGAACATAAACCACGCCACCAACCATGCCGACACAAGCTCGTTCACCTAAAACTGAAGCAAATTGCGCACTATCATATCCGCAGACAACAGCCCGGCCACCACCCATAAACTCAAATGAGAAAGAGCCAACATTTTTAAGTATCCACAATTCTGGTTCTTCATACAGCGGATCGTGCTTCATCAGCGAACCCGTGCGCGTACCGCCTCGGCCACCAATGAAGATTTTGCCGCCCGAGGAACAATGACCGGCCGTATCACCTGCATCACCTTTTACAGTAATAACACCACCAGCATTAAGCCAGCCGACATCAGCGGAAATAGAGCCATCAGCTACTATTTCCGTCCCGGGAAGGCACATCGAACCTAAACGCTGACCGGCGTTAGTAACATGAAAATGCAGTTTCTTTCCCTCAGGATGCCATAATGGACCACCAATATCATGCTGACCAGACGCTGCTATCTCAAACTCTGTTTCGCCCTGTTTTACTGCCTCACCAATTGCCAGCAACAGGTCCTGCGTGGACATGCGGTCATGTCCTTTCATCGTTTCTATTTTAAACATACTAATTGCCTCCTGTTACTTAGCATACATACTGGATACCGAGCTTATCGGCAACGGCTTTATCCGTCGAGACCAATGCGTCACTGCGGCCAATCGGCAATGAACTGTTACCAATAGGCGCCATAAGCTTTTTAAGCTCTTTATCAAATGCCAAAACATAATCGACAATTTTCTGCGCACCACGATCAATATCAAGACGTTTAACCAATCTAGGATCCTGCGAACAAATCCCCATCGGACATTTACCAGTATTACAGGAATTGCAACGCCCCTGTTCATTACCGACGCATCCCAATAACTGAATCAGAACTTTACCAACAAATACACCATTAGCACCTAGGCACATCATCTTGAAGGCATCAGCTGCGGCATTCCCCGTCATACCAATACCGCCACCACCATAAAGTGGAATCTGTCCCTGCAAGCCCTGCTTAACAGCTGCTAAATAACAATCGCGGATTTTAGATACCACTGGATGACCAGTATGGTCAAGTGATACCTCATTAGCAGCACCTGTACCACCCTGAATACCATCTATAAAGAAACCGCCGCAAATCTTATACGGATCACGCAAAAGGTTATTGTAAACCGATACGGAAGTAGCTGAGGCAGCGCATTTAATAGCAACCGGAACACGGAATCCGAAAGCTGCATTCATTGATAAGTGCATCTTCTGTACCGATTCTTCGATAGAATACAAGCCCTGATGATTTGGTGGCGAAGCCAGCGTTGCTTTCGGTACACCACGAATAGCCTGTACATGCTCTGCAACCTTAGCTTCTGGCAAGAGACCGCCATCGCCAGGTTTTGCGCCCTGACCAATTTTAATTAACACTCCAGCAGGATCGGTTACCATATGCGGAATGGCTTTTATGATACGGTTCCAGCCAAAATGCCCTGAAGCTATCTGTATGATAAAGTATTTCAGATATTCCGACTCCAAAAGCTTAACTGGCATACCACCTTCACCAGAGCTCATTCTTACCGGCAGACCGCATTTTTCATTTAAATAACCAACAGCTAGCGCAACTGCTTCCCAAGCTCTAGTTGAGAGTGCTCCGATTGACATATCCGAAAATATCAGCGGATATATCCAATCAACTGGTGGTGTATGTTTTGACTGCACCAGCTTGCCATCATGAATTTCAAACGGTAATTCTTTAGCTGATAACACCCGACCAAACGGAGCGCGAATATCAAAGGTATGACGAGCAGCATCAAGTGACGGGTCAGTCATCTGTGAAATACGACCAACGACAATACTATCTAATGTACGCTGCGCATTAAGATTCGTTCTGCCGCCGCGTTTAATCGGTCCATTATCCTTAGATAGCAATGTCCTGCGCGTATCAGGATTGCGAACCGGACGAATAGCATTATTCGGACAAATTTTTTCACACATACCACAGCCACGGCAAAAATCAGTCAGACTGGCTTTTTGCTTGATTATTGGCCGTGCAATATGCTTATGTTCTGGAACCGGCTGTGATTCTTCCGAAATGGTAATCGACTGCGCTTGAACTTTTACTTCTATGGCTTTAAAAGTACAACCAGCTACGCAGCTGCCACACATCGTACAGCGATCAGCATTATATTCTATTTTCCAGGGCAAATCATTAACGCCCACATCTTGCGTTTTTACTGCTTCCATCTCTGTACCTCCAGGTCATTGTCAATTACTACAATTTCACGTTCATTAGGATAAATATCCTTGGTCTGATCTCTATCTGGCATAATTTCATTAATACCGCATACCTCAGACGAAATCGCTACCATATCATCTGTTCTGCCAACCACTACCGGACGCAATTTCTTTGAATCACAGCAGGTAATCATTTTTTTATCCGGCAATACCCCAATAATTGTATTCGGACCATTAATCTCAAGATTAGCCAATGATTGACGAATAGCTGTCAAAACCTCTTTATCTGGTCTTTCCGCAATTTCTTCAAACGGCAACGGCGTAATTACATGCTTATAATAGGTAAGCGGCCATTTAAGTTCATGATGAACGTAATGGAGCGTATTCAGGAAACACTGCGAATCGGATTCAAAACCGATATAGCCACGATGCAATGATTTTTGGAACTCCTTATTCTTGGTGTAAAAAGTATTTTCACCATTAGCACAAAGCGTATATCCTTGCAAGAAGAATGGATGCGCTGCATAGCGAACTATATCATAGTTAGTATTTTGACGACACTGGGCAACAATTGATTTAGCTACCAAGCAGCCATTATCATCCCATAAATGGAAGTAAGTTGCAATATCACGCGGATCACCGATCTCTTTTAGTGTTAATACATCAGGCCAAAATGAGTATACATAGCCAGCATCAGCATCCTCTAAAATTTTGCGCAAAGCAAGTCGCGTATCTAAAAGCAAGTCTTCTTTTTCTTCCTTGCTCATATGCTCAGCATCTTCAGGATAATCATAATTGCGGAATATGTAATACGGCATAGCTTGAATGTCAAGCCCTGGCTGCTTATCCGGAACCGGTATCCACTCAGCAAGCTGCACAAAGTTATGCGCATCCATGTACTCTTCCACCAATTGAGCTCCACGCTGAGTGCAAGCAAGCGATAAAAGCGGCTTATCCTTATAATTGGAAAAGATTCCGTATAAATCCTGCATGACCATTGCAAAGCCGGAATTATCATGCCCCTCCTGCTGAGGAAGCATCAAATGAAGTGCCATGGAAGGCTGAATGGGCACCTTGCTTTTTATTGAACCGATTCTACACATATCCGTCTCTCCTTTGAGATTGTCCTTCTGTTAAAATATTTTGTCCTTATATAATGTATTTTTACTGTAAGGTATTTATTATTATAGAAATGTTGTAAATCAATGTCAATATGTATATTCACCAATTATACAAACCATTTTTGGCCTCATTCCCTTTATTTTCGGCATTTACTCTTATTTTGTTATGATATTTTAAACATTTTATGTATAATAATACATCAATCTGTTTACATAGATACAAATAAAGCATAGTTATAATACCAATAAAAAAGCCCTATGCAGACATCTGCATAAAGCTTTAATGCAATATAACTTATTGTTATGTTATGTATTTTTTTACTGTATACACGCATACAGCATTATTACTTTTTTCGACAATAAAAAATATAAGTATACATAATACTTATATTTTTCTTAATGCAAATACGTCCAAGGATTAACCGTTTGACCATTTACCCTCACTTCATAATGAACATGCGGCCCAGTCGAAAAGCCTGTGCTTCCCATATAAGCTATAAGCTGACCACGTTTAACCCGCTGTCCTGGTGCAACTGCTACTTGCATCGCATGACCATAACGTGTCATTATACCATTGCCATGATCGATATCTACCATATTGCCATAACCACCATCATTCCAGCCAGCAGTTACTACCACGCCATCAGCCGTTGCCACAATTGGCGTCCCCATATCATTGGCAATATCTATTCCAGGATGAAAATCTGAACCATTCCAACGCAGACCATAAGGTGAGCTTACATCACCACGTGCTGGCCAAATAGCAGGCACTATTCCGCCTGGAACATAGCTATTAGCTGGTACTGCACCTAGCTGTTCCTGCTGCGCTTTTAACTGCTTTTCTAAATCCAGTAATGATTCCCGACGCTTATTCAAATCCCTTTCAACCATATCCAAGACTGTGCCAACATTTTCTATATCTGGCTTAATAACAGGACCGCCCTGTCCATCATGTGTCCCATCACTGGCATTACCAGCTTTGTCGTCATCATCCTTTAACGGTGTTGCCCCAGTTAAGCGACGTAAATCATCCTCAAGCTGCTTCAACTGATCCAATTGATCCTGTAAAGCATTGGCTTTTTTGGCTAATTGCAGTAACTGTTCCTGCTGAATATTATTGACTTCACGCAAATCCTGGATTTCAGCAGCACTATTGCGAGTAGCAAACGTACTGTATACCGCATAACTAAAGGCGCCAACAAATAACATTGCTCCAACAACTAATGATATCAAGCCATATTTTAATATGTTGGCTGACAAATGAATCGTCTTTACTTCACTGCCAGCCGGCGGAATAAATTTTATAGTATAATTCTGTTCTTCCTCTTGCTCCTGTTTCAACCGAAAGCCTCCAAACCTATTAAGCCTTTGCCATAGCTTCTTGTAACGCTTTTTCTTCCTCAGCTGTCATAGTATAAGTTGATTTGCCATCTTTAATTGGTTTTACATAACTGCGTGAATCCTCACGACCAAAAATACTTGACAGCACCACACCATTATTATGCGAGTCAAGCAGTGCAACCGCATAACTAAGGTCACTTCCCATATCCTCAAATGCCCGGAACCTGACCACACCCACACGAGTAAGTGCCGTTTGCAATAAAGCATCCAGCCTTTGATTTTCAGCATCAATGCGATCATTAGTTGCTACTACCTTCTTAACTTCATCAATATGCCCCATGAGCATTCGCTCAATGTTAGCTCCATCAACGCCGGTCATCATTTTGCGATAACGTCTTTTCATATAGCTAAGCTTCATGCCTTGATTTATCATTATTCCCAGCATAATAAAAATAACAATTCCCATCCCACTGACAATAAACGGCATATTATCGGTCATGATCCGCATAAATATTTGCATATCCATCTTGTTTTAAGACTACCTCTTTTCTTCCTGCAATCAAAAATTCACGTACCCTATTATACCGTAAATTTATCTGATAGGGAAACTTTTCGCAAAGCTTCTATTTTTTCATTATGCACTCTATCTCTATCCTGTAGACTAATAATAGTTCCTACTATACGATCCAGATCTTCCGGTGAATAAAATTCTATTTCTATCTTGCTCTTTTTTTTGCCTGAAAGAATCTTTACCTGCGTCCCCAACAAATGCGTCAATTTTTCTTTAGTCTCAGCAATAAACACCGCCTCCTTATCCTCATAAGCTTCACTGCTGCCAGCATTACTATCATGGTCATTGCGTTGGGCATTATGTGCAAAAAAATCTGGATCAGCTAATATTTTTTTCACCAGCTGTTCGCACTGCCTAGCCGATAAATCATGTAACTGAATATATTCGGCTGCTTCCCGTTGCCAAGCCGGTTGTTCTAAGCTAATAAGTGGCTTTACCTGTCCCATTGATAAAGTCCCATTAGCCACATAATTCTGTACCTGCGGTTCTAATTTTAACAAGCGCAAAAAATTTGCTATATGCGAACGGCTTCGACCTATCTTTACGGCAATTTCTTCTTGCGTCAAGCCGAAATCCTTCATTAACTGCGAATAGGCCTGTGCTTCCTCCATAGCATTTAAATTTTCTCGCTGAATATTTTCAATCAACGCAATTTCACTTATTTGAGCATCACTATACTCACGAATCATTGCTGGCACTGTTTCTAAACCTGCTAATTTCGCAGCTCGCAGCCTGCGCTCACCAGCTATAAGCTCAAAACTGCCACTTGGCAATTTACGCACCAATAGTGGCTGAAGTATTCCTATACGCTTGACTGACTCTTTCAGCTCCTCTAAGGCTGACTCATCAAACTCCTGTCTTGGCTGATAACGGTTAGCACATATTTTAGCAACCGGTATTTCCTGCACTCTGTCCTTAGCTGGTGTCATTTTAGTATCTTTTAACAATGCATTCAGGCCTTTGCCTAGACCGCCTTTACTTGCCACGCGCTATCACCTCTTCTGCTAGGTTCCTATATACATCAGCACCTTTTGAGCGCTTATCATAATAGATAATAGGTTGTCCATAAGATGGAGCCTCGCTCAATCGCACGGTACGCGGTATCATCGTCTTATAAACAACATCACCAAAATTTTCTCTTACCTCGGCTACCACTTGTTCAGCGAGCTTCGTCCGTGAATCATACATTGTCATAACTACGCCTTCAATTTCAAGACTTGGATTCAGATTATTGCGCACTAACTCAATCGTATTCATCAATTGCGATACCCCTTCTAACGCATAGAATTCGCATTGTATTGGCATCAAAACTGAATCAGCGGCTGCTAATGAATTAAGTGTCAATAGTCCTAATGATGGCGGACAATCGATAATAATATAATCATACGCTGCTTTAACCGTATCTAAAGCTCGTTTCAATCTGTTTTCGCGCGAAATTGCCGCTACCAATTCTACTTCTGCTCCCGCCAGTTCAATATTTGCTGGCAAAACATCTACCTTAAATTCCGTTGGCTGAATAACCGTTTTGACTGCCACATTATCTATCAAAACCTGATAAATAGTTTGATCAAGAGCGGATTTCTCAATTCCATAACCGCTGCTAGCATTTCCTTGCGGATCACAATCAACTAGCAATACCTTTTGCTGCTTTGCTGCTAAACAGGCTGCTAAATTTACTGAAGTTGTTGTCTTGCCAACCCCGCCTTTTTGATTTGCTACTGCAATAATCTTCGCCACGTATTCCACTCACTTTCTTGAATATACCGCTCATATACATTAAAATACTATCTATATAATAATATGATTTTTCTAAAATGCCAATGTTTCACGTGAAACATTTTGTCTTTTTCTAATTCCTGCCCAAAGGATGTGTTATTTTTATGCCTATATACAATGCCCCGCTATTAAATATTGATGCCAAGGAAACCCGCCGTTATGCTGGGCTGATGAAGGCCAAAAATTTTGATGAGCGTATGATTGAATCAGCTTGTCAAGATGCCATGCTGCTAGCTTCGCCTAAAGGCAGCTGGCTAATTTATGATTATGATTGTCATACCCAAACCATAAAAGCTGATCCACCATTTACCATTACGGGAACTAAAATTGGTCAGCATTTAGCAGGTTGTGATAAGGTTGTCATGCTCGCTGCAACTGTCGGTGAAACAATCGAGGATACCGTCAGCCAGCGCTTTGCTGACGGCAGCTATACTGATTCAGTTTTGCTTGATGCAGCAGCTACTGCTGCTGTTGAGCAAATTGCTGACAGCATGGAAAAAACTATCAAGCAAAAAACCGCACCAATGGGATATGGTATGCGCTGGCGTTTCAGCCCTGGCTATGGTGATTGGCCACTTGAAGATCAGCTGGATATGATACGGCTAACCGAAGCTTATAAAATTGGTCTATCGCTATCAACATCCTTAATGCTTATCCCCCGCAAAAGCATCACCGCAATTATCGGCTTATATAAAGAAACCACCAGCCAAGCTAAGGAAAAAACTAACCATACAACCAAAGGCTGTGCCAATTGCAATAAATTGGATTGTCCGGCTCGCAAGCTTTCATAAAACGTTGACTTATAAAGCATATTAGTTTACTATGTATGGTACACAATATAAATAACTATAATTAGAACTGAATAAATTATTTTTTAATGGAGCGTGCTTATGATACATATATTTGACGGTGCTATGGGCACCATGCTGCAAGCTGGCGGGTTAAAGCCAGGAGCTTGTCCTGAACTCATGAACATTGAACATCCCGATGTAGTAAAAAGCATCCATGAAGCCTATATTAAAGCTGGCTCAACTATAATAGAAACTAATACCTTTGGTGCCAGCACCATAAAACTCGAACACTATGGTTTAGCTGACCGAATGACTGAACTTAACACTGCTGCGGTAAAGATTGCAAAATCAGCTGCCGGCGAGCGAGCCAAAGTAGCTGGTTCTATGGGACCTACTGGTCGCTTTATTCAGCCATTAGGTGATCTTGATTTTGAAGCTGCTTATCAGGTTTTTTATGAACAATCACAAGCACTAGCAGCTGCTGGTGTTGATTACTTTATTATTGAAACCTGTATTGATATTCAGGAAATGCGTGCCGCCCTGCTAGCAGCTAAAGAGGCAGCACCAAAAATCCCCGTAATCTGTCAGCTTTCTTATAGCGAAGATGGCCGTACCGTTACCGGTACTGATCCACAGTCAGCGGCAGTAATATTAGCTGCTATGGGAGCTGATATCATAGGTGTTAACTGTTCGCTTGGACCGGAGCAGCTAGTACCGATTGTCAAAACTCTAGCTGAAAATTGCCAAGTCCCCATAAGTGTACAGCCTAATGCCGGTATGCCTTATCTTGATAATGGCGAAACAAAATTCCCCATGGGAGCAGTTGAATTTGGAACCTGGGGACGCAAGCTTGTCGAAGCCGGTGCCAGTTTCCTTGGTGGCTGCTGTGGCACAACTCCGGAACATATTAAGGAATTAGCTAAAAATGTAAAAAATTTAGCTGAACCAGTTCGCCATAACATTAAACGGCAACTCATGCTTGCTAGCCGCAGTAAAACTGTAGTTATTGACAAAGACTTGCCAACCCGGTTAATTGGTGAACGCATCAATCCAACGGGGCGCAAAAAATTAGCCGCTGAAATTCGTGAAGGCTCGTTGCTATCAGTAAAAAAAGAAGCTGTTAATCAAACCAAAGCTGGTGCTCATCTGCTTGATGTCAACATGGGTGTCGGTGGTATTGATCAAGCAGCAGCTATGAAACGTGCTATCAGCGAAATCTCACAAATTTCTGATGCCCCACTAGCTATTGATACGGGTGATGCCAAAGCTTTAGAAGCAGGTCTCAGAGCGTATCCTGGACGTGCTTTAATCAATTCTGTCAGTGCTGAAAAAGATCGGTTACGCGATTTTCTGCCATTGGCTAAAAAATACGGAGCTGCTATTTTATGTCTCCCTATCACTGAAGACGGCGTGCCTAAAACAGCTAAAGATCGCATTGCGGTAGTTCATACTATAATTGAGGCCGCTAAAAAACACGGACTTGCTGATGGTGATTTTCTGCTTGATGCCCTGGTTATGACGGTTTCCGCTCAAGCTAACGCTTGTCAAGAGGTACTAGCTACGCTGCAAGGCTATCGGCAAGAATTTGGTTATCCTTCAACTATGGGCCTTAGTAATATTTCTTTCGGTCTGCCTAACCGGCCCCTCATAAATAGTACCTTTTTTGCTATGTGCCTGGCTGCAGGATTAGATGCTCCTATTATGAATCCTTATGATGATGCTATGCAGAATGCTTTGATGGCCAGTGCTGCGCTGCTCGGCAAAGATCCTAACGGACTAGCTTTTAGCAAAAACGAAGCCAATCTAGCCGTTCCCAAAAAAGCAGCAGTTGCCAAAGAAACTAATCTCGATACCATGAGTGCCATAAAGCAAGCTGTAATTGATGGTGAAAAAGACGAAATCGAAGGGCTTGTTACCAAAGCTATTAACGAAGGACATGGCACCAATGAAATAACTGAAAAAGCCCTGACTTCAGCTATGAATGATATTGGTGTTGATTTTGGTGCTGGTCGTATGTTCCTGCCACAGGTATTACTATCTGCTGAAACCATGCGAACTGCCTTCAATAAATTAAAAGAACTCCTGCCAAATCAGCAAGCTGCTGACAAAGGTACCGTCGTTATCGCTACTGTCAAAGGTGACGTCCATGATTTAGGAAAAAATATCACCGGTGCTCTTTTAGCTAACAGCGGATTTAAGCTTATTGATTTGGGCAAAGATGTCGACTCTACTGAAATCGTTCGGGCCGCCATTGAAAGCAATGCTGATATCGTTGGTCTTTGCGCCCTGATGACTACCACAATGGTACAAATTGACAAAGTTATTGCTGACCTGCATGAAGCTGGTTGCCAGGCTAAAGTTATGGTTGGTGGTGCTGCCCTGACTCAGGAATATGCTGATGCTGCTGGAGCTGACGCTTATGCCGCTGATGGTGTAAAAGCAGTTGAACTTGCCAAGGCAATGGTCGCAGCCAAATAATAAGCAAATGCCTGTTATACAAAATAAGCTGTCACCGCAAAGGCGATGACGGCTTATTTTGTTGCACGTGAAACATCTTATTAGCAAAATACATGTCCCCTAAAGCTCAGCTATATGTCTGCTAGCCTATAGCTGTTGGCTAAATATTCTGTATACAATTTTATATAATAAAAAATCATTGACAAATAATCCATTATTTGTTATTATATAACCAAGTTAAAGATAACTTAATCACTTCCAAATCAAAACCTTTTAGGAGGAGATTCCGATGGGACCGTAACAATATCGTTCAAGGTTACACCCTAGGTTAGGACAATTTAAGAGAGGGGGCAGTTTTATGGGTCTTGCGAAAAGATACCATAGAGAAACTAAATGATTACTTTGGATACGCCACCAAACAAGTAAAGCCATTCAATCGCGTGAGAAGATTGAATGGCTTTTACTTTGTTTTAATTAAAAATATAGCAATAGAGACTGGCAGCCCAGCATCAACATGCGAGCTGCCAGTCTATTGCTATTAAAAATGTTTCACGTGCAACAATTTTATCTTTCAGTCCAATGCTCCATGAAATATTCTTGACTATTAATTTTTTTCTCAGTCGATGGCAGTTTGCTATAACTGCCATCTGATCTTAACAGACGAGCCTTGACATTATCCGCTAACATTATATCAAGACTATGCATGATTTTCTTTTTGATGGATTCATCTTTAACTGGGCAGGCTATCTCAACTCTATGCTCGGTATTACGGGTCATCCAATCAGCTGAGGCTATATACATAGTTAAATCATTATCAGCCCCAAAACAATAAATCCGTGAATGTTCTAAAAAGCGTCCAACTATACTGCGAATATGAATATTTTCAGTCTTCCCTGAAACGCCTGGCAGCAAACAGGAAATTCCTCGCACAATAAGATATATTGGTACTCCGGCAGCAGAAGCTTCCTGCAAGGCATCTATTAAATCACGATCAGTCAAGGAATTCATTTTTAAAATAATTCTTGATTCTTCCCCACGCAATGCTTTATCACGTTCTTTTTCCACAAACCGCAATAATTGATGTTTTAATCCATACGGTGCTACCAATAATTCTTCATATTTGCCTTTTAAATTACTCATGCCCATATTTTTGAAAAACGCATCTGCATCTCGGCCAATAGTATCATCACTAGTGATAAGCGATAAATCCGTATAAAAATTAGCCGTCTGGGGGTTATAGTTTCCTGTACCGATTTGAGTTATACTGCACATATGACCATCTACTCTGCGAGTAATGTGACATATTTTTGAATGAACCTTATATCCCTCAAAACCATATAGAATATGACAGCCAGCTTCCTGCAAACTCTCGGCCCAAAAAATATTATTAGCTTCATCAAAACGAGCCTTTAATTCCATTAACACCGTAACGTCTTTACCTAGTTCTGCTGCTGTAATCAACGAATTCATTAATTTAGCACCATGTTTGCCTAGACGATAAATCGTGATTCTGATAGATAAAACATTGTCATCATTAGCTGCTTCCTGTACCAACTGGGAAAACAAGTCAAAACTTTGATAGGGATAAAATAACAACATATCATTATGCTGTACATAGTCAATTAATTTTTCTCCTGGTGCTGCTGGCGAATCCTTGGCTGGCGCAAAAGGAGTATATAAAAGATGATGCACCTTGCCAGCCGGCAATTTATCGGCTAAATTATATACATACGACAAATCTAACGGAGCTGCACTTTTATAAGTTTGATAACGTTTTAGACTAATGCGTTTACGCAAGTAATCCGCTACCATCGACTCCCCTTTGCTCTGCACTTCTAAGCGCACTACTGCTAATGAGCGCCGTTTACGCAAAGTACTGCGCATGTGCTGCAAATAATCTTCCCCGACCTCAGGGGCTTCATCATCAGGACTGATATCAGCATTACGTGTTACTGATATTACTGCTTTATCGATAACAGTATACATCGAAAAAATATCATCTACGTGATATAAAATCAAATCTTCCAGCAAAGTGTAATTTAAATCCTGACCTGAAAAAATAATTAAGCGCGATAAATTTTTTGGTACCCCTATTATTCCCAAAGTTTGCTCTTTGCCACGTTTTAATAATACCGCTATATAGAGCTGCTTATTTTCAAGACAAGGAAATGGATGATGCAGATCTATAATCTGTGGTGACAACACGGGAAAAACATTCTCTTGAAAATATGTTTGTAAAAATTCACGTTGTTTGTGCGATCCATGCTTCGGCGTACACTGTTTTATACCTTCCGCTTCTAATTTTATTTGCAGACTTTTAAAGACCCGATCCTTTTCCACACACATATCCGCAACCTGATTATAAATCAAATCCAATTGCTCTGACGGCTTGAGAAAGCTTTTATTATCAAATGTATCATCCTGCAAAAGCGACAACTGATATAAACTGCCTACCCGAACCATAAAAAACTCATCGAGATTACTAGTAAAAATCGCCGTAAACTTAAATCTTTCAAATAGTGGTACCGTAGGATCAGCTGCTTCTTCTAAAACTCTTTCATTAAATCTGAGCCATGATAATTCTCGATTTTGGGTATAGCTAGCATCAAGCTTTTTCTTCATTATCCGTCGCCTCTTTTTTCAATATGCGTTGATACAAATAGCCTTCTCGTACGCCCATCTTGCTGACTTCGATTGTATCAACATTAAAAAACTTCATCAAAGTATGCAAAATTATCATACCTGGCAAAATTGTCCGTACCCGTTCTGGAACATACCGTAACAATAATTCCAAGCTATCTGTTGAAACTAACGTATCTTTACTATAATTTTCGAGTAACCTGATAATCTTTTTAACTGCCGGTCTCGTAAGCGTACGATTACTACGTGTTACATCAAATAGCGCATAATTTAACCGGCCAGCAGCTCGCAAAGTACCACCGACACCACACATGCCTTCAACATTCCACTGCTCTCTAGCCAAAAAATCTTCATCAGCAGCTAATGCTTTTAGCACTTCATATTTTATTTCCTTGCGCTCTTGTTTGGTTGGCAAAAGATTAGCCACATGCTGATTATACATATTCAGTGAACCTAACGGCATACTAAAGGCTTTCTTGATATCTTTGCCATCATAAATAACTATCTCGGTACTAGCACCACCGATATCTATTAATACCCCCCGTTCCAAGGGAACCGTCTGGGTCACGCCTAAAAAATCTAATCTAGCTTCATCTTCACCGGACAAAACCTCAATCGGCATACCACTGCGCTCAGCTATTTCCGCCACCGCTGCTTTACTATTACTAACGTTACGCAAGGCAGCGGTAGCAAAAGCATGACCTTGAATATTAAAATCATCCAGCAAAGCTTTAAATTCTGATAAAACCTCGCAGGCTGTATCAATGCCAGCCGCCGTCATGTAACCGTCGGTAATATATGATGCCAAACCTGTCATGTCTTTTTTATTCATTAATAAAGTTGCCGTTCCATCTTCTTCGATGCGATAAATATTCATTCTGATAGTATTGGAACCGATGTCGATAATCCCCTGCATGTTTATTCCTTCTTTCCAATTAGCTATTTAATTAATTATACTGTACAAATATTCTACTTTAAGTTACCATTATGTTATTTTTTTGTAAAAAAAGTGATGGCTGACTTTCAAACAAAAGTCACCATCACTTGGTAACGAATGTTTCACGTGAAACATTCTATTGTGAACGTACTCACACCTATAGAGGCGGGAGCTTCCTGCTTCCACGAGAACATCGTCACTAACTCCTAAGAGTTGCGACGACTTACACTCCCTCCACAGGCGTAGATTCCCGTGCGACCCACGGTATTTGTATACTTGTCGGCTTTTTGACTTAGCACTGACCGCCTAATCATGTTACCATTTTCGCACGGTAGATGGTATACGCACCTATAATACCTGCTGGTAGCTTACTGCTTGTTTTTCGCTATTCAGCTACGTGACGCGTTTCGCAGGTCTTCTTCTTTCTTTTGTTTTATTATGTATATTTTATCATATTATAGCCTTGTATGGCTCAATTACTTACGTAAATTCGCCATCCCCGCCTTCATCCCCCACCTAAGAGGTGGAGGACTTCTCGCGGGTTAGGTTAAAACAATACCTTGGCTAAGTGCAGATACTCCGGATCTAATATTTTCTTATTATTAACAGAATCATGCAAATCTATAGAAACTACCCGACCTTTACTATAGCCAAATACAATATCTGACAAGCCTGAAATCAAAGCTAAAGCAGCCTGCTCGCCTAATTGACTAGCACGAACTCGATCGATAACTGTCGGTGAACCGCCACGCTGAATATGTCCTAATACGGAAACTCTTGTATCCAGCTCCGTATGCTCAGCAATATATTTACCAACTTCCTGACCACTGCCAGCACCTTCAGCTACTACTACCAAGATATACCGCTTGCCCTTTTTATAAACAGCTTTCATATCTTCACATAATTTTTCTAAATCAAAAGGTTCCTCTGGTACGAGAATATACTCCGCACCACCAGAAATACCAGCCACTAAAGCTAACCAGCCTGAGTTACGTCCCATTACTTCCATTACCATAACCCGGCGATGTGCTGATGCCGTATCCCGCAATTTGTTGATAGCATCAATTATAGTATTAGCAGCCGTATCACAACCGATAGTATAATCCGAACCCCAAACATCATTATCAATGGTACCTGGCAAGCCTACAATAGGAATACCCGTTTCTTGTGACAAAAGCGAAGCACCGCGCAGTGAACCATCACCACCAATTACACATAGACCTTGTATGCCACGATCAACCAAATGCTGATAGCCTAACATACGACCTTCTGGTGTTTTCCATCTTTTGCAACGAGCCGTTCCTAGGAACGTACCACCACGCTGAATTATATCGCCAACATCCTTGGACTGCATCTCAAACATATCTTCTTCGAGCAATCCATGATAACCATCGCGAATCCCCCAAACTTTTACGCCCTCATAAAGTGCAGTACGAACTACTGCCCGAGCTGCTGCATTCATTCCTGGGCTATCGCCGCCACTGGTCATGACTGCTATACTTTTCAACATAATCGAAGTCCCCCCTGAATATAATTGAATCCCTATCGCCACCTAATGAAGCAATAAGCAATTATTCTGATAAACCTTATCAAACTTTATAATACCATAAAAATCACCAATCTAACAGTGTTTTTAGCCAGTATTGTTTACGAAACATCAATTTTTTTATCGCCCCTAACAAGTGCTCTTGACAAAAAAGACGGTTAATGATACATTCAAATTGTAGGCTGTGTGACTGACGGAAGTGGATTACCACAGGGAGCACAGGGAAGAAAAGCCGACCGTCTGGGCATAGCCTGGATTTGTGTTGGCTTTTTTCTATATCAATATGATTAGCAATAACAAGAGGAGACGCTGTGATGAACGAAATGGAACTAAAGTATGGTTGCAACCCCAATCAAAAACCAGCTCGCGTATTTATGAAAAACGGCGACCTGCCGTTCAAGGTCTTAAATGGCAAACCTGGTTACATTAATCTGCTTGATGCAATGAATAGCTGGCAGCTAGTGCGTGAACTGCGAGAAGCTACAGGTCTTCCCGCTGCAGCTTCCTTTAAACATGTAAGCCCAGCTGGTGCTGCCGTAGCAGTTCCACTATCAGACACCTTACAAAAAGCTTACTTTGTCGAAGGTGTTGAGCTTTCGCCTATCGCTACGGCTTACATCCGTGCTCGTGGTGCTGACCGCATGTCATCCTATGGTGATTTCGTTGCTCTGTCAGATGAGTGTGACGCTCAAACCGCTTCTTTCTTAAAGCGGGAAGTTTCCGATGGTATCATAGCTCCGTCATACTCTGATGCTGCTCTGGAAATTCTCAAAACTAAACGTCGTGGTACTTACCTGGTTATTCAGATGGATACTGATTATAAGCCTGAACCTTTAGAACAAAAACAGGTTTTTGGTATTACTTTTGAACAGCAGCGTAATGACATCAAGCTATCCGCTGATTGCTTGCAAGAGATTCCTACGCAAAACAAAACTATCCCTGAAGCTGCCAAACGGGATTTATTAATCTCACTGATTACGCTTAAATATACTCAGTCAAATTCCGTTTGCTATGCTAAGGATGGACAGGCTATTGGTATTGGCGCGGGGCAGCAGTCTAGAGTTCATTGCACCCGTTTAGCTGGCAACAAAGCTGATATCTGGTATCTGCGTCAAAGCCCGCAGGTACTGAATCTTCCGTTTATAGAAGATGTCCGCCGTCCTGACCGTGACAATGCTATCGACGTTTACGTTGGCGATGAATACATGGATTTATTAGGTGGCGATAACTGGAAACGCGTCTTTACAGAAAAACCGCCCGTATTCACTAAAGAAGAAAAAGCTAACTGGCTGGCAACGCAAAAAGATGTTGCGCTAGGTTCTGATGCGTTCTTCCCCTTCGGTGACAATATTGAACGTGCTCACAAGAGCGGTGTAAGCTATATCGCTCAGGCTGGCGGTTCCATCCGTGATGACAACGTCATTGAAACCTGCGATAAATATGGTATTGCTATGGCTATGACCCATATCCGTTTATTCCATCATTAATTGACTATTTCTTAATGACAAAGCTCCAAGCAATTTTTGCTTGGAGCTTTTAGTATTACTGCCATAATATAATCTATTAATTTACAACGAAATCCGTAAATATTCTTCTACAGCATCACGCACACTCATACCATGACTTGATTTGCCTTTTAATTTGTTTTTTCCCATCTTGGCTAGTACCTGATGATATATTTCATCCTCTATCGAACCCGGTACCAAATTTTCCCAATGCTGCATACTATAGGACCGCTCCTGAATTTCATTATCTGGACGTCCCGTAACTTCGAGCTCACTTAAAAACTGTATCTGTTGTTTATCCGGACGAATATAATAATGCTCTAAAAAATATTTAGGCGGATAACTGTAATCTGCATTATCGTCTTGCTGGGTTAAACGCACCCAGACATCTAATATATATTCATCACCTGAATGGGGCATCAATATCCAGCGGGCATTTCTCGTATCCATATAGTAATCGTAGCCATTATCACTAAGCAAAAATTCATACCTAGCGGCTTCCTTATCGGCAGCATCTTTTTTCTCCACCGCTGATTGCTTTGTTAATTTGCTTTCCTCACCAGCTTTAGAAAACCAATCATCAGCCCGTTTATCGCTGCTGCTATCCGTACTTTTATTAGCTACAACTCTATGCGTATCACTGCCCTCAGCATAACCAGCTGCGAACCCACTCATAATATTAACTAGCAAGGAAAAACCAAGCAGTCCGACAATTTTTGTTACTATCTTTATTTGCAAAAAAATTCCTCCCATCAGCTAGCTAAATTATGCTGAAGCCTAGCCATTTTTAATTATTCTTCAATCATAATGTCATCCATAGCTTCCTGCATCAAAACTTTTACCGCCCGTTCTAACATTTTACCATAAAAATGACAATTATGCCCTTTACCAGTAGCTGCAAAAACTCTGTCATGCTCATAGTACCATTGAAGTTTATTTAGCGCAATCATTAATATCATCCTATATACTCAAATTGGTTTTTTAGCTGGAGTGCCAGCTTTGCGCGGATAAGCTTTTGGGGTTGGCATGTCTTTTTTTATGGTAATTATGGCTCGCACATCATCTAAAGCCGGCAATTTTACTAATCTTTCAGTGACTTTACTGCCGCCCATAACCTTTATGGCTTTGGCAGCTTCTTTTATTTCGTCTTGATATTCGCGCCCTTTTAATGCCAAAAAGTAACCACCGCGTTTTACAAACGGCAGGCAATATTCACAAAGCACCGGCAGTCTTGCCACCGCTCTTGATACTGCTATATCAAATTGCTCCCGATAAGCTTTATTACGGGCGCCTTCTTCAGCTCGGGCATGAACGCAAGCCACCTCCGTTAAGCCTAATTCATCAACCACTGTTTGCAAAAATTTTACCCGCTTATTTAGTGAATCCATAAGCGTAAGCTTAATAGCTGGAAAAAAAATCTTTAATGGCAATCCCGGAAAACCAGCACCCGTTCCAACATCAATAACTGACGTTCCTGTCACAAATAATTTTTCATCATACGCCGCGATAGAGTCAATTATATGCTTTACCGCCACTTCCTGCGGCTCAGTTATTGCCGTAAGATTCATGACCTTATTCCATTCTATTAGCAATTCATAGTAACTATTAAATTTATTTATTTGCTGTTCGCTTAGTTCTAAACCATAAGCTGCCGCAGCTTTTTTCATTTCAGTAATAAACATCAATTCACCCATTTCATTTATCTGATGACTGGCTTTGCCGACGCTGTTGTTCTAGCCAAACCAGCAAAACTGAAATATCAGCGGGAGATACCCCGCTTATACGGCTAGCCTGTCCTACCGAGCGTGGCCTTATTTTAGCTAATTTTTCCCGGCCTTCATCACGCAGACTGGGAACCTCATTATAATCTATATCCTCAGGCAAAAGCTTAGCTTCTAGTTTTTCCATACGCTCTACTTGTTCTAGCTGTTTTTGAATATATCCTTCATACGTTATGGATATTTCTACCTGTTTTTTTACTTCATCACTTAATTCAGGCAAATCAAATAACACCTTTAGTCTATCATAACTGACGTTAGGTCGACGCAACAATTCATAAAGACTAGTTGCATTGCGAATGGGTTCAATATTTTCCTCAGCCAGCTTCGTCTTAATTTCCTGCGTGGGATTTATTGTAGTATGTTTTAGCAAAGCCATCGCATCTTTTATGGCCTGCATTTTTTTGGTAAATCTTGCAAAACGGTCTGCTTTTACCAAGCCTACCCGCTTGCCTAAAGGTGTTAGTCTTTGATCAGCATTATCCTGTCTTAAGAGCAGCCTATATTCCGCCCGGCTAGTCATTATCCGATAAGGTTCACTAGTTCCTTTCGTTACCAAGTCATCAATAAGTACTCCTATATAAGCCTCGCTGCGTTTTAAAATCAGCGGCTCTTCACCTTTTATCAGCATCGCCGCATTAATACCTGCAATGATACCCTGTGCAGCAGCTTCTTCATATCCTGACGTTCCATTAGCTTGACCAGCTGAGAAAAAACCTTTTATTGACTTAAACTCCAAGGTTGGCTTAAGCTGTGTCGGATCAATACAATCGTACTCAATAGCATATCCTGCCCGCATCACTTTAGCATGTTCTAATCCTGGTATTGTCTTTAAAAATTCTAATTGCACATCCATCGGCATACTAGTGCTCATACCCTGGACATAAACCTCATTGGTATGCAGTCCTTCGGGCTCTAAAAATAATTGATGTCGTTTTTTATCAGGAAACCGTAAAATTTTCGTCTCTATTGATGGACAGTATCTCGGACCAATTCCTTCAATGATACCATTCGCCATCGGCGCCCGGCTCATATTATCGCGCAATATTTTATGCGTAGCTTCATTGGTATAGGTAAGCCAGCACGGTATCTGCTCTCGCGTTTTGCTATCGCTCATAAAGGAAAAATTACGTGCTTCTTCATCACCAGGCTGAATTTCCATCTTATCATAATCTAAGGTTCTAGCATCTACTCTAGCTGGCGTACCGGTTTTAAATCGCATAAGCTTTACACCTGCTGCCAGTAATGAATCCGAAAATTTCATTGCTGCCCGCTGACCATTAGGTCCTCCCGTATAAGTATGTTCACCTATGATTATCCGCCCTTTTAAATATGTTCCCGTAGCCATGATTACTACTGGGGCTTTATATATTTCACCAGTTTCAACCTGCACGCCTTCTACTTGACCATCTTTTACCAGCAGCTTGTCAATTAACAACTGCTTGACATCGAGATTAGCGGTATTTTCGCAAGTCTCTTTCATGCTGAATTGATAATATTTTTTGTCTGCCTGGGCTCGCAAAGCATGTACGGCGGGACCTTTGCCCGTATTTAACATCCGAAACTGAATACAGGTTTTATCAGCATTTACCCCCATCTCACCGCCTAAAGCATCAAGCTCCCGCACTAGATGCCCTTTAGCCGGACCGCCCACTGATGGATTGCATGGCATCAAAGCAATGTTATCCATCGACAAGGTTGCCATCAGCGTATGACAGCCAATACGGGCAGCTGCCAAAGCTGCCTCGCAGCCAGCATGTCCAGCACCAACAACGATTACATCATAACTGCCAGCTAAAAATTCCACAATATTACTTCCCTTCGCTAGCTTTCCTCAGCTAAAATTATTTCCCTATACAGAATTTCGCAAAAATCTCATCAATAATATCTTCGCCTACCGTATCGCCCGTAAGCTCGCCTAATTTTTCCCAAGCTGAACGTAAATCTATTGATATAAAATCTAATCCCATATCACTGCCAATAGTCTCTAGGGCAGCCTTTAAATGACTATCAGTTTTGCGCAAAATATCTGCCTGCCGTTCATCATTAACAAACGAACCCTCTTCACCATCATTACTGCCTAAATAAGCCTTAGCCGTAATAGCCTTAGTTAATTCATCTAAACCATGTTCTGTTACTGTTGACAGGGTAATTACGGGTAAAGCTGTTTTTTGCTCTAATTCTTCTTTGCTTACTTGTAACTCAAGATCAGCTTTATTAAGTAAAATTAACGCCTCATGTTCTTTCAGCAAAGCAATTATTGCTTCATCTTCAGAACTTAACGGTTTCGAACCATCAAATAATGCTAATATCAAATCTGCTTTTTCAATATAATCCTTAGATTTATCAACACCGATTTTTTCCACAACATCATCGGTTGTCCTGATACCCGCGGTATCAATAATTCTTAGTGGCATCCCGCCTATATTTACATATTCTTCGATGGAATCCCGCGTCGTTCCTGGTATATCGGTAACAATCGCTCTTTTTTCCCTAAGCATCGCATTTAAAAGACTTGATTTACCGACATTGGGCTTGCCTATAATAGCAGTCATCAGACCATCGCGTAAAATTCGCCCTGTATGCACCGTTTGCAAAAGTTTCCGCAATTGGCTGCGAACAGCGACAATGTTTTTTTCCACATCGTCAATTACTACCTCATCAACTTCATCTTCTGGAAAATCAATCGCCGCTTCTAAATGAGCTATCATCCCTAAGATATTATGCCGCAGGTCATTAATGAGCTGCGAAAGCTGACCGTTTAAATGCCCTTCGGCCATAGCTAGCGATTTTTCCGTCTTAGCACTGATAACATCCATCACCGCTTGTGCCTGAGTAAGATCTAATCTGCCGTTAAGAAAAGCCCGCTTGGTAAATTCACCACGTTCAGCAGGCCTTGCACCAGCTTCATAGGTAAGCTGCAAAGTCTTTCTAAGTGGCATCATGCCGCCATGACATTGCAGCTCTACCACATCTTCACAAGTATAGGAATGTGGTCCGCGCATTATTAAAGCAATAGCTTCATCTACTATTTTGCCATCACTTGCAACTATATGACCATAAACTGCCTGATAACTTTTATATTCAGCTAAATCCTTGCCACTAGCTGCCCTAAATACCTTAGCTGCTACCAGCTGAGCATTATTTCCACTGATGCGGATAATGCCTATGCCGCCTTCGCCTTTAGCGGTAGCTACGGCACATATTGTATCTCCCTGCTGCATAATCTTCGCCTTCCTTTATGCAAAAAGGGCAGTCTCAATAATGAGACAGCCCTTTCACAGCTCTCTTGCCAATCATTCACTTATTTCCGTTTCATTATTGCGCCCACAAGCCGCCCGACGCCGGCGTTTAGGCGCAATAACCACATAGCGGCGTGGCTCATCACCAGCACTATAAGTCATTACCCGCCGATTATCCTGCAGCGTCATATGAATTATCTTGCGTTCGTGACGATTCATTGGCTCCAAATGAACCTCGCTGCCTATCCGGCAAGCCTTTTCAGCTAAATGCTGCGCTAGACGCATCAATGTTTCTTCGCGCCGTGACCGATAGCCTTCAATATCAATGATAATCCGCGCCCTATTATCAGTCATGCCACGATTAGCCGCTAAATTAGCCAAATACTGCAATGAATCTAGCGTCTGACCATGCTTGCCAATTAAAATGCCCAGCTTTTCACCAGCTAAATTGAATACGGTACCTTCAGCCGATTCACTGCGTTGCAGTGTAACCGTTAATTTCATAGCCGCAAATACTGCCTTTAAAAATTCCTCAGCTTTTTCTACTTGCTCAGCTTGCTGCGCATCCGCCAAAGCTGCAACTTCCTGCTCATTTTGCTTAACTTCGTTAGTGGCTGGCGCTGCAGCACCTAAAGCTTCAGTATTATCAGCCTTTACCTTCACTCTCAGCCGTGCTGGTTTAGTGCCAATAAACCCCAAAAAGCCCCGCGATGGCTGCTCTATTACTTCGTATTCTACCTCGTTTACCGTCTTGCCTAGTTTTTTTAAAGCAGCTTCAAGGGCTGCTTCAACGGTCTTGCCCGTAGTTTCTACTGCCTCTGCCATACTCAGGCAGCCTCCTTTGCCGTATCCTCATTGCGATACATCCACCACTGCTGTGCTATTTGAACAACATTCATCGTTACCCAATAGAGCACCAAACCGGAAGGGAAATTCAGACTAATCCAACCGATAAATAATGGCATGAAAATCATCATAATTTTCATCTGCTGAGTCATCTCAGTTGTTGTCATTTTCTGTTGCCAGAAAGTAGTCAAAGCTGATAATATTGGCAAAATGTATAATGGATCTGCCTCTGACATACTCGGAAGCCATAAGAATTTAGCAGCTTCTGCTGACGGATAAGTAAAATTAAACAACGCATAATACATGCCCATTAGAATTGGCATCTGAATCAAAAGTGGCAGACAGCCAGCTAATGGATTTACCCCAGCATCCTTATATAATGCACCAATTTTCTGTTGCATAACCTGCGGATTATCCTTGTACTTCTCTTGAAGCTTTTTCATTTTAGGCGACAATTCCTGCATCGCCTTCATTGATTTAACCTGCTTTACTGTAAGCGGATACAAAATCATTTTTATAATAATCGTCAGTAAAATTATAGCCAAACCATAACTGCCAGCTCCAAAGACATCCGTCACTGTATACAGTGCTTCCAGCACAAAATGCAACAAGCCTTCAATCGGAGCAAATATTGTTCCAAAGAATCCCAAAACATCACGTCCTAATCTAAAATAAAAAGTAACACCTATGGTACAGGGTCATAACCGCCCTTATGCCACGGATGACAACGCAGCAGCCGCTTTATCGCCAACCATGAGCCACGGCAGCCCCCATATTTTTCAATAGCCTCACGTGCATATTCTGAGCACGTTGGTACATACCGGCAAGAGGGAGACTTTAATGGTGAAATAAATTCTTGATAGAACTTCACCAAAAACAATAATAATTTTTTCATAATCTTGCCTTAATAATCTTTTTTACTTTCAACGTCTTCAACAGTCAAAAATATTCCAGCTTTCTTCCCCAATTGCAAAAAAGACTGTTCCACTGCATCACATTTTGCTTTTACAGCTGCCTTACGACCTATGAACAGCAATGCTATCCCTGATTTTATCTGTTGTTGATTCTTGCGATAACTTTCCCGCAATAGTCTTTTAACCCGATTACGCTTGACGGCACAGCCTAACTTTTTGCCCGCAGCAAAACCGACCTTATTGCCTAATTTATCCGATTCAAAAACATACAGCACAAAATACCGGTTAGCAAATGTCTTTCCTGTATGGTAGACCCGCTGAAAATCACTCCTGCGTTTCAGCATTCGCCTTCTAGGTAATGTAAGCATTCGTAATTTCACCAATCTATAACAATATCAAATAAAATATGTGATTAACTAAAAGAAAAGGCCACCTAAGTGACCTTACTGTTAAATTTATGCCGAAAGCTTCTTTCTACCGCGCTGGCGTCTTCTCTTCAAAACGAGACGACCACCCTTCGTCTTCATGCGTTCACGGAAGCCATGCGTCTGCTTGCGCCAATGGTTGTTCGGCTGATAAGTCTGTTTCATTCGTTAAACACCTCCTTACACTTATTCATTCTGATTTTTCTATCATCATAGAAGCAATGCATCAGAAATTTGCTAATTTCAGCCTTAGTGCCAGAAGTATCCTTGCACTAAGATTCAATGTAGATTATAGACTACGCCTGTATTAGTGTCAAGCTATGACAGTACAATATAATAGTATTTTTTTATTCGCAGTTGTGGATTATTTCGTTGTTTAATAAGCTTATCCCATGAAAACTGTTGATAACTCAGTTTTATTTTGATAATATATTGTTGATTATTGTACGGAAAATTCTCCAGGTTATACACATTTTAAGCTGCTTAATAAGCTTATTTTCTCAGTAATATCACCTATTTCCGCCCTATCTCCCGGAAATAACACATTTTTATCCACAGCTGTGGATAAAAATGTGGATAAAATTATACACCTGTGGAATAAATTTCTAACTAAAATTCGATACAGAAAGGGTTATTTTTCATGGAGCAATCACAATTGCAAGCGGTTTGGGAGCAAATCTTAAACAAAATGCGCGAACAGCTAGCCAAATCTGCTTTCAAATGGCTCGACCCGGTTCAGCCTCTTGCCTTAACCAGCGCAGAATTAGTTCTTGGCACGCAAACCGGTATGGCCAAAGACTGGATAAGCAGCCACTACCTGACAATTCTTGCTGATGCCGTGACAGAAGTTTTAGGCTCGCCACGGCAAATTACAATTAAAGTTATCGAAGAACCAGCATCGTCTGCACCACCAGCCGATTTACCTGTCAAAGACACTCAATCGCCTAAGAAAACTAAAGGCGCCAATCCCAATCAAGTAAATTTATTCAATAATAGTCCAGCATCGGAGGATCCGGCCGGCAATGAAATGCATATTGTTGCCCCTGGCGACAGTTCTTCGCTTAATCCCAAATATACCTTTGATACTTTTGTAACCGGAAGCTCCAACCGTTTTGCTCATGCAGCAGCTATGGCGGTAGCTGAATCACCAGGCAGAGTGTACAATCCATTTTTTATGTATGGCGGAGTAGGTCTGGGAAAGACCCATTTAATGCATGCCATCGGCAATCGGGTTCTGCATAATCATCCCGAAATGCGGGTACTTTATGTATCAAGTGAACAATTCACCAATGAGATTATCCGTTCCATTCAAGAAGGTAATGCTGAAAAATTCCGGCAAAAATATCGCAATATTGATGTTCTATTAGTCGATGATATTCAATTTCTTTCTGGCAAAACCAGTACCCAAGAAGAATTTTTCCACACCTTTAATACGCTGCACGATGCGCAAAAGCAGATAATATTATCCTCAGATCGTCCGCCAAGAGAAGTGGAACGGCTGGAAGATCGCTTGCGTTCGCGTTTTGAATGGGGGCTTATTACCGATATTCAGGCTCCGGATTTAGAAACACGTATCGCCATCCTGAAAAACAAAGCTCAGCTTGATCATTTCAGCGTGCCAATTGATGTTATGGTTTACATTGCCAGCCGAATCGACAGTAATATTCGTGAACTCGAAGGCGCTTTAACCAGGGTTGTAGCCTATGCCTCCCTTATTAATCAGCCAGTTACTACGGAATTAGTTACGGTAGCGCTAAAGGATGTATTTCCTAATAACAAGACTAAAGAAATCACGATGGAAGTTATCCAAGAAATTGTCGCTTCGTACTTTAAAATAAAAATCGATGATTTACATGCTAAAAAACGTACTCGCAGCATAGCCTTCCCACGACAGATAGCGATGTATCTCTGCCGTGAGCTGACTGATACCTCTTTGCCCCAAATTGGTAATTTCTTTGGTGGCCGTGATCATACCACCGTTATTCATGCTTATGACAAAATTAGCAAAGAAAAAGACGCTGACATGAAACTCAACGCCATAATTAACGAACTTATTGAGCGTATTCAACGTATGTAAAGCCATAAACATTACTAACAATTCAGTCGTGGATAACTATGTGGAAACGCTTGCGGATTTCCTGTAGACAGAATGTGGATAAGTTGGAGGGGAGGTTATTACCGTGGATTCTGTGGATAACCTCCCCCATTATTATTAACAAGTTATTCACAAGTAAATTGTAAAAAATTATTCGTCTGATCCTACTTATCCACATCTCCACAGGTACTACTACTACGACGGCTATTTATTTATATACTTCCAGCGTATTATTAAAACAAAGTGAGGTTCAATCATGAAAATATCCTGTTCTAAAGCAGAACTTATCAACTCATTACAATTTATCAGCAAAGCTGTAACCAATAAGCCCCAAACACCAATCTTAGCTGGTATTTATCTGAGAGCAGAAAACGGTATCTTAGAGTTACAAGCAACCGATTATGAAATAAGTCTCGTATGCAAAATTCCAGCTGACATTATCGAAGCTGGTCAAATAACAATTGCTGGTCGTTATTTTCAAGAAGTTATCCGCAAATTACCTGGTGATAACGTTAAAATAGAATTTAATAACTCAGAAAACATTGTCCACATTCAATCAAATTTAGCTAACTTTACCCTGCTTAGTATGAATGCAGCTGACTACCCTACGATTACTCCTATTGATGGTGATATAAAATTTACCATCAAAGACAATGTTTTACGCTCACTCATCAAAAAAACAGTTTTTGCTTGCGCTACTGATGAAAGCCGACCTGTATTTACCGGCTGTTATTTAGAAATCGCTGGTACTAAAGTAACAATGGCTGCTACCAATACCCATCGTTTAGCAGTTAAGTATGAAACCTTTGATGAACGTATTGGCAATATAAAAATCATTATTCCAGCTAAAATTTTACAAGAACTTTTACATAATATGACTTCAGAAATTCCAACCGATGTAACAGTAACCTGTAATTATAGTCAAATAAGTTTTGCCTTTGAAAATCTATATATGTCATCTCGACTCATCGAAGGTGCATTTCCCGATTACAATCGAGTAATACCACCAGATTTTACCACCACAATACTGGTCAATACGGCTGATTTTTCAGCCGCTGTTGATCGTATTTCACTTATTTCACGTTCAGGTGAATATAATATTATCAAGCTTGATTTTGCCAATAGCAATGTAAAAATTTCCTCTAATAATCCAGCCATAGGTAATGCTGAGGAGTATCTGCCAGCAACTATCGAAGGTCCAGATATAACAATTGCCTTTAATGCTCAATACATAAGTGATGTATTAAAAAATATTGATAGTCCTAATTGCCGCATAAAACTCAACAGTGCGCTGTCACCAGCTGCTATTCGCGAAGAAAGCGACACGGATTTTATCTATGTTGTAACACCTGTTCGCACTAATCATTAATACATAGTTAGGGAGGTTATCCACATGCCGATTGAGGATATACGTATTGAAACAGAAGAAATTCAATTAGATCAATTCTTAAAATGGGCAGGCGTATTGGCTTCTGGCGGTGAAGTAAAAATGCTTATTGAAAATCGTCAGATAAAACGTAATGGAGAAACGGAAAGTGCCCGCCGGCGTAAATTGCATGCTGGCGATATTATTGAAATTGAAGGACTTGGAGCTTGGCGAGTTGTGACTAAGTAAATGATTTACCGAACAGGAGATTAAAAATATGCTGGTTCGAGAAATTCAGTTGAGAAATTATCGGAACTATAGCAGCTTGCATTTGGAATTTGATCCTAATATCAATGTTTTTCTTGGTCAAAATGCGCAGGGGAAAACTAACATAATTGAGGCCGTTTATTACGCTTCATTAGGTCGTTCGCATCGCAGTCATAGTGATCAGGAGCTTATATTATGGCAGCAGGCAGCTGGAAGCGTAAAACTTGAATTTGAACGCATGGGAATTGGCAATCACTTAGAATTTCAATTTAGTCGTGAAAAAAGACGGCGTATTATTTTAAATGGTCAGCCGATTCGTCCCAAAGATTTAGTTGGTAATATCAATACGGTGCTGTTTTCACCGGAAGATTTATTTTTAATAAAAGGAGCGCCGGCTGCCCGCCGGCGTTTTTTGGACGGCGAGATTTCACAAGCCAGTCCGGCGTATTATCACGAATTGAGTGAATACAATCGTATAATAACGCAGCGAAATACCTTGTTAAAACGAATTCGCGAACATAAAGCTAGCGTCGATATGCTAGAATTGTGGGACACCCAATTAGCAGCTAGTGCGGTCAAAATCACCTGTAAACGAATAGAGGCTGTACGCAAGCTTAATATGCTAGCTAATCTTATGCAACGGCGTATATCAGATAATCAGGAAAACTTAGCTATTGCTTATGAAATTCATGGTAGTAGCGCTGAAGTGACAAATGACCTTGCTTCATGGTATAATAAAGAGCTGAGAAATCATCGTGATTTAGATATAATGCGCGGTTCAACCAGCCGTGGCCCGCATCATGATGATATAATTTTAACTGTTAACGGGATAAATTTGCGAACTTTCGGGTCACAGGGACAGCAGCGCACGGGTGTGTTGTCATTAAAGCTGGCAGAGCTGGAGTTTATCCGTTCTGAGACTGGTGAGTATCCCGTACTGCTGCTCGATGATGTTATGAGTGAGCTTGATGTAGTAAGACGTCATAAGTTATTAGAATTTATTCGCCGTGAACGAATTCAGACGATGATTACCGCAACTGATGAAGCCTATTTTCCCAAAGAGAGGTTAGGCACGTATTTTCACGTCAATGCAGGCAGCGTTATGAGGTAAGCTTATGAAGAATACCAGACGAACCCCAGGGCTAGAAAAACCAGATACTATTATTCGCAGCTTGGTTAAAGCTAAAGGTGCTAGTTTTTCCAAGCAGTATTATGTACATTCGGTATTTTTGCATTGGTCTGAAATTGTAGGTGATGTTATTGGCCGGCAGATGCAGCCACAGGGGCTTATTGGCGATAAGCTATATGTATACTGTTATGATGCCGTATGGCGCAATGAACTTCGCTTAATGATGCCACGTCTGGTGCAAAAGATAAACAATTATGCTGGACAAAGTCTGGTAAAGGAAATCGTTTTTAGCAAGCGTTGGGAAAAATCTGGCACTGATGGTATTGCTGAAATTGTGCTGGCAAGTTCGCAGGCTAAAGCAAGTGAAGAAAATCTGGCTAAGGTGCGTCAAAAGATAACGTTAAGTAAGGCTGAGCTTAAAGTAATTGACCAAATAACCGCTGATGTTGTCGATGCTGATATAAAAGCCAAAGCCGCGGAAATCTGTTGCAAGGATTGGCAGTTAAAAAAGCTGCGACGCAAGCGCAAGTGGCATGAGTGCGCTCAATGTGGCAGCTTGTGCCAAGCAGAGCAGCAGTTATGCGATGCTTGCATATTAAAGGAGAAAGAGCGGATAGCACAGGCGGTAAGACAGGTATTGCGTGATATTCCTTGGGCGCGTTTTGCCGAGGTCAAGGAATATGTTCCTGAATGCAGTCCCAAGCTTTTGAATTTGCAGCGAGCTGGTATGGTACAAAAGCTGGCAGCAGAAGTTGATGTAAATGATAAAAGCAGTATTAAAGCTAAGAATTTAGTAATGCTGTATGCTTGTTTGCCACCACAGCAGCTTACCGAAGATGTGATGACAAGAGTCCTTTATCAGTTGCGGTTCAATTTACATCGTTCTGATGATTATAAAGCACCAAAGCGTTATTCAGTTATTCCTTTAGGCAGGAAAGGCAGGCGGGGCTGATGTTTCTGCATCTTGGCAATGGCATATCAGTAAGAACCAATGAAATAATTATGATTAATTGTTATGATTTGTTTAAAAATGAAGCTGGACAAAAATTTTTAGATTCCGGCAAAAAGCAAGGAAAATTGGTAAATACGCTGGCAATTGGCAGTAAAAGCAGTGCTGATGAGCTTATCAAATCTATTATAGTCACTGATAAAAAAATATACCTGTCAGCAATATCGCCACTTACATTAATGCGGCGTTCGCGACGAGGTTTTTACACATTAGATAGCGATAAAAACGACTTGGAATGATGGGAGCGTAGAAATTTTATGGCAAATGATAATGAGCAGACGAAACTGGATTTAACGCCGAATGAAGTTAAAAGAGACGAATTTGAGGATAAAGATCTGGATACTACTGGCGTTGAAATTCACACTGATGAGAGCAGCGCTGCCGTGACAGCCGTAGAAGCTGATTATGGTGCTGAACAGATTCAGATACTAGAGGGGCTTGAGGCTGTGCGTACCCGTCCAGGGATGTATATTGGCAGCACCTCCGAGCGTGGGCTGCACCATCTGGTATATGAAGTAGTTGATAACTCGATCGATGAGGCTTTAGCTGGTTATTGTGACCATATTGACGTTACTATTCATAAAGACAACAGCATAACTGTTGTCGATAACGGTCGTGGTATTCCGGTTGATATGCATGAAAGTGGCAAACCGGCAGTCGAAGTAGTTTTGACGGTTTTGCATGCTGGCGGTAAATTTGGCGGTGATGGCTATAAAGTTTCCGGTGGCTTGCATGGTGTAGGTGTATCTGTAGTTAATGCCCTGTCAACGAAAATGGACGTTCAAGTAAAACGTGATGGTAAAATTCACGAAATAGCTTTTGAACGTGGTGTAACTAAAAGTCCTTTAAAAGTAACCGGTGAAACTAATGAAACTGGTACAAGAGTACATTTTGTGCCAGATCCAGAGATATTTTCGGTTACTACTTATAGCTATGATACCTTGCGTCATCGTTTGCGTGAGCTGGCTTTTTTGAATCACGGTATTACGATAGCTTTGCATGATGAACGTGGTGAGGAGCTGCGCTCAGAGACCTTCCATTTTGATGGTGGTATTAGTTCTTTTGTTGAGCATTTAAACCGCAAAAAAGAAAAAATTAACGCTGAACCAATATATTTTAATGGTTCTAAAGATGATACTGTGGTTGAAATAGCTATGCAGTACAATGACAGCTATCAGGAAAATATCTATTCATTTGTTAATAATATCAATACTGAAGAAGGCGGTACGCATTTAGCTGGTTTCAAACTGGCACTTACGCGGGCGGCGAATGACTTTGCGCGTAAACAAGGTATTCTAAAGGATAAAGATGGCAATTTAACTGGTGATGATGTCCGCGAAGGCCTGACCTGTGTTATTTCGCTTAAAATCCGTGAGCCACAGTTTGAGGGACAGACCAAAACTAAATTGGGAAATTCCGAGGTTCGTGGTATTGTAGATTCGATTGTTACAGAAGGTCTATCAGAGTATTTTGAAGAAAATCCGGCTATTACCAAGAAGATTATCGAAAAGGCGATTATGGCCAGCAGAGCCCGTGAAGCTGCGCGCAAGGCGCGAGAGCTTACGCGCAGAAAAAATGCGCTGGAAGTTTCAAGTCTTCCCGGAAAACTTGCTGACTGCTCGGTAAAGGATCCGGAACAGGCTGAGATTTACTTAGTAGAGGGTGATTCTGCTGGTGGTTCAGCTAAGCAGGGACGAGATCGTCGTTTTCAGGCAATTTTGCCGCTTAGGGGCAAAATTTTGAACGTAGAAAAGGCAAGACTGGATAAGATATTTGCTAATGCTGAAATACGCACGATGATAACAGCCTTTGGTACTGGTATTAGTGAAGATTTTGACCTGTCTAAGCGTCGTTATGGTAAAATAATTATTATGACCGATGCCGATGTTGATGGTGCGCATATCAGAACGCTGCTGTTAACATTTTTATATCGCTATATGAAGCCATTAATAGAGCATGGGCATGTATTTATTGCGCAGCCGCCACTTTATCAGATTCGCAAAGGCAAAAAACATTGGTACACCTATAGCGATGAAGAATTGGCTAAAAAATTGGCTGAGGTTGGTCGTGATGGCATCAACGTTCAGCGTTACAAAGGCTTAGGTGAGATGAACCCTGAGCAGCTCTGGGAAACTACGATGGATCCTGAAGGACGTACTATGCTGCGGGTTGATATGGAAGATGCTGAGGCCGCTGATGAGCTTTTTACCGTTTTGATGGGCGATAAAGTTGAACCGCGCCGGCAATTTATTGAAGACAATGCTAAGCTGGTACGCAATCTTGATATTTAATCAATAATTAATGTTGGCTTGCTTGTAAAATAGTCAAAGCTATGTTATATTGAGTATGTAAGATTACTTCCGTCAGGGGGAGTAGCTGAACGGCCAGATATCGTCAGTACGGATATTTTATCCCGGTATGGTCGGCGAATGAGTAAGCAAGACCCTGCCAAGCAAGTTATTATTTTGCTTGGCAGGGCTTTTTGTATATAAAAGCCCATTGGCCGGAAGCAGCTTGTTACTAAATACCAGATGATAAAGGAGTTTTTGGTTATGGAACATTTTTTAGCAGGTATGTTTACCCCTGAATGGATAGCAGCTTTATCGGGAATATTGCTGTTAGATATTTTGCTTTCCGGTGATAATGCGATTGTAATAGCGCTAGCTTGTCAGCATTTACCTGAGCATCATCGGCGGCGAGCAATTTTTATTGGTGGTTTTGGTGCTGTTTTTATTAGGATAATCTGCACTTTATTTGCTACCAGTGTGTTAGCGGCACCTTATATTGAGTTCGTGGGCGGAGCCGCATTATTATACATTGCTATAAAACTTTTGACCGAGCACAATGATTCAGCTAAAGAAAATGGCAGCAGCAAAAGCCAAGGCTTTTGGGCAGCGGTCAAAACTATTTTAATAGCTGATTTCATAATGAGCATTGACAACATTTTGTCGCTGGCAGGTGTTGCTAATACAGTGCCTGATGGTAAATGGAGTCTTATTATCTGTGGCTTGGCAATATCAATTCCGATAGTTTTATTTGGGGCACAAGTCTTTTTAATGATTATGCTAAAAATGCCGGCGCTAATCTATATCGGGGCAGCAATTCTTGGCTGGACCGCAGCTGAGCTGATGACAGCTGATAAGGCAGTTGGTATTTACTTAGCCGATTATGCGCTGATTATAAAAGTTATGGCAGTAGGGTTAGTATTGAGTATAGGCTATTATCTTAATCACAGAAAAAAATCAGCTTAAGGCTTTATAATAAAAGCTGATAAGGCAGGATAATTGTTAAGTAACTAATTATATAAATAAAAGTGTATATTAGTGATATATAATGTGTTTATGGAGAGGGATTATGAATAATTTAAAGACATTGGTATTGATGGTAATGATGGCAGCCATCATGATGTTTATTGGTGGTTTGATTGGTGGTCGTGGCGGTTTAATGTTCATGCTGCTGGTATCGCTGGCTATGAATATATTTACCTACTGGTACAGTGATACTATGGTACTGAAAATGTATAGTGCCAGAGAGGTAACGTCAGATGAAGCGCCACAGCTTTACGGATTAGTGGAAAATTTAGCAGCTAATGCTGAGCTTCCGATGCCTAGAGTTTGTATTATAGATTCAGATGTTCCGAATGCGTTCGCTACTGGTCGAAATCCGGATCATGCAGCAGTTGCGGTTACTACTGGAATTATGCAGGCACTGGATTATAATGAGCTTTCAGGCGTACTGGCGCATGAGCTTTCGCATGTAAAGAATCGTGATATTCTTACATCTACTATTGCAGCAATGATGGCGAGCGTCATAACTTACGCAGCTCAGTTTATGGCTTTCTTTGGCGGCAGTTCTAACGATGATGATAATGGCAATTCATTTGCAGCATTGGCAACAATAATATTGGCACCGATAGCAGCTATGCTTATTCAAATGGCAATTTCACGTTCCCGTGAATACGAAGCTGACCATGATGGTGGTGTTATCTGTGGTAACCCTAATTATTTGGCGGATGCTTTAGAAAAAATAGAGTATTATGCATCGCATGTACAACCGGAGCGTGATGTTAATCCAGCTACGGCGCATATGTTTATCATCAATCCGTTAAAGGGAGCTGGCGCTAAAATAGCTAATCTTTTTAGTACGCATCCTGCAACTGAGGAACGTATTGCTAGGCTTAGAGAACAGGCTGCAATGATGCGTGTCTAAAATAATAAATAAAATAAAGCCGTAAGGGTAAAAAAAGGACCGTAAGCAAAATAATCGGTTCTTTTTTTGCGCTTAGAGATGAGTAATAAAAAAGCAAATACACCGCCAGTTAACAAACCGATACAAGTCACGGTAAGCAGATTATCAGTACCAAGCCAGATTCCAAGCGCCGCAATAAGCTTTATATCACCCCCGCCGATACCGCCACGGGTCAAAATAGCCAGCAGCAAAAAGCTGATTCCGCCACCGGCAGCTGCTGTAAGATGATTAAAAAACGGTAATCCGGCAGTTAAGGTAAAAATAATACCGAAAATAGCAAATGGCAGCAGCATGTGGTCAAAAATAACCTCTTGCTCAAAATCACTGAAAGTAAAGAGCAACAAAAAATAACAGCAAATCATTTTTAAGATAATCGTTGCAGCATTATCCGATAATGCTATTATTTGCCAGCCCAAAATAGTGCCTAGTAAAAATGGCAGTAATAATTGGCGGTAACGGCTGCGAGCAGCTATTGTTTCTTTATAGCTAAGAATATTACTGTGCTTAAGATAGAGAAAATTTAGCCAATATGCAGCTAGCTTAGTACCGAGCACACTAATAAAAATAACTAATAACAATTTTAAAATTAAAAAAATATTCATAGGATAAAACTCCCATCTAGTTAAATTTTACGATTATTAGTTTAATGTTGAAAATAGGTTGTTGTAAAGTATTTTTAAGATACTAAATCGGTTTCATATAGAAAATAATAGGGAAATATGTGAAATAGACATGATAAAATGTAAAAAAGTATTTGCTACAGAGGAACTTTGTGTTATACTCAGTTTGTTGCTTTAAGAAAACTTTAATAAAATGTCAATGACTTATGTCCTAAAGTTGAGGAGAATATCGCAAAATGATTAAATTTTCTCGTCCTGCCGGTAAATTTCGAGCGTTATTTGAACGCATTACCTATAGGCAGTGGCTGATCATCGCAGCCGCCGTTAGCGTGCTGTTAGGACTGTTGGTTTACTTTTCGCTTTCTGGAGTGGATTCCAAAGCAAAGGACGAAGCCAAAGTAGAAATGGTTAAAGTGGTAGTGGCCAAACAGGACATACCCGAAAGAACCGTAATAAAAGATAATATGCTCAAAGTGGTCGAAGTTCCAGCGGATATTGTGCCAGCGGGCGCATTTACTGATGTCAGTGAGGCAGTTAATTATCCAACGAGTACGGCAATTCAGCAAGGCGATATCCTGACTGACCGCAAGGTATATAAAGATGTCCGCATGGCTGGATTTACGGGAACTATTCCGCCAAACTGCCGGGCGGTATCAGTAGCAATCACCGATATAACGGGCGTATCAGGTTTTGCTAAAGCTGGTGATTATGTCGATGTGATGGTAGTTTCCGGTAAAAAAGAAGATGGTATTAAGGGAGAGATTCTGATGCAGAATGTCTTGCTGCTTGGTATTAATAAGACCGGAACGAGTGCCGCTAAAACGCAGGATAAGTCAAGTGCTGATGATGCTAATAAGGATAAAGACAGCAAAGATAAAAAATCTGGCGGTGATGACAGTACGCTGAAGGGCAGCAGTGATGCGATGGCGACTGCAACCTTGGCACTGCCGTTGGATGAGGCACTGAAATTAGCCGTTGCTTCTCAAAAAGGGACGATTTATCTGGTACTTCGTCCTTATGCACCAAGTGATATTTTCACGCTGGATAAGGATTACTTTATGCCAGGTGACAAACCAAGCGTACAAAATACTAACATGACGAATAGCAGTCAAGCACCAGTCAGAGCGGCAGCGCCAAGCGTGCAGCAAGCACCTAGATCATATACGCCACCTGCTCCAGCGGTACCAGCTAGACCGGCTGCTCCCGTAATGAATAGCAGTAACAGTATCGAAGTTATCCGTGGGATAGATTCAGCTAGAGTGGGGGTAAATTGACATGAAAATATTAAATAAAACCTTTGCTTTAGGCTGCCTTAGTGCCACGGTTATGATGATGCCAGCACCGGCTTTTGCTTATGTACAGCCAATCAACTTAAATATCAATCAATCGTATTATTTAAATACTGGCAGCGGTATCGCAAGAGTAGCCGTAGCTAATCCCAAGATTGCTGATGTAAAGATATTAGGTGCCAGCGCTTTAAATGTCGTGGCTTTTGCGCCTGGGACAACGACCTTAAATATTTGGACTAAAAACGGTATGCGTCAGGAATATCAGGTGACGGTATCAAAAGAAGATAAAGGTTTAGCCAAATTAATTGAAAAAGCGATTGATCTTCCAGGGGTCAAAGTACAGTTAGTTGGTGACAGGGTGCTTTTGCGCGGCGTAGTCAAAAATCAATACGAAAGAACCTTAGCCTTTAAGATAGCTAGTCTTTACGTAGGTGAGGATGAAGTAACTGCTACAAAAAAGGTCACTAAAAAAATGAGTGACGGCGTAGATATTAATAGTAACAATATTGAAACCGAAGAAGATGTTGATACCAGTGCTAAGGTAGTTAACCTGCTCGAGATGGCAAATCCGGATCAGATAAATATTGAGGCTATGGTCATCGAGATTAATTCTGATGATGCTAAAAAGTTAGGCATTACCTATTCATCGCAAAACACATCGAAAACTACGGTAACGACGGATAGTGCGGGCAATACTACGGTAACAGGCAATAGTGGAGTTACTTTGGATGAGGCTGGAAGATTTTACAGTGGCGAATCATTTGGTAAGCAGCGGGATAAAGGCAATCATTGGTACAACCGCAATTGGCTGTATACGCATTTTTCGCAAATAAATGCTCAGATTCATGCTTTAGTTGAACAGGGCAAGGCGAGGATAATTTCTCGTCCTAATATTACGACGATGAGCGGCAAGACGGCAAGTATCCTGGTTGGCGGTGAAATTCCAGTAGTACACAGGGTCCGTGATACGGATACAGTTGATTATAAGCCTTATGGTATCCAATTAGATTTAGTAAAACCGCAGGTTGACAGTGATGGCAATATTACCGCTGCTCTGCAGGCAACAGTAAGCCGCCTTGATTGGAGTAATGCTGTAATGGTAAATGGTTTTAGTATGCCAGGCCTTACGACGAGACGAGCTGATACTATGGTCAATATTCCTACGGGAATGACGATGGCAATAGGTGGTCTTTTAAATTCAGAAGATGGAAAAAAAGTATCTAAGGTGCCGGTTTTAGGTGATATTCCAATCTTAGGTGAGTTATTTAAGTATCACAATAATACTAAAAACAAATCGGAAATCATGATACTTATTACGCCAAGAGTAGTAAATGAGAATACACCGGTTAAAATGTCCAAGAAGCTGGAAGATACCTTTAATGACAGCCGGCGCGAGGTTCAGGCTATGCAGTCGGTTGATGTAAATGGTCCAATCCCAGCGAAAAAGGAAGCAGCGGCTAAAAAATCGTCAGCTGATACTAAAGACAAGCCGGCAACTGATGAATATTCATTAGACCATATCGTAGCACCGGAAGTATTGCAGGGGCAGAATAAATAAAAAACAAGGGGGCAGATTGCATGGAGATGGATAAAAGCATAAATGGTGTTGTTATGACGTTTTTCAGCACTGCTTCCGCAGTTGGCAAGACGCTGATAAGCTGTAATATGGCATCAGAGCTGGCTCGGCAAGGCCGGCGGGTATGCTTGATTGATTTTGATTTGCAATTTGGCGATGTCTGCAACTATTTGCAGCTTTTACCGGAAAATACGATGGCTGATGTGCAAAAAGCTTTGACGGTACAGGGAAATGCCTGTCATGTAGAAGAATTTTTGACACCTTATGAATATAATGACACGGTTTTTTATGTATTAGCTGCACCGAAAAAATTAGAAGAGGCTTATAATATAAAAAAAGATTATGCGGTGCAGGCCGTAAAGCAGCTGCAGGCTAAGTTTGATTACGTAATAGTTGATACTACTTCGATGTTCAGTGTGCTTAATTTGGCTTTGCTTGATTTATCAACGATTGTTACTTTTTTGGGAATAGTTGATTTTATCCCTACCATCAAAAATATGAAAATTGGTTCGGATACGTTAAATGATCTGAACTATGACAAGAATAAAATACGCTTGGTTTTAAACCGCAGCAATGCTAAAACTCGTATCAGTATTGATGATGTCGAAAGATTGCTCGGAGAAAAATTTTATCATATACTGCCAAATGATTTTCGGGCAGCTAGTCAGTCAATAAAGGAAGGCATACCGCTGGTATTAAAAAATGATACGACAGCCCTCAGCGAAGCTCTATGCGATTTAGTAGCTCGTTATACTAATAGCGGCGGTTACAATGAAACTGATAAAGCTGATATAGTGGACGATGTCAGTGGAGATGGCTCATGGCTGCATCGGTTATTTCACTAAAAATCGGCAGCAATAACGAAGAAAGGAGGCATGGTTATGGAATATCGGGTGCTTATAGTTGAGCATGATCGTTTGATGATTGAAAAATTAAGTCAAGTGGTTAAAGCAACTCCCGGGTTTGATTTAGTAGCGCGTTATCAAGTAGTTAATGATGCTTTAGGGCAGGGGCAGGTATTCAATCCGAATCTTATTCTGCTCGATATTGAAAATCAAAATTCAGTGGCGTTGATTGCTGATTTTTTAAAGGTATATCCGCATGCGTCCATTCTTTGTATGGGAGAAAAATGGCGGGCGGAAAGTGCTAGTCATATTTTAAAAGCTGGTGCTAGAGGTTATATAATAAAACCATTTACTGGCGCAGAACTGCAAGAGGCAGTAGATACCTTTTCGAAGCTTGGCGGTGAGGGCGGTTGTGAAACCTTGGTATTCTTTAGTCCTAAGGGCAAGAGTGGCAAGACAACTTTGATTGCGAATCTGGCTGTGAGCTTGGCACGTAAAACGCATGAGCGGGTCGGGATAATTGATGCTGATTTGCAATTTGGTGATATGGCAGTGTTCTTTAATCTGGCGCCACAGACGACTATCGTGGAAGCAACACGCGATGAACGCTTTTTATCGCCAGTGACCTTGCATCCGTATTACATGCCAGTCACACAGAATGTGAGCGTGCTTTGTGGCACAGCGGCGCCTAATCTTATAGATAAAGTTGCTATTGAAAGCTTTGAAAATGTCATTACAATGAGCCGCAGCTTGTTCCGCTATCTGCTGATAGATGTTCCGCCAGGATTTAATCCGACTTCGATTGCGGCAGCGGAGCAGTCTACGACTACGTTTTTAGTAAGTATGGTCAATGGCGCTTATGAAATAGCGCACATGAAAAATGCGCTGGAAATCTTTAAAGATTGGGATGATTACGAAGAACGGGTCAAGACGATATTTACCCGGGTAGAACCATGTAATGCCGAATCGCAGCAAAATCTCAGTCAACAGTTAGGATATAAAGTGACAGCGATTATCCCTAATGAATACAGCATAGTATCTGATGCTGCCGACAATGGCAAGATGGCAACTGATTTAAAGCCGGACAGCCCGCTGGCTAAAAGTGTTGACAGACTCGCAGATGATATTATTGGCCGCAAGCATAGAATCAGGTGGGACGAAGCATGAGAATAATTTTGGCTTTAGCAACCGTCATTATTAGTTTCAGTGTTTTGTTGCTCTTATGGCGGCTTAAGATAAAAGAACAAAAAAATATTCGTAACCGCATGGCTTATTTTTCAGGCAGCATTGCCGCCCGTCAGGAGCAGATTAGACAAGGTAATAGAAAAGTTGATCTAAAAACTCGTTTTCGGGAAATTGTGCATCAACTGGCAGTTAAATTGCAGAAGGTGCAAAAAAATAATCCGATGGATGCTAAAATGCAGCAGGCAGATTGGCCTTTGATGGGAACTGAATTTGAAATAATGCTGCTTATTTTCGGCTTGCTTTTGGGATTAGTAGTTTTTTTAACTACTTTTGATATAATGCTGACAATTTTGGCTTTAGTTGTCGGGATAGTCTTAGGACTGCTGTTTTTAAACATTTATATCAGCCGCCGGCAGCAGGCTTTTACCAATCAGCTTGGCGATATGCTGCAAATGGTTTCCAATGCTATGCGGGCAGGATTTAGTTTTTTGCAGGCGTTTGAGCTCATTGCTCGGGAAATGGATGCCCCCATCGGGCGGGAAGTGCAGAAAGTCGTCAGTGAAATAAATGTTGGGGCGACGGTTGATACCGCCTTGGAAAATATGCAAAAGCGGGTTCAGAGTGCTGATTTTGAGCTGGTAGTTACCGCAGTGCTTATTCAAAGACAGGTTGGCGGCAATCTGGCTCAGATACTTGATACTATCGGTGCGACTATTGAAGAACGCGTCAAAGTAAAACGGGAAGTAAAGGCTCTTACCGCTCAGGGACGAGCTTCAGGCTATTTACTTTCAGGCTTGCCGTTTGCTTTAGGACTTATATTATATACGATGAATCCTGATTACTTAAAACCGCTTTGGACGGAAACTTATGGACGCATGGCTATCATGCTGGCGCTGGTTTTCCAAGTCATAGGCTTTATGGTAATTCGCAAGATTGTCGATATTAAGCTTTGATGTCAACTCCTAGTGAGTTTACATATATTTATTTATTATTTATCAGGTTATAGTTTTGAGGAGGAAGTTATTATTATGATGGAAATTATTGATTATTTAAAGGCTCGTTATCTGAGTGAAAAAGGTCAGGGCATGGCTGAGTATGCACTGGTACTGGCTTTTGTGGTAGCTATTATTGTAGCTGTTGGTACGACTGGTCTTAGTGATGCTATTAAGAGTGCATTTGACAAGGTTTCTGGTCAGATCGCAAAATAATAGTGAAAGCAGGAGGGGTTATTGCTATGTTGAATTGGAAAAAGGCGCAGGCCATGGTCGAATTTGCGGTGATAATCCCTCTATTTATTATGCTTATTATGGGGATTATGTACTCAGGGATGATATTTGCTGATTACATGTCCTTTAATAATATTGCTCGCAGCAGTGCACATGAGGCATCGCTGTCGGAGCATTATGATGATATATATGCTAAACATACAGCTGCTGATTTGCCAGCTGGGTTATATGATTGGGATCATAATAACCGCAAGGACTTTAATATCGAAACTTTATATGATTCACAGCATAAAATTAATGGTGTGAAGGTAACAATTCATGCCAGTGTCAAAAAAGATAACAGTGTATTAGTGATGTTCAGTAATTTTTTAGGTAAAAATTCGTTGTTTGATGTCGATATAAGCTATCAGATGTATAAACAAGATCCTAAAAATTAATTTTGCCTATAACTGCATTAAGCAGATAGATAGATTAAAGGAGTGAATAGGATGTCGTTACTTACGCGCCTGGGGCGCATGGAGGGAACTAATAAGCAGGTCATGATATTTGCTTCGCGTGAGGAAAGTCAGGATACGGCTGAAGAAGTTTCTTATCAGACATTGAAGCATCGTATTCACCAGCGTATTGTTGATGAGATGACACCAGAGGAACAGCAGGTATTGTCATCAATAAATCAAGACCCCAGGCAGGTTGAAGCTATCATCGATGCCTATTGTCAAAAGGCTTTGGATGAAAATCCCTTTGCTATTCCGCGCGGTGAAAAGCCGCAGCTTATCGCGGATATTCGTGATGAAATGCTTGGCTTAGGACCGATTCAGCCGTTATTAAATGACGATTCCATTACTGAGGTTATGGTAAATGGACCGAAGAAGGTTTTCGTTGAAAGGCTGGGAAAATTAGAGCTTACGGATGTAAAATTTCATGATAATGGTCATTTAATGAATATCGTGGAACGGATACTTACGCCTTTAGGCCGAAGAATAGATGAATCTTCGCCACTCGTTGATGCGAGACTAGAGGATGGCTCACGTGTAAATATTATCATACCGCCCTTATCCTTGGTGGGACCAGCCATAACCATTCGTAAATTCTCCAAAACGCCGCTTACGGTTGAGAATCTAGTGTCATTCGGCACGATGAATGAAAAAATGGCCTTATTTTTGCGTGCCTGTGTTAAGGCACGGATTAACATATTGGTATCGGGTGGTACTGGCTCTGGTAAAACGACGACCTTGAATGTCATATCGTCATTTATTCCCGAAAATGAACGCATTGTAACCATCGAGGATGCTGCTGAGCTTCGGTTACAGCAGGAGCATGTAGTAACGCTGGAATCCAGACCAGCCAATATCGAAGGCAAAGGTCAGATAACTATTCGTGATTTGGTTCGCAATGCCTTGCGTATGCGTCCTGATCGTATTATTGTCGGCGAGGTTCGCAGTGGCGAAGCTTTGGACATGTTACAGGCGATGAATACTGGTCATGATGGTTCACTTACGACTGCTCATGCTAATAGTCCGCGTGATGCGCTGTCGCGACTTGAGACGATGGTGCTCATGAGCGGCTTGGAGCTTCCGGTGCGGGCAATTCGCGAGCAGATAGCATCAGCTATAGACCTTATTATTCAGCAGTCACGTATCCGTGATGGCAGCCGTAAGATTACTTATATCACCGAGGTTCAGCACATGGAGGATAACACTATTACTACGCAGGATATCTTTCGCTTTGAACAAAATGGTTTTGATGATACGGGCAAAGCTATTGGTCAGTTTGCTTCGACTGGTTTACAACCAAGTTTTATGGATAAATTTGAACAAAATGGTGTTGAATTGCCAGCTGATTTTTTTGTGGCTGAAGGTGCTGACAGGAGCTTTGATGGAGGCCGTTACTAATGCTAATCGTGCTGTTTTCACTCTCAATAGTCTTGCTCACATTTCTTATTTGCTGGTATTTTATTCAGCAGCATATAAGGACATCGTCACAAATAAAGAAGCGTATTCGCAATTTGCATGATGTGCAGGAAGTAAAGACAACTGCTGCTATAGAGCATAAAGATATAAAGGATATTCCTTTTGTTGAACGTGTATTAAAACCAGCTGTGCGGCAATTAGAGCATTATGTTACTAGATTTACGCCGAAAGAAATAGCTAATATTATTCAGCTGCGCTTGGTTATGGCAGGAAAAGCGCATAGCTGGACCGTAAATCAATTTTGTTTGACAGTGCTGTTAGCAACGGCTTGTATGCTGCTTTTAATGTTTACGCTGATGAAAAATAGCAATCATCTGTTTGTGCAAAAGATGATGTTTATATTGCTCGGCGGTGTTATTGGCGGGTTTATGCCCTTTTCGTATCTCAATATACTGATAGAAAAGCGCAAGGCTGCTATTCAAACTCAATTGCCTGAAGTATTGGATTTACTCTGTGTCAGTGTGCAGGCTGGTTTATCATTTGATGCAGCTTTGCGCAAAATTGTTGAGCGTATGGATGGAGCTTTTGTGCATGAATGTAAACGATTGCAGGACGATATCCGCATGGGCATGGTACGGCGTATTGCGATGAAAAATTTGGCTGCCCGTTGTGATGTACAGGATGTATCTCTCTTTATGACTTCGCTGATTCAAGCGGAAAGGTTAGGTACCAGTATGGGCAAAACGCTCAAAAATCAGGCGGATAATATTCGTGAACGCCGGCGCCAGCAAGTAAAAGCGCAGGCTTTGAAGGCACCGGTAAAAATGGTAATACCGCTGGTATTATTTATTTTCCCATCAATTTTCGTTATTGCTCTGGTACCGTCATTATTGTCGATTATGAAAAATTTTATCAAGTAGGCTAAAATATGGTGAGAAAAGATTTAAAGTTGATAGTAGCAAACACATTTTGGACGCGATTTGCTGGACTTATGTTAAAGCCTCCGTTAGCTAAAGGCACAGGCTTAGTAATTATGCCCTGCAACAGTATTCACATGTGCTTTATGCGCTTTGCCATTGATGCGATTTACTTTGATGAAAATTATCGGATACTAAAAATAGTGTCTAATCTAAAACCCTGGTTAGGTCTATCAGCCTGTCTAAAAGCCAAAGGTGTAGTCGAAATGACTAGTGGTGAAGCTAAAAGATTAGGGCTTACAATAGGTGATATATTAGCTATAAAAAAATGACAGTCAAGTGATTTTACTTGACTGTCATTTTTTAGTCCTTAACCAGCGATACAGTATATCCGCCACTAGCATTGTCGTCACTAAATATTTTATGATTAGCCGCAACGCGCTGACCGCCAGTAGTGAGTTTTACTGATTTGGCTACGATGCTGCCATTAATAGTAGCTACGTTGCTTCCATCGATAAGAACAGTGCCGTTAGGAGCATAAATATAACCGTAGAAGGGAGAGCTTCCCTGTAAAGAAATATTACCATGCAGCGATATCAAAAACAGGTGATCATTTTGATTGTCAGGTTTTTGATTGGCAGGAATATTTACTGATAAATCGCCATCAACAATTATAACTTTAAACACATCGTCCCAAACTTCATAGCTGTTTTGGTGAGTTGTCTTAAAGTCACCACAGGTAAGTCCAGGGTAAATACTAGTATTATGACTAGGATTAAGCTGATAGTTTTTAGAACCATTATGGTAAGCATCAGAAGTAAGATTAGATTCATTTACATCCACGTAAACATGATTCTTTTCTCGCTCCTCGAATGTCATCTTTAGATAATCTTGGATTAAATCATAAATGGAATTAGTCATGGGGTTGGTCTTACTAAGACTAATGTCGATTTTATCAGCATTGCTGGTATTGCCGACATAATCGCCAATTTGATTTTTTCCCATGCGATAATAATACCGCCAGGTGAAACCGCGTTCACCGCTGCCATCAACGATTTTATCATCGTGTTCATGACCAGCATTTATCTTGGTAGTATCGTCATCAGCAAAATAGGTTTTATGTCCGTTGCTCCATGCTCCATCGATACCATTTATATAATGTTCATTGTAATTGTCGCGGTAGTTACTCCAAAGCTCAGCATCATTTTTGGCGGTGCAGGAAAAGGAATCCGCACTGACGTAATATTGTTTTTTACTGCCGTCATTATTTTCAAAAGTATCATCAAGATAAACCCGGCCGTTAGCGTGAACTTTACCGTTTATATCAATATCAGCGGTATGAAATATAATTGAATTTAGCATTTTGTTATCGCCATCAGGTTCAGTTCCGCCCATACGGTTCCAGCCAGTAATATCAGGACGTTTATCAAAGCCGCCAATCATGGCATACTCAAATATCCGTGGTATACTATTGCGGGAAATCTGTGCGGTAGCCTTAGCGGATACGGGCTGAATTTTCTTAGCCAGAAGCAGACTGATAAATTGCAAGGGGACATCTTCTTTAGCAGTTACTGATATACGAGTGCTGTTTTGGCTGTTTTGGCGATAAGTAATGTCTTCGATATTATAACTATTGCTATCACCATTTATTTCCATATACTCATTTATTTTGGTTTCAGCAGAACCAGTATTTCGTTTATCAGCGTATTCATGGGCACCGGCAATAGCCGCAGCATCGACAGCGTTCTGTAATTTTAATTGATGGTAGTAAAGATTAGCACCATCAACGGCTAATCCTGTAAAGGCGATAGCTGCTGGCAGTATAAAAGCACTTAGTACCAGCATAGCTCCTTTTTGTCGGTATTTGCTCCACATAAATACAAAACCTCTTTTCAACTAGTCAGTATGCTGTGATTGGGTTCGGAGCCGCCAATCAGCAGCCGGCAGGGGGGAAACGAGATTCATAATTGCTAGCAGTTGCATGAAGGCTAAACGGAAATCACCAGTGTTTTTTATCACATGATCCGTTATTTTCCAGCCGTCAAATTCTTTATTGCTTTCAGCATATTGCAGGTGATATTTTATTTCATCATTGGAATAATTGAGCTTTAACATCCGATCAACCAAGGTGACATAGTCAACCATTAGAAAAACCGTAGCTAAATTTTTCTTTATCAGTTTATGCAGCTGCTTAACTCCGCTAGAGTCAAGCAGGATAACGCTAACCGGATAATCCCTGAGTGAGTTTAAAATATCTTCCTTTAATACACCGTAGTAATCGCCCTTATAGGTAAAGCGGAATAAAAAATCCAGTTTTTGAAATTGTTCCAAATTTACTGGGTGGTAAAGATTAACTTTTATATTTTTTTGCTGCAGCTCTTTATATTTAGAAAAATCAGCTGTAGTATAAGTCGGTATCAGGTGAACTCCCATTGAAACCAATTGGGCTGCCATTGTTGCCTTGCCAGAGGCATGCGGTCCCATCAAGGCGTAGATCATATTATTCATAGAAATTCGCGTCCTTATGCTAGAATAAACATTAATTTACCTAATATTTTAGCATAAAAAGTGACAACACAAAAGCGGGAACAACCGAACGTTCCCGCTTTTGCCGCCTCTATACCTTCTGCCACCAACAACATACAATATGTTGTTGTTCTCCCACAACTATAATACAACATTATGTTACTAAATACAATACTTTTTAGCTATAACGATAAAAAAATATTTTTTTATCTTGTTTGGCAAAATAATTGTTCATAAATAGCGTTATATGCTAATATAAAATAGATAATTTATTGTAAAGTTGTAAATAAGGATGGGCGGGTTTTATGTTACATGGAATAATAGATATTGGTTCGAATACTATCAGGATGGCTATATATTTTATTGAAGGCCAGCAAATTGAAATGCTGATGAAGAAAAAGCATATTGTTGGTTTAGCGTCATATCTAAAAGATGGTGTAATGCAGCCAGCGGGGATAGATGCTGCGGTGGCGGTATTACAAGAATTTAAGGCTTTTTTGCAGACCTTTCAGATTGATTCAGCAGTTGCTTTTACGACAGCAGCTTTGCGCAATGCTAAAAATAGCAAGGCTGCGGTTAATGAAATAGAACGACGTACTGGCATTAATATAAGGGTTATAACAGGGGATGAAGAAGCAACCTTTGACTTTATTGGTGCTACGCATGACATTAAAGCTGATTCCGGGCTTTTAATAGATATTGGTGGTGGCAGCACGGAAATTGTAGCGTATAAGGCTAGAAAAATCACCCAAAAAATAAGTTTGCCGTTAGGCTCGCTGGCTTTTCATACTAAGTATGTCAAAGGGGTATTGCCGACGAGCGAGGAATGTCAGCAGATGTATAAAGCGGCTGGCAACACTATTAACGCTGCTAATGATTTTGCTGGCATCAGCGAGGCTTCGATTGCGGGCATTGGTGGTACTTTTAAGGGAGCTAATGCTCTGTATAATGAAATGTTTCAGGCGCCACTAGCTAATAACTGTATGCAAGCAGATAAGTTAGCTGAGATTATTGAAACTTTTAAGCTTGATAAAGGTATAACGCAAGCTATGACCATCATGATGATGCGGACAGTACCTGATAGAATGCATACGGTAATTCCGGGACTTATAATTGCTGATGTGCTGGCTAAGCATTTTCAGAGTCACATAATAACCTATAGTGACTCGGGTGTGCGTGAAGGGTATATCTATAGTGAAATCGTTAAAGCTAACGATTAGCAAAATATATGGCTGGAACCTTGTTGTACAGGGGGAAATTAGCTTTTTACAGGCTTTTATGGTAAAATATAAGTTACCGTAAAAGTCTGTTTTGCTTTATTTTTAGCGTAAAAAACAGGGTAGCATCAAGCTATAATATTATAATTTTTAAGTTTTGAGGTGAGATTGTGGATTTTGGTCAGGGAAAAATCGTGCCGGTTAATCTAGAGCACGAGATGCGAAATTCCTATATCGATTATGCGATGAGTGTTATCGTATCCCGCGCGCTGCCAGATGTCCGGGACGGCCTGAAGCCAGTACATCGTCGCATTTTGTATGCGATGCAGGAAGCTGGTATGGGGTCCAACAAGCCGTATAAAAAATCGGCTCGTATTGTCGGTGAAGTTTTAGGTAAGTATCATCCGCATGGTGATAGTTCGGTTTATGATGCGATAGTCCGTATGGCTCAGGATTTTTCCATGCGCTATATGTTAGCTGATGGTCATGGTAACTTTGGTTCAGTTGATGGCGATCCGGCAGCAGCTATGCGTTATACTGAGGTCCGGATGTCAAAAGTCGCTGAACTAATGCTGCAGGACATTGATAAGGATACCGTAGAATTTTTACCAAACTACGATGAGTCATTAAAAGAACCTTCGGTATTGCCAGCCAAATTCCCCCAGCTGCTGGTAAATGGTACTAGTGGTATTGCTGTCGGTATGGCAACTAACATTCCGCCACATAATATGGGCGAAGTAATCGACGGGACGCTGATGCTCATAGATAATCCTGAGGCGACGGTTGATGAATTGATGACTGTTATCAAGGGACCAGATTTTCCAACCGCCGGCTTGATACTAGGCAAAGAAGGTATTCGTCAGGCTTATACTACTGGACGTGGTGTTATCAAGATGCGGGCTAATGCGCATATTGAAACGATGTCGAATGGCAAGCCGCGTATCGTGGTAACGGAGCTTCCCTATCAGGTGAATAAAGCCCGTTTAGTAGAAAAAATCGCTCAGCTGGTACGTGATAAGCAGATCGAAGGCATAACTGATTTAAGAGATGAATCCGACCGCAATGGTATGCGGGTGGTTGTTGATTTACGCCGTGATTCTAATCCGAATGTTATCTTAAACCAGCTTTATAAGCATACTCAGCTGCAGGATAGCTTTGGTGTAATAATGTTGGCTTTGGTTGATGGCAAGCCAAAGGTACTTAACTTAAAAGAAGTATTGCACTACTATATCAAGCATCAGGAAGATGTTATAACCAGACGTACGCGTTATGATTTGGCTAAGGCTGAAGCTAGAGCGCATATCTTGGAAGGTCTGACGATAGCGCTTGATAACCTTGATGCGGTTATTACGACCATTCGGGAGAGCCGTACAGCTGATATTGCCCGTGAAGCTTTAAGCAATAGCTTTAAGCTTACGGAAAAACAAGCTCAGGCAATTTTGGATTTGCGTTTACAGCGCTTGACTGGTCTGGAACGGGAAAAAATCGAGGAAGAGTATCAAGAAACGTTAAAAGCTATTGAAGAATACAAGGCTATTTTGGCTGATGAGAACCGGATTTTGGGTATTATCAAAGATGAGCTGACGCAGGTTAAGAATAAGTATGGTGATGCTCGCCGGACTAAGCTTACAATTGATACGTCAGAGATAAACGTTGAAGATCTCATCGCCGAAGAAGACGTAGTAATTACGCTTACCCATAATAACTACATCAAACGTATGCCGCTAGATACTTATCGCCGGCAGAATCGTGGTGGTAAAGGCGTAAAAGGCATGGGAACCAAAGAAACTGACTTTGTTGAAAACATGCTGATAACGACAACACATCATACGATATTATTCTTTACAACCCGTGGCCGCGTATACAATCTCAAGGCGTATGAAATTGCTGAAGCTAGCCGGCAGGCCAAAGGCACCGCTATTATCAATCTGTTGCAATTGGACAAAGGCGAGAAGATAACGGCTGTTATTCAGGTAAAAGGCTTTGATCCAGACAGGTATCTGTTCATGGCTACGCGCAAAGGTATCGTCAAAAAGACTTCGCTGTCGGAATTCAGCAATTTACGCAAAGCTGGTCTTTATGCGATTAATCTTGATGATGATGATGATCTTATCGGCGTACGCTTTACTGATGGTGAATCATACCTTATGTTGGGTACCAAAGGCGGCAAAGCCATAGCCTTCTCCGAAGATGATGTCCGGGCTATGGGGCGTGTGGCGCGTGGCGTAAGAGGTATCAAGCTGGGACCGGATGATGAAGTCGTGGGGATGGATGTGCTTACCCATAATGCTGAAGTGTTGACGGTAACTGAAGGTGGTTATGGCAAGCGCACGCCAACGGAGGAATATCGTTCCCAGACTCGTGGCGGCAAGGGGCTTATCAACATGAAGGTAACTGATAAGACTGGCTACGTAGTAGGCATAAAGGTAGTTCGTCCGGATCAGGAGCTGATGCTTATAACAACTGATGGCATTGTTATTCGTACTAATGTACATGAGATTTCGGTTATAAGTCGCAATACGCAAGGGGTTAAATTAATGACAACTGCGGAAAATGACCGTGTAGCTTCCATGGCAACGTTAGAGCAGAAAAACGATTGATAGGTAAATAAAAAAATCAGCAGTTCTAAACAGGACTGCTGATTTTTGGTATAAAATTATTTTTGCAAAAGCTCACGGGTATGTCTCGCAATTGCTTCGGGGCTCAAATCCCGCCGGCGGGCTACACCGGTTTTTAGCGCCGCTTTAGCAACGGCGGCGGCAACTGCTGGTGCAACCTCAGGATTAAAAGGACTGGTTATAACATTGTCTTCGGTGAGCTTGTCAGCTGGAACTAAGCTAGCTATAGCTGAGGCAGCGGCTACCTTCATGGCTTCATTTATTTCACTGGCTCTTACATCGAGTGCGCCACGGAAGATGCCGGGGAAGGCTAACAAATTGTTTACCTGATTAGGAAAATCACTGCGCCCAGTGCAGACGATACGGGCACCAGCGGCTTTGGCGGCATCAGGCAAGATTTCTGGCTCAGGATTAGCCATGCCCATGACAATAGCATCTGAATTCATGCTGCGGACCATATCAGGCGTGACGCAGCCAGCTACGGAAACACCGACAAACACATCGGCCTTGCGGATTACTTTGCTTAAAGGACCAGCTTCGTTTTTAGGATTGGTTATTTTAGCAATATCGTCTTTATAAGTATTCATACCATTAGGACGGCCAGTATAAATGGCACCGCGGGAGTCACAGAGGATGATATTGTGGCCACCAGCACTATAGATAAGACGGGTTATAGCTTGACCAGCGGCGCCGGCGCCGTTGATGACAAATTTAGCCGTGGCAAAATCTTTGCCAATCAGTTTAAAGGCATTCATGAGTGCGGAGACCACAACAATTGCGGTACCATGCTGATCATCATGAAATACCGGAATATCAAGCGTCTTTTTTAAAGCTTTTTCAATATCGAAGCATTGCGGTGCTTTTATATCCTCAAGGTTAATACCACCGTAGGCAGGAGCTATCAGCTGGACTGCTTTTATTACTTCCAGCGGGTCAGTGGTATCAAGGCAGATAGGAACAGCATCAACTCCAGCAAAGCCTTTGAACAAAATAGCTTTGCCTTCCATAACCGGAAGTCCTGCCATAGCACCGATATTGCCAAGTCCGAGGACGGCAGTGCCATTAGTTACTACTGCTACGGTATTTCCTTTAGAAGTGTAATCATAGGCAAGTTTAGGTTCTTTTTGAATAGCTAGGCACGGAGCTGCTACGCCAGGCGTATATGCTAGTGTCAGGTCATCAGCTTTAGCTAGTGGAACCTTGCTGACGATAGCTAATTTTCCTTGATGTTGTTTATGCAGAGCAATTGCTCGTGAATCAACGTTATTCATGTAAATCAAGTCCTCTCAATGAAGTATTAATGTACGTGATGATGTAACTATCATTATATAGCTAAAAAAATATAATACAAATATTAAATAACGATAATTTGATAACCAAATTGTATTAAAAAGCAGGCTTTGGCGGTTTTTTAGTGATATGTATAAATAAAATATATTTTAAAATAAAAGTGCAGGTCTGACTACTGAATAATTTAATAGTCAGACCTGCTTAATTTAATTATTTATCGGGACTTGCCAGCAGTGGAATTTTGGGTGGGCGGAGCCGCCTCCGAACCACGGTTATCAGTTACGGGGTCAGCTATTGGTTCAGTTTTAGTATCACTAGCTGAATCATTGCTGCGGGTGCGCTCAGTTTCATTAGTATTTTTTAGTTCACTGCGCCGTTTGCTGGAGCTTTGTTTTTGTTGGCTGTCAGAGCGGCTGTCAGAGCTATTAGTCATCCGGCCAATGGAAGTATCGCTAGCTGGAACTTCCTTGGCATCAGCTGGAATCGAACGCTCATATTCTTGGATATCTTCTTCCATGCGTGAGCGATATTTTGAATTTAAGGTAATACCTAAAGTATTAGCCAAAGTCGAGCGAAGTTTGCTCAAATCAGGAATCCAATAGCTTATACCATCAATATAAAGCGGGCGGCCTGGTACCATATCGGTTTTTAGTCCGTTGCTCTTAGCTTCTTTCAGGGTGCCAGCAAATTCTAGCAGCTGACGGAAGGAAAGGTCAGTTTTGATTGATGACATAACCTCACGGATAACGGTTGGCAGTTGGGGAATGATAGCGGGTGAAACCAATTTATCAAGGCAGGCTTGGACAAAGGCTTGCTGGCGTTTAATGCGGCCAATATCGCCTTCTTCATCACGATAGCGGACATAGGTGATAGCTTTGGCACCATCCATGTGCTGTTTGCCAGGTTTGAAATCAATAACGAGACCGCCATCATCATCCCAAGGATCTTCATAATGCATACGTTTGGGAACATCTATATCGATACCGCCAATGGCATCAATTATCTTTTTAAAAGATTTGGTATTAATGATGATATAATGGTCGATTTTTATGCCAAGGAGGTGTTCAACAGTATCCTGGGACAGCTGCTCATGACCATAGGCATAGGCAGCATTGATTTTATCAAAGCCGTGTCCTTTTATTTTGACTCGGGTATCACGTGGTACGGATAATAGCGAGGCTTGATTCTTTTTCGGATCGATAGCCGCCACCATCAAAGTATCACTGCGTCCAACGTCATCATCGCGTTCATCAACGCCCATTATCATAATGGTAGATTTGTCTTTAGCCGTCAGCATGCCGTCATCAATGGCTTTTTCTAAAGGACGGTCAAGCAAACTGGAGGAAGCAAATAAAGCACCGCCAATAGCTGCAGCGACAAAGCAGAAAAATAAAAGCACCCACGGCCATATATGGCGTTTGCGTCGTGGTCTGCGAGGCGGAATTCTGGAATTTTGCAAAAATCATACCTTCTTTTGTCATAAAAGTTAATAACCTAAAATTGTGCATACATAAATATTATAACGCTAACGCTTAAGATTTGCCAAGTGAGCATATTGTTTTGTCGAGGGCTCTTGGGGAAAATAACTGTAAGGTTAATATAGTGTAGAACCAGATTATGAAAAAAGTTGGTATAAATGTTAAAATAGTAAAAAAGTAATGAAGGGATGATATTAGTGGCAAAAGAGATAGAACGTAAATTTTTAGTAAAGGAAAATTGGAAGCCTAAAAGTGCTGGCAGCCGGATTGCACAAGGTTATTTAAGTACCGATCCTGATAGAACGGTCAGGGTAAGGATTAGAGGTGACAAGGGGTATATTACGGTTAAAGGTAAAAATCAGGGGATTTTGCGCCAAGAATTTGAATATGAAATACCATTAGCCGATGCGGAGGCTATGTTAAAGCTATGCTTGCAGCCGATTATAACTAAAACGCGTTATATCGAAGAAATTGCTGGCTGCAATTGGGAGGTGGATGTTTTTGCTGGTGCCAACGCTGGTCTTATTGTAGCTGAGATAGAACTGTCTGATATTGAGGCAAATTTTGTTAAACCACAATGGTTAGGTGATGAGGTATCAGCTGATAAACGGTTCTTTAATTCTAACTTAATAAAAAATCCATTTTCGCAGTGGAAAAAATGCTAAAATGTAAACATTGTTTTATTGCTCAAGTTATCCACATTATTGGGGCACAATTTTAGTGGATAAAGCTACTAAATATAGAATGTAGATAAAAAAGCATCGAATATATGGGGTTATCCACGGATTTATCCACATTATCCACAGAAATTGTGAAAAATTTAAGAACAATATACACATAATCATGTATATATTATAGTAGGAAAATGAAAAAAACTATGTTAAAATAAAAGATATCCACAAGTGTGGATTGTTTTGTGGATAAAACAAAAATAAGCTAAGAGTAGGAGAAATATGAATGTCAGAATGGGAGTTGTTACTGCGACTGGTTTTGGCGTGTGTATTTGGCGGTATTATTGGTTATGAAAGACAGTCACGACGAAAATCAGCTGGTTTGCGGACCAATGTACTTGTGTGTTTAGGTGCCTGTCTGATAATGATATTATCGCAGGAGATATATCAGCATGTTGAAGGCAAAACTAATGCTGATCCAGCAAGATTAGCGGCTCAGGTAGTAAGTGGCATCGGTTTTTTAGGTGCTGGTGCAATTATGAAAGAAGGGCTGACGGTAACGGGATTGACAACGGCAGCTTGTTTATGGGTAGTAGCTGGGGTCGGGTTAGCCGTTGGTGGCGGTTTTTATTCGGGAGCATTTATTACTACGGCGTTGGTTTTTGTTACGCTTGGAGCGTTATCCAGGCTAGATAATTGGGTGGATCATGAAAAGCGGATAGGTCTTACTATCCATACGCTCGACAAAGCTGGTCAGCTGATGAGTATAAGCAGTTGTCTTGAGGATTTGCAGTTAACAATTCATGGCATAAAGGTCAAGGCTGATGAGGATGAGGTAGCAGCGGAGGCAAGATCGCTTTATATTGACCTTGATGTTTATAATCGCCGTGGTCTTAAAATTATGGTAATAATAGAAGCAATACGCCAAATTGATGGTGTAATTAGTGTTGATATTGTTTGAGAAACAGGGATTTTGACCGTCAGCAGGGAATATATACATTATCCGATGTTAGGTATTGAAATAGTGGTAAAAAAGGGGCTGAAATTTTATGATAAATGAAGAAATAATTGATGTGATGGTACGGTCAGCGATGCAGGCAATAGATAATGCGTATATACCATACAGTCATGTTGGTATTGGTGCCTGTGTTTTAGCTAGTGATGGTACATTTTACACTGGCTGCAATATTGAAAATGCTGTGCCCAAATTAACAGTGATGGCTGAAGAAGTAGCTATGTATCGGGCGGTCGCTGATGGCAAACGGGAATTTGATGCGATTGTTTTAATTGCTGATATGGAGCGCCCGTTTGTACCTAATGGCGCTTCGTTGCAGCTGTTAGCTGAGTTTAATGTTCCCGAAATTATTATGGCTGACATGCATGGCAATATCAAGCGCACGACATTAAAGGAGCTTATGCCATATTATCGAGAACCTATTGATAATTCATCGGCTGATATTGGTTAAAAAACAGCAAAAAGCTTGCTATAGCATTGACTTATAGCAAGCTTTTTTTGTGATTAAATAAGCTAATAATACGTGGTCGATTTGTAAAAAAAGCAGCTACAATTTGATGATAACCGAAACCGATAATAAAAAAGCTAATAAAACAATGAATACATCACACAAGGACAAAGTTAGCAAAAAACAGCGTGTATTGTATACATGATGTTACAAAAAATATTTTATAAAAACATGTTGACAATAATGTGTAAAGTAGCTATTATATAACCATAAAGTTTTTCTATTATAAAATAATTTGGAGTGATTGAGATGTTAGGTTTAGAAATTGCTATCGTGGTTATGACTGCTGCTTATTTAGTACTTTTAGGAGCTGGTTTGTATAAGGCTGAAAAAGCTGAAAAAAATGACATGATGCTCTATATAAATGACATTGCTGATAATGATTTTGGCATGAATGTTCAGCATGGTTATAAGCTGGCTAGAACGTTGCTTTGATTGAGGTAAGAAAGTTAAAATGAATATTATAATGAGAGCTGCTATGCCGTGAGGATAGCAGCTTTTTTAGTGAAAAAACTGCCGCTTATCAGCTAGCGGCAGTTTTTGAATTTAACGATATTTTATTTTGCGAGTGGCTTCTTGAGTACTGAAAGTACAGCACAGCCAATCAGTGCGCCAATAAAAATAGCGGCTAGATACATGATAGGATTGCCGATAGTCGGTACTACGAAAATACCACCATGTGGAGCTCTGAGCGTGCAATCAAAGGCCATGGAAAGGGCACCAGCGGTAGCTGAACCGGCAACCATAGCAGGGATAACCCGCAGCGGATCACTAGCAGCGAACGGAATAGCACCTTCAGTAATAAAGGAAAGACCCATTACATAGTTGGTTATGCCAGCCTTGCGTTCGCTTTCAGTAAAGCGGTTTTTAAAGAGCGTCGTACAAAGGGCAATTGCAAGTGGTGGTACCATACCACCAGCCATAACGGCTGCCATAACGTGGAATTCGCCAGAGGCTAAAAGACCAGTACCAGTAACGTAAGCAGCTTTATTGATAGGACCGCCCATATCAATAGCCATCATGCCGCCCATCATAATACCCAGGAAAATACGGGCATTAGGATCCATGTTTTTAAGCGTATCGACCATCCAAGTGTTGATGGAGCTTACTGGCGGGGCGATGATAAACATGCTGATAAAGCCAATGATTAAGATACCAAAGAATGGATATAAAAGCACTGGTTTTACGCCATCAAGGGAATTTGGCAAACAGTTGAAAAGTTTCTTTAAGAGATTTACCGTATAACCGCTGACAAAACCAGCAACCAAGGCACCAAGGAAGCCAGAACCAGTCGTACCAGCTAAAGCACCGCCAACAAAACCTACGGCTAGACCAGGGCGGTCAGCCATCGACATAGCAATAAAGCCTGAGAGAATTGGCAGCATAAAGCCAAAGGCAGTACCACCGATATCTTTGAAGAATTTAGCTAATGGCGTGTTGGAACCAAAATTTTTCGGATCAATGGAATAATCATCGAACAGGAAAGCTAAGGCGATAAGAATACCGCCGCCAACAACGAATGGCAGCATATGGCTGACGCCATTCATCAAGTGCTTGTAAATTTGCCGGCCAAGGCTTTCGCCAGCAGTGCTGGCAGCGCCTTCAGGTGTATCGGCGTCACTGTTCTTAGCATAATAGGTTGGAACTTCACCACTAAGGGCTTTAGTGAGGAGTTCATCAGCTTTATTAATACCGTCAGCAACTTTAGTGATGAGCACTTTTTTGCCGGTAAAGCGTGACATAGCTACGTTTTTGTCAGCAGCGACGATGATAGCATCAGCAGCGGCAATTTCCTCAGCGGTAAGTACATTTTTGGCACCACCGGAGCCATTGGTCTCAACTTTTATTGAGATACCGCGTTTTTTAGCATGCTGTTCCAGGCTTTCCGCAGCCATGAAAGTATGAGCGATACCAGTAGGACAAGCAGTAACGGCTAAAATTTGAATATGGTCACTGCTAGGCTGAGCATCGCTGACGCTAGTTTCAGCGGTAAAGTTACCATCCTCTTTTAAATCAATTAGTTTTAAGAATTCATCTTTGTTTTTAGCTGCGATTAAGGCTTCTTTAAAGTCAGGATCCATAATCATGGTAGCTAATTTAGACAGGATAGCAAGATGTTCGTCATTAGCTGAATCCGGAGCCGCAATCATGAAGAACAGCCGGCTGGGATTGCCATCCATAGCAGCAAAATCCATACCGCTAGGCACAGTCATAGCTGCTAGACCTGCTTTAGCTACGCCAGCGCTTTTAGCATGGGGCGTAGCAATACCATCGCCAAGCCCTGTGGTACCAGAGGCTTCACGGGTAAATACATCCTGCAAATACTGTTCTTTGTCTTTTAGGTTGCCACCAGCGTCCATGAGGTCAGCTAACTTGCGGATAGCAGCCTCCTTGTCAGCTGGGGCAGTATTAAGCGCAATACTATCGCGCTTAAGTAAGTCGGTGATACGCATAAATTATCGCTCCTTTAACAATAATATTATTTTAATTTTATTAGGCAATCGTTTTTAATAGAGCCTCGACTTCGGGGCGGGTTGCAAGATTATCACTGAAAGCAGAAGCTGAGCCAGTAGCAACTCCCATGTGAAAGGCTGTTTTAAAGTCACCAGCAGATTCATTAAAACCAGTGATAAAACCAGCTACCATTGAATCGCCAGCACCGACTGAATTTACTAATTTGCCTTTTGGTGCTGGGCATTTATAGGTAGTGCCATCAGTTGTCAGCAGTATAGCGCCATCGCCAGCCATCGAGATAAGGACATTTTGAGCACCTTTAGCTTGTAATTTTTTAGCATATTCGATGATTTCAGCATCAGTTGTCAACGTCACGCCAAACATATCACCAAGCTCATGGTTATTAGGCTTAATAAGGAATGGATGATATTGAAGGACATTAAGCAGCAGTTTTTTTTCAGCATCGACAATGATGCGAATACCTTTGCCATTAAGTCTGGCCATTATCTGCTGATAAATATCATCAGGCAGCGTCTTGGGGATGGAACCAGCTAGTACCAAGGTGTCATCAGCCTGCAATTGGTCTAGCTTAGTAAATAGCTCCTCACGTTTAGCTTCGTCGATGTCTGGTCCCTGACCATTGATTTCGGTTTCATTTTCGGCCTTGGCTTTGACATTGATACGGGAAAAGCCTTGATTTAACTGGACAAAATCATTAGTAACGCCAAATTCATGTAATTGGCGTTTTATTTCTTCACCGGTAAAGCCGGCTAAAAAACCTAAGGCAGTATTATTCTGACCAAGATTTTTTAATACGATAGAAACATTTATGCCCTTGCCGCCGGCAAGCACCTGCTCGTAATTCACCCGATTTATTTCGCCAGTTGCGAAGCTGTCTATCCTGACGATGTAATCAAGTGATGGATTGAAAGTTACGGTATAAATCATAAATTAACCTCTCCTTCGATAACAGTAGTATAATCGCGATATTTTTTATCACTAAGACTGCCAGTAATGATGACGGCACTGGAAATGCTAGCAAAGGTAATCGGTGCTATCTGATTGAATTTTGACTGGTCAGCTAGCACGTATGCGTGAGTACAACGGGAAAGCGCGGTACTCTTTATAATGCCTTCACTCGAATCAGGGGTAGTAAAACCTGATTTAGTGCTTATACCATTGGTACCAAAAAAACCTTTGGTGAAGTTATAGATCTTTAAGTTGTTTAAAGCCTCGGTGCCAACAATGGCTTCGGTAGTTGATTTTAAAGCTCCGCCAATAATATAAACGGTAAAACCATTAGCCGCTAGTTTGGCAGCATGAGGAAAACCATTAGTGACAAAAACAGCGTTTTTTTCGCTGATAAAATCAATCATGCGCAAGGTAGTTGAACCTGCGTCAATATAAACAAAATCATTATGTTTGATAAGGCTGGCTGCTTTGCGGGCTATGGCAATTTTTTCTTCCGGGTACAGCTCTTTTTTAGTCTGCATATCATTTTCCGCGGTGCTGTAGTTGTTATCAATAGATGTTGCTCCGCCATAGACTTTATACAGGCGACCGCTTTTATGCAGGGCGGTGAGGTCACGGCGGATAGTTGACTCTGAAGCACCTAAAACATTAGTAAGTTCCAATACGGTAACAGCTTTTTTTTCATCAAGTATGCGGAGAATGGTAGCATAACGTTCTTCGGTTAGCATTGACAGATTCCTCCTTGTTAAGTTTATAATACAGCTAAACTCAATCAAAGTCAATCATAATTAATAAAAAACATGTAAAATAAATTAAAAAAAAGCAAATAATCACCGCAAAAAGCCGGCTAAAGTGATAATCGTGACCAGATTATAAAATAATAACGTCATAAACAGTCAAAAACAGCCATTCATGGTTTTTTCTATTTATATATGATATATTTTTAAGTGAACCCAGCAAAAAGCATTGAATGGAGTGGATTTTATGGAAGAAAAGAAAAAAATTGTGCAAAAAAGACCGGTTTCATTTTATGTAAAAAAATATCTGATGATATTTATTGGTGCGATTATTGCCGCGGCAGGCTTGGAAATATTTTTGATTCCCAATAACGTCATTGATGGCGGTGTAGTCGGTATTTCAATTATGTTGAGTTCTATTACGGGAATGAGCTTAGGTATATTTTTAGTATTGCTCAACATTCCGTTTTTATATATTGGTTATAAACAGATAGGCAAAAACTTTGCGATTGCGACTACCATTGCCATCTGCTTTCTTTCAGTCTGGTCAGCAGTTTTTACGCCGATTCCGGCAGTAACTGATGATCCTTTTTTGGCGGCCATCTTTGGCGGTATCATTGATGGCTTGGGCGTAGGGCTAATCATAAGGGCTGGTGGCAGCTTAGATGGAACGGAGATTGTTGCTATCATCATGGATAAGCGCTCTGTATTTTCGGTCGGCGAAGTCGTTATGTTCATAAATTTATTTATTTTGTCGAGTGCAGGTCTTCTGTATGGCTGGGACAAGGCAATGTATTCATTGGTAGCGTACTTTGTAATTTCCAAAATGATTGATGTCGTTATCAAGGGGCTGGATGAATCCTACGCCGTCATGATAGTAACTAATGAACATGATGAGATAACATCAGCACTTAATGATCGTTTGGGACGCGGAGTGACGCTTTTACATGGTGCGGGCGGTTATACTGGCGAAAGCAAGGAAGTGCTTTACTGCGTAGTTACCCGTTTGGAAGTAGATAAACTAAAGGAAATTGTATTGGAAAAAGATGAAAGTGCTTTTGTTACCATCAATGCGGTACATGATATTGTGGGTGGTCGTTTTAAAAAGAAAGCAATTCATTAAAGGCAAACGGTTAGTTGACTTATCAAAAGGGGATATTATACTTGAAAATATAATATTTTGAAATATAATATTCCCAAGTATAATTTGTGGAGGCGATTTTTTTGAAATTTGTCGATCGAATTAGCGAAGTGAACGTATCCCCCGCCTCTATAGGCGAGAGATACGTTCACAATAAAAATTGTGATTGTGGCAATTTATTACAAAAGTTGTTGACATACACCTATTTTATCTATATAATGTAAACATATTAATCAGATATGTTTACATTATAACGTCAGGATAAAAGAAAGAGGTTATTGTAATGAGTGAAGAAAGAAAATATCATTTTGAAACTTTGCAGCTCCATGTAGGTCAGGAAAGTGCTGATCCGACAACCGATGCTAGAGCAGTACCAATTTATCAGACAACCTCCTATGTATTCCATAATGCTCAGCATGCAGCTGACCGGTTTGCTCTAAAGGATGCTGGTAATGTTTATGGTCGTTTGACCAACCCGACTGAGGATATTTTTGCTAAGCGTATTGCTGCCTTGGAAGGCGGCGTAGCAGCCGTAGCCGTAGCTTCTGGTGCAGCAGCCGTTACTTATACCTTGGAGGCACTCGTACATAGCGGACAGCATATTGTAGCTGCTACGACTATTTATGGCGGCACGTATAATCTTTTTGAGCATACGTTCCCTAACTATGGTATTGAAACAACTTTTGTTGATGCGACGAAAGGCGTACAGGTATTTGAAGACGCTATCAAAGATAACACGCGAGTTTTATACATAGAATCCGTTGGCAACCCTAACGCTAATCTTATTGATATTCAGGCAGTAGCTGATATTGCGCACAAGCACAATATACCGCTGGTGGTAGATTCAACTTTTGCTACGCCGTATCAGCTTCGTCCTTTTGAATATGGTGCTGATATTGTGGTTCATTCGGCGACTAAATTCATCGGTGGTCATGGCACGACTTTAGGTGGTGTCATTGTTGATAGTGGTAAATTTGACTGGATTGCTTCGGGTAAATTCCCGCAGTTTGTAGAGCCCAATGCCAGCTATCATGGTATAAGCTTTGCCAAAGACGTTGGTGCCGCTGCTTTTGCAACGTATATTCGCACGCTGATTCTGCGTGACGAAGGTGCTACGCTTTCACCATTTAATGCCTTCCTGCTCTTGCAGGGGACGGAAACGCTATCGCTTAGAGTAGAACGTCATGTTGAAAATGCACTTAAGGTAGTAGAGTACCTGGCTAAGAATCCGCATGTCGCAAAGGTAAATCATCCAGCATTAGCTGATCATCCGGATCATGAACTTTATAAAAAATACTTCCCGAATGGTGGTATTTCTATCTTCACTTTTGAGATTAAAGGTGGTGCTGAAGCCGCTAAGAAGTTCATCGACCATCTTAAAGTATTTAGCCTCTTAGCCAATGTGGCTGATGTTAAATCGCTGGTAATTCATCCGGCTTCCACGACGCATTCGCAGATGAATGAGGAAGAACTGGCTGCATCTGGTATTACGCCATCGACCATTCGCTTGTCTATTGGTACAGAGCATATTGATGACATAATTTATGATTTAGATCAGGCTTTTGCTGCTGTTGATTGATAAAGAATAAGAATATTGTATAAAAATAGTGGTTTGAACTGTCTCAAACCACTATTTTTTATCATATTATAGTTAGTACCAAGTAAGGAGTTGTCAAAGCAGCAGCAATTCACTCAAAAACACAATTATACAGCAGGCAGCTGATACTTTAAATAAGCTGGCGCCATACCAAGCCAGCATCAGACCAGTAAGAAAAGCTAGTATACCCGAGATAGGAGTTTGCGTGGCTTCGGTAATAGCCGGAAAGGTCATAACTGCTAACGTTACATAAGGTACATAATAAAGAAATGAACGCAAAAAGCGGTTTTTTATCTGCTGACGGATTAATGTCAGCGGCACAATACGGATAGCAATAGTCACCGTACTCATTACCAAAAGATAAATATAAATATCATGGTTCATTGCAATCGTTGCCTCCATTATCATCACTTACAGGGAATAACAGCGCACCGGCGCCAGCAATCAGTACGGTTAAAATAATGGTGCGGGTTCCAGCGGATAAATCCATAATAAATGGCAAATGTTCGAAGGCAAAACTGAAAATAAAGCTGGCGATTATCAGCGCGCCAACGATTTTATTATCGTGGGCAGTTGGAATTATTACCCAAAGGAACATACCAAATAAGGCTACTGAAAGTGCACTGACGGCTGAAAGGGGCAGCAGATTGCCAGCAATGACGCCGAGCGCCGTGCCAACTGACCAGCCGGGCAGAGCAACTGCCATAGCGCCATAGTTATAAAAAGGATTTAACTTGCCTGGACGGGCGATGGTTATACCAAATATTTCATCAGTTATATCAAAACCAACCAATACACGGTGTATAAGCGGGGTATCAGGAGCCATTTTTTGACTGATGACACAGCTCATAAGCATATACCGGGCATTAGCAATCAAGGTAATAAGAGCAAGCTCCAGATAGGGCGCATCGGCTGCAATGGTAGTAAAGGCGGCATATTCACCAGCTGAAGCATTGTTAAAGAAGCTGGCAAGAAAACCCTGCAATGGGGTAAGTCCAGCGTTGCGGGCGGCTATGCCGAGAGCAAAGGAAACTACAAAATAACCTAAAGCGATAGGGATACCATCATGTAAACCTTCACGAAAGACAATAGCGCGAGAAGGCTTAGCTAGCTTAGTTGATTTGTCTGTCAAAATCATGTTATAACCTCTTTTGTAATGAAGTATACATAGTATAACATAGTAGTTGTTAATAAACAAAAAACGCCTGTCAGATACTATCCGACAAGCGTTTTCTATTAATAGTCAGAGTTAATTTTCTTGACGATGTTTTAAATACAGTTTAGTTTCGGCTACCACTACGCCAGAAAGTGCGATTAAAGCAATAAGGTTAGGTATAGCCATGAGACCATTTACGATATCAGCTAAAATCCAAATTGCTTCGAGTTTCAGGAAAGCACCGCAGGCAATCAATACTATAAAAATCAAGCGATAAGGCAGTACTCCTTTGGTGCCAAAGAGGTAAATGCAAGCGCGTTCGCCATAATAGTTCCAGCCAAGAATAGTAGTAAAAGCAAAGAGGGCCAGCGCAATGGTTAAAAGCTGACTGCCAACCGTACCATAAGTAGCGGCAAAAGCAGCACTGGTCATAGCCGCACCAGCAGCATCACCCTGCCAAACACCTGTGATAACTAAAGCGATACCTGTCATCGTACAAATGATGATAGTATCGATAAACGTACCAGTCATAGAAATAAGACCCTGTTCCGCTGGATACTTGGTTTTGGCAGCAGCGGCGGCGATTGGTGCTGAACCAAGACCAGATTCGTTTGAGAAAACACCGCGGGCAATACCATTTTGCATGGCCATCATAACTGTTGAGCCAGCAAAACCGCCCGCAGCGGCAGAACCAGTAAACGCATCTGCAAAAATCAGCGCCACGGCAGCTGGCAGCTGGTCAATATTAGCAACCAGCAAACCAAAGCTTATAGCAATATACAAAAAGGCCATAAAAGGAATAATACCAGATGCCACCTTGGCGATGCTTTGTAAACCGCCGATAGTAATAGCGGCGATAAAGAAGGTTAAAATAGCATCAGTTGCGACTTTAGGAAAACCAAAAGAAAGCTCCATACTATCAACAATAGCGTTTACCTGCGGGAAAGTACCAATACCTAAGTACGCTACGAGAATGCAGGCGATGGCAAAGAAGGTAGCCAGTGGTTTCCATTTTTCACCCATACCATTGCGGATATAAAACATAGGACCGCCGGCAATGTCGCCTTTAGCATCAACGGAGCGATATTTTACTGCGAGCAGACCTTCGGCATATTTTGTAGCCATACCAAAAAAAGCTGCCATCCACATCCAAAAAATGGCACCCGGACCGCCGACTTTTACGGCAGTAGCAACACCAACGATATTACCGGTACCAACAGTTGCTGCCAAAGCCACACAAAGGGCTTTGAAGCTTGAGACATCGCCTTCGCCTTTATTTTGGGCTTTGAAAATAAGACGAAGTGCTAGTGGCAGACGAAAAACTTGCAATAGATGCAGCTTTACCGTCAGGTAGATACCAGTTCCGACTAATAGCGTAATCAGCGGCGGACCCCACATAAAGGAGTCAATAGCATTTAATACCGGAATAAATGATTCCATGAAAAAGTCCTCCCTAAATAAATAAAAATGAAAGCATTGTCTATTTACTGTATACAAAAATGCATATAAACAAGACAGGTATTATAATAGCATATAAATGGACATTTGTCTTGTATTTTAAGAAAAAAAGTCAAGCTTTGCCGATATTTATCGGTATAAACTTGACTTTTTTAGTGTTTGTATATGGTTTGTTATTATACAATTGTATTTTAGTCGAGGATTCCGGCCATGTGCAATAAATACTTAGCATTGGTAGTGTGGCAACGACCAGGCTTTAGTTTGAAATCAAAGTGAATTTTGTCGGCTTGGTAATATTCTTCAAAATGAAAATTAGTAATGGGAACGTTGCCGGCTGCTTTTAAATCGCATAATTCAAAATCATGAGTAGTTACGATGGTTATACACCAAGGCCGGGTTAAATGCTTGATAGCTTCTTTTGCACCAACAATTCGGTCGGCCGAATTAGTGCCTTTGAAAATTTCATCAATGCATATCAGCATAGGAAGCCGGCGATGGCTGAATTTTACTATCTGTTTTAAGCGGAGCAGCTCAGCGTAAAAGGTAGATATGCCATGAGCCAAGTCATCATTTACTTGAATAGAAGTGAAGATGAAAAGTGGTGTTAAGGCAAAAGCTTTAGCACAAACAGGCGCTCCAGCATACGCTAAAACAGCAGAACTGGCAATGGTTCGCATATAAGTAGTTTTGCCGGACATATTTGAGCCGGTAATAATGCGAGTTTCAGCAGTTAACGCTGAATCATTAGCTACAGATAGTTTTTCATTTATTAAAAGTGAACTCAAAGCGTTGGCTTTTACTGCTGGTGTACCGTTTAAAATTTTGGGCATAGTCCAAGTATTGCGGGTCTGACCAACAATGGCCAGTGACAGTATTACTTCAAATTCTGCCCATAGGTCAAGCCATTTGGCAACTGATTTTGAAGCTGGCTGGCACCAGCGAAGAAAATTTATCGTGCAATGAAAATCCCAAAGCAATAGGGTATTAGCTAAAACAAAGAAGAAAATATTATTTCGCATGCGGACTTTATCAGCTAACTGATTTAACTTGGTTAAGCTAACGTTTGCATTGGGGGAGGAAAGTAATTTTTGTTGCATGGCGCGAAGCCTGGCACTTTTAAAATCAGTATCAGTAAACTTAGCGAATAGCGCAGCATAAAGATTTAGTTCGCGGTTAAAGTCTTTTAATGGAGCTAACAATTGCTGATGGCGATTGAAAAATATTACCGCTAGTAAAAGCTGTAGTGAAAAGAGAAAGGCTGGTACTGATATACTGGTTAAATCAGCCAGCCACAGTAATAACGATAGCAATGTCAATAGTGGCAGGAAAAAACGAGCTCGATTTTCCCAGCTGCCAGGCGAATATTGCTGCATATTGGTTATAGTTGCTACAAGTGGTTTGGTGTTATGGTTTTCTGGCAACATATTATTAAGGGCTAGAAAATCAAGACATAGCGAGGGCTGGTTTATTAATTCAGCAACCGCTTCTTGGCGGTCACGGATAGTTTGTTCTTTAGCCGGAAATACAGCAAGCGAAGCTGCTAATTTTTGGCGGCCAAGCTTAGTTTGGGCTAAGCAGAGATATTGGTATAAGGAAGCTTTGCCTAAAATATGAAGATCAATTTCTTGGGGGCGCTTGGCATGGCGAAATTCGTTGCCAGCAGCTTTAAGGTTATGCCAATCATTAGTGAATCTGGCTAGATAAGAATTAATAACCGCCAGTCGGCTTATAGTAAGCTCGAGCTGATATTTTAAGCGGTTATGCTGACGGATAGCATAAATAAAGGCGATTAAAAGCATTAATCCGCTAATCGTGCCAGCGACATGTCCATCATAGCCAGCCGCAAAAGCAAAAACTAGTCCGATAAACAAAGCCGTGCGGATAGTAGTAAATTTATGTGATTTACTGAGTTGCATTTTTTTAGTTGCGGTAGCAATTTGCTGTTGCTGCTGGTAAAATTCTTTTTTCATCAAATACACCTCGCAAGCGAAGAAAATCAAATTAATAAAAAGCACAACTATATTATAGCATGAGCTGGCAGTTATTTTATCGCTTAAGTTAAATGGCGTTGCCGGGATATGACGGCTTTGCTATAATAATAGAGCGGAGGAAACAATTATGAATACGAAAGAAGAAGCAATGCAGCGTTTGCAACATAGCATTGATAATATCGACAAGCGTTTAAAAATAGATTCAAATGATCTTGATTATGAGACCCATTTGCGGCAAAAAAAGCAGCTGCAACAGATTTTAGATCGGATGAAACAGCGCTGGAAAAAATATCATTCTATTTTCAGATAGGATTGGTATTATAGATAAAACATCAAAAGGTCAAGAAAGTTTATGATGAGAGGATGAATAAAATGTCACAACGCATGACTATGGATGAGGTACTAAAGGAATATGGCGTTCCCCAGATAAAGCTTGATATACATGCCACTCGCAGCGAACTTTTAAAATTACGGGAAAAGCTGATAGCAATTCGTGATTTATCGAATGGCAAAGAACAGGGTTATATGGATATTGATTGCAAACTTTATATTGATGTTGATGATATCGACAGATATTTATCTGGTGAGCTTGACACGGTGGGCGAAATTTATGCTTTCCCTGATGATATAAAGTCTTATAAAGAAGAATAATAGAGTTTACAAAGGAGATTTATTGATGAACCTCAAGAAAAATTTAGCAATAGTAATGGCAGGAGCGATGGTTTTGACTGCGGCACCGGTGCTGCCGATGGCTAGTGATATGGTTAGTACGGCGTATGCTGCTAAGGGCGGAGCGAAGATGTCCGTGCCCAAAGCTGCACCAAAAGCTCCGAGTGCAGCGCCAAAGGCTAGCACGCCCAGCAATAGCAAGTCGGTATCGGGAAATGGTGATAGCTATAAGCCATCTAAAGATGCTAAAAGTTTAGACAAAAATGCTCCAGCAGCTAACAGCAAAGCTAATACCGCAGCTAATACGGCTAATACGCAAAGCAGCAGCCGCTGGGGCAGTGCGCTTAGAAATATCGGTCTTTTAGCTGGTGGTATGTTTCTTGGCTCAATGCTTTCCCATATGTTAGGCGGTCTAGGCGGCGGTATGATGGCTGATATTTTAGGTGTAATTATGAATGTAGTTATGCTTGTGGCTGTTATTATGCTGGTAAAATGGCTGTGGAATAAATTTCGTGGCAATAAAAATGGTCAAAATGCCTATCGTTCAAAGATGCAAGCATCGTCATCAAAACCATTAGATATAAAACCACTTGCTGGTAAGCCGGCTGGCGAAAAAATTCAGGATATCAAGGGACCTGACAGCGGCTATAATGCTAAAGATATGGCTAACCGTTACCGCAATCGCTGATAAAGGAAAGAAGAAATAAAATGATAAAACAGTCAACCTTAGCTAAAGCAGCCGAGCTGATAGAGCGCTATCCTCAGCTTGCTTACTGCCAGGATAGTTTAATTGAGGCCGTAAAGGCAATATGCACCAGCTATCGTAATAAGCATAAATTGATAGCTTGTGGCAATGGTGGCAGTGCATCAGATGCGGAGCATATTGTTGGTGAATTGATGAAGGGCTTTTTGCTGCCACGTAAATTGGATGCAGCTATGGCGGAAAAAATGCAGCAGCTTTGTCCAGCGTCCGCACAGTATTTTATGGACAATTTACAAGGGACACTTCCAGCGTTGTCATTAGTAAATCAAGTAGCCTTAAATACAGCTTTTGCCAATGATCAAGCACCGGATTTAGCCTTTGCTCAGCAAATTTTAGGTATGGGCGATGCTGGCGATGTGTTGCTGGCAATATCAACTTCAGGCAATTCGACGAATGTTATTTATGCTTTGCAGATGGCTAAGGTGAAGGGCGTATTTACGATAGCTTTGACGGGCAAGAACGGTGGCAAGATAAAACAGCAAAATTTAGCAGATGTTTGCATTTGTGTGCCGGAAAGCGAAACTTACAAAATTCAGGAATTGCATTTACCGGTTTATCACATGCTTTGCATTGCGGCGGAAAATGAATTCTTTGGTGAATAAAAAGGGAAATAGCCTGCTAACAGGGAATAATACAAGCAGCGGAATTTTTGTTTTATAAAAAATAAAATGTTGCTAAGGGGGCATTTTGATGATTATTCCAGAGAAAAAACTGATGAAGCTGGCTAATGGCAGTGATGTTCGTGGCGTTGCTATTGAAGGCATTGCCGATGAACCAGTTAATTTGACTACGGATGCAGCCAATGTCATTACGTCAGGCTTTCTTGAATTTTTAGCTGAACGCACTGGCAAGGATAAGAAAAAATTAAGAGTCGCTGTTGGTCATGATTCCAGAATCTCGGCAGCAGCATTAAAAAAAGCGGTGCTTAATGCGCTTACAGCTGCTGGTGCAGTTACAGTTGACTGCGGTATGGCTTCTACACCGTCGATGTTTATGGCAACGGTATTTCCTGAGACTAAGATGGACGGTTCCATTATGATTACCGCTAGTCATTTGCCATTTAACCGCAATGGCTTGAAATTCTTTACTAAAGATGGCGGTGTTGAACATGAAGATATCATTACCATTTTGCAAAATGCAGCGCATTGTCCAGTTGTTGAAGGTGATGTAGCCAAAGCCCAAAAATATGATTTGATGGAGCGTTACTGTCATCATTTGCGCAAGAAAATCCGTTTGGAACTTGGCGGTGAAAATCAGCCATTGAAAGGTATGCATGTGGTAGTTGATGCCGGAAATGGTGCTGGCGGGTTCTTTGCTACGCAAATTCTCGGCCGTTTAGGAGCTGATACTACTGGCAGTGTATTTTTGGAGCCAGATGGTCATTTCCCTAATCATATTCCTAATCCGGAAAACAAGCAGGCGATGGCAGCTATCAAAAAAGCAGTGCTGGACAGTCATGCTGATTTAGGTCTCATCTTTGATACTGATGTTGACCGTATGAGTGCGGTTTTGAAAAATGGTCAGGAAATAAACCGCAATGCGCTGATTGCGATGATGGCAGCTATTTTGGCACCGGATTATCCAGGCAGCACTATTATTACTGATTCGGTAACGAGTGATGAGCTGACGGTATTTTTGGAAAATGAACTCGGGCTGAAGCATCTGCGTTATATGCGTGGCTACAAGAATGTTATTGATGAGTGTATTCGTCAGAATAAAGCGGGTGTTACTTCACCACTAGCTATAGAAACCTCGGGACATGGCGCACTTTCGGAAAATTATTACCTGGATGATGGTGCTTATTTAGCAGTAAAACTTTTGATTGCGGCTGCTAAGGCCAAGAGCAAGGGACGCCATTTAGCAGATTATATAGCGGCTTTAGGCGAACCGGCTGAAGGAAAAGAGTATCGCCTTAAAATTAAGGGTGAGGAAGATTTCAGAGCTTACGGACAAGGCGTATTAAAAACGTTTGCGGAGCGGGCCGAGCAAAAAGGCATAAAAATAGCTAAACCATCGTATGAAGGGGTTAGGCTGGTATTTCCTGACGGCTGGGCACTTTTGCGCATGAGCTTACATGATCCTAACATGCCGCTTAATGTGGAGAGCCGTAAACAAGGTGGCGTAAAAGTCATCGCTGCTACTGTTAAGGATTTGCTGGCTGGATTTGCTGGTCTTGATATGAGCGTTTTTAACGAGTAAAATTTTAAGTTAAAGTACCAATAAAGACTGCTGCAAGTATGCGGCAGTCTTTATTAGTACCTGCTGGCAAGACATGAAAAATGATTTCTGTTATAATGAAGAATGGTTTTTAGAAAGGATGACGAAATGAATCAACATAGAATCACCCCGCTTACCGAGAGTGGCTTGCTGGCAGCTATTACTGTGGTGCTGGCGCTGGCGGCTGTTTATTTACCGGTAGTCGGTATGATAGCAGCACTTATCTGGGCATTGCCTATCGTAATATTAGTAGTCCGGCATGGCTGGCGCTGGGGGATTATGGCGGTTTTTGTCGCTGGTATAATTATGGCCTTAGTTATCGAGCCAATGGTTTCACTTAGAATGGTGCTGTCATTTGCGCCAACGGGACTGGTACTTGGCTTAGGGTTTCGCAAGGCTTGGAGCGGAGCCAAAACCTTTGGTTTGGCACTTTTGGCATCACTTGCCGGCAAAATATCCGCTTTAGCTTTATTATTTGCGGTAACGGCGATAAATCCTTTGACATCGCAAATGGATGTATTGAAGGAAGCATTTACAACCTCGCTTGAGGTATATGCTGATATGGGCGTTGATGCTGCTACATTGCAGCAAAGTCAAGCGGAAATAACGCAGGCAATGTCGATGCTGGCTTTGCTGTTGCCGTTAGTTGTCATGATGATGGGGCTGGTGGATACGGTTATTGGCTATATGGTCAGCAGTCGGGTTTTAAGGCGCCTAGGACATTCAGTGCGGGAATTTCCGCCATTTGGCGAGTGGCGTCTTCCCAAGTTTTTCCTGTATTTGTTTGGTTTTGCGCTGGTCGGCTTATATTGGGGCGGAACCCGTCATATTGATTTATTGTATCAGGCAGCTTTAAATGCCAATATGCTGGCAATTTTTGCGGGACTGGTACAAGGCTTGGCGTTAGCCCATTGTATTATGCGTCATTTCAAGCTAAACGTCTTAGTGCGGACAATTATTTATATTATGATTGTCATGAATGGCTTTTTGGCGCAGCTGGTAGCAATGACCGGTTTAATTGATATGATTTTTGATTATCGCCGGCGATTTGCAGCGCGATTGCGAAAATGAGGTGAGGATTAATGCCACGGAATCTATCAGCGTGGATTGATTTGACAATACATCTGCTTATTATGCTGGTGTTAATCATGGTGCTTTCCTGCTATAATTACTATGTAGCTGCTATAGCTGGCGTTGTTTGGCTGGCATTAGTATCATTTGCTCGCGAGCGGTGTGTAGATCGTTCCCGGCGATTCGAGCGTTATTGCCGCAATGTAGTAAAAAATATCAATGAAATGGTAAATTATGCGGTTGAAGAATTGCCACAGGCAGTTTTAGTCGTAAATAACGAAGGCCGGCTTTTATGGAGCAATGAACAGCTTGCCCGTTACGTTGGTAATAAGTTAGAGCAGGGGACTGATATCAAGGATGTTTGGCCGGGGATAATTGTAAATCCTATCTGGGGACAGGAAGGCGAGTATATCTTTGCTCATGAAACGCGTTACTATAAGGTATGGTACCGGCCAGTAAAGACCGCACCGCATCAAGAGCAAATGATGGTGCTTTATGTGCAGGATGTCACTAATCATGAGGAGTTAAAAAATACTTATCAGCAAAGCCGGACGGTACTAGTAAATATTCAAATTGATAATTATGATGAAGTCATGCAAGGGCAGACCGAAGCGGAAAGGACTTCATTGCTGCTGGCAGTAAATCAGGCCTTAGATAAATGGATAAAAAATCTAGCTGGTTATATGCGGCGAGTATCTGAGGATGCTTATGTTGTAGTGCTTACCAAAGCTGCTTTGGATCAGGCAATGCAAGAGCGGTTTGATGTACTTGACAAAGTAAGACAGCTTACGAGCACCAATCGACTGCAAGTAACGCTTTCGATGGGAGTTGCTGTAGCCGAAAATCAGACATTAGCCGAGCTGGGGGCACAAGCTCAAGCTGGACTTGATTTAGCACTAGGACGCGGTGGTGATCAGGTAGCGGTTCAGCTAGGTGGAAAAACGCAATTCTTTGGTGGCAGAGCCAAGGCCGTGGAAAAACATACTCGCGTTAAGGCTAGGGTAGTTGCACATGCCGTCAGGGAAATAATGGAAGGCGCCGATGAAGTTTTTGTTATGGGACATCATAACGAGGATTTTGACTGCTTTGGGGCAGCTATGGGCGTAGCCAAGATGGCACGGGAGCTAAAAAAGCCAGTTCATATAGTGCTTTCTGATATGAATGAAGGCATTGATAAATTCAGGGAACTTATCAAAGATCAGGAAGAATATGAGGGCCTGTTCGTACATCCAGAAGATATCAAGACGATGACGGCGTTAAATCCGGTTTTGATAGTAGTTGATACGCATATACCCCATTTAGTAGCCGATCCGTCGCTTTTGGAACGGATACATCAGGTAGTGGTTATTGATCATCATCGTCGCAGTGAGAGCTTTATAAAAAATCCGCTGCTGGTTTATATTGAACCGGCTTCAAGTTCAACTAGTGAGCTGGTTACTGAACTTTTGATGTATTTTAGTGAGGATATTCGCATCTCCCGCTTTGATGCGACGGCGCTTTATTCAGGCATTGTGGTTGATACGAAAAATTTTGCTGTGCAGACGGGTGTGCGTACCTTTGATGCTGCGGCGTATCTTCGTCGCAGCGGGGCAGATCCGGTTATGGTAAGGCATTTATTCCGTTCTGATTATGATACAACGGTAGCATTGGCACGTACTAAAGCGCGCTCAGAATTATACAATGGCGGTCTTATCATATCGACGATACCAGATACAATGGCTAATTGTCAGGTTATTGCCGCTCAGGCAGCTGATTCATTGCTGCGAGTAGAAAATGTTCGCATGAGTATAGTGATTTTTCAGCTCACCAATGATACTGTTGGGCTATCAGCTCGTTCAACTGGTGAGCTCAATGTTCAGGTTATTATGGAAGCCTTTGGCGGCGGTGGTCATCAGAATGTAGCTGGTGCGCAGGTTAAAGGTGGTAATTTAGCTGATATTAAGGCTAAAGTTATAGAAATTAGTAAAAAATATATCGAGGAGAATGATAAAGATGAAAGTAATTCTTCAGCAGGACGTTAAAAAACTTGGTAAAAAAGGCGATATTGTCGAAGTATCCGAAGGCTATGGCCGTAATTTTTTGCTTCCGCGTAAAGCAGCGGTATTAGCAAATGCCGAAAATCTGAATGTAGCGAAAGCTCAGGCGGGCTCGAAAGCACGGAAAGATGCTATGGCCACCGATGAAGCCAAGCTGATGGCTGCTCAATTAGAAAAAGTGACGGTAACCATTCCCGTAAAAATTGGTGAAGGTGGCCGGCTGTTTGGTTCCGTTACGGGAAAAGACGTGGCGGCAGCATTGAAAAAAACAAATATTGAAGTTGATAAACGAAAAATTACCATCAAAGGTGATGTTACGGGAACTGGCGTCTATGAAGCAGTAATCAAGGTACATCCGTCAGTTACCAGCACGATTAAAGTTAATGTTGTGGCTAAGTAATGATGATATTTTTAAAAAATATTTTAAGCAAATTATTTAAAAATAAGGAGCAGGCTCAGCCTGCTCCTGTTATACGTCAAGAATTAAATAATGATATTGACCGTGAAATAGAGGCATTATATGCCATCTTAGTAGATATATACGGTACGGAAAAATTGGTATTGCTGGCTGGCAAAATGCAAGCGCTTACCTTGCTTCGTTCGAGTGAAAGAGCTGAACGGGTTTTGGCTTTGCAGCGTATTTTAGCCGAAGATCCGATGATAAGCCCAGCTCCTAAAGAGGCAGATATTCCTAAACTGCTGGAAAAACTGTCTGAAAAAGCAGCTGATTTAATTGCCCGGCGCAAAGTAGAAAACAGTATTGAGAAAAAAGTTACGGAAAAGATGGAAAAAGACCATCAGGATTATGTAAATGATATTCGCGAGCAGGTTATCAAAGAGGAAGAGCCTAAGCTTGAATCACCGCAGGATAAGCAAAAACGGGAAAAATTAGAGCGATTAGAAAAAATACATTTAACGCAATCCGTGATGGAACTTTTAAGACCGCAGAGCTTTGCGGAAGTCGTAGGTCAACAACGGGCTGTAAAGTCATTATTGGCTAAATTAAGCTCACCATATCCACAGCATTTGCTGCTTTATGGTCCGCCGGGGGTAGGTAAAACCACGGCGGCTCGGCTGGTGCTGGCGGCAGCTAGTAAAAAAGCGGTGTCGCCTTTTGCCGAGGATGCGCCATTTATTGAAACCGATGGTACGACTTTGCGCTGGGACCCCCGTGATATGACCAATCCATTATTGGGATCGGTTCATGATCCGATTTACCAAGGGGCGCAGAAAAATTTGGCTGATAGCGGCGTGCCGGAACCAAAACCAGGTCTTGTTACTGATGCGCATGGCGGAATTTTATTCATTGATGAAATTGGTGAAATGGATGAGATGCTGCAAAATAAATTATTGAAGGTCTTAGAGGATAAAAGAGCGTATTTTGAATCGGCGTATTATGATCCGACTGATGATCATGTACCGCCGTATATTCATAAACTTTTTGCGGAAGGGGCACCGGCGGATTTTGTACTGATTGGCGCAACTACGCGTGATGCTTCACATATAAATCCGGCCCTCCGTTCGCGCTGTGCTGAAATTTATTTTGAACCACTGACGCCAAAACATATTCAGGAGATTGTGCAAAATGCTGCCGCTAAACTAAAAGTAACGTTAGCTGATGGCGTGGCAGAACTTATAAGTGAATATACGATAGAAGGGCGTAAAGCGATAAATATTTTAGCTGATGCGTATAGTCTGGCTTTGGAAAAAAGCAATTTAGCTGACACGATGACGTTAGCTGATTTGCAAAATGGTGAAGTACCAGCGGTTATTTTGCAAAAAGCGGATATTTATGAAGTCGCGCAGGTAAGCCGGCTTTTCCCGTTTGTAACGAAAAAAGCTGCTGATAAGGCGGCTGCTGGGCATATTTTGGGTCTAGGGGTAGCAGGCTTTTTAGGTTCAGTAATTGAAATCGAAGCGGTGGCTTTTCCTGCGCATGAAAAAGGCAAAGGAACGGTAAGGTTTAATGAAACCGCTGGTTCAATGGCTAAAGATTCAGTATTTAATGCCGCGTCGGTTATGCGTCAGCTTACCGGCAAGGATATTCACGACTATGATGTGCATATAAATGTCATTGGTGGTGGCAATATTGATGGACCATCAGCTGGTACGGCTATTTTAGCGGTTATTACCAGTGCGGTGACTGGCCGTAAAATCAGGCAGGATATAGCGGTAACGGGTGAAATATCTTTACAAGGACGGGTGCGCCCTGTAGGTGGTGTATTTGAAAAGGCCTATGGAGCTCGGCAAGCGGGGGTAAAGACACTGATTATTCCGAAGGAAAATGAAAAGGATATCCCATTGGAGCTCTTGGGGTTAGATATTCATCCGGTTGAAACCGCTAAAGAAGCTTTTGAATTGATATTTGCTGATTGAATTTGGCAGAAAGGATAATTATGGCGTTACCTGAACGCGTCCCACCCCAGAACATTGAGGCCGAGCAGGCTGTTTTAGGGGCGATGCTAATAAAAAAAGAAGCCATTGCTGAGGTGCAGGAAATATTACAGCCGGATGATTTTTATCGTGAGGCGCACCGGATTGTTTATGAAGCGATGGTTCAATTGCAAAATAATGATGAAGCCGTTGATTTGGTTACGCTTACGGAGCAATTGCGCAAAAGTGAGCAATTAGATAAAATCGGCGGTTTGGCTTTTATTACCCAGTTAGCCAATGCTGTGCCAACGGCGGCTAACGTGGTTTATCATGCTAAAATAGTTAAAGAAAAAGCTGAGCTTCGCAGTCTTATCAATGCGGCAACAGCTATAGCCAGTGCTGCTTATGAAGATAATACCGATGTTGAAAATATTATGGACGATGCCGAAAAAAAGATTCTAGCAGTAGCTAATCGGCAAAATGGCGGTGCTTTTGAATCTATGAAGAGCATTGTAATGCGCACATTTGAGCGGATAAATGTCCTTTATGAATCAAAAGGTGGTCTTACGGGGATTAGTTCTGGTTTTAAAGACTTAGATAAGCTGACCGCCGGTTTGCAAAAATCCGATTTGATTTTGGTAGCAGCTCGTCCTTCAATGGGTAAGACGGCGTTTACGCTGAATATAGCAAGCTATGTTGGTACTCATGGCGGCAAGGTAGCTTTTTTCTCCTTGGAAATGAGCAAAGAGCAGCTGATGCAACGTATGTTATGCGCCGAAGGCGGTATTGATGCGACTAAATTGCGCACAGGACAGCTTGATACGCAGGAGTGGAATAAGCTGGTACATGTAGCTGATACTTTAAGCCGTGCGCCGATATATATTGATGATACTGCTGGTATAACTGTCATGGAACTTAGATCCAAGGCGCGTCGGCTTAAGGCTGAACATGGCCTGGACCTTATCATCATCGACTATTTGCAGTTAATGCAGGGGCGTCCCAGTAAAAATGGTGATAACCGGCAACAGGAAATCTCGGAAATCTCCCGTTCTTTAAAAGCCTTAGCTAGAGAGCTGGATGTACCAGTTATCGCACTTTCGCAGTTGTCGCGTTCGGTGGAGAGCCGTCAGATAAAAAAACCGATGCTGTCCGACCTGCGTGAATCAGGTTCGTTAGAGCAGGACGCAGATATAGTAATGTTTCTTTATCGGGAAGATTATTATGATAAAGATACAGAAAACAAAAATATAACCGATATTATTGTGGCTAAGCATCGTAATGGTCCTGTTGATACCATATCGTTATTCTTTCAAAAAGAATATACGAAATTTCGGGACCTGCTGGTACAATAAGATAAAATACGTTCCTTTCTCGAAAAAATACGAGAAAGGAATTTTTATTTGGTTGACAAAACCGGTTCCACATTGTAAAATAAAACATGAAATTGGTTCCATAATCTGATATGAATAAATTCAAACTAGTTTAGGGGGATTTTAAAATGAAGGATATTCGTTTGGATAGTCCGCTAAATGGCAAGCTGGTACCGCTTAGTGAGGTTAGTGATCCGGCTTTTGCTAGTGGTGCTATGGGGCTGGGAGCAGCCGTAAGTGAACCTGATGGCAAGGTGTTTTCACCGGTTGATGGCGAAGTTACAGTGCTTTTCGCTACGAAACATGCAATTGGTTTACATGCTGCAAACGGGGCAGATATATTAATTCATGTGGGTTTGGATACGGTAAAATTAGCAGGCAAGTATTTTGAAGCGCTGGTAGCTCAGGGTGATAAAGTAAAAAAGGGACAGCTGCTATTAAAATTTGATGCAGCTGCGATTAAAGCCGCTGGTTATGATACTACTACGCCAGTTATCGTAACTAATGCCGCTGAGTTTAACAAGATTACGATAGCTTTAGGACAAAAAGAGCTTAGCTCATCGGTAAATGCAGCAGCGGTAATTGCCGATGATAATGCCGAGGTTAAAATTAATGAGCAAGCTGCGGCGGCAGTTGATACCATGAGTAAACTTCCCGCTGAGGTCAGAGTGGCTAAGCTTATAACGAAATATGTCGGCGGTATCGAAAATGTACGCAATGCCGAGCATTGCGCAACGCGGCTGCGGTTAATCATCAATGATAAATCCAAGCTGGATGAAAAAGCTATTGAAGCTATTGATGGCGTTAAAGGCCAATTCTTTGCGGCAGCTCAGTATCAGATTATCCTAGGTACTGGTTTTGTTGATAAAGTGTTTGCTGAATTTGTCAAAGGTACTGATTTTGGCAATACTACCAATAAAGAAGAAGCTTATGCGCAAATGACAATGGTGCAAAAAATTTCCCGTACTTTAGGTGATGTTTTTGTACCGATTATCCCCGTGCTGGTAGCAACTGGATTATTTATGGGGCTGCGTGGTGCAGCGCAGAGTTTAGGGGTTCAATTTAGTGAAAATTTGCTGCGTATGAGCCAAATTTTGACTGATACGGCTTTTGCCTTTTTGCCAGCGCTGGTATGCTGGTCAACTACCAAGCGTTTTGGTGGCACGCCTGTTATAGGTATTGTTCTAGGACTTATGCTGGTAGCGCCACAGCTTCCGAATGCTTATGCTATTGCTGGTGGTGAAGCCCAGCCAATACCAATGGATATTTTAGGCTTTACCGTACCAGTAGTTGGCTATCAGGGCTCGGTATTGCCAGCTTTAGTATTGGGCATATTTGCCGCTAAGCTGCAGCATTGGCTCAAAAAATTTGTGCCAGATGTAATTGATTTAATTGTAACACCATTTCTTACCTTGCTGGTATCAATGATTTTGGGGCTTTTAGTAGTTGGTCCAATTATGCATACCTTGGAATTATTTATTTTTGGTGCAGTTGAGGCTTTCCTGGAACTGCCATTTGGCATTGGCGGATTGGTGGTAGGTGGTCTGCAACAGGTAATTGTAGTGTTCGGTGTCCATCATGTATTTAATGCCTTGGAAGTACAGCTTTTAGCAACGACTGGTGTTGATCCATTTAATGCTATCATTACTGGTGCCGTAGTAGCACAAGGTGGTGCAGCAGTGGCGGTAGCAGCTAGAACGAAAAATCCCAAAAAACGTGCCTTATATATATCATCGGCTGTTCCGGCCTTTTTAGGTATAACTGAACCAGCTATTTTTGGTATTAATTTGCGGTTTATGAAGCCGTTTTTGTACGCCTTAGCTGGTGGCGCTGCCGCTGGTGCTGCTGCCGGAATTATGCATTTAGCTGGTACTGGCATGGGCATTACGGTTTTACCGGGAACGCTTTTATACTTAGATCATCTGTTAGCCTATTTCTTGGTTAATGCTATCGGTTTTGGGGTAGCTTTTGCCCTGACCTTTACGCTGTTTACGCCTGAGGAATAATAAAATCAAGGTGTGAGAAGGATTAATATGAGTAAGGGAAACATAAATACGACAGTTATAGCTGAACGCTTGGCAGCTAGTTATCCAATGGAACATTATCTGCATAACCGCTTTCATTTAGAAATGCCATTTGGTTTAATAAACGATCCCAATGGTCTGGTTTGGCACGATGGCTATTATCATTTGTTTTGGCAATGGAATCCTTTAGGCTGCGAACATAAAAATAAATGCTGGGCGCATACCAAGACCCGTGATTTTATCAATTATTCGCTGCCCCAGCTGGCACTTTTCCCCAGTGATGTGCACGACAAGGATGGCTGTTATTCTGGCTGTGGTTTGTCAGCTGCGGATAAAGTAAACATTTTTTATACGTGCAACCGCAAAGAAGGTGAGCGGCGGATACCTGCTCAGCGCATTGGCACCTTGCAGGCTGATGGAACAATAAAAAAAGGTGAAATAATTATAGCGGATCATCCAGCAAAGGTTACGGGGCATTTTAGGGATCCATACTTATTTAGCCGTCATGGCAAAAAGTATCTGTTGTTAGGGACCCAGCGGGAGTCTGATAAAAAAGGAACAGTTTTGCTTTATGGTGAAACGGCAAGTGGCTGGCAGAATCTTGGCGAAATTCATACTGAGCTGAAAGATTTTGGCTATATGTGGGAATGTCCTAATATGTTGCGTTTCGGTGATGTTGATGTGATGCTATTTTGCCCGCAGGGATTAGCAGCACGTGAATTTGATCGGCAAAATCTTTATCAGGCTGGTTATATAGCTGGTCATTTGTCGCTAGCTGATAGGAAGCTAGTGTCGCATACCAAGTTTCAGGAACTTGATCGTGGTTTTGATTTTTATGCACCTCAGGTCTTTACGCACGATGACCGGCATATCATGCTTGGCTGGATGGGAATGCCGGATAAGGAAGCTGAATGTGTTACTAAAAACTATGGCTGGATGTATTCACTTACCATGCCAAGAGAGTTAAAGCTGCGGCAGGGGCATATTTACTCCCAGCCAGTAGCCGAAATGCAGGCTTTGCGCCGTCCAGAATCTAAGCAGCTGCTACAGGCAGCAAATGAGCGTGTTATAACCAGGTCATTATTTAACACTTGTGAAGTGTTGCTGGATTTAAGCTGGCAGGAAGCAGCGCAAATAGAACTTAGTCTGATTTATGGTGCAGAGCGGGTACTAATCAGCTATGATGTCAGCAGGCAGGTACTTACAATTAATCGGAATGGTATGAAAAATGGCGGCAGGGGCGTAAGAAAATTTAAGCTGCCCGCGGCTCATAACTTAAATATCAGGTTATTTATTGACAGAAGTGCGATTGAAGTGTTTTTCCAGCAAGGGCTTGAGGCGGCAAGCATGTTGGTATATCCGGTGACGGACATTATACCGCAGCTGGAATTAAAGACGGATAGACCCGTAGCCATAACGGGTGCTATTTGGCAATTAAAAAACTATAATTATCAGTAAAAGTAAAAAATAAACCACTGAAACCAAAAGCTTCAGTGGTTTATTTTTGTCAGAAAAACGGTGATAACCGTCAATCAGTTGTTTACAGCACGACTTTCCGGTAAAGACGTTAAGGGGATACGCCGAATTCGATCGAAGGGGATTGAATCGAACGAATAGCGAATATCGAGATAAGTATCAGAAAGCTTGAATACAACCTTTTTCAAATTAAAACGGCTGGATTTTCTGATAAGATCGATATAATATTTAGCATCTTCTGCCGTAAGCGGCCCATTCTCTATGACAACGCGAACGTTATCTACTAGCATGGGAAACACCTCCAACATACATACGCGTCCTGCTGCAAATTTTAGTTTTGGGGGATTATAAAACAAGCAGCAGTAAAACACTCTGTTGTTGCTGGCAAAGCAGGGAATAGGGGTATATCCTTCAACAACTCGATAAAATTATACAATATATGCTATCGGTTGTGAAGTTGCAAAAGTTACTGGTTAGGCGTAAAAGTCATGCTTTATGTGGAATTATTTCCAGTAGATAACGTTTACTTTTTTATTTTGCCGAATAGCTTCATTTTTTTAGGTTTTCCATAGCTAAATACTAAAAAATCCCTGCCTTTATGGCAGAGATTTTGAAGGTTAAATAAAATACATCAGACTGTCAGCAGCTTTTTCGGCATCGATAGCTAACATAATATCATCAAGTGACGTAGCTGATAAAGCGTTTTTTATGGAATCATCAAGCGGCTCAAATACCTTTACATTAAGAGCCCGGTCAAGTTCAGGCATTTTGTCAGCAGCCTGCGAGGCTTTTTCCATGAGTGAAAGTTCGATAGCCGACAAAATATCATAAGCGCTTATTTCACGTGGTTCACGAGCCAGCTGATAACCGCCTTGGGAACCTTTTATCGAATTTACTAGACGGGAACGTTTTAAAAGCGAAAAAACCTGTTCGAGATAGATTTTTGATATACCTAATTTTTCCGAAATGCTGATAATAGTGACAGGCGCACCAGAAGCATAATTTAACGCCAGATAAGTCATTGCAGCAAGTCCATAACGTCCTTTGGCTGAAATTTTCATAAGTTTAAATCCTTTCTGAGTATAAAATCATACAAATAATATATGTATTACCTGTATAGCTTAGTTTAGTCAAATTTTTGCTAAAAGTCAATGCATACTTTTCCCTATTGACAAGGTGGTTATACTATGCTAACATATAAACATATTAATCATATATGTTTTACGAGAAACAAATTTAGCGCTATTAATAATTTATGGAGGCGTTTTAACATGGGAAAAATTTATAACAGTGTTGCTGAATTGATTGGTCACACTCCGCTTTTGCAAGCTAATAATTTTAGCAAGGCGAATAATCTTAAGGCTAATATATTGGTAAAGCTTGAATATTTTAATCCAGCTGGTTCGGTAAAAGACCGTATAGCTAAGGCCATGATTGAGCAGGCTGAAAAAGAAGGCAAACTGAAGCCAGGTTCGGTTATCATTGAGCCAACTAGTGGTAATACTGGTATTGGTCTGGCTAGTGTAGCGGCAGCTCGCGGCTACAAAGCAATCCTGACGATGCCTGAAACTATGAGTATAGAAAGGCGTAATCTGTTAAAAGCTTATGGTGCTGAAATAGTTTTAACTGACGGTTCTAAAGGCATGAAGGGTGCTATTGCCAAGGCTGAGGAATTAGCTAAGAATACGCCAAATGCATTTATTCCTTCGCAGTTTACCAATAAAGCTAATCCGGCAGCCCATGAAGCTACGACTGGTCCGGAAATTTGGGACGATGCTGATGGCAAGGTAGCAGCTTTTGTGGCTGGTGTTGGTACCGGCGGAACGCTTAGTGGTGTCAGCCATTATCTAAAGAAACAGGATGCCAGTGTTCATGTGGTTGCTATTGAACCAGCAACCAGCCCCGTGCTCTCTAAAGGGCAGGCAGGTCCGCATAAGATTCAGGGAATAGGTGCCGGCTTTGTTCCTGAAACGCTTGATACTAAGAGCTATGATGAAGTTATCGCTGTTGCTAATGATGATGCGTTTAAATATGGCCGTCAGTTCTCGCATAGCGAAGGTATTTTGGTAGGTATTTCCTCTGGCGCTGCGTTAGCAGCTGCGGTTGAGCTTGCAAAACGTCCTGAGTACGAGGGCAAAAATATCGTAGTGCTGTTGCCGGATACAGGTGATCGTTATCTATCAACGGAGCTCTTTGCTGAATAAGGAAAAATCTAAAATTACATAATGGAAATGGGTCTATCGTTTAAAGGTAGACCCATTTTCATTATGTTAGGCTATAAGCTATGAATTTAGCCAAAGACAAAGCACCAAATTAGCGTTATAATAGGCGTGAGTGTGTTTATTATGGAGGTTTATCTGTGCGTATTGTAGTAATAGGTGCTGGCAAGCTTGGATATAGTATTGCTGAGCTGTTATCAAAGGAAGATTTTGATGTAGTGGTTATCGATCAAAACGAGAGCCAGTTAGAAGCCGTCAAAAATACCTTGGATGTGCTGACGGTTGCTGCTAATGGTGCTAGCCCAATAACGATGAATGACCCCGATATCAGGGAGTCAGATATTTTGATTGCGGTTACAGCTAGTGATGAAGTAAATATGGTAGCGTGTATTCTGGCCAAAAAACATGGTATCAAGCATACTATTGCTCGTATTCGCGATATGCAGTTTATGTCGGAAGCCAAGGATTATTTAAAGCAGAATTTTGATATTGATCTTATGCTTAATCCAGAATTAATCACGGCTAACGAAATAAACCGTATTTTAATGACTCCAGCGGCACTTGATGTTGAGGACTTTGCGCATGGGCGTATTCGGTTGTTTGAAACCAAAGTTCAAAGACATTCGAGCTTAGCGAAAATTCCTTTAAAAGATATAAAGTTGCCTAAGGGAGTATTGGCGGGAATGATTTTTCGCGATCATCGGATGATTATTCCTCATGGTGATGATTGCTTGCTGCCACATGATAATGCCTATTTCATTGGTATACCGGAAGAAATAGAAAAATTCAGCCAAAACTTTGTGCAGCGTGATGCCCGTAAATTGCATCGGGTGCTTATCATCGGTGCTGGGCGGGCAGGACGAGCTTTAGTTAAAATGTTTGACAAACAGGGCGTTCAGGTTAAGATTATCGACAAGGATCGGGAGCGCTGTCAGCTGGTGGCCGGTATGCTGTCAGATGGTATTGCTATCTGTGGTGATGGTACAGATATAGATTTACTGTTAGAGGAGGGCGTGGCTGAAGCTGATGTGGTAGTATGTCTTACTGAGGACGACAAACTTAATCTGATGCTGGCACTTTTGGCAAGGCATTTATCTAATAACCGGACGAAAACAGTGGTACGCGTGGCGCGCAATGAATATGTTGAATTGATGGAAAAAGTTGGTGTTGATATAGTTTTGTCAGCAAGATTGCTGTCTGCTAGCGAGGTGTTAGCTTTTGCCCGTCGTGGCGGAGTTGTGTCGGTTTCGCTGCTTGAGGGAGCCAGAGCCGAAGCAGTGGAAGTTATCGTGCAGCCTGGAGCGCCGGTTGCTGGTAAAAAGCTGATGGATGTCAAGCTGCCACGGGAGTGTCTGGTTTGTGCTTATGTTCGTGGCAACGAAGCTAACATTCCAAATGGTAATACGGTATTGCAGCCTGGTGACAGGACGATTTTATTTATTCAAACGAAATTTTCACAAAAGGTTATCAAATATTTTAAAGGCAAGGAATGAATAGCATGAATCAGGGAAAGGGGCTGGAATTGTTCTGGCTGCTTATGGGGCGCATGGCGCTTATAATAGGTCTTTTTATGCTGATTCCATTTTTGACAGCTATACTGCGGCAGGAGATAGAGGCATGGCTTTTCTTAGCGCCGGCTGCTACAGCAATAATTTCAGGTCTTGGCATGGAACGTTTGGGGGCTGATCATTCAAGGCAGCTTACGACGCGGGAAAGTGCTATGTTTATGGTTTTGGTATGGGTACTATTAGGTGTCTTAGGAGCGATGCCGTACATTATATCAGGACTTTTTCCAAGTGTGACAGCGGCGATATTTGAGACGATAGCCTCGCTTACGACTACTGGCTTATCATGCCTGTTTTTTGACCGGACGGCATTGCCACCGGCACTTTTGCTATGGCATAGTATTATGAGCTGGCTGGGTGGGCTGAGCTTTGTTATTATGCTGGCAACGGTTATGCCGCAGATAAGCGGCTGTTTTGGGCTTTCATTATCAGTCAGGCAAAGCATCTTTTTTAGTCCCGTTTGGAACCGTATGTCTAAATCTGTTCGTCAGGGAGCAAGTGTTTATGCCATATTGACGCTTTTGGCAGCTGGTTTATTTTGGCTGGCTGGCTTGACACCTTTTGAAGCCCTGACGCGGGCAATGATGACATTATCATCTAGTGGCGGTGTGTCGATATATACTTTTTTGAATGAAAATAATGTGTTGCTGGAGCTGGCCGGCATGGCAGCAATGCTGTTTTCAAGCATTAGCTTGCTCCTTTGCTGGAAGGCTTGGAATCGCAAAAACTGGTGGCTATTGCTAAAAGATACTGAATTTCGGGCCTTTATGGTTATTCTTTTGGCTTTCGGCGCTATGCTGTCACTGTATTTGTATCTTATGGGAGTGTATGATTTAGCTGCTAGCTGCCGTTATGGTTTTTTTCAGGCATTATCATTTTTATCGACTAATGGTTATGCTTCGGCGCCGTTTTGGCAGTGGCCGGATTTTACCCGCTATTTGCTGTTTATATTAGTATTTATTGGCGGCTGCATGGGGTCCGCTGCTGGCGGGCTTAAAGTTATGCGGATTTTAGTTTTGTGGCGCATGGCTTGGGCAGAGCTCAAAAGGACTTTGCATCCGCACATGGTTATTGCGGTAAAAGTAGATGGTCTTTTGGTGCCAGCTAAGATTTTAGGTCGCATATTGACGTTTTTATTTTTATATATGGCAATCTTTGTGATATTTTCGCTGTTATTATCGCTTACGGGAATTGATATGATGCAGGCTATGGGGCTGGCTGCTGGCTGTCTTACGAGTACGGGCTCTACGGCAGCTTTATTTGGTGTAGGGACGCTGGCATATTTTCCTGACTGGGCCAAGCTGTTATGCTGTCTTTTAATGATATTAGGGCGCATTGAGATATTCTCTTTTTTAGTGCTATTGGATGTAAGTCACCATATAATGATTAAGAGGTGGTGACCAAGGTGAACTTTAAAATAATCTGTTTTGTTTTGGGACGGTTAGTTGTAGCTGAAGCTTGTATCATGCTGATACCTTTGCTGATGGCGCTATACTATCAGGAAAATAATTTAATAACTTTTGTAGAATCGCTGGCAGCATGTATTTTGCTTGGCGGCTGGCTTTTAAAATACGGTCAGACCAAGGCTAGCGACCTTACTATGCGTGAGGGCATAGCTATTACGGGCTTTGGCTGGGTAGTGGCAACGACACTTGGTATGCTGCCGTATCTTTTGGGCGGTTATATGAATTTTTTAGATGCTCTGTTTGAGAGCATATCAGGCTTTACCGGAACTGGTGCGACTTTATTTGAATCCTTGTCGGTATTACCCAAGAGTCTGCTTTTTTGGCGCATGATGACGCAATGGTTTGGCGGTCTTGGCATAATAGTCATTTTTATTGCGCTGCTGCCGCAGTCAGGGCAGAGCACGGTTTATATGTACAATGCTGAAACAACTGGACCTACGCGTGATCGGGTTCTGCCAAGGCTGCGGGATATGACCAAGGCTCTTTTTCAAATGTATTTGTTATTTACGTTGCTGGCATGCTGGATATATATGTTTTGCGGGCTTAATTTACTCGATGCGCTTTCACATGCAATGAGCACTATTGGTGGTGGCGGTTTTTCAACGTATGATGATAATGCCATGCATTTTAATAATGCTTATTTAGAAGGCTGGATGACATTTTTTATGATTTTGGCAGGCGGTAATTTTGGTCTTTACTACAGCATTTGTCATAAGGGTATAGGTGTTATCAGGCATAATACGGAATTTAAAGCTTATATTGGTATATTAATAGCCGCGGTGCTGCTGATAACTATAAATCTGGCAGGCTCGATGGGGGTAAGCTTGGGCGAAGCTTTTCGCTATGCCAGCTTCCAAGTAGGTTCGCTTTCAACGACCGGTTTTGTGTCAGCTGATTTTGATACCTGGCCAGGATTTAGCAAAGGAATACTGATGGTATTGATGATATGCGGTGGTTGTGCGGGTTCAGCTGCTGGCGGAATGAAGGTTTCGCGAGTGGTTTTGCTAGTAAAAAATGCTTGGGCAATAGTGCATCAGAAATTATCACCGCGACGGGTCGTTGAAGTGCATATAAATGGCAATAAAGTCAGTGAAGACGTTATCTTGCGGGCAGGACAGTTCTTTTTTCTCTATATGTTTTTTATTGCGTTTTGGGCGCTTTTATTAACTGCTGATGGCATAAAAGTATTTGATGCTATCGGCATTAGTATAACGACTATGGGCTGTGTTGGACCGGCGTTTGGTATTGCTGGGGCTACCTGTACTTATGCGGAATTATCGGATTTTGCTAAAAGTATTTTGTGTTTAGCTATGCTGCTTGGACGACTTGAAATGTTTACCTTGCTTATAATGCTTACGCCTGACTTTTGGCGCAAGGGTAATCGCTGGTGAGAATAGAAGTTCTTTGACAAAACTTCAATATTGACGGTATAATTAAAAATTAGATAAACCGATGAATTTATTGTACTATATGATAAAAAGGAGTGCTCTTTTTTGAATAAAGCAATCTTTGGCAGAGTAATATTAGGTGCTGGTTTGTGGCTGTTGGGTAATTTTTCGGCAGTGCAAGCATCGGCGGCAGCTGATGCAGTGGCGCAGGAAACAGCGAAAGCTCCAGTTGAGGTTAAACCGGCATTAACTAACGTTGGCAATGACGCTTATGTTAAGTCAGATGAAGTGTTTAAGGTAGCTGGTCTTACTAATAGTGAATTGTCAGGCGAATATCGTTTGGCTAAGTACGATATTATATCAATGAATATATTAGGCTTTCCCAATGGCATCGGTTATGCTACGGGCGGTAGTGCTGTGAGCAGTGCTAGTGGCAAAGAATCCAGCACGAATGTAAATGACCTGCAAGTTGGACCGGATGGCTATATCGTAGTGCCTTATGTCGGTCGTTTGAAGGTAATCGGTATGACGCTGGATGAGGCCAAGGATTATATTCAGGCGGAACTTAGTCAGTATATCAAGATACCGAGTATGACGGTGGCGGTTAAATCCTATGCTCCGCGTAAGGTATATGTTATGGGTGAAGTCAAAACTCCTGGCGTAAAAGATATGTCGATTGATAATCTGAATGCTTATGCAGCACTTTGCTCAGCTGGCGGTGCTACGACACATGGCCGTACGACCAGAGTTCAGGTCATAAGGGTTATGGACGGCACGATGTATTATCGGCAGCTCAATATGAAAAATTTTGTTAAAAAGCATGATTTGAATCAAAACGTTGAATTAAAAGATGGTGATATTATCTACGTACCAGCAACGAACGGTATTGTCTGGTCGGAAGACGTTCTGCCTTATGTAAGTGCTTGGGCGCTTTATAAAAATTTGACAGATTAATTAGGTGTTGTTTCTAAAAATGACTGAGATCGAATATGATCTCGGTCATTTTTAGATAATTGCGGTTGTAAGGTATATATTGTAAAATAAAGGCAAATGATAATAAAAGGAAGTGGCAAGCATGAAAAATGTAGAAATACAATCAGAGCATCAAAAAGATTTGGAGCGTATAGCTAATTTCCGATTGCTAGATGATGATTTCATGACAGCTGTGTTTCAAGGGGAAACAGCATGCACAGAGCTTTTATTGCGCATAATACTTAATAATACACAGATGAAGGTAAATAAGGTTATTGTACAGGACAATATTAAGAATATTAACGGTCGAAGTATTCGTTTAGATATACATGCTTATGATGAATTTTGTGAATATGATATTGAAATTCAACGGGCGGATAAAGGTGCTGATGCTAGACGCGCTAGATATAATGGCAGTATTATGGATGCTAATGCGCTGATAGCTGGTGATAAATATGAGAATTTGCCGGAAAGTTATGTGATATTTATTACAGAAAATGACGTATTAAAAGGCAATTTGCCAATATATCATGTTGAACGCACCATTAGAGAAAGTGGCGAATCATTTTCAGATGGAATGCATATTATATATGTCAATGGAGCCAATACCGATGATACACCGTTAGGCAGGTTGATGCATGATTTTCGGTGCAAAGATCCTAGTAATATGTATTATGAAAAATTGGCAACGCGAGTAAGATATTTCAAAGAAACGAAAAAGGGAGTTGATAGTATGTGCAAGGTTATGGAGGATATGCGTAGGGAAGCAGCTGCCAAGAAAAGTTTGGAATATATAATAGGAATGTTAAAAGAAAAACTGCCGGTAGATATGATAGCTAGAATTACTAAAATTTCGGCTGAGAAAATTAATGAAATAGGAAGGTTGAATGGGTTGCTTTGATAAGCAACGTAAAATTTATATTTAGTAATTTGGAGCTGGCTGAATTTGGGGCGGAGATTAATATGCGATTGGAAGAGATTATCAATAAACACATGCGGGATTTAAATGACACTGATTTGGTCATTTGGAAATATATAGTGGGAAATCGGGATAAGGCACGGCATATTTCCATTCATGAGCTGGCGCGGGCTTGTGCCGTGTCAAGTACGACTATCGTCAGATTTGCGCAAAAATTGGGCTTTGATGGCTTTGGCGAACTAAAGGCTGTGCTTAAAATGGAAGAACCAGCCAGGTCAGCTTATAGTGATGATGTATTAAAGGATTTGCAGGTATTTTATCAAAAGACCAGCGGGCAGCTGGTACAGCGTAATTTTGATAGTGCCAGCAAGCTCATACATGAAGCCAATCGGGTATTTACTTTTGCCTCGGGATATGTTCAAAGCAACGTTGTTCAGGAGTTGAAACGGCTGTTTTTCTATGATAATGTTTTTATTTTTGAAATTCGTGGCCGTGAAGAATTTCGTTCGGTTATGCAGACAGTAACTAAAGATGATCTTTTTATCATCGTGTCACTTTCAGGCGAAACGCCGACAGTGGTTGAATTTGCCCAGCAGTTAAAACTCCGTGACATAGCGCTTATCTCGATAACTAAATTGCACGATAATACCCTAGCGAGTTTGTCAACGGTGAACCTGTATGTATCACCGGCAACGTTTCAGCTTTATCCGGCAACCACCACCAACGTTCCGTATTTATCCATGATGCCCTATTTTATGTTGTTAGAAATATGGTATGTCAAATACCGGATGCTGATACAAAAAAATGATGAGTATTAAACTCAGTTTGTTTTTCAATATAAAGGTAAAATTTTTATGCATTTATACCAGTGAGCACTCGTTTGCCTAGTGCTGACGCGGGTGTGTACCAAAGTACGCTGGATGTATCAAAGTACCGCGTCAGGGCGTAGTGCCGAAAGACCGCGAACCTATTGTGTTCGTGGTCTTTTTTGTTTATTATGAAATCACGGAGAAGCAAAAGGAACCAATAAAAAGCGGGATGGTCAATGTTAAGTTTATGTCATTGAGGTATTCTGAAAAATCGGAGGGAAAAGAAAAATGTCTATTGATAAGGACAAAATCATGCAAGGTATGCAGCGATTCGGCGGAGCAATGTACACGCCGGTTATCCTGTTCGCCTTCTTTGGTCTCACGGTAGCCCTTTCCATTATTTGCAAAAACACCATGCTTTTAGGTGCGATTGCTGATAAAGGAACTATCTGGTATGATTTCTGGTTTGTAGTTGAGCAAGGTGCTTGGACAGTATTTGCCCAGATGCCGCTCTTGTTTGCGATTGCCGTGCCAATCGGTTTTGCCAAAAAAGAACCGGGCCGCGCAGCAATGGAATCATTCGTTATTTACTTAGTATTTAACTACTTTATATCTGGTTTCCTTACTTTAAATGGTGACTTCTTCGGTGTTGATTATGCACAGAAGGCTGGTGCCGGCACTGGTCTTGCTATGATTGCTAATATCAAGACGCTTGATATGGGTATGCTCGGTGCTATCTTTATTGCTTGTGTTTCGGCATATCTTCATAATCGCTTCTATGATACGGAAGTTCCTGAGTGGCTCGGAATTTTCAAAGGTCCGGCTTTTGTTGTAGCCGTTGGCTTTGCAGTTATGATACCGATGGCATTCATCTTCTGCATGGTTTGGCCAGCAGTTCAGCATGCGATTATGAACTTCCAGGAGTTCTTAAAAACTAGTGGTATCGTCGGCGTATGGTGCTACACGTTCTCAGAGCGTATTCTTCTCCCGGCAGGTCTGCATCACTTCATTTATCTGCCGTTCATCTTTGGACCGGCTGTCTGCGATGGCGGTATTCAGGCTTACTGGCTGCAGCACTTAAATGATTTTGCTACCAGCGCTCATAGCCTTAAAGAAATGTTCCCGCAGGGCGGTTTTGCTCTCCACGGCAGCTCTAAAGTATTTGGTCTTCCTGGTGCCGCTCTTGCTATTTACATGTGTGCTCGTCCGGAAAAACGGAAAAAGACGGCAGCACTCCTTATCCCAGCAACGCTTACCGCTGTACTTTGCGGTATTACTGAACCGCTTGAGTTCACCTTCCTCTTTGTAGCTCCACTGCTTTATGCTCTGCATGCGGTATTGGCAGCTACCCTTTCTGCAGCACTTTACTTCTTCGGACTATCAGGTAACTTCGGCGGTGGTCTTATCGACTGCTTCGTTCAGAACTGGATTCCGCTCTTCCAGTATCATGCTGGTACGTATTTGATTCAGATTGTAGTAGGTCTTTGCTTTACCGTTATTTATTTCGTAGCTTTCCGTTGGCTCATTCTCAAGAAAAACTATATGACACCTGGTCGTACGGACGATGATGTCGAAGATAAACTCTTCTCCAAGGCTGAGTATAAAGCTAAGAAAGAAATGGAAGAAATGGGTCTTGCTGGTAATAAACTGGCAATTCAGGCTCGCGTATATCTTGACTGCTTAGGTGGTCCTTCTAATATTAAAGAAGTAACTAACTGTGCAACGCGTCTCAGAGTTTCAGTCGCTGACCCGGATAAAGTAGCAGCTACGAGCAAATTTACCAAAGCTGGTGCTTATGGTCTTGTTAAAAATGGTCATGCCATTCAGGTTATTGTTGGTATGAATGTACCGCAGGTTCGTGGTTACTTCGATGCTTTAGTTAAAGGCGGCGATATTTCTTCACTGCCAAAAGAAGATGAGCCGAAAAAGAGCAGCAAAGAGCCAGCAATGTCTAGCCTTGCTATGAATATTAAGGCTTGCGTAACTGGTAAACTCATTGATATGAGTGAAGTAAAAGATGAGATGTTCTCACAGAAGATGATGGGTGATGGCGTTGCTATCAATCCGGAAACTGATACAGTAGTAGCTCCAGCAGATGCTGAGGTTACGATGATTATGGAGGATTCACTCCATGCTATCGGTCTGCGCTTTGAAAATGGTGCTGAAATGCTTATTCACATCGGTGTAGATACGGTAAAACTTGCTGGCAAAGGCTTTAAGCTCTTGACGCAGAACGGTGCTAAAGTTAAAGCTGGCACGCCGCTTATCCAGTTTGACCGCAAGGTTATAGCTGAGGCTGGCTATCAGGATACGGTTATCATGGCTGTGACTAACTCCAATGAGTATGCACACATGAAAAAAGCTCCGGATCAGGCAGTTAAAGCAGGCGAAACTCCAGTAATAGAATTCTAAGGACCCAGGCTGTTGTCTGCCGTGCCAACCGGCACGGCAGATAATTAACCAAATGGAAAGGTAAGACTCATTATGAAAGACTTGAAATGGTGGCAAAAAACAGTTGTTTATCAGGTTTATCCGAAAAGTTTTATGGATACCACGGGCAGTGGTCAAGGTGACATTGCCGGTATTACCAGCAAATTGGATTATTTAAAAACTTTAGGAACTGGCGCTATTTGGCTGACACCGATATATCCGTCACCGATGGTGGATAATGGTTATGATATAGCTGATTATACGGCTATTGATCCGATGTATGGCTCAATGGCAGATATGGAAAAGCTGATTGCAGAAGCCAAGAAACGCAATATTCGTATCGTGATGGATTTGGTCTATAATCATTCATCCGATAAACATCCTTGGTTCATTGAGTCCAAGCAGGATAGAACTAATGCCAAAGCTGACTGGTACATTTGGCGGGATGCGAAGCCGGATGGATCAGCACCAACCAATTGGCGGGCAATCTTTGGCGGCAGTGCCTGGACTTGGTGTGAAGAACGGCAGCAGTATTATCTGCACACGTTCGCTGAAGCTCAGCCAGATTTAAACTGGGAAAATCCGGAGGTTCGGCAGGCACTTTATGATGCAGCTAACTTTTGGCTTGATAAAGGCGTAGGGGGATTCCGCATTGATGCGATTGTCTATATCAAAAAGCCGGCTGAGTTTGTTGATGGCGTGCCTGACAGCAATGATGGTATGGTAAATATCCATAGTGTACTTGCTAATACACCGGGAATTTTGGATTTCCTGCATGAATTCAAGGACAAGGTTTTTGCTGGACATGATATCTTTACGGTAGCAGAGGCCAATGGTGTCGGTCCTGATGATTTAAAAGACTGGGTCGGTGACAACGGTGTATTTGACATGCTTTTCGAGTTTAGTCATATGACTTTGGAATTTACCAATGGTGACTTGTGGCATTGCGCTACTGGTTACACACCGAAGATTATCCCAGGACTTAAACAGGCGCTTACGGCTAGTCAGACAGCAACAGCTGACAATGGCTGGTATCCGATTTTCTTTGAAAATCATGATCAGCTGCGTTCAGTCAGACATTTCTTCCCGGATGGGGCAGATAATAATCTTACGGCTAAAGCTATGGCAACAGTATTACTTACTCTGCGGGGGACGCCCTTCATTTTTGAAGGACAGGAGTTAGGTATGGATAATGTGTCATGGTCGTCAATTAATGATTATGATGATATTCAGTCTCATGGACAGTATGATTTGGCTAGGGAAGAAGGCTTTAGTGATAGCGAAGCTATGAAGCTCGTTCATCGTTACAGCCGTGATAATGCGCGGACGCCGATGCAGTGGACGCGACAGCATCAGGCTGGGTTTACCGAGGGTACACCTTGGCTCCCAGTGCATGATGATTATCGCAATTGCTGTGTTGAAAGCGAAGCAAAGGATGAAAATTCGGTACTTGCATATTATCGTAAGCTTTGGCGCGTGCGTTCTGATAGTGTTGCTAGTGATATTTTGCAGCAGGGGGATTATCAGGAAATCTTGCAGGATAGCAAAGAAATATATGCATTTAAACGTAAGCTGGCAGGCAGGGAAGTAGTAACTTTAGTAAATTTTGCTGACCATGAGGTGACTTATGAGCTGGCAGAATTGGCTGAAGCTAAGCAGGTGATTTCGTCACAGGATGGTACGCAAGTTGGGGTTTTGCGGCCGTATGAAGCAGTATGTTATTTAGTGAAGGCAGGTGAAGCATAATGAAAATAGCCGCTAGCGATTACGATGGTACTTTGTTTCGCAATGAAGAAATAGCCAAAAGTGATGCCGAGGCAGTTCACAAGTGGCGCCTTGCTGGTCATAAGTTTGGCGTAGTAACCGGCCGCGACTATGGTATGCTGGCACCGCAGTTAAAACACTATGGTATAGAGTCAGATTATGCGGTTTGCAACAATGGCGGACTTATCTGCCGCAGTGATGGCAGTCCGTTATGGCAAGGTGAGATTCCGCTCAGAATACTTGCCGAGATGGTAAAAGAACCAGGCGTGCGCCGTTCCTTCCATTTTGCTTTTTCCGCTGCGGATAAGACTTATCTTTATCATGAACGGGAAGGCTCGTGGATAAGCCGCGAGGCTCGGCAATGGGATTTTAAGATAGTCAATATTGAAGAAAAAGACATCATGAGCTTGCCGAGGATTCACCAGTTTTCACTTGGTTATCCTGAGGCTAGTGAGTCGCTGGAAGTAAGCAAGATTTTAAATTCCCGTTATGGTGAGTATATTCATGCTTATCCTAACCGGTGCAGTCTTGATATTACACCCAATGGTGTCAGCAAACGTCAGGGAATCGAAAAGCTTATCGAGCTGATGGCGTGGGAAACGCCGGAAGTATTCTCGATTGGCGATGAGATAAATGACCTGCCGATGATTGAAGCCTTTGATGGCTTTACGGTTGACACCGCTAGAGATGAGATAAAAGCTAAAGCCCGTCAGGCTTATGCCAGTGTCGGTGCGATGCTTTTAGACAATATTTAATCAGCCCCTTAAACATATTTTATCCCCATAAATTATGGCAGTTCCGAGCGTTGCGCCACAAGGCGCAACGGGCGGTACCGCTATAAAATGAGATATAAACGTATGTTTATATGATAATATCTTTTCTGCGTAACCAGGAAAGAAGGAAAAGATATTATTTATATAAAAAGAATTGTTTGAATGTTTGGTAACGCAAGAAAATTGCTTACCGGAGGGAAAGGAAGTTTTGGAATTATGAGAAACAAGAAGGCTTTAACACTCTTGGCAGGTCTTGGCTTGGCTGCTGGCTTGGTCGGTGGAACGACTACGGCAAGTGCTGCCAGCGCTGACAGCTTCACCGATGTACCGAAAGATCATTGGTCCTATGAAGCTCTCGATTATCTCGCTAAAGAAGGCGTAATCGAGGGTATGGGTGACAACACCTTCCAGGGTGGCCGCACGATGACTCGTTATGAAATGGCATCCATCGTAGCTAAAGCTATGCAGAAGGGCAATGGCAGCTTCGGCGATAAAGCCGTTCTTGATAAATTAGAGGCTGAATATGCCAGTGAAATTGGCACACTGAAAAATCAGGTTAACCAAAACACTAAAGACATCGATGATTTGAAAAACGGCATTGCCGGCAAATTGTCAGTAAATGGTTTTGTCCGCGTGCAGTATGATTATGATAAATATTCCAAGCAGGGAGAGGCTGATTCCTATAACAAGGACAATAACCGTTTCTATATGAGCATGAATGGTGCTTATAAAGTTAATGACAATTGGAAAGCCTGCTTCCAGTTAGAGAAAAATTCCTTCTACAACGATGGACATGATCATGAAAATGAATCCGGAAGTTGGCAGGATGGTGCAACTAAAACAAGAGCTAAAAGATGGTCAGGTCATGATGGCAATATCCAGCGTATTTGGGTAGAAGGTTATAATCCGCAAAATGGCAGCTGGATTTCCGTTGGTAGAGCTTGGCGCGGTTTGGGTCAGCAAAATGTCCTCTTTGGCACTGAATCTGATGGTTTCCAATTTGGCGTTCCGGTAAAAGGCACGAATTTGACGGCTAGCGGCTTCTGGTTCAGCTCAACTGGCGCTGGCAACCATGAAAGCTGGTATGGTGCTGGTACTTGGGGTAATGTTGGTCATAGTGCCGGCATTAATTTTGCGGTGGCTAAGAATAGTAAGTCTAAGGGCGATGTTTATGAACAAGATACTAGCCATTTGGAATCTTGGGGACCGCATACAGTACAGTATGATAAAGCTTATGTTGCCAGCGGCTGGCTGGATGTAGCCAAAGATGTCCGTTTCATCACGGATTATGTGCAGACGAATGCTGACTATCAGAACAACAGCTTGTTCTTGCGTCTAAATTATCGCAACACTGATTTACAGAAAAAAGGCAGCTATCAGCTCTATACCCGTTATTATCGTTTCGGTACAAATGGTACTATTTCCGGTGATGATGAATGGGGTTCCCTGTTCTACAACGGCAGCGCTGGCAGCAAAGGCTGGATTATCGGCGCTAAATACGTTCCTTGGAAAAATGTTGAGTGGGAAACGATGTTCTCCAAACAAAAACAGATTGCTAATTCCAACAACAAACGTACGCTCGTCCGCACGCAGATGGATTTCCATTTCTAATAACAAGTCAGTATTACCATATTTAAACTTGGCAGCTTAGTCAGGGGGGAGAAAAACGATGAATCAATTTGGTTTGTCGTTTTTCTTTTACCTTGTTAAGTGCTGGTATTAGCGGGAGGATATTATGAATCGTAAGAAAATATTAGGTCAGGCTATTGGTACAACGCTTACTTTAAGCTTATTGGCAGTTCCTTTTGCTGGTGCGCTGGATGTAATACCAGTAGTAGCAACATGCTCGGCAGCTCAGGCAGCAGCTGCGGTCAGTGCTGATGATATTGTGCTTGTTGGCTCGCTTCAAAGTGCTTTAGGAGCCGCTAAAGATTGGGATCCAGCAGATGCCACGACTTTGATGAAGTCTGATGGCAAGGGGCATCGGGTATTTACCGGTAAGCTGAAAAAGGGTAATTATGATTTCAAGGTTGCTCAGGGCGGCAGCTGGGACGTAAATTACGGTAAGGATGGTCAGCCCAATGGCGGTAATATAGCGTTGCATCTTGCTGCTGATCATGAAGTTACTTTTATTTATGATGAAAAAACTCATGAGATTTCCTACGATTATGCTGGCAAAGCTGCCGAGCTGGCCAAATTTGCCAATCAGCGCGATGTAGTCTTAGCTGGTGACTTGCAAACTTTTGGCGGAGCCGCTGCTAAATGGGCGCCATCGGATATGGCAACCAAGATGACAGCAGGCGAACATGGTTTCTATAGCCTTACGATTAAAAATCTGCCGGCAGGTACTTATAACTACAAAGTAGCAATAAATGGCAGCTGGGCAGAAAACTATGGTCTTAATGGTATTGCTGATGGTGCTAACGTTTCAGTTACCCTCGATAAGCCGGAAACGGTTACTTTCTATTATAATGATAAGACGCATCGTATTGCCGATAGCCATAGCTATAAAATGCTAGGGAAAGCTGAACTGCCAGTAATATCGGGTATTGCTGGTATTGCTGATGGTGCGATGTATGACCTGATGCTGTCAGGACTTTTCCAGACTACTGCTAAAGTCGCTGCGGGTGATTATACCGCAACGATAAGTCAGGCTGGTCAAGCTCCTGTAACGCAAAAAATTCATGTCAGCAAGAGCACCGAGGTAACTTTTTATTATGATAGCAATAAAAAACATATTATTGCCGATGATGGCAGTATCCGGGCTGACAAGGTAACGCATGACAGCTGGAATAAAGACGAGCGCAGTCCGTGGGGAGCAGTCGAAGAAGGTACGCCAGTGACGCTCAAGATTAAGACTGGTGCTGGTGATGTTACCAATGCTAAAATCATGGTAACTAAGGCTAATATGACAGCTAAAGGCGGCGATGAGTACAATCCTGATTATGATTCCGGCGTTACGACTTATTATAATATGACGAAGATTGCTACCAAAGATGGTCAGGATATTTGGCAGGGTTCGTTTACTCCGCAGGATTATGGAATTTATGGTTATAAATTTGTTTTAAATGACACGAAAGAATATGGTGATGATACCAAGACTGGCGGTACAGGAGAACTGAAACTGGCTGGCACGAAATATTTCCAGCTGACGGCATATAAAAAAGGCTATGAAACGCCAAATTGGGCAAAAGAAGCTGTTTGCTATCAGATATTCCCGGACCGATTCTTTAATGGTGATAAAGCCAATGATAATGCCCGTGATACGGCGCGTGGTTCGCAGCCGGTTCAGCATCGCAGCTGGGCAACGCCTCCCGCTAATTCCGGTGCTGGCGCGCTCGATGGGGATAAATGGGACTGCAATGATTTCTACGGTGGTGATATTGCTGGTATCACCAAGAAGCTTGATTATTTAAAAGGTCTTGGCATTACGGCAATTTACCTCAACCCGATCTATGCAGCATCGTCTAACCACCATTATGATGCCCGTGATTATGACGCCGTTGATCCATTCCTCGGTACGTTTGAGGATTTGCAGAAACTTACTGCTGAAATGAACAAACGTGGTATGCATCTCATCATGGATGGTGTATATAATCATGTCGGCGACGACTCCATCTACTTTGACCGCTATGGCAAATACAAGACGGTCGGTGCTTATGAATATTGGAGCCGCATCTATGATTTGCAAAACACCAAAGGACTTAGCCTGGAGGCGGCTAAAGCTGAGGCAAAAAAACAGCTTGAAGCAGAAGGACAGGTATTCAGTCCGTATCATTGGGAAAACTGGTTTGATATCAAGAACAGTAAGACCCGCGATGAGATGGGCGAAAAATACGCATATCATGATTGGCAAAGCTTCTCAAGCTTAGCTCCGTTCCGGGATAAGGATTATCCTGGTTATAGCGCAGCTACGCCATTGCATACGGATCTTGGCGATTACCTCCTCTATGGACGCAATGGTGACAAGGGTGTAATAATGAAATGGTTTGACTATGGACTTTCTGGCTGGCGGCTTGATGTAGCCAAGGAGGTTCCACCGGGATTCTGGGCTAAGACGCGCGAAGAAGTTAAATCCATCAAAACTCAGACTGGGGAAACGCCGCTGCTATTGGGCGAGATTTGGCAGGACGGTTCGCAGTTCTTCATGGGCGACAGCATGGATTCGGTCATGAACTATAAGCTTTCCGATACGCTTATGCATTTTGTTATGGGCGGCAAAGCTCAGGACAGCGATGATGTTTTAACGCAGCTGCGGCAGAACTATCCGAAACAGGCACTCTATGACCTCATGAATATAGTTGATTCGCATGATACGGCCCGCGCCATTTATCTCTATGGTGGTGGCAAGGATGGCGTAGTTCAGGCTAGTAAGTCAGACTTTGATTATAATCTTGGCAAGAGCCGGCTCAAGATGGCAGTTGCCTTTGAGCTTGGTTATCCAGGAATGCCGACGATTTACTATGCTGACGAAGCCGGTCAGTTCGGCTCGAAAGATCCGGATTGCCGTCGTACGTTCCCGTGGGGCAAGGAAGATAAAGAATTGCAAAGCTTCTATCAAAAAGCTATTGCAGCCCGCAATAACAACAAGAATGTCTTTGCTTTAGGTGATCTCGATACGATTTTAGCGCAGGATAATATCTATGCTTATCAGCGCACGGCAGTTGACGGCTCGGGTAAACTCGGTGTCGTTGCGCTTAATAACGGCAAAGCCCAAAAAGTAACATTAAAGGTTGCTGGCGCTGCTAACAAAACCTTTACCGATCAACTTACCGGTAAAAAAGTAACCGCAAATAATGGTGAACTTACCCTGACTATCGGTGAAAATCAAGCTATGATGCTAGTTAGCAAATAAATATTGCTAAAAATAAAAAAGCCTTCTTCTAGTACAAAACTGGAAGAAGGCTTTTTGGCTAGCAAAATCAGCTTAGTTAGTGAAAGCATAGTGATTTATTTTAACAGAAAGTCGCGTATATTTATATGGATGATGCCATCGCGGCTCATGTCGAATTCGTCTAACGATAAGACGTATTTTGGATAGTTGTCGCGGATGCTTCGGTAAACGCCAAATTCGCGTTCAATGGTTTCGGGGGTGGCCAGCAGGTATGCTACTTGTAGATAGATACGCTCAGACTGACGTTCGGCGATAAAGTCGACTTCTTTTTCGCCAGCTTTGCCTACGGTTATATTGTAACCACGGCGTTTAAGCTCGAGAAAAACAATGTTTTCCAATATAAGGTTAATATCTCGCATATTGCCACCGATGATAGCTTCTCTGATACCATGATCCGCCAGGTAATATTTTTCTTGCACGCTCAGGATTTTCTTTCCTGCGAGGTCTTGGCGTTTGACCGGATAAAAGAGGAAAGCCTCAATGCCGGCATGAAGGTAGTTCAGTACAGTTTCCGGCGCTACCTTGCGTCCTTCACTTTTTAAATATTTGGAGATGGTCGTAGCAGAGAAGGTATTGCCTGCATTAGCGGTCACATAAGCCAGGATGCGCTCTAGCAGGTCTACATCACGGATTTGTTTGCGGCGAATGATGTCTTTTAGTTCAATGGCGTTATAGAGATCATGGAGGTACTGTTTTACTGGCTCATCTTTATATTGAAGCTGGGCAAGATAAGGCATGCCACCATAGATAAGGTACTGTTTGAAACAAGCTGCTAGCGGTAGTTCAGGCTGTGTTTCGTGAATTTGTTCGATGAATTCACGAAATGAAAATGGGTACATTACGAACTCGACATATCGACCAGCTAAATAAGTTGCCAATTCTCCAGATAGCAGTTTGGAATTTGAGCCAGTGATATAGATATCACAATCTAAATCTATCCGAAAAGAATTGACTGCTTTTTCCCATTCGCGGACCTCTTGGATTTCATCGAAGAAAAGATAAACTTTTCCCTTAATATTTTTAGCCTTTTCGATAACGTCATGGTGTAAGGCTTCGGCAGTGCGAAGGTGAGATAAGGTCATAGATTCAAAATTGTAGGTTAAAATTGAATCCACAGCTGTACCAGCGTTAATTAACTCCTGCTGGATGATTTCTAGCATAACTGATTTTCCGCAACGGCGGATACCGGTAATGACTTTTATAAGGTCTTTATTTAAAAATGGTTGTATTTTTTTTAGATATAAGTCACGAATTATCATAAAATCACCTTTTTATCAGATATAATGTTCATAATCACTATTATACATAATTTTATCAGTTATAACTGATAAAAACAATGGTTATGCTAAAAATGCAATTGTGTCTATGATAAAATCAGCTTGCTATACGACCAATGCAGGTTGTAAAATAAAGTAAAATAAATAAAGCCGCATGATGAAACGAGGTTAGATATAATGGAGACGATGCTTTTTTCCCCATTGCTGGCAAGTTTTATGCTGGTTTTGGTGCTGGTTTTAGGTGTGGGTGCACTAGTGGCAGCAGCGTACAATTGGTCAATGCTTGTAGCTGTGCGCAAAGATTTTAAAAAGCTGACGGATTTGGCAAAGGAAGTAACTTTTTTAAGGCAGGAAATAAATAATTTAAAAAAAGCTGATGCTGGTGATAACGGTAGCGAACCAGCGGCTCCCCAAGCTGCTTCGCCGTTAAAGGGAGATTCGGCAGGTAATCAGGCGTATTCACCGCTAGCGACAGCAAAACCATTATGGAGTAATTTTGTCATGGATTACAATAGTTTAGCGGTCAGTATGAATGTGCCCAAAGCTGATGAAGCTTGTCGGGCTTTTGTCGAAAATTATCATTTGGCCCTGCTGGCGGTTGATATGGAAAAATCACGGCAGCAGGGAGGTACGGTACCGCAATATAAGCAGGTTGATACTATTGAAAATAGTTGTTTTTGGGCGTGGAAAATCCCTGTTGCGGGGATGGACAGCTATGCGGTAGTGCCTAATCCAATGCATAAATATAATGCCAAACTGCATAATGAAGCTGGTATGAAAGAAACGTTTGCGTCAAATTTTACTGACGGTGAATACAGCGGGATTATGGTAAAATTGCCAGCCACCTTTGCTGCTGCGCAAGGAAATTGGAAAATAAAAGAACCCGGAGCTATAAGATTAAAATAAGAGTAAAAGAAAAATCCTCAAGCTGACCTGTTGGCTGGCTTGAGGATTTTTGGGTATGAGATTGGCTGCTGTTATTGCAAATCAAGCTGGATGAGCAGCGGATCGTGGTCGCTTACGCGTCCATGTGCTTCCATGAAGGAAGAATTTACGTGCACGATATCAAATTCATAGTGATTCATGAGACTTTTGCTTACGAGGATGTTATCAAGGATTTGATCATTGCCCTGATAATAATAAGCATAGCGGTCGCCAAGCTCATGACTGCTGACGACATTTTTCATATTATTTCCTTCGAGGGCTTTGATGACGGGGCTGAATTCAAAATCATTGAAATCGCCAGTCATGATAAGATTCATATCAGGATTCTGGGCAAAGCCTTCATTGACAAATTTTTTGATGTCATTTGCCAGCTCTAGCCGTTTCTTTTCGGATTTCAGTACGACTGGCTGTTTTTGACCGTAGAGACTGTCATCACCGCGTTTGGAGTTTAGATGGTTAGCAACTACGACTAAATCCTTGCCATTAAAGGTAAACTCGGCGGCAAGTGATTTGCGGGTCCAGGCAAAAAGTGGATTCTTTGGATCGATGCGTCCCGGATTTAATGTCAGATGACCGTCCTTCCAAGCATTGGCATCGTTAGCCGTGCCGATTTTGGAGGCTTTCAGCTGTACTCTGTCCGGACGGTAGAAATAAGCTACACGGATATTGGCACCTGGCTGACCGCCGTCTTCGTTATAGTTAGGATTGATGTTGACGCAAGCGTACTCAATGCCGGATTCTGCTTTGATAGCGTCTATCAGGCGAGCGGCGCTCTTGGAAGCATCGGCATCACCACTGTCGACTGGACCATCGTTATCTTGCAGCTCAAGTACCGTGATGATATCGGGCTTTTTGAGATCGTTTACGATGGACTGAGCAAGGCGTTTTACTTTGCTGTCGGGAGTTTTGGCTGGATTAGCCGAGAAATTTTCGATGTTGTAGGATGCTACCAGCAGCTTATTTGGATCAGGGATGATGGTAGTTTGCTCAGGCTTTAGTCCGCCGTCAACGATTGGCGGGAGCTGATTCATGCGAGTCTGCACTTTGTAAATGCCAAAGCCATAGGTAACAACACCCGTTACATCACCATTAAGCTTATCGCCGGCTTTCGTAACAAGACTTTTGGCATTGCCGCCTTGCAGCTGCAGGCAGATATGCTCAGGATGCATATCATCGGCACTGATGGAAAGTCCGCCGGAATTATTAAACGGTCCTTCATGTGTGCCCGGTACGACGAAGATTTCACCGTAACGCTGCGGACCAAGGATTTTTGGCTGTTCGATAGTTACGCGCATTCCTTCAAGCGACTCCCAAAAATCAATGGCATCATGATCAGGATTAAATACTTTCAGCCCGTCACTGTCAATGACCTTGCGGGGAATCATCCGGTCTTTATCCAAAACAATTGGCTTGGGGAGTTCTTGCTTGCCTAGCTGACGGATTTTGCTGGCGACGATTTCAGTTATCGGCAGGTCGGTTTCTTCTTTGCCTTTGTAACCCGGTCCATAAAACTCAACTACTTCACCGTCGATTGAAACTAAATCACCAATGCCGGCGCTGGTGTTGGGAGCATAAACCATTACGGCATCAGAGGTTTTGTCATTGCCGTCGCCTTCGTCTTGAATGTAAAAGACTTTGTCACTAGCGCGGAAGGTTATGACACCGCGAATATCCTTGACTTTTTTGCCAGCATAAGGTGAAAAATGCCCTTCGCCCTGAATATCACCGATATGCTGAATTTGCTGCTGGGCAGCGAAGACACGGACTGGCGCCATAGGCAAATCCGCTGGGGCAAATATGGCGGCCCCTGTCAGCATCATGGCAGCAAGACTAGCTCTGAGCCATGATTTTTGGGAAAATTTTTTGTGCATAAATATACCTCCATTAGTTTACGTTGCAGATGAAAATAATCTGCAAGCAATTCTAATTGGTTTAACAAAAATTGTCAATAAGCAAATTTTTCATACTAATCACACATAGGAAGCAATCAGGTTAACATTTTGTAAAAGCTGAAAAAAATATGAAATAATGGTAAATGAAACGAAACTATTAAGGACACAAGTCCTTTTTTTTAGCAAAGTCAGATACGTTATAATAGCAATGTAGACGTTAAGTTGACTGAAAACTTACACAAAAATGACAACAATAAGCACGATAAATTAAGGGGACAAGGTCAAGCGGCTGAATTTACTGAGAGGAAACAAGGCAACTGTCGGCGGATAAAAGCTATGCTTGATTTTGATTATTGATTAATCGTGTTTGCTGGACATATAAGTGTGGTTTTCAAGAAATGTTTAGGGGGAGAATTTATGAAATTCTTTAGCAAGAAGAAAAGTCTGCTGATTGCAGCGGCCATGGGTGTATCCTTCATCGCAGCTCCGCTCACGCCGAGCTTTGCTGCCGAAAAACCAGCTTATACGCAGGAACAGCTAAATGATCAGATGGTCATGGCAGTTGCTTGGATGCAGAACTCAGCTGAGTATCGGGAACTCTGTTATCAGGCGTATAACGTAGCCCTTGACAGAGTAAAAGCTGCGGTTGCTAATCACAAAAAGGGTGATAAACCGCTGGCAATTGTTCTTGATGCTGATGAAACTGTACTTGATAACAGTGCTTTTGAAGCTGGTCTTATCGGCACGGACAAAGCTTACAATGGCAAAGACTGGAATGAATGGTGTAATGCGGCTGAAGCTCTTGCTATGCCGGGGGCTGCTGAATATCTGCAAGCAGTCGACAAGCTGGGCGTAGACATATTCTATGCTTCGAACCGCAGCATGGCGCAGGTTCCGGGTTCCATGAAGAACTTTAAAAAGATTGGTTTCCCGCAGGCTGATGCGAAGCACATGATATTTAAAGACACTTCGAGCAATAAGATGGGACGCTTTGAACAGGTAATGAAAGACTATGATGTAGTTGTATTCATGGGTGATAACACCGGTGACCTGCCAATCAACTCCTATCACAAGAGCCAGCAAGAGCGCAACGCTCTCGTTGATCAGCATAAAGATGAGTTTGGCAAACGCTTTATCGTTTTCCCGAACCCGAGCTATGGTGACTGGGAACCAGCTTTAAAACAGGACGATAAATTCGGATCTTATTGGGGACTGACGGCTGAACAAAAGAGCGAGCTTCGGAAAAAGAGCTTGCGTGGCTGGCAGCCAAAGGGCGACGCTAAAGATGGCGTAAAAGCAACCCGTTAAACATGAACTTGGCTGGCATTACCCCCGCTGTGGGGGCAGGGGTAATGCCTGAATAACGCTGAAATTTCACAAGTATTGAGAGAATGGAGAATTATAATGAAGAAATCCGCTAAATTATCACTGGCACTTGCGCTCATGATGGGTACTACTGCTGGCGTACAGGTAATGACGAATAATGCTAGTGCAGAAGTATCTGACAAATTCCGTATGGAACTCAATGGTGTAACCAGCTATTTCCATGATACGGATAAAGTTTATTATGGTCAGACGCGTACGGATAATACTGGTCTTGGCAAAGGCTGGAACAATTATACCCGTGTGCAGCTTACCTATAATGTTGATAAGGATGTTCAGGCAGTAGCTCGTCTGCATAGCAACTATGATAATGCTGGTGATTTTGCTGCCAACAAGAATACCTCAGGGGCATATTTTGACCAGTCCTATATCAAGTATAATGATCGCAAGAACAACCTCCATTATATCGTTGGTAAAAAAGGCATGACGCTTGGTCAGAGCATGGTCTATAATTCCACGGGTAACCTTACGGGTGTACAGGTTTCTTATGGTAATTTTTGGGATCCGACCTGCTTCCAGCTGACTTATGGCGATGCTAAAGGTGGTAACCGGGTATGGTCAGCTCAGTTGACGAAATCAACGTCAAAAGCAACTTCATTTAATGCTACCTATGTACGTGGTGAAACCTTATATCAGAAAACAACTCCAGCTAAGGACAAATTTGGAAATCTGCTGTTTAATAATGATGGAACGGTGAAATTTGATTATACTGGAAAAGCCAAGAGAGAAACTGATAGTTTTGTCGATTTTGGTGCTAAAGTAAAATTCCATGGGGTAACTATGGTTGGTGAATGGTCACGCAATCAGTCTAACTACAATCAGAAAGGCAAGTACCTCGATAAAATGGCTGGAGATAGACAGGCATGGTTTATTGAATTCTACACTGGTCCAACAAATGACTTTGGTTCGGGTCTGCCAGTACAAAAAGTAGGTACGCATGCATTCTCCGTACGTTGGCAGGATGTTGGTCGCTATGGAACCTACGTTCACAACAACACGTTCTATGATGGCAAAAAAGGTCTGCGCTTGGATTATGGTGTAACCGTAAAGAAAGGCTTATCGGTTGATTTCGTTTATGGCCGTATGCAGGCTAAAGAAAATTATGGTTACGGAAATAGCGGACATAAAATTCAGAAGGGTGACTGGAGCAATATCTTTGTAGCAGCCCTCAACTACAAATTCCGTTAATTGCTAGCACTAAAGCTTTTGCTATTTTCACCGTATGCACCTCATGCCTCCACCGCTACCCGTATTAATGGGACAGTTGCAACATTGTAGCAGCCTCCATCGCTTGCTGGTGGCAATGGTAAGTATGTAGCTATGCTTTTAATGCACGCCATGCCTCCACCGCTTGCGGGGGAGGTGCCCCGCAGGGGCGGAAGGGGCATACATTATAGGAGAAAAATTATGAATTTCAAAAAATCCAAACTTTTTATCATTCCGGCGGTAGCCGCATCTTTTGCCAGCTTCACGGCAGCACCAACGGCACAGGCTTGGACGGATCAGACGCACATGGCTATTGAGCGCGCAGCTGGTCTTATGAGTTATCAAAACGCTTGCTCGCCAGACGTTGCGAAAACGATTGCCGCTATGAACAAGATCAAGAAGAATGATGGTCAGGGGCATTTCTATGATGCTTCCAAACCGCCAACGCGCAAAGACGTGGAAGAACAGCTCGAAATGATCGGTCAGAGCCGTGATGAATGTCCGGATGGCTATATCTTGGGCGGTATCATCAACTCAGTTCGCAAATCAAAGGCTTGGACGGAAATGGGCCGTTTTGATGATTACAACTATGCTGTACTTGGTCATTATTGCGGTGACCTCTCGCAGCCGCTTCACATGTCAGTTTATGATGATTTCAACCGGAAACATCATTTGAACATCGACCAGACCCTCAATCATGGCGATGTAAAATGGGATGTTGATGGCGTACCGATGATTACTAAAGAAATGACCGTTGATGACAGCGTTCGTTTCAATAGCGAAGATGAAATCATTGATTATATGCTGCAGATTGCTAACGAGTCCTATGATCTCGGACAAAAACTGCGTAAAGAAGATCGGGAGCTTACCCACGATGAAGCTATCGCCCGTGTCAATCGCTCCGCAACCTTCTTCCGTGCCCTTATGCGTTACTGCGGCAAAAACATCACTAGTGATGATGCTGTAAAATATGTAAACGCAAAATAAACCCCTCCTTGTTCTTTCCTCTAAAATACTCCTCTGAATACGAATTGATAAAAGACCTGTGCATACGATGTGTACAGGTCTTTGTAGTATATCGCAGGAAAAACCCCTATCGGTCCTGACGGACCACTTCCCCCTATTAGGGGGAAGCATATAGAAAATGCTAGCTACCAAAAGTTAGCTTAGACAATTCACCTTAGCAGGTGAAAGCATTGCAGTATTAGAGCATCACTTTGCCTTAGCAGAAGGAAGCAGGACAATGCCAACAGCCTCCGCCACTTGCTGGTGGCATTGGTAAGCATGTAGTTATTTTTAATGAACGTCATGCCTCCACCGCTTGCAGATGGCAACCCGTATTAATGGGACAGTTGCAACATTGTAGCAGCCTCCACCGCTTGTTGGTGGCATTGGTGGTAAGCATGTAGCTATTTTTTATGCACGTCATGCCTCCACCGCTTGCGGGGGAGGTGCCCCGCAGGGGCGGAAGGGGAAAGTAACGCAAGGGAAAGCACGCAGGAAAAACCCCTATCGGTCCTGGCGGACCACTTCCCCCTACTAGGGGGAAGCATATAGAAAATGCT
>ERZ1034680.13-NODE-13-length-172120-cov-151.765897_pt1 | contig 172120 bp, 146 predicted proteins | sample MGYA00520639_ERZ1034680 | MGnify/ENA primary metagenome ERZ1034680 (study PRJEB33766, sample SAMN09781760) | gut metagenome | biome: gut microbiome | host: Homo sapiens | place: Madagascar | study: EMG produced TPA metagenomics assembly of the PRJNA485056 data...
ACCGAGGCGTCGCATTCTTCAGATGGTTCAACCCTTAAGTTAGCGCTTATGGGATTCTCCCCCTAAATCAAGCTGTAACGTTATTCTTTCATAACCTTTATCTATGAGGTGGTTCAACCTCGTTGTTGAAAGAGTTTCATCCAGTTCATTGACTTTAGCTTCGCGTAGTAAATCAGAGACAAAAACAGAGTCTTTCTTCGAGAGTAGGTTTGACAAACGTTCCAGTCCAGAGGTCACCAGTGCAACGGAAGATGTGTTTAATCGGGCATCTTCTTCCCATGCTCAGGAATCTTCCATAACATAGAAATTGGCTTTATCCAGATAAGCAATCAGCAGCGCAACCGACTTTAATCGGTCACCTTTTTGCCAATCTTCAGCGTTAATAGTACCAGTGTTGATTGCTTGTATAAGGAGATCAAGGTAAAGACCTAAAGCATCATTTTGTTTATGGTTCCACAGCTGCGGCTTGCCTTCTTCCTGCACATCTGCCATCACGGGGGAGTTGCTGTCAAATCGGATATGCACAGCATTCATTTGCACGGGAATTCCATCCAGTCGTTTTGGGTTGCTAATGACGTCCTGCATCCGCTTAATCTGGTCGGGCGTAGACATATAATCCCACAGGGTGAGCAGAACCTTTTTTGCGGCTACACTATTTCCCTGATCTGATACTAATGCCATATAGCCCCATAAACTATCCCTCAACCAGACAGCATCATAGTGGGTTTCTGCCGCTGTTTTGTCATCTTCGAAAGTAGAAGCAAGAATAAACGTTCCCCAGGGTTTCTCCGTCAACGTTAACTTTCGTGTGTTTTCTGTTAATGTTAGCAATCCTTGAATTTCGTCTTTGGTATAGTGGCTCTTTATTTCATTTTGTAATTTGGCTGAGTGAATCAGAAGACGATAATTAGGATACTTATCTGGATTTAACGATAAATAACTTTTATCTGTTGCTGCCCCCGTGGAATTAAGAATGTTAAATACAGATTCACTCGTCACTTCTGCCCCTGTCGCCTGGCATGTGCCGCACGAAAATATACCAGCGAGCAGAAGAGTTAATGCAGATTTCCCTTTCATAAAATATTCCATCAATCGTTTGTTAAAAGCGTAGATAACCACTTATTTAACAACTTGAAAATAAGGTGTTTTACCTGGGTTGTTACAAAAGGATTGCATTGCGTAAACGCTTTTTATTTACAACAAAATGGGGAAGTATTACGGCGAAGATAAATTGGAGCGGGCGAAGGGAATCGAACCCTCGTATAGAGCTTGGGAAGCTCTCGTTCTACCATTGAACTACGCCCGCTTCGAGATGCGTAAGGCATTATAAACCTTACGCTCTCCTTAGCAAGTGCCACGCTGCTGACTGCTGATTAATTCGCCATCAGCATTTTGGCTTGCTGCCCTGAGGCGGCAAGTAACGTAGCGGATCAATTGCCGTTGCACGGTAACGAATCTGGAAATGCAGGCGAACAGATGCCGCATCCGTGCTCCCCATAGTGGCGATTTTTTGCCCAACCTTCACGCTTTGCCCATTATTTACCAGCATCGTGTCATTATGGGCGTAAGCCGTAATGTAATCTTCACTGTGTTTAATCATGATGAGATTACCGTAGCCACGCAGCTGGTTGCCCACATACACCACCTTTCCTGCACCCGCGGCGTAAATAGGTGTACCCCGTGGAGCTGAGATATCAATCCCTTTATTGCCGCCATCTGCTGTCGAATACGGCATGATAACTTTCCCTGTCGTTGGCCATAACCAACAACGTTGCCCTACTGGCGGCCAGGATGATTTCGGTACCGCTGATGACGGTGTAACCGATGCGGTTTTGGTCGTTGATTTGGCGGTTGATTTACGTGTAATACTGCTACTTTTCGCCCCACCCAGTTTTAGTTTCTGACCAACTTCAATGGTGTAAGGGGGGGAAATGCCGTTCAGTCGCGCCAGTTCTTTTACGCTGGTTCCCGTGGTGCGCGAAATACGATATAGCGTATCCCCCCGTTTCACGGTGTAAACGGAGCCGGAATACGTTCCTGTATCGGATGATTTGCTACCCGAACAGCCCGCCAAAAGCAGTCCAACCGATAACAACATCACGATACCCAGAGATTTTTTATTCAGGCGTCCCGCACTCAAAATCTTTCCTCGCTTAAAAAACAAGACGCCTTATCATAGCAGCCAGCCTCTTGATACCCAATCTCTTGCTTCTGGAAAAACGTGGTAATAGAGAAAGAGGTTAATTTCATTTGGCAAAGGGAAGTATCATCAGCAAAATATTCGCTGTAGAGGTATCGAACTTCCTGACTTTTTACCCTATTTCCCATCCTGATGCGTAATAATCCCAATTTATCACATTGATTTTATCGCCACTCATATTGATACGTATCACTGCCCCTATTCAGAGTCCTGTTTCGTATCATATCTGTGTTTTTTTAACGTCATCACACTTCCTACCTCCCCTAACGCTTATCGTCGTTTCTGGCGTAAATCTTGCCTGCTTAGACTAAATCTTTGCCATAAGAACCAAATGTTCAAATCGAGGGGATTTCTATGGAAGCGCGGGAAGCAACCGCTACGGGTGAATCATGCATGCGCGTCGATGCCATTGCTAAGGTCACCGGGCGGGCACGATATACTGACGATTATGTTATGGCGGGCATGTGTTATGCGAAATATGTACGTAGCCCTATCGCACATGGTTATGCCGTAAGTATTAATGATGAACAAGCCAGAAGTTTGCCGGGCGTACTGGCGATTTTTACCTGGGAAGATGTGCCTGATATTCCATTCGCTACAGCTGGGCATGCCTGGACACTTGACGAAAACAAGCGCGATACCGCCGATCGCGCACTGCTAACTCGCCATGTTCGTCATCATGGTGACGCCGTTGCCATCGTCGTGGCCCGCGATGAACTCACGGCAGAAAAAGCGGCGCAATTGGTCAGCATTGAGTGGCAAGAATTACCCGTTATCACCACGCCAGAAGCGGCGCTGGCAGAAGACGCTGCACCAATCCATAACGGTGGCAATTTACTGAAACAAAGCACGATGTCGACGGGTAATGTCCAACAAACAATCGATGCCGCCGACTACCAGGTACAGGGGCACTATCAGACCCCCGTTATTCAACATTGTCACATGGAAAGCGTAACATCGCTGGCGTGGATGGAGGATGACTCGCGAATTACCATCGTTTCCAGCACCCAGATCCCGCACATTGTTCGCCGCGTGGTTGGTCAGGCGCTGGATATTCCCTGGTCATGCGTACGAGTCATCAAACCATTTGTCGGTGGCGGTTTTGGTAATAAACAGGATGTACTGGAAGAGCCAATGGCGGCATTCCTGACCAGCAAGCTTGGCGGCATTCCGGTGAAAGTTTCCCTTAGCCGTGAAGAGTGTTTCCTCGCAACCCGTACCCGCCACGCTTTTACCATTGACGGGCAAATGGGCGTGAACCGCGACGGAACATTGAAAGGTTATAGTCTGGATGTTCTGTCTAACACCGGCGCTTATGCATCTCACGGGCACTCCATCGCTTCTGCGGGGGGGAATAAAGTCGCTTACCTTTATCCTCGTTGTGCCTACGCTTACAGTTCAAAGACCTGCTATACCAACCTCCCCTCGGCTGGTGCGATGCGTGGTTATGGCGCGCCACAAGTCGTATTTGCCGTTGAGTCTATGCTTGATGACGCCGCGACAGCGTTAGGTATTGATCCTGTTGAAATTCGTTTACGCAACGCCGCCCGCGAAGGAGATGCTAATCCGCTCACGGGCAAACGTATTTACAGCGCAGGGTTGCCGGAGTGTCTTGAAAAAGGCCGGAAAATCTTTGAATGGGAAAAACGCCGTGCAGAATGCCAGAACCAGCAAGGCAATTTGCGCCGCGGCGTTGGCGTCGCCTGTTTTAGCTACACCTCTAACACCTGGCCTGTCGGCGTAGAAATAGCAGGCGCGCGCCTTCTGATGAATCAGGATGGAACCATCAACGTGCAAAGCGGCGCGACGGAAATCGGTCAGGGTGCCGACACCGTCTTCTCGCAAATGGTGGCAGAAACCGTGGGGGTTCCGGTCAGCGACGTTCGCGTTATTTCAACTCAAGATACCGACGTTACGCCGTTCGATCCCGGCGCATTTGCCTCACGCCAGAGCTATGTTGCCGCGCCTGCGCTGCGCAGTGCGGCACTATTATTAAAAGAGAAAATCATCGCTCACGCCGCAGTCATGCTACATCAGTCAGCGATGAATCTGACCCTGATAAAAGGCCATATCGTGCTGGTTGAACGACCGGAAGAGCCGTTAATGTCGTTAAAAGATTTGGCGATGGACGCTTTCTACCACCCTGAACGCGGCGGGCAGCTCTCTGCTGAAAGCTCCATCAAAACCACCACTAACCCACCGGCGTTTGGCTGTACCTTTGTTGATCTGACGGTCGATATTGCGCTGTGCAAAGTCACCATCAACCGCATCCTCAACGTTCATGATTCAGGGCATATTCTTAATCCACTGCTGGCAGAAGGTCAGGTACACGGCGGAATGGGAATGGGCATTGGCTGGGCGCTATTTGAAGAGATGATCATCGATGCTAAAAGCGGCGTGGGCCGTAACCCCAATCTGCTGGATTACAAAATGCCGACCATGCCGGATCTGCCACAACTGGAAAGCGCGTTCGTCGAAATCAATGAGCCGCAATCCGCATACGGACATAAGTCACTGGGTGAGCCACCAATAATTCCTGTTGCCGCTGCTATTCGTAACGCGGTGAAGATGGCTACCGGTGTTGCAATCAATACACTGCCGCTGACGCCAAAACGGTTATATGAAGAGTTCCATCTGGCAGGATTGATTTGAGGATAACATCATGTTTGATTTTGCTTCTTACCATCGCGCAGCAACCCTTGCCGATGCCATCAACCTGCTGGCTGACAACCCGCAGGCCAAACTGCTCGCCGGTGGCACTGACGTACTGATTCAGCTCCACCATCACAATGACCGTTATCGCCATATTGTTGATATTCATAATCTGGCGGAGCTGCGGGGAATTACGCTGGCGGAAGATGGCTCGCTACGTATCGGCTCTGCAACGACATTTACCCAGCTAATAGAAGATCCTATAACTCAACGTCATCTCCCGGCGTTATGTGCTGCGGCCACGTCCATTGCTGGACCGCAGATCCGTAACGTCGCTACCTACGGTGGAAATATTTGCAACGGTGCCACCAGCGCAGATTCTGCCACGCCAACGCTAATTTATGACGCGAAACTGGAGATCCACTCCCCGCGCGGTGTTCGTTTCGTCCCGATTAATGGCTTTCACACCGGGCCGGGCAAAGTGTCTCTTGAGCATGACGAAATCCTCGTCGCCTTTCATTTTCCGCCACAGCCGAAAGAACACGCGGGCAGCGCGCATTTTAAATATGCCATGCGCGACGCAATGGATATTTCAACGATTGGCTGCGCCGCACATTGCCGACTGGATAACGGCAATTTCAGCGAATTACGCCTGGCATTTGGTGTTGCCGCGCCAACGCCGATTCGCTGCCAACATGCCGAACAGACTGCACAAAATGCGCCATTAAACCTGCAAACGCTGGAAGCTATCAGCGAATCTGTCCTGCAAGATGTCGCCCCGCGTTCTTCATGGCGGGCCAGTAAAGAGTTTCGTCTGCATCTCATCCAGACGATGACCAAAAAAGTGATTAGCGAAGCCGTCGCCGCGGCGGGGGGAAAATTGCAATGAATCACAGCGAAACAATTACCATCGAATGCACCATTAACGGGATGCCTTTTCAGCTTCACGCCGCACCAGGCACGCCGCTCTCGGAATTACTCCGCGAACAAGGACTGCTAAGTGTCAAACAAGGGTGCTGCGTGGGTGAATGTGGTGCCTGTACGGTGTTGGTCGACGGCACAGCAATAGACAGTTGCTTATACCTTGCCGCCTGGGCTGAAGGAAAAGAGATCCGCACGCTGGAAGGTGAAGCGAAAGGCGGAAAACTTTCTCATGTTCAGCAGGCTTATGCGAAATCCGGCGCAGTGCAGTGCGGGTTTTGTACGCCTGGCCTGATTATGGCTACCACGGCAATGCTGGCGAAACCACGCGAGAAGCCATTAACCATTACGGAAATTCGTCGCGGACTGGCGGGAAATCTTTGTCGCTGCACGGGGTATCAGATGATTGTAAATACAGTTCTGGATTGCGAGAAAACGAAGTAAAAGGATATCCGGCCTGAATTCAGGCCGGATTCACTGAGGTTATGTGTTTAACAACTCATATTTCTTAATCTTGCGATAGAGCGTAGCAATGCCGATGCCCAGTTCATCAGCAACTTGCTTCTTGCTGTTATGACGTGAAAGCGCCTCGCGGATCATTTGCTTTTCCATCTCCTCCAGCGCCGTGCCGCCCGCATCATCGAGTGACAGGTGCGCCTCACTGACCTCTGTTACATCACTTTGCTCCGTTGTGCCATTATTCAGCAGATTTGGCGGCAATAGCGTGCTGTCGATAACTTCACCTGAAGGAACCACGTTAACCAGATATTCCATCAAATTGCTTAACTCGCGCAGGTTTCCGGGCCAACGATGCTTACGCAATATTTCGACGACATCGGGAGCAATGCCAGGATAAACCGATCCCAGACGACGGGTATGCAGATGTAAAAAGTAATGCACCAATAGTTCAATATCTTCCTGACGTTCACGCAGCGGTGGCAGAGTTATCGGGATAACATTAAGTCGGTAGAAGAGATCTTCGCGGAATTTACCTTCGGCAATGAACTGGGCCAAATTCTGATTAGTTGCAGAAATGATGCGAATGTCGACTTGTATTGGGCTACTGGCACCAATCGGCAGAATTTCACGTGCCTCAATAGCGCGCAGTAATTTAGCCTGCAACATTAATGGCATATCACCTATTTCATCGAGAAACAGCGTGCCCGTATTCGCCGCCTGAATCAACCCTGTTTTACCGTTGGCAGAAGCGCCAGTAAATGCACCTTTAACATAACCGAACAGTTCGCTCTCCAGAAGCTGCTCCGGAATCGCGGCACAGTTGATAGCAATAAAGGGTTTATTCCGTCTTCCGCTCAACTTATGGATTGCACGGGCGACGACTTCTTTACCCGTGCCGCTTTCACCAACCACCATAACGCTGGATGGGCTGGGTGCAATACGGCTAATGAGTCGTTTTAATTGCCGCATAACACGGCACTCGCCAACCAATTGTTCAATATGCGGTTCATCAGGTGCATTTGCTACAGAAAAACTGGTATGCGATTGGTGAAACGCCATTAAAAATAATTGTCGGCCCTGAATGTTATGCAATTGACCAATGATTAATTCACTTTTATCGTCCCATGAAACAATATGCTGCATATGTCCATGGGTAAAATTACTCTCAAATGTTAATGGTCTGAAACGGATAGGTTTCCCAATAATATTATTTTGCACAACACCAAGTGTTTTTAAGGCAGTCTGATTAACAAACTGAACCCGATTTTCATCATCTACAACTAATACGCCCTGATCCATATTATCGATCATGGTCGCAAATATTTTACTGATGTTATCTCCTGGCCCCTGATCCTCCAGAAGTTTCGAAACAAAAATGGTGGATATATGGCGAACATAATCAGAAAATTCGCGTAAATTATCACTGATATGCTCTTGTTGCTCGTGGGTAACGGCAATCAAACTTATCACCCCAACACAACGATCCTGTAAAATGACAGGCGTACCCAGAAATGCTTTTTCGCGGCAATTTTCTTTACTATCGCAACCTTCGCAAAGGGGATCGAAGCGAGACTGTGTCACAACTTTTTCAGTTTTCGTTTCCAGGACGTGGCGGAGCAGGCGTGAGTTGCCGCTCAACTGGCGACCAAGAAACTTCCCATACGCGCCCGTTCCGGCAACGCGACACAAGTTTTCATCAACGATCTCAACCTCAAGCTGCAAAACGCTGGCAAGCATTCTGGCAAAACGCTGAATTGTCGGTTGAATTTGCATCAATACTGACTGCGTAGTAGCAAGCTCCATAGCTTTACCTTCCAGACTTACTTAAAAGTCGATCATTGAAGACGTTGATGGTTCACAGATCATGATGATATTAACTCAGGCGAAATTGGCTTTGATAAAAACATAAGATTTTTATCATTTTCTAATGAAATTATGGAAGAGATATCACATTTCTATATCAATATGAGAATTACGGCGGTGAGTTTATCAAACTGAAGAGAGATAGCCTGCCCCTTTATCTTATTTCTGATACTTAGCAGCAAATAAATAACGCGATAAAAAAAGCCAAACGTTTTCGTATTTTACAAACAACCAGAAGCTGGCATCAATTTGTGATCAACCCCACACATTATCCGTCAAATTAGTCTTTTGCAGCCGCGCGGATAATTCTGGCACACTTATTGTTAGTCCCAGGTATAGCTGTGAAAACACCAATCACTTTGGCAAGTCACAGTGAAATAAACCACTTTGCCTGTCATTCCACTACCGGGACTTTATGATGAAAACTGTTAATGAGCTGATTAAGGATATCAATTCGCTGACCTCTCACCTTCACGAGAAAGATTTTTTGTTAACGTGGGAACAGACGCCAGATGAACTGAAACAAGTACTGGACGTTGCCGCAGCATTAAAAGCACTGCGTGCTGAAAACATCTCAACCAAAGTCTTTAATAGTGGATTAGGTATTTCCGTATTCCGCGACAACTCCACCCGTACCCGCTTCTCTTATGCTTCCGCGCTTAACCTGCTCGGCCTTGCACAACAAGATCTCGACGAAGGCAAATCACAAATCGCTCACGGCGAAACCGTGCGTGAAACCGCCAATATGATCTCCTTCTGCGCCGACGCTATTGGTATTCGCGACGATATGTATCTGGGCGCAGGCAACGCCTATATGCGTGAAGTTGGCGCTGCACTTGATGACGGTTACAAGCAGGGTGTACTGCCACAGCGTCCGGCTTTAGTGAACCTGCAATGCGATATTGACCACCCGACTCAGTCAATGGCTGACCTCGCGTGGTTACGTGAACACTTTGGTTCACTGGAAAACCTGAAAGGTAAAAAAATCGCCATGACCTGGGCCTACTCTCCAAGCTATGGCAAACCGCTCTCTGTACCACAAGGCATCATCGGTCTGATGACTCGCTTCGGTATGGATGTCACCCTGGCCCATCCGGAAGGCTACGACCTGATCCCGGATGTGGTTGAAGTGGCGAAAAACAATGCTAAAGCCTCCGGTGGTAGCTTCCGTCAGGTCACCAGCATGGAAGAAGCCTTCAAAGACGCAGACATCGTTTATCCGAAGTCATGGGCACCTTACAAAGTGATGGAAGAGCGTACTGAATTGCTGCGTGCGAACGATCACGAAGGCTTAAAAGCACTGGAAAAACAGTGTCTGGCACAGAACGCGCAACACAAAGACTGGCATTGTACTGAAGAGATGATGGAACTGACCCGTGATGGCGAAGCCCTGTACATGCACTGCCTGCCAGCTGATATCAGCGGCGTATCCTGTAAAGAAGGTGAAGTGACTGAAGGCGTATTCGAAAAATACCGTATCGCTACCTACAAAGAAGCCAGCTGGAAGCCTTATATCATCGCCGCGATGATCCTGTCCCGTAAATACGCCAAACCAGGTGCACTGCTCGAGCAACTGCTGAAAGAAGCGCAAGAACGCGTGAAATAACCCCTCGGGCCGATCAGCTGGTCGGCCCTCTATTTCCAGAGGCCAAAAGGATAGGATATGTCCGTTTTCTCATTGAAGATTGATATCGCCGATAACAAATTTTTCAACGGCGAAACATCACCGCTCTTTTCGCAAAGCCAGGCCAAACTGGCGCGCCAGTTCCACCAGAAAATAGCTGGTTATCGCCCAACACCGCTTTGTGCGCTGGACGATCTCGCAAACCTTTTTGGTGTGAAGAAAATTCTCGTCAAAGACGAATCAAAACGATTCGGTCTGAACGCCTTCAAAATGCTTGGCGGTGCGTACGCCATCGCTCAATTATTGTGTGAAAAATATCATCTTGATATCGAAACGCTGTCATTTGAGCACCTGAAAAATGCCATCGGCGAAAAAATGACTTTCGCGACCACCACCGACGGCAACCACGGGCGCGGTGTGGCGTGGGCAGCACAGCAACTCGGACAGAATGCGGTGATTTACATGCCGAAAGGTTCTGCTCAGGAACGCGTTGACGCCATTCTGAACCTCGGTGCCGAGTGCATCGTCACGGATATGAACTATGACGATACCGTTCGCCTGACCATGCAACACGCGCAGCAGCACGGCTGGGAAGTGGTACAGGACACGGCATGGGAAGGTTACACCAAAATCCCAACCTGGATCATGCAAGGCTACGCAACCCTGGCAGATGAAGCCGTCGAGCAAATGCGTGAAATGGGCGTAACCCCGACGCACGTTCTGCTGCAAGCCGGTGTCGGAGCAATGGCCGGTGGTGTGCTGGGTTATCTGGTCGACGTCTATAGCCCGCAAAATCTGCACAGCATTATTGTTGAACCTGACAAAGCTGACTGTATTTATCGCTCCGGCGTCAAAGGCGACATCGTCAACGTTGGCGGTGATATGGCCACCATCATGGCAGGCCTGGCCTGTGGCGAACCTAACCCGCTGGGCTGGGAAATCCTACGTAACTGCGCCACCCAATTCATCTCCTGCCAGGACAGCGTTGCCGCATTAGGTATGCGCGTGCTGGGTAATCCGTACGGCAACGACCCGCGCATCATCTCCGGTGAATCCGGCGCTGTCGGTTTGGGCGTTCTCGCAGCGGTTCATTATCACCCGCAACGTCAAAGCCTGATGGAAAAACTGGCGCTGAACAAAGATGCCGTGGTGCTGGTTATCAGCACTGAAGGCGACACCGACGTGAAGCACTACCGCGAAGTTGTCTGGGAAGGCAAACACGCTGTAGCACCTTAATCACCCTATTGGAACTGCTCCCTGCAAAACGGGGAGTAAAAAATCTGGAGAAAAATAATGGCTAAGAATATTCCATTCAAACTGATTCTTGAAAAAGCAAAAGATTACCAGGCGGATATGACTCGCTTCCTGCGCGACATGGTTGCTATTCCCAGTGAAAGCTGCGACGAGAAACGCGTAGTACATCGTATTAAAGAAGAGATGGAAAAAGTCGGCTTCGATAAAGTTGAAATCGACCCGATGGGCAACGTTCTCGGTTATATCGGCCACGGCCCGCGTCTGGTGGCAATGGACGCTCATATCGATACCGTCGGCATTGGCAACATCAAAAACTGGGACTTCGATCCGTACGAAGGCATGGAAACTGATGAACTGATTGGTGGTCGCGGTACTTCCGACCAGGAAGGTGGCATGGCCTCTATGGTTTATGCCGGTAAAATCATTAAAGACCTCGGTCTGGAAGATGAATATACCCTGCTGGTTACCGGTACGGTGCAGGAAGAAGACTGCGACGGTCTGTGCTGGCAGTACATTATTGAACAATCCGGCATTCGCCCGGAATTTGTGGTCAGTACCGAACCAACCGACTGCCAGGTATACCGTGGTCAGCGCGGTCGTATGGAAATTCGTATTGATGTTCAGGGTGTTAGCTGCCACGGTTCTGCACCAGAACGCGGTGATAACGCCATTTTCAAAATGGGTCCGATTCTTGGCGAATTACAAGAACTCTCCCAACGTCTGGGTTATGACGAATTCCTCGGCAAAGGCACCCTCACCGTTTCTGAAATCTTCTTCACATCCCCAAGCCGTTGCGCTGTAGCAGACAGCTGCGCAGTTTCAATCGACCGTCGTCTGACCTGGGGCGAAACCTGGGAAGGCGCGCTGGACGAAATCCGCGCCCTGCCTGCAGTACAGAAAGCTAACGCGGTTGTTTCTATGTACAACTACGACCGTCCGTCCTGGACTGGCCTGGTTTACCCAACCGAATGCTACTTCCCGACCTGGAAAGTGGAAGAAGATCACTTCACCGTTAAAGCACTGGTGAATGCCTACGAAGGGCTGTTTGGCAAAGCGCCGGTTGTTGATAAGTGGACCTTCTCAACTAACGGCGTATCTATCATGGGCCGTCACGGCATTCCGGTGATCGGCTTTGGCCCGGGTAAAGAACCTGAAGCGCATGCACCTAACGAAAAAACCTGGAAATCTCACCTGGTGACCTGTGCCGCGATGTACGCTGCAATCCCGTTAAGCTGGCTGGCAACAGAGTAATTACTCTTCACTTATTCCCCTCCGGTTCGCCGGAGGGTTTTTGGAGTTTGCTATGCGCGTATTGATCAAAAACGGCACTGTCGTTAACGCAGATGGACAAGCCAAACAGGATTTGCTGATTGAAAGCGGGATTGTTCGCCAGTTGGGCAACAATATTTCGCCGCAGCTCCCGTATGAAGAAATTGATGCCACTGGCTGTTACGTTTTCCCTGGCGGCGTGGATGTCCATACGCATTTCAATATTGATGTCGGCATCGCGCGCAGTTGTGATGATTTTTTTACCGGTACCCGCGCAGCTGCGTGTGGCGGTACAACAACCATTATTGACCATATGGGATTTGGCCCAAACGGCTGTCGGTTACGCCATCAACTGGAGGTTTATCGTGGTTATGCCGCCCATAAAGCGGTCATCGATTACAGCTTTCACGGTGTGATCCAGCACATTAATCACGCAATCCTCGACGAAATCCCGATGATGGTCGAGGAAGGACTGAGCAGTTTTAAACTCTATTTAACCTATCAATACAAACTCAACGATGACGAGGTTTTGCAGGCATTACGCCGCTTGCATGAATCCGGCGCGCTGACCACCGTGCACCCGGAAAATGATGCGGCTATCGCCAGCAAGCGGGCGGAATTTATCGCCGCAGGGTTAACCGCGCCGCGCTATCATGCCTTGAGTCGCCCTCTGGAATGCGAAGCGGAAGCCATCGCCCGCATGATTAACCTGGCACAAATTGCCGGTAACGCCCCGCTCTATATCGTGCACCTGTCTAACGGCTTAGGTCTGGATTATCTGCGTCTTGCCCGTGCGAATCACCAGCCAGTCTGGGTTGAAACCTGCCCACAATATCTCCTGTTGGACGAACGCAGTTACGATACAGAAGATGGCATGAAGTTCATTCTTAGCCCACCGCTGCGTAACGTACGCGAGCAGGACAAACTGTGGTGTGGCATCAGCGATGGTGCGATTGACGTGGTGGCAACCGATCACTGCACCTTCTCGATGGCTCAACGCCTGCAAATTTCTAAAGGCGATTTCAGTCGCTGCCCAAATGGCTTACCCGGTGTGGAAAACCGCATGCAGTTACTGTTTTCCAGTGGCGTGATGACGGGACGTATAACACCGGAACGCTTTGTTGAATTAACCAGCGCAATGCCCGCCAGGTTGTTTGGCCTGTGGCCGCAAAAAGGATTATTAGCGCCCGGTTCCGACGGCGACGTGGTGATTATCGACCCACGTCAGAGCCAACAAATTCAGCATCGCCATCTCCACGACAACGCCGACTACTCGCCATGGGAGGGTTTTACCTGTCAGGGCGCGATTGTCAGAACCTTATCCCGTGGTGAAACGATTTTCTGTGACGGCACCTTTACAGGCAAAGCCGGGCGAGGTCGTTTCCTGCGACGCAAACCGTTTGTCCCTCCCGTGCTCTAACCACTGCCAGGGATCTATACACAATCAAGAATGATGAGTGAGGAAAAATGAGTAAGAAAATTGTTCTCGCCCTGGGCGGGAATGCGCTGGGCGATGACCTGGCCGGGCAAATGAAAGCGGTAAAAATTACTTCTCAGGCAATTGTTGATTTAATTGCCCAGGGACATGAAGTTATCGTCACTCATGGTAACGGGCCGCAGGTGGGCATGATTAACCAGGCCTTTGAAGCTGCCGCAAAAACTGAAGCGCACTCGCCAATGCTGCCGATGTCTGTCTGTGTTGCATTAAGCCAGGGTTATATTGGTTACGATCTACAAAACGCTTTAAGAGAAGAACTGCTTTCTCGGGGCATTAATAAACCTGTAGCAACGCTGGTTACTCAGGTCGAAGTCGACGCTAACGATCCGGCATTCCTCAACCCGACCAAGCCGATCGGTTCGTTCTTTACCGAGCAAGAAGCAGAGCAACTGACAAAACAGGGTTACACTCTGAAAGAAGATGCTGGTCGCGGCTATCGCCGTGTTGTTGCCTCGCCAAAACCGGTTGATATCATTGAAAAAGAAACGGTTAAAGCTCTGGTAGATGCAGGTCAGGTGGTGATCACCGTTGGCGGTGGTGGTATCCCTGTTATTCGTGAAGGTAACCATCTGCGTGGTGCCAGCGCGGTTATCGATAAAGACTGGGCCAGCGCCCGTTTAGCAGAAATGATTGATGCCGATATGCTGATCATTCTGACTGCGGTAGAAAAAGTGGCCATTAACTTCGGTAAAGAGAATGAACAGTGGCTCGATCGCCTGTCATTAAGTGATGCTGAACGCTTTATCGAAGAAGGTCATTTTGCGAAAGGTTCTATGCTGCCTAAAGTGGAAGCTGCCGCCTCGTTTGCTCGCTCTCGCGCAGGTCGTGAAGCACTGATTACCGTATTGAGCAAAGCGAAAGAAGGGATTGAAGGCAAAACAGGAACGGTGATTTGTCAGTAATTTAAAGGCCGGGTGGGTAATACCATCCGGCCAAAGATTGTCAAGTAAGTGCGCTTTGTTGATGCCGGATGCGGCGCGAGCGCCTTATCCGTCCTACAAAACATCGCAAATTCAATAGATTGCAATGCACTTGTAGGCCTGATAAGCGTAGCGCATCAGGCAATTTGGCGTTTGTCATCAGTCTCAGGCCGGGTGGGTAATACCATCCGGCCATTTTCATTTAAGCCACTTCCAGCACTTCTTTTGTCGCTTTCACGCCCTGATGCATCAACATCATTAACGCCTCAAGTACGCCGCCGCCAATCGCCCGGGCTTTATCAGAAACGCTGGTGAAATCAGCGGTTTCACCACGAGGATCGATATCACCAATTTTAAAACCACCAACCACTGCCAGGCCGTCGTTCAACAAGCCACGCACCATCCCCGTCAACGGTGCTTTAATTTCATGCTCACCAATCCAGGCAATCACATCGCCCTCTTTCACCAGATCGCCTAATTTCACGTTGGATCGCATAATGCCTGCAGCAGGAGCACGGATCACCCGTCGGGTGGTATGCCCCATAATATTGCCAGGAACACCGGTATTCTCCTGCGCACAACCAGAGTAAATCACCTGACCGAGCCAGTGCCCGCGATTTGTTTCAATTACCGCATGACAATCCTTCCCAGCAGTAAAGCCCGGCCCAAGCGCGATTGTTACTGGTGCCATATCTGCCCGCGTTCCCAAATTCTGTTTCGCCAGAATAGCGTCCACCACGCAAAGCGGTTTCAGTTCATCAAGCAATGAACAGGCGGGATCTACCATCACAGGAATGAATCCGCGTTCGGTAAGTTTCATCGCTTCCGCAGAGCTGGTTGCCAGGCGAGCAGTGACGCCTTCGACCGTCATTTCGCCATCGAACACGGCCTGGGCAAACGCCACGGTACAACGAATCACTGTCGGTTTTTCCACTTCCAGCATGATCACTTTAAAACCCGCATGATACAGACGTAGCGCCACACCACTGGCGATATCTCCCGCACCGCGAATCACCACCAGCTGGTGTCCGGAAGGATGAGAAGGTTTCATCATCAGCCCACCCGGCGCGTTATTTTTCACCTGTAATATTTCTGCCAGCACGCTGATGGCGATCTCCTGCGGCGTTTCCGCACCTATGTTGTAACCAACGGGCGCATGTAAACGGGCAATATGTTCTTCAGCCACGCCTTTCTCACGCAATTGACGCAGGAAAAGCTGAACCTTGCGACGACTTGCCAGCAACCCCAACCATGCAATGGGCTGTTCAATGAGTTTGTCGAGGGCTTCACGATCCTGATTATTCGTGGCAATCAGGACAAAATTATCAGGGCGAATATCCAGTGCTTCCACTGCCGCACCAAACGACTCAGCATGGAGAAGCGTGGTTGATGGTGGGAATAGTTCAGGATTGAGGCTTTCGCGATAAATATCAGCAACGGCAATATCAAATCCTAATAGCGCCGCACTCTGGGCTATCGCCCGGTTGACATGCCCCGCGCCAATCAACACCAGACGTGGACGCATACCATGGACGCTGATAAATACTGACATTGCACCTCCACAATCTGACCCGACAGCATCCGCACCGTTACGAGCCATACGTCCATGGAATAATCGCGGCTTACGTTCCTGCAATGCCTGAAGCGACTCTTCAATCACCTTCCGCTCAACCATTCCGCCACCAATTGTACCGACGATAGAACCATCGGCGCGCACTAACATTTGTGCAGAATGGCGGGGAGTCGAGCCTCGGCTATCAACAATTTGCGCCATAGCAAACGGACAATTTTGCTCTTCGAGTTTTGCAGCCTCTGTGAAAATATTCATACCAACCTCAATGGATATCCTTTCAGTAACCCGGAATACCCGGGCCGCTAATTCACAAATCTGCGCGCGATTGCAGGATGTTCTTGTATATCGCCCAGCCAGATTGCCTCTACGTCGTGTTGTTGCAGCGGTTGAAGGAGCTCGCTTTGTGCAATCGCATTCTCACATTGAGAAAAACGGTTAATGAACCAGACTCGCCGACAACCTTGCGGTACGTTTTTAAACGCCCCCTGAGGGTGGCGAACCAGCGCAACGAGATCGCTCAGTTGCAAGGTTGCATCAGGTGTTAACCCGGTAATATCAGCAAACTGCGACCAGCGATGGACATTTTCTGTGCTCACTTTCGCGCCCAAAGTATGTCCTCCCATCACAGCAATCACGCAGCAACTGCTTTTGGGTATGCAAGGTTCGTGCTCATCAGGCGCTTTTAACGGCATTCCACGCGAGCCATCTGCTTCAATGAGAATTACGTCACACTCTGGTCGTTGCACCAGTGCATCAATCGCTTCTGGCGTAAATCCCTGCACTTTTCCCTGGTTCGCTTTCCAGCTGTGAAAACAAAATGAAATGGGGGATGTAAGAGACGCATGAGGAAGCATGGCGGGATCACGACAGAAAACCACGGGCCAGTGAGACGTTGGCATAAACATATGTGTCGTCGTCGTGATTAACACACGCCTGCCGCTAGCCTGGAGCAGTTCTGCCAGCCAAAAAAGCAAGCTGGTTTTCCCCCCAGCACCAACAACAGAAATCACAGTGGGACGTTTCTGCGCACCTAAATCAATGACTAATGCCGATGGGTCAACTATACTTTTCACGAGTCTTTATGACCTCTCTGGGATAAATTATCCCCAACTTAATCCATCAGGAAGTAACGCAATTATCAGGCGTTATTAGCCCCTATAAATAATGGAACCACTATGTCAGCCATCGACTGTATAATTACCGCTGCCGGATTATCATCAAGAATGGGGCAATGGAAAATGATGTTACCCTGGGAACAGGGAACAATTCTTGATACAAGTATCAAAAATGCGTTGCAGTTTTGTAGCCGAATTATTTTAGTCACCGGCTATCGTGGTAATGAACTGCACGAACGTTATGCGAACCAGAGCAATATCACTATTATTCACAACCCAGATTATGCGCAGGGTTTACTAACATCCGTCAAGGCCGCAGTACCCGCAGTGCAAACAGAACATTGTTTTCTCACCCACGGTGACATGCCAACCCTCACCATCGATATTTTTAGAAAAATCTGGTCGTTACGAAATGATGGCGCAATACTGCCACTCCATAATGGCATCCCCGGCCATCCGATTTTAGTGTCAAAACCATGCCTGATGCAGGCAATCCAACGACCCAATGTCACCAATATGCGTCAGGCACTCCTTATGGGAGATCATTATTCCGTCGAAATAGAAAATGCAGAAATAATTTTAGATATTGATACTCCGGACGACTTTATTACAGCGAAGGAAAGGTATACTGAAATTTAGAAAACGTAGTTAAACGATTGCGTTCAAATATTTAATCCTTCCGGCACTCATTATCATAATGATAAGGAATCACTGATTTTGAGAAAAGAGAAAAATTGATAAATGGGCTGGCAATAATAATTTTCAGGAGTGATTTTAATTCTCATTTAGCACCTGTGAGTTCATTCACAAAAAGCCCTTAAGTTTCGAGCCGCCTCACATTTTTTTATATTTCCCGCCAAACCTGGCAAGAGTGGTGCGATTGTTGCTCTATCCCCCTAAACCACCGGATTTCTCAACACCGGTCACTCAATGATATCTGTATAAGCTAAGGAGAGGGTTATGGGGGATATTATGCGTCCCATTCCGTTTGAGGAACTTTTGACGCGCATATTTGATGAATACCAACAACAACGCTCAATCTTTGGTATTCCCGAGCAACAGTTTTACTCACCTGTAAAAGGTAAAACTGTTAGCGTCTTCGGTGAAACCTGTGCCACTCCCGTCGGCCCTGCCGCTGGCCCGCACACGCAGCTCGCGCAAAATATTGTCACTTCCTGGCTGACTGGCGGACGCTTCATCGAACTAAAAACCGTCCAAATTCTTGACCGCCTGGAGCTGGAAAAGCCCTGTATCGATGCCGAAGACGAGTGCTTTAACACCGAATGGTCTACCGAATTTACCCTGCTTAAAGCCTGGGATGAATACCTCAAAGCCTGGTTTGCCCTGCACCTTCTCGAAGCGATGTTCCAGCCTTCTGATTCCGGTAAATCGTTCATCTTTAATATGAGCGTCGGTTACAACCTCGAAGGTATTAAGCAACCGCCGATGCAACAGTTCATCGACAATATGATGGACGCATCTGACCATCCGAAATTCGCTCAATATCGCGATACGCTGAATAAATTACTCCAGGATGACGCATTTTTAGCTCGCCACGGATTGCAGGAAAAACGCGAAAGCTTGCAAGCCTTACCCGCTCGCATCCCCACCAGTATGGTGCATGGCGTCACCCTCTCCACCATGCACGGCTGTCCTCCGCATGAAATCGAAGCCATTTGCCGCTACATGCTGGAAGAAAAAGGGCTCAACACCTTTGTGAAACTTAACCCGACCTTACTGGGGTACGCGCGTGTTCGTGAGATCCTCGATGTCTGCGGTTTCGGTTACATAGGCTTAAAAGAAGAGTCATTTGATCACGACCTCAAGCTGACGCAAGCACTGGAAATGCTGGAACGCCTGATGGCACTGGCAAAAGAAAAATCACTCGGCTTTGGCGTAAAACTGACTAACACTCTCGGCACCATCAACAATAAAGGCGCACTGCCTGGTGAAGAGATGTATATGTCAGGCCGTGCGCTGTTCCCGCTCTCCATCAATGTTGCAGCAGTTCTCTCTCGCGCCTTTGACGGCAAACTGCCCATTTCTTATTCCGGTGGTGCCAGTCAGCTGACTATCCGCGATATTTTTGATACAGGTATTCGCCCTATTACTATGGCAACCGACCTGCTGAAACCTGGCGGCTATCTGCGCTTAAGTGCCTGCATGCGCGAGCTGGAAGGCTCCGACGCCTGGGGACTTGACCATGTTGACGTCGAACGACTGAACAGACTGGCAGCAGATGCGTTAACCATGGAATACACCCAGAAACACTGGAAGCCAGAAGAGCGTATTGAAGTGGCAGAAGACCTGCCGCTGACCGACTGCTACGTTGCCCCCTGTGTTACTGCCTGCGCTATCAAGCAAGATATTCCGGAATACATCCGTCTGCTTGGCGAACACCGCTATGCCGACGCGCTGGAACTCATCTACCAACGCAACGCTCTGCCCGCCATTACCGGTCATATTTGCGATCACCAGTGCCAATACAACTGTACCCGCCTGGATTACGACAGTGCGCTGAATATCCGCGAACTGAAAAAAGTCGCGCTGGAAAAAGGTTGGGATGAATATAAGCAACGCTGGCACAAACCAGCCGGTTCTGGTTCACGCCATCCGGTTGCCGTGATTGGTGCAGGTCCGGCGGGTCTGGCAGCAGGTTACTTCCTTGCCAGAGCGGGCCATCCGGTTACGCTGTTTGAACGCGAAGCCAATGCGGGCGGCGTGGTGAAAAATATCATTCCTCAGTTCCGTATTCCTGCAGAGTTAATTCAGCACGATATCGATTTTGTTGCCGCTCACGGCGTGAAATTTGAGTATGGCTGCTCACCCGATTTAACCATTGAGCAGTTAAAAAATCAGGGCTTCCACTATGTTCTGATTGCCACCGGCACTGATAAAAATAGCGGTGTGAAACTGGCGGGCGACAACCAAAATGTCTGGAAATCACTCCCCTTCCTGCGTGAATACAACAAGGGTACAGCGCTCAAGCTGGGCAAACATGTGGTCGTTGTCGGGGCGGGTAACACCGCAATGGACTGCGCTCGTGCGGCGTTACGCGTTCCAGGCGTAGAAAAAGCAACGATCGTTTACCGTCGTTCACTACAAGAGATGCCCGCATGGCGCGAAGAGTATGAAGAAGCGTTGCACGACGGCGTAGAGTTCCGTTTCCTGAATAATCCGGAACGTTTCGATGCTGATGGCACCTTAACCTTGCGCGTTATGTCGCTTGGCGAACCGGATGAGAAAGGTCGTCGTCGTCCGGTTGAAACCAATGAAACAGTAACACTGCTTGTAGACAGCCTGATCACCGCCATTGGTGAACAGCAGGATACTGAAGCCCTGAATGCGATGGGCGTGCCGCTGGACAAAAACGGCTGGCCAGACGTCGACCATAATGGCGAAACTCGTCTGACTGACGTCTTTATGATCGGCGACGTACAGCGCGGACCATCCTCCATTGTCGCTGCTGTCGGAACCGCGCGTCGGGCGACCGATGCCATCCTTAGTCGGGAAAATATCCGTTCCCACCAGAACGATAAATACTGGAACAACGTCAATCCAGCGGAAATCTATCAACGTAAAGGCGATATCTCTATCACGCTGGTGAACAGTGACGATCGTGACGCGTTTGTCGCCCAGGAAGCCGCTCGCTGCCTCGAATGTAACTACGTTTGCAGCAAGTGTGTGGATGTCTGCCCGAACCGCGCCAACGTCTCCATTGCGGTCCCAGGCTTCCAGAACCGTTTCCAGACGCTGCACCTCGACGCTTACTGTAACGAATGCGGCAACTGCGCTCAGTTCTGTCCGTGGAACGGTAAACCGTACAAAGACAAAATCACCGTCTTCAGCCTGGCGCAAGACTTTGATAACAGCAGCAACCCAGGCTTCCTTGTGGAAGATTGCCGGGTACGAGTACGTCTGAATAACCAAAGCTGGGTGTTAAACATCGACAGCAAAGGTCAGTTTAACAACGTACCACCGGAGCTGAACGATATGTGCCGCATCATCAGCCATGTCCACCAGCATCATCATTATCTGCTGGGCCGCGTGGAGGTGTAATCATGTTGATTCTGAAGAATGTCACTGCGGTACAGCTACACCCGGCAAAAGTGCAGGAAGGCGTTGATATCGCCATCGAAAACGATGTGATTGTCGCTATCGGCGATGCCCTGACGCAACGCTACCCCGACGCCAGCTTCAAAGAGATGCATGGCCGGATTGTGATGCCAGGGATTGTCTGCTCGCACAACCATTTTTACTCGGGGCTTTCCCGCGGAATTATGGCAAACATCGCCCCTTGCCCGGATTTCATCTCAACGCTGAAAAATCTCTGGTGGCGGCTCGATCGCGCCCTTGATGAAGAGTCGCTCTATTACAGCGGACTGATTTGTTCCCTGGAAGCGATTAAGAGCGGATGTACATCGGTTATCGATCACCATGCCTCTCCGGCGTATATCGGCGGGTCGCTCTCCACATTGCGCGACGCATTTTTAAAAGTTGGCCTGCGCGCGATGACCTGTTTTGAAACTACTGACCGTAACAACGGCATCAAAGAGTTGCAGGAAGGTGTAGAAGAAAACATCCGTTTCGCCCGTTTGATTGATGAGGCGAAGAAAGCGACAAGCGAGCCGTATCTGGTGGAAGCACATATCGGTGCTCACGCGCCGTTTACCGTGCCGGATGCCGGTCTGGAGATGCTGCGTGAAGCCGTGAAAGCCACAGGCCGTGGTTTGCATATTCACGCTGCGGAAGACCTTTACGACGTTTCCTACAGTCACCACTGGTACGGCAAAGACCTGCTGGCACGACTGGCGCAATTCGATCTCATCGACAGCAAAACGCTGGTCGCTCATGGGCTGTACTTGTCGAAAGATGACATCACCCTACTCAATCAGCGCGATGCGTTCCTGGTGCATAACGCCCGTTCAAACATGAACAACCATGTCGGCTACAACCATCACCTTAGCGACATCCGCAATCTGGCGTTGGGAACGGACGGCATTGGTTCGGACATGTTTGAAGAGATGAAATTTGCCTTCTTTAAACATCGCGATGCGGGTGGTCCGCTGTGGCCTGACAGTTTTGCCAAAGCCCTGACTAACGGTAACGAACTGATGAGCCGCAACTTTGGCGCGAAATTTGGGCTTCTGGAAGCCGGTTACAAAGCTGATTTAACCATTTGCGATTACAACTCGCCGACGCCGCTGCTGGCAGACAATATCGCCGGGCATATCGCTTTCGGTATGGGCTCAGGCAGCGTTCACAGCGTGATGGTCAATGGTGTGATGGTCTATGAAGACCGTCAGTTTAACTTCGATTGCGATTCCATTTATGCACAAGCCAGAAAAGCCGCTGCCAGTATGTGGCGTCGGATGGATGCGCTGGCATAAATGACAGATGCCCTCTTCCCGCAGGGAAGAGGGTTAAATAAGGAAAGAAGATGATTGAACAATTTTTCAGGCCCGACTCTGTCGAACAGGCGCTGGAACTGAAGCGCCGCTACCAGGATGAAGCCGTCTGGTTCGCCGGGGGCAGCAAACTCAATGCTACACCAACCCGTACCGATAAAAAGATTGCCATTTCCTTACAGGATCTGGAACTGGACTGGGTTGACTGGGATAACGGTGCACTGCGGATTGGCGCAATGTCTCGCTTGCAGCCACTGCGTGATGCGCGATTTATTCCTGCAGCGCTGCGTGAAGCCCTCGGTTTTGTTTACTCACGCCATGTTCGTAATCAGTCGACCATTGGTGGTGAAATCGCCGCCCGCCAGGAAGAGTCGGTGCTGCTTCCCGTCCTGTTGGCACTGGATGCTGAACTGGTTTTTGGCAACGGCGAAACGCTGTCAATCGAGGACTACCTGGCCTGCCCATGCGATCGCCTGCTAACCGAAATTATCATTAAAGATCCGTATCGCACCTGTGCGACCCGCAAAATTAGCCGTTCTCAGGCAGGTTTAACCGTCGTGACGGCAGCCGTTGCAATGACAGACCACGACGGTATGCGAATTGCGCTGGATGGCGTCGCCAGTAAAGCACTGCGTCTGCATGATGTCGAAAAACAAAATCTGGAAGGCAATGCACTTGAACAGGCTGTCGCCAACGCCATTTTCCCGCAGGAAGATTTGCGGGGCAGCGTGGCCTATAAACGCTATATCACGGGAGTTCTGGTAGCCGACCTGTATGCCGACTGCCAACAGGCTGGGGAGGAAGCCGTATGATCATCCACTTTACTTTAAATGGCGCGCCTCAGGAGCTAACCGTTAATCCAGGCGAAAACGTGCAAAAGCTGTTGTTTAACATGGGAATGCACTCTGTACGCAACAGTGATGATGGTTTCGGGTTTGCCGGTTCTGACGCAATAATCTTTAACGGTAATATCGTTAACGCGTCCTTGCTTATTGCCGCACAGTTAGAGAAGGCAGATATTCGTACCGCAGAATCTCTGGGCAAATGGAACGAGTTAAGTCTGGTTCAACAGGCAATGGTTGATGTTGGCGTGGTGCAGTCTGGTTATAACGATCCAGCTGCAGCTCTGATTATCACCGATCTTCTCGATCGCATCGCCGCACCTACCCGCGAAGAGATCGACGACGCGCTTTCTGGTTTGTTCAGCCGCGATGCTGGCTGGCAGCAATACTATCAGGTCATTGAACTGGCGGTTGCACGTAAAAATAATCCGCAGGCCACCATTGATATCGCTCCGACTTTCCGTGACGACCTAGAAGTCATTGGTAAGCATTATCCTAAAACTGATGCCGCGAAAATGGTGCAGGCGAAACCCTGCTATGTTGAAGACCGCGTAACGGCTGACGCCTGCGTCATTAAAATGTTACGTAGCCCACACGCTCACGCACTGATTACTCATCTGGATGTCAGCAAAGCTGAAGCCTTACCGGGCGTCGTTCACGTTATTACTCACCTGAATTGCCCGGATATCTACTATACCCCGGGTGGTCAGAGCGCACCGGAACCGTCACCGCTTGACCGCCGTATGTTCGGCAAGAAAATGCGTCACGTCGGCGATCGTGTTGCTGCGGTCGTCGCAGAAAGTGAAGAAATTGCGCTCGAAGCACTGAAGCTCATCGACGTTGAATATGAAGTGCTTAAGCCGGTAATGTCGATCGACGAAGCAATGGCGGAAGATGCGCCTGTCGTGCACGATGAACCGGTGGTGTATGTTGCTGGTGCGCCAGATACTCTGGAAGACGATAACAGCCATGCAGCCCAGCGCGGCGAGCATATGATCATCAACTTCCCGATCGGTTCTCGCCCTCGCAAAAATATCGCCGCCAGTATTCATGGTCATATTGGCGATATGGACAAAGGCTTTGCCGATGCCGATGTGATCATTGAGCGAACCTATAACTCAACGCAAGCGCAGCAGTGCCCGACTGAAACACATATCTGCTTTACTCGTATGGACGGCGATCGTCTGGTTATCCACGCCTCCACCCAGGTACCATGGCACTTACGCCGCCAGGTCGCGCGCCTCGTGGGCATGAAACAGCATAAAGTTCATGTCATTAAAGAGCGAGTTGGCGGCGGTTTTGGTTCCAAACAGGACATCCTGCTGGAAGAAGTGTGCGCCTGGGCAACCTGCGTGACCGGGCGTCCGGTACTGTTCCGCTACACCCGTGAAGAAGAGTTTATTGCTAACACCTCTCGTCACGTCGCGAAAGTCACCGTCAAACTGGGAGCGAAAAAAGATGGTCGCCTGACGGCAATGAAGATGGATTTCCGCGCCAACACTGGCCCTTACGGCAACCACTCACTCACCGTACCGTGTAACGGACCGGCGCTGTCGCTGCCGTTATATCCGTGCGATAACGTCGATTTCCAGGTCACCACCTACTACAGCAACATTTGCCCAAATGGTGCTTATCAGGGTTATGGCGCACCGAAAGGTAACTTCGCTATCACCATGGCATTAGCGGAACTGGCTGAACAGTTACAGATCGACCAACTGGAAATTATCGAACGTAACCGGGTACACGAAGGGCAAGAGCTGAAAATTCTCGGTGCAATCGGTGAAGGTAAAGCGCCGACCTCCGTTCCTTCCGCCGCCAGCTGTGCACTGGAAGAGATCCTGCGTCAGGGTCGCGAGATGATCCAATGGTCGTCACCGAAACCGCAAAATGGTGACTGGCACATCGGTCGCGGCGTCGCCATTATCATGCAGAAATCGGGTATCCCGGATATCGATCAGGCTAACTGCATGATCAAACTGGAATCGGACGGCACCTTTATCGTTCATTCTGGCGGTGCGGATATTGGTACTGGTCTGGATACTGTAGTGACGAAACTGGCAGCAGAAGTGCTGCACTGCCCACCGCAGGACGTGCATGTTATCTCCGGTGATACCGATCATGCGTTGTTTGATAAAGGCGCATATGCCTCGTCCGGTACTTGCTTCTCGGGTAACGCGGCGCGTTTGGCAGCGGAAAATCTACGGGAGAAAATTCTGTTCCACGGCGCGCAAATGTTGGGTGAGCCAGTGGCAGATGTTCAACTGGCAACGCCGGGCGTCGTGCGCGGCAAGAAAGGCGAAGTTAGTTTCGGGGATATTGCCCATAAAGGCGAAACCGGCACCGGCTTTGGTTCACTGGTGGGAACTGGCAGTTATATCACGCCTGATTTCGCCTTCCCGTATGGCGCAAACTTCGCTGAAGTTGCCGTCAACACGCGTACGGGTGAAATCCGCCTGGATAAATTCTACGCCTTGCTGGACTGCGGTACACCGGTCAATCCAGAGTTAGCGTTGGGACAAATCTACGGTGCCACCCTGCGTGCTATCGGCCACAGTATGAGCGAAGAGATCATTTATGACGCCGAAGGTCACCCGTTAACGCGTGATTTACGCAGTTACGGCGCACCGAAAATTGGTGACATTCCGCGTGATTTCCGCGCTGTGCTGGTGCCGAGCGACGATAAAGTCGGCCCGTTCGGGGCGAAATCGATCTCGGAAATCGGTGTAAATGGCGCAGCTCCGGCGATTGCTACCGCAATTCACGATGCATGCGGCATCTGGTTACGCGAATGGCATTTCACACCGGAGAAAATACTCACTGCGCTGGAAAAAATATAAATAATAAATGGCCGCTTCGGCGGCCTGTTTCTCTGTTTGAACGATGACTAAATAGTGACTGCGAAAATGAGATAAGCCGTTCTCAAGGCGTCCTGCGCCCCAAATTCGTGGGAATTTATTTTACTAATTCAGATGATCAAATTTACTTTAAAAGGAGTGAAGGGATGTCTGATATAAACCATGCAGGTTCTGACCTTATATTTGAACTGGAGGATCGCCCTCCCTTTCATCAGGCTCTCGTTGGTGCCATTACCCATCTGTTGGCAATTTTCGTTCCGATGGTAACCCCCGCGTTAATCGTGGGTGCGGCCTTACAGCTTTCCGCTGAAACAACTGCCTATCTTGTTTCTATGGCGATGATCGCCTCTGGTATTGGTACCTGGTTACAAGTAAACCGCTACGGCATCGTCGGTTCTGGCCTACTCTCAATTCAGTCAGTCAATTTTTCATTTGTTACGGTCATGATTGCGCTGGGCAGCAGCATGAAAAGCGACGGTTTTCACGAAGAGTTAATCATGTCGTCGCTTCTCGGCGTCTCCTTCGTTGGCGCATTTCTGGTTGTCGGATCTTCATTTATCTTGCCCTATTTACGTCGGGTTATTACGCCTACCGTCAGCGGTATTGTGGTACTGATGATCGGCTTAAGCCTGATTAAAGTCGGCATTATCGATTTTGGTGGAGGATTTGCAGCCAAAAGCAGCGGTACGTTCGGCAATTACGAACATCTCGGCGTTGGTTTATTGGTTTTAATTGTGGTGATCGGCTTTAACTGCTGTCGCAGTCCGTTGCTACGCATGGGAGGGATCGCCATTGGGCTATGTGTCGGCTATATCGCATCGTTATGCCTGGGCATGGTGGATTTCAGCAGTATGCGCAATTTGCCGTTAATCACCATCCCGCATCCATTCAAATACGGCTTTAGTTTTAGCTTCCATCAGTTCCTGGTGGTTGGCACGATTTATCTGCTTAGCGTGCTGGAAGCAGTCGGCGATATCACCGCCACGGCAATGGTTTCCCGCCGCCCCATTCAGGGGGAAGAGTATCAGTCCCGGCTGAAAGGCGGCGTGCTGGCAGATGGTCTGGTTTCTGTTATCGCCTCCGCTGTCGGTTCATTACCATTAACCACGTTTGCGCAAAATAATGGGGTTATTCAGATGACTGGCGTCGCTTCACGTTATGTCGGGCGAACCATCGCGGTAATGCTGGTTATCCTCGGCTTATTTCCGATGATTGGCGGCTTCTTCACGACCATTCCCTCGGCAGTTCTGGGAGGCGCAATGACGTTGATGTTTTCCATGATTGCCATCGCAGGGATTCGCATCATCATCACCAACGGTTTAAAGCGCCGTGAAACACTTATTGTCGCCACTTCTTTAGGTTTAGGGCTTGGCGTCTCCTACGATCCCGAAATTTTTAAAATATTGCCAGCCTCTATTTATGTATTAGTTGAAAACCCTATTTGTGCTGGCGGGTTAACTGCGATTTTATTAAATATTATCCTCCCTGGTGGCTACCGACAGGAAAACGTTCTGCCTGGTATTACCTCAGCGGAAGAGATGGATTAACAGTAAAGGAGTCAATGATGTCAGGAGAACACACGTTAAAAGCGGTACGAGGCAGTTTTATTGATGTCACCCGTACGATCGATAACCCGGAAGAGATTGCCTCTGCGCTGCGGTTTATTGAGGATGGTTTATTACTCATTAAACAGGGAAAAGTGGAATGGTTTGGCGAATGGGAAAACGGAAAGCATCAAATTCCTGACACCATTCGCGTGCGCGACTATCGCGGCAAACTGATAGTACCGGGCTTTGTCGATACACATATCCATTATCCGCAAAGTGAAATGGTGGGGGCCTATGGTGAGCAATTGCTGGAGTGGTTGAATAAACACACCTTCCCTACTGAACGTCGTTATGAGGATTTAGAGTACGCCCGCGAAATGTCGGCGTTCTTCATCAAGCAGCTTTTACGTAACGGAACCACCACGGCGCTGGTGTTTGGCACTGTTCATCCGCAATCTGTTGATGCGCTGTTTGAAGCCGCCAGTCATATCAATATGCGTATGATTGCCGGTAAGGTGATGATGGACCGCAACGCACCGGATTATCTGCTCGACACTGCCGAAAGCAGCTATCACCAAAGCAAAGAACTGATCGAACGCTGGCACAAAAATGGTCGTCTGCTATATGCGATTACGCCACGCTTCGCCCCGACCTCATCTCCTGAACAGATGGCGATGGCGCAACGCCTGAAAGAAGAATATCCGGATACGTGGGTACATACCCATCTCTGTGAAAACAAAGATGAAATTGCCTGGGTGAAATCGCTTTATCCTGACCATGATGGTTATCTGGATGTTTACCATCAGTACGGCCTGACCGGTAAAAACTGTGTCTTTGCTCACTGCGTCCATCTCGAAGAAAAAGAGTGGGATCGTCTCAGCGAAACCAAATCCAGCATTGCTTTCTGTCCGACCTCCAACCTTTACCTCGGCAGCGGCTTATTCAACTTGAAAAAAGCATGGCAGAAGAAAGTTAAAGTGGGCATGGGAACGGATATCGGTGCCGGAACCACTTTCAACATGCTGCAAACGCTGAACGAAGCCTACAAAGTATTGCAATTACAAGGCTATCGCCTCTCGGCATATGAAGCGTTTTACCTGGCCACGCTCGGCGGAGCGAAATCTCTGGGCCTTGACGATTTGATTGGCAACTTTTTACCTGGCAAAGAGGCTGATTTCGTGGTGATGGAACCCACCGCCACTCCGCTACAGCAGCTGCGCTATGACAACTCTGTTTCTTTAGTCGACAAATTGTTCGTGATGATGACGTTGGGCGATGACCGTTCGATCTACCGCACCTACGTTGATGGTCGTCTGGTGTACGAACGCAACTAATAATAAAACTTTAACATCCTCGTGAGGACATCATTATGTCTGGAGACATCCTACAAACACCGGACGCACCAAAGCCACAGGGCGCGCTGGATAATTATTTTAAAATTACCGCTCGTGGCAGTACCGTTCGTCAGGAAGTACTGGCTGGCTTAACGACCTTTCTGGCCATGGTTTATTCCGTTATCGTCGTTCCGGGAATGCTGGGCAAAGCAGGTTTTCCTCCCGCAGCTGTGTTTGTTGCCACCTGTCTGGTCGCGGGCTTCGGCTCGTTGCTGATGGGATTATGGGCTAATTTGCCAATGGCGATTGGTTGCGCGATTTCCTTGACGGCGTTTACCGCATTCAGTCTGGTACTCGGGCAACAAATTAGCGTTCCTGTCGCACTGGGCGCGGTATTTCTGATGGGCGTCATCTTCACCGCCATTTCCGTAACCGGTGTGCGTACCTGGATCTTACGTAATTTGCCGATGGGTATCGCTCACGGTACAGGTATCGGTATCGGGCTGTTTCTGCTGCTGATTGCTGCTAACGGTGTGGGTATGGTTATCAAAAACCCGATTGAAGGCTTGCCAGTGGCGCTCGGTGCGTTTACCTCCTTCCCGGTGATGATGAGCTTGCTGGGGCTGGCGGTCATCTTCGGCCTGGAGAAGTGTCGCGTACCCGGCGGGATCTTGTTGGTGATTATTGCAATTTCGATCATCGGCTTAATCTTTGACCCAGCGGTGAAATACCACGGTCTGGTGGCGATGCCAAGCCTGACTGGCGAAGATGGTAAGTCTCTGATTTTCAGCCTCGATATTATGGGTGCACTCCAGCCAACTGTACTTCCGAGTGTACTGGCATTGGTGATGACCGCAGTGTTCGACGCTACTGGCACCATCCGTGCCGTCGCCGGTCAGGCGAATTTGTTGGATAAAGACAACCAGATCATCAACGGCGGCAAAGCCCTGACCAGTGACTCAGTAAGTTCAATATTCTCCGGCCAGGTGGGCGCAGCGCCCGCAGCGGTTTATATCGAATCAGCGGCAGGAACCGCCGCCGGGGGTAAAACAGGTTTAACCGCAACCGTAGTGGGGGCGTTATTCCTGTTAATTCTGTTTTTATCACCGCTGTCATTTTTGATCCCTGGTTACGCCACTGCACCCGCTCTGATGTACGTAGGTTTGCTGATGTTAAGTAACGTCTCGAAGCTGGATTTCAATGATTTTATTGACGCTATGGCTGGCCTGGTGTGTGCCGTGTTCATCGTTCTGACTTGTAATATCGTTACCGGTATTATGCTGGGCTTTGTGACACTGGTCGTAGGCCGCGTCTTTGCACGCGAATGGCAAAAGCTGAATATTGGTACGGTGATCATTACTGCCGCACTGGTCGCATTTTACGCGGGTGGTTGGGCAATCTAATAGATTCTCCGCGCCTTTCAGCGCGGAGATTTCTTTCAGAGAGGATTCTCACCGCTGGCAACAATACGCTGCTGGCGGACTCGCCTGAGTTCTCTTTCAGTAAGCAACTGCAGCGCCTGTGTTGGGCAAGATTCAACGCAGGCTGGCCCCTCTTCCCGCTGTTCACAGAGATCGCATTTCACAATTTGTTGTCGGGTATCCCCCGGCAACGACTGAATGGTGATCATTCCAAACGGGCACGCACTGACGCAACTCTGACAGCCAATACAACGGGCAGAATTGGTCTGCACCACCTGCTCGCCCATCGTCAGCGCCCCCACGGGGCAAGCGCCAACACAAGGGGCGTTTTCACACTGATGGCACATCACCGGCGCACTGATGCTGTCCAGTCGCTGTACCTTCAGCCGGGGTAAAAAGACATCGGCATTCAACTCCTGTTCTGAAGGGTGAGCGACCACACAGGCTACTTCACAAGTACGGCAGCCAATACAGTCAGCCGGATTAACGATAATTAACGATTTCATCACGATGCCTTCGTATCAAACAGAGTTAACATATCGCGCGCCGCCTGCCTTCCTGCGGCCATTGCAGTGACAACCAGATCCGCGCCATGAACTGCATCACCACCAGCAAAGACTTTTTTCAGATGCGTCTGGGTAGGTAAATACCCGACGTCACCGGTTTGAATCAGGCCCCATTTATCGAGTTTAATTCCGCTGCCCTGCAACCACGGCATGGCATGCGCCTGGAAACCAAAGGCCATAATCAGAACATCGGCGGGCAATTCAAACTCTGAACCCGCTACCGGACGAGGACGACGGCGACCATCCGGCCCCGGCTCACCCATGGCGGTACGAATCAGGCCCACCGCAGTTAAACGCCCATCTTCGTCACAAGCGATATATTGCGGTTGAACATTGAACTGAAACTCGACACCTTCCTCGCGCGCATTAACCACCTCTTTGCGCGAGCCCGGCATACTGACTTCATCACGACGATACGCGCAGGTCACGCTGGCGGCATTGAGGCGGATGGAAGTCCGCAAACAATCCATTGTCGTATCGCCACCGCCCAATACCACGACTCGCTTACCTTCCACGTCCGTCAGCGGATACTCTTCAGACTCCGGCAATCCCATGAGCTGGCGGGTATGGGCAGTCAGGAACGGTAGAGCCTGAATGACACCGGGCGCATCTTCATGCGGCAGATCTGCTCGCATCATCCCGTAAGTCCCCACGCCGATGAAAACTGCATCATATTCAGAAGTTAAATCGCTAAAGGTAATATCGCGGCCAATTTCACAGTTAAGATGAAAGTCGATTCCCATTGCGGTGAATATCTCTCGCCGCTGGCTTAATACCGTTTTATCGAGTTTGAAAGGAGGAATGCCAAAAGTCAGCATACCGCCAATTTCTGGATGGCGATCAAAGACATCGACCTGAACTCCTGCGCGCGCCAGAATATCAGCACACCCTAACCCTGCAGGCCCAGCGCCAATCACCGCCACTTTTTCGCTACGGGGAACAACTTTGCTGACATCGGGACGCCAGCCCATCGCCAGCGCGGTATCGGTGATGTAGCGTTCCAGATTACCGATAGAGACTGCGCCCGAGTGATCTTTCAAAGTACATGCGCCTTCACAAAGACGGTCCTGTGGACATACCCTGCCGCAAATTTCTGGTAAGGAACTGGTCTGGTGGCAAAGTTCTGCCGCTTCAATAATCTTTCCTTCCTGTACCAGACGGATGTAATCCGGAATAGCGTTATGCAGCGGGCAATGCCAGTTGCAGTTAGCTTTTTCGGCACAATAAACACAGCGGTCACTCTCATAAGTCGCTTGTTGTGGATCCAGCCCGCAATATATTTCGCCAAAGTGGGTTTTCCGTTCACTCGCTGAAATTTTATCTGCGCCTTTACGCGAGTTAACGGGGAGCAACGCTGCACTGCGAGATGGCTGAGCGTCTGATGACGCTTTTCCTGCTGCCGTTTTGCGCTGGCGGGCCACCTTTATCTGCTGCAACCCTTTATCGTCCATCAGTCGTAACGCCTGTGTTGGGCAAACTTCAATACAGGCTTGCGTGCCGGAACTGCGCTGGTTACAAAGGTCGCATTTCTGCGCAATCGTATCGACCATCTCAACGACGCCAAAGGGGCAAGCGATTGCGCATCTTTTACAACCAATACATTTTTGCTCGTCCAGTTGTACGCTATCGGACTGGAAAGTCAGAGCATTAACCGGACAAGCCGTAACGCAAGGGGCATTGTTGCAGTGATGGCAGGCCACCGGATTCGCAGCCTGGCCTTTCCCTACAACGTGGATACGCGGTCGAAAGTCACTGTGACTCAGCGGCCAGTTTTCTTGATTGTGTGCCACCGCACAGGCAATTTCACAAGCATGACAGCCTATACATTCCGCAGCTTCAGCAGCAATAAACTTATTCATTTGCATCCCTTTCATTTAATGAGTTATGTCTTCTCAAATTTCGCGATGCAATAAACGGGCATATATTAGGTAGCATGACCGTTTTAATTATAATTTTGCGACTGAGTTCAAATTATTGCCCCTCAATCTATGCCGCTTTCATTATTTCAACATTGCCGATCAAAAGAGCGCTATCCAGATAAAAACGATTAAATGCGAGAGTGCGACATGCCAGAATGATTAATGAAATATCAATATGAGAAAATTACAGATAATTCCATTGTCAGGTTCTCTTCTCATTTTCGTGGTTTAACCACGATTATGTGATTGCCTCCGCAATTCCTGTCTCTAACTCCCCTTCCTCGCAAAAACTGGCACTCCACGAGCATGTGTTTAGACAGTTTCATTAACGTAAACGGTTGCTTTTTACTCTGGCGGGCGAAAGGAGAAACACTGATGAGCGCCATAGATTCCCAACTTCCCTCATCTTCTGGGCAAGACCGCCCAACTGATGAGGTTGACCGCATATTATCACCAGGAAAGCTGATCATACTCGGTCTGCAACACGTCCTTGTCATGTACGCAGGTGCAGTCGCTGTTCCTCTTATGATTGGTGACCGACTGGGCCTCTCAAAAGAAGCTATTGCGATGCTCATTAGCTCGGATCTCTTTTGCTGCGGGATCGTCACATTATTGCAATGTATCGGTATCGGCCGCTTTATGGGGATCCGCCTGCCGGTGATTATGTCGGTGACCTTTGCTGCTGTAACACCAATGATAGCCATTGGGATGAACCCGGATATCGGCCTGCTGGGGATATTTGGTGCCACTATCGCCGCGGGTTTTATCACCACATTATTAGCGCCACTTATCGGTCGCTTGATGCCTTTATTCCCGCCACTGGTTACCGGTGTGGTTATTACTTCTATCGGGCTTAGCATCATTCAGGTGGGTATTGACTGGGCCGCCGGAGGTAAAGGGAATCCGCAATATGGTAATCCCGTTTATTTAGGTATCTCCTTTGCCGTCTTAATTTTTATCTTGCTCATTACTCGCTATGCGAAAGGATTTATGTCCAACGTCGCCGTATTACTGGGGATTGTATTTGGCTTTTTACTTTCGTGGATGATGAATGAAGTCAATTTATCCGGGCTACATGATGCTTCATGGTTTGCGATTGTTACGCCGATGTCGTTTGGTATGCCGATTTTCGATCCCGTTTCCATTCTGACCATGACTGCCGTGTTAATCATCGTGTTTATCGAGTCGATGGGGATGTTCCTGGCACTGGGTGAAATAGTCGGTCGTAAACTCTCTTCGCACGATATTATTCGCGGGCTGCGTGTCGATGGCGTAGGGACAATGATAGGCGGCACGTTTAACAGCTTCCCCCACACGTCATTTTCTCAAAACGTTGGCCTGGTTAGCGTGACGCGCGTTCATAGCCGCTGGGTGTGTATTTCTTCGGGAATTATATTAATCCTGTTTGGCATGGTGCCAAAAATGGCGGTGCTGGTAGCCTCCATTCCGCAATTTGTGCTGGGCGGCGCTGGTCTAGTGATGTTCGGCATGGTACTGGCGACAGGGATTCGAATTCTGTCGCGCTGTAACTACACCACCAACCGTTACAACCTCTATATTGTGGCGATCAGTCTCGGCGTTGGCATGACTCCGACGCTCTCTCACGATTTCTTTTCTAAGTTACCGGCCGTACTGCAACCGCTGCTACATAGCGGCATTATGCTCGCAACCCTTAGCGCCGTTGTGCTGAACGTCTTCTTTAATGGCTATCAGCATCATGCTGACCTGGTGAAGGAATCCGTCTCTGATAAAGATTTAAAAGTCAGGACAGTACGTATGTGGCTTCTGATGCGCAAGCTGAAGAAAAATGAGCATGGAGAATAATATGAATTTTTTAATGCGCGCTATATTCAGTCTGTTGTTGCTTTTTACTCTCTCTATTCCTGTCATTTCTGACTGTGTTGCAATGGCCATTGAAAGTCGCTTCAAATATATGATGCTACTTTTTTAAATGGTTTTTACCTGTCGGCATCCGCTCAAAACGGGCGGTTGTCGATAAACGCTCACTTGGTTAATCATTTCACTCTTCAATTATCTATAATGATGAGTGATCAGAATTACATGTGAGAAATTATGCAAACGGAACACGTCATTTTATTGAATGCACAGGGAGTTCCCACGGGTACGCTGGAAAAGTATGCCGCACACACGGCAGACACCCGCTTACATCTCGCGTTCTCCAGTTGGCTGTTTAATGCCAAAGGACAATTATTAGTTACCCGCCGCGCACTGAGCAAAAAAGCATGGCCTGGCGTGTGGACTAACTCGGTTTGTGGGCACCCACAACTGGGAGAAAGCAACGAAGACGCAGTGATCCGCCGTTGCCGTTATGAGCTTGGCGTGGAAATTACGCCTCCTGAATCTATCTATCCTGACTTTCGCTACCGCGCCACCGATCCGAGTGGCATTGTGGAAAATGAAGTGTGTCCGGTATTTGCCGCACGCACCACTAGTGCGTTACAGATCAATGATGATGAAGTGATGGATTATCAATGGTGTGATTTAGCAGATGTATTACACGGTATTGATGCCACGCCGTGGGCGTTCAGTCCGTGGATGGTGATGCAGGCGACAAATCGCGAAGCCAGAAAACGATTATCTGCATTTACCCAGCTTAAATAAAAAAACCCCGACATTTGCCGGGGTTGTGAGCATAACGTAATGCTTATTTTACCGGACGCATCGCCGGGAACAGAATAACGTCGCGGATGGTATGGCTGTTGGTGAACAGCATTACCATACGGTCGATACCAATTCCCAGACCTGCTGTCGGCGGTAAGCCATGTTCCAGTGCGGTGACGTAATCTTCATCGTAGAACATCGCTTCGTCGTCACCTGCGTCTTTCGCGGCAACCTGATCCAGGAAGCGTTGCGCCTGATCTTCCGCGTCATTCAGCTCGCTAAAGCCGTTACCGATTTCACGACCACCAATGAAGAACTCAAAGCGGTCTGTGATTTCCGGGTTAACGTCGTTACGACGCGCCAGCGGAGAAACTTCTGCCGGATATTCAGTAATGAAGGTCGGCTGAATCAGATGTGCTTCTGCCACTTCTTCGAAGATCTCGGTAACGATACGGCCCAGACCCCAGCTCTTCTCAACGTGGATGCCGATAGATTCAGCAATTGCTTTCGCAGAGTCGAAGTTGTCCAGATCCGCCATGTCGGTTTCCGGGCGATATTTCTTGATCGCTTCACGCATGGTCAGTTTTTCGAACGGTTTACCGAAGTCCAGCGTCACGTCGCCGTAGGTCACTTCCGTCTTACCGAGAATATCCTGTGCCAGAGTACGGAACAGCGATTCGGTCAGCTCGATCAGATCTTTGTAATCTGCGTAAGCCATGTAGAGTTCCATCATGGTGAACTCTGGGTTATGACGTACGGAAATACCTTCGTTACGGAAGTTACGGTTGATTTCGAATACACGCTCGAAGCCACCAACCACCAGACGCTTGAGGTACAGTTCCGGCGCGATACGCAGGTACATGTCGAGATCCAGCGCGTTATGGTGGGTGATAAACGGACGCGCAGCGGCACCGCCAGGGATCACCTGCATCATCGGCGTTTCAACTTCCATAAAGCCGCGGTTCACCATGAACTGGCGAATACCAGAGAGGATCTGCGAGCGCACTTTAAAGGTGTTGCGGGATTCATCGTTGGAGATGAGATCGAGATAACGCTGACGATAGCGCGCTTCCTGATCCTGCAAGCCGTGGAATTTATCCGGCAGCGGACGCAGTGCTTTGGTCAGCAGACGCAACTCGGTGCAGTGGATAGACAGTTCGCCGGTTTTGGTTTTGAACAGCTTACCTTTCGCGCCGAGGATGTCGCCGAGGTCCCATTTTTTGAACTGCTCGTTATAAACGCCTTCCGGGAGATCGTCACGGGCAACGTACAGCTGAATGCGACCGCCAACGTCCTGCAGGGTAACGAAAGACGCTTTACCCATAATACGACGGGTCATCATGCGGCCAGCAACGGCGACTTCGATGTTCAGCGCTTCCAGTTCTTCGTTCTCTTTGCCGTCGAATTCTGCGTGCAATTGGTCAGAGGTATGATCGCGACGGAAATCGTTCGGGAAGGCAATCCCCTGCTCGCGCAGGTTCGCCAGCTTCTCACGACGCGTTTTCAGTTCATTGTTAAGATCGACTACCGCGTCAGCGCCCTGTGCGTGTTGTTCAGACATGTTGGTTCCTCATAACCCTGCTTTCAAACTTGCTTCGATAAATTGATCCAGGCTGCCGTCCAGCACGGCCTGCGTGTTGCGGGTTTCTACCCCGGTGCGCAGATCTTTAATGCGGGAGTCATCAAGGACATAAGAACGAATCTGGCTGCCCCAGCCGATGTCGGATTTGTTATCTTCCATCGCCTGTTTCTCGGCATTTTTCTTCTGCATCTCCAGTTCATAAAGCTTCGCTTTCATCTGCTTCATGGCCTGATCTTTGTTCTTGTGCTGGGAACGGTCGTTCTGGCACTGGGTCACGATCCCGGTCGGGATGTGGGTAATACGCACCGCAGATTCGGTACGGTTAACGTGCTGACCGCCCGCGCCGGACGCGCGATAAACGTCAATGCGCAGATCCGCCGGGTTGATTTCGATATCAATATCATCATCAACTTCCGGATAAACAAACGCGGAGCTGAACGACGTGTGGCGACGACCGCCGGAGTCAAACGGGCTTTTACGCACCAGGCGGTGAACGCCGGTTTCTGTACGCAGCCAGCCGTAAGCGTAATCGCCGGAGATTTTGATCGTCACGGATTTAATACCCGCCACTTCACCTTCCGACTCTTCGATGATTTCAGTTTTGAAACCACGCGATTCTGCCCAGCGCAGATACATACGCTCAAGCATGCTCGCCCAGTCCTGTGCTTCCGTACCGCCAGACCCCGCCTGAATATCGAGGTAGCAGTCGGCGCTGTCATATTCGCCAGAGAACATACGGCGGAACTCAAGCTGCGCCAGTTTTTCTTCCAGGGCGTCGAGTTCAGCAACGGCTTCGTTAAAGGTTTCTTCGTCGTCAGCTTCTACAGCCAGTTCCAGCAGACCAGAAACATCTTCCAGCCCCTGTTTCATTTGGTCGAGGGTGTCGACAACGGCTTCGAGGGAGGAACGCTCTTTACCCAGCGCCTGTGCGCGTTCGGGTTCGTTCCAGACATCCGGCTGTTCCAGCTCGGCGTTTACTTCTTCCAGACGCTCTTTCTTGGCGTCGTAGTCAAAGATACCCCCTAAGAACGTCGGAGCGTTCCGTGAGGTCCTGAATGCGATTATTTACCGGATTAATTTCAAACATGGTCTGATTTCTTTTATTGAGCTAGTCAAAATGCGGTGATAAGAGCGGGATTGTACCCAATCCACGCTCTTTTTTATAGAGAAGATGACGCTAAATTGGCCAGATATTGTCGATGATAATTTGCAGGCTGCGGTTGCCGCGAAACTCGTTGATATCGAGCTTATAAGCCAGTTGCACTTCGCGCACGCCGTTATCCGGCCAGAGGGCGGTATCGACATTAAAAGCAATACCATCCAGCAGTGGACCGCCGCCGACCGGTTCGACCATCACCTTCAAATGACGTTCGCCCACCAGCCGCTGTTGCAGCAGACGGAAATGACCGTCAAACAGCGGCTCCGGGAACATCTGCCCCCACGGGCCAGCATCGCGCAGCAGCTGCGCCACTTCCATGGTCATTTCGGCCGGGCTTAACGGACCGTCTGATACCACTTCGCCTTGCAATAGCGAAGGGTCCAGCCACTCAGTAACCAGTTCGCCAAACCGTTGTTGAAAGAGTTTGAATTTATCCTCTTCCAGCGACAAACCCGCCGCCATCGCATGACCGCCAAACTTCAGCATCATGCCAGGGTAGAGTGTGTCTAATCGCTCCAGCGCATCACGCATATGCAGCCCCTGAATGGAGCGACCGGAACCTTTCAGCGTACCGTCACCTGCTGGCGCAAACGCGATAACCGGACGGTGAAAACGCTCTTTGATGCGCGAAGCCAGAATACCGACAACGCCCTGATGCCATTCGGGGTGATACATTGCCAGCCCGCCGGGTAGCGTGTCACGGCTGCGCTCCAGTTTCTCGCACAGGGTCAGGGCTTCAATTTGCATTCCTTGTTCGATCTCTTTTCGCGTCTGGTTTAGCGCATCGAGTTCATTTGCCAGCACGCGCGCTTCGCCGATGTTGTCGCACAACAACAGCGCCACACCGACGGACATATCGTCCAGTCGTCCGGCAGCATTGAGACGTGGCCCCAGCGCAAAACCTAAATCGCTGGCGGCGAGTTTTTGTGCATCACGGTTTGCCACTTCAAGCAGCGCTTTAATCCCCGGACGGCACTTTCCGGCTCGGATGCGACTCATCCCCTGCCAGGTCAGAATGCGATTATTAGCGTCCAGCGGCACGACGTCCGCCACTGTCCCCAGCGCGACCAGATCCAGCAGTTCTGCCAGGTTAGGAATTGCGATGTTACGCTCATCAAACCAGCCCTGATCGCGCAAAAAGGTGCGCAGCGCCAGCATCAGATAAAACGCCACACCCACGCCTGCCAGTGATTTCGACGGGAAATTACAGTCGCGCAAGTTAGGGTTAATGATCGCTTCCGCTGCGGGTAATGTGTCGCCTGGCAAATGGTGATCGGTAACAATAACCGGGATGCCCAACGAGCGAGCGTGCTCAACCCCCGCATGGGAGGAAATACCGTTATCCACCGTGACAATTAACTGCGCGCCACGGGCATGGGCCTGATCGACCACTTCCGGGCTTAAGCCGTAACCGTCTTCGAAACGGTTTGGTACCAGGTAGTCGATATTGCTGCAACCAAGCGAGCGCATCGCCAGCACGCTTAGAGCCGTGCTGGTCGCGCCGTCGGCGTCGAAATCACCGACCACAATAATCCGCGTTCCTTCGCGAAAAGCGTTGTAAAGGATCTCAACGGCCTTTTCGACGCCGCTCAGTTGCTGCCAGGGCAGCATACCTTTAACACTGCGTTCCAGTTCTTGCGCACTGCGTACTCCCCGGCTGGCGTATAAACGGCGCAGCAAGGGAGGCAATTCAGCGGGCAAGTCTGCCGTTTCATCGACTTCACGGCGACGAAGTTGTATCTGTTGTTTCACGCGAATTATTTACCGCTGGTCATTTTTTGGTGTTCGTCGAGGAATTCTTTCATCTCTTTCGGCGGCTGGTAACCCGGAACAAGTGTGCCATTGCTCAGCACAACTGCCGGAGTACCGCTAACGCCAAGCTGGACGCCAAGTGCGTAATGGTCGGCAATATCCACGTCGCAACTGGCTGGTGCGACGCTTTTACCTGCCATCACATCATCAAACGCTTTGTTTTTATCTTTCGCACACCAGATAGCTTTCATTTCTTTCTCTGCATCGCTGTCCAGCCCCTGGCGCGGGAAAGCAAGATAACGCACGGTGATCCCCAGCGCGTTGTAGTCTGCCATTTGCTCATGCAGTTTGTGGCAGTAACCACAGGTAATATCAGTAAACACGGTGATGACGTGTTTTTCCTGCGGCGCTTTATAAACGATCATCTCTTTTTCAAGCGCATTCAACTGCTTTAACAGCATCTTATTGGTGACATTGACCGGAGCCGTGCCACTAACGTCATACATTGGCCCCTGAATGATATGTTTACCATCATCGGTGATGTACAACACGCCGCTGTTAGTCAGAACTGTCTTCATGCCAGCTACAGGCGCGGGCTGAATATCGCTGCTTTTGATGCCCATTTTGGCTAACGTTTGTTGAATTGCCGCGTCATCAGCCTGAGCAAAGCCTGAAAACGCCGCTAACAAAGTAAACAACATAAAACCTTTCTTCATAAATCTTCCCGTTCTTTTCAGACATCACGCCCGCGGGTGATGCTGTTGATGAAGTTGCCGCAGACGCTCGGTAGCGACATGCGTATAAATTTGCGTGGTGGAGAGATCGCTGTGGCCCAGTAGCATCTGCACCACGCGTAAATCCGCACCATGATTTAATAAATGAGTGGCAAAAGCGTGACGCAACACATGCGGTGACAGCTTTTCGCTGTCGATACCCGCCAGCACAGCATAATGTTTAATACGGTGCCAGAAGGTCTGTCGCGTCATCTGCTGCGCACGCTGGCTGGGAAACAACACGTCAATTGACACACCATTCAGCAGCCACGGACGCCCATGTTCCAGATAGGTTTCCAGCCAGTAAACCGCCTCTTCACCTAACGGCACCAGACGCTCTTTGTTGCCTTTACCAATGACCCGTACCACGCCCTGACGCAGGCTGATATCACTCATTGTCAGTCCGACCAGTTCAGAGACACGCAGCCCGGTAGCATACAACACTTCAAGCATGGCTTTATCGCGTAGCTCCAGTGGCTGATCGATTAATGGTGCCTGTAATAAACGTTCGACCTGCGCTTCGCTTAAATCTTTTGGCAAACGCTGGGGCAATTTCGGTGAAGCGAGATGCGCACTGGGATCGTCTTCACGAAACTTTTCGCGATAAAGATACTGGAACAATCGGCGCACTGCACTCAGCAAACGCGCTGAGCTGGTGGCTTTATACCCGCCCTCCAGCCGTTCTGCCAGTAATGCCTGCAAATCGTCACTTTGCGCCGTCGCCAGCGTCAACCCGCGGTGATGCAACCACTCCACCATCATTGACAGATCGCGACGGTAAGCGTTCAACGTATTTTCAGCCAGATTTTTTTCCAGCCACAGAGCATCAAGAAACTGCTCGATGCGTGCCAGATCCTGTTTCACTTGCGCCCCTTATGGTCACTCATTTGATCCATTATGCCTTATTGTGCCGTGACTAAAGCGATTCTGATACACTAGCCGCAAAAGCCACAGCAGAATCGAGAAGCTTACGTTATGAATATGGGTCTTTTTTACGGTTCCAGCACCTGTTACACCGAAATGGCGGCAGAAAAAATCCGCGATATTATCGGCCCAGAACTGGTGACCTTACATAACCTCAAGGACGACTCCCCGAAATTAATGGAGCAGTACGATGTGCTCATTCTGGGTATCCCGACCTGGGATTTTGGTGAAATCCAGGAAGACTGGGAAGCCGTCTGGGATCAGCTCGACGACCTGAACCTTGAAGGTAAAATTGTTGCGCTGTATGGGCTTGGCGATCAACTGGGATACGGCGAGTGGTTCCTCGATGCGCTCGGTATGCTGCATGACAAACTCTCGACCAAAGGCGTGAAGTTCGTCGGCTACTGGCCAACGGAAGGATATGAATTTACCAGCCCGAAACCGGTGATTGCTGACGGGCAACTGTTCGTGGGTCTGGCGCTGGATGAAACTAACCAGTATGACCTTAGCGACGAGCGTATTCAGAGCTGGTGCGAGCAAATCCTCAACGAAATGGCAGAGCATTACGCCTGATCTCACTGACGGCTTAGCGCATATGCTTTGCCGTCATCTTTATCTTTGCGTCTCTTGTTGCAACAAAATCCGCCGTAAATCCCGCCATTCAGCTTCGTCCATGCTGTCGGCTGCCAGCCATAAATGTTGCCGTTTACCGCCATCAGAACGTAAACGCAGCATCATGCCGCTCTTAATCATCCACGGTGCTTTGACGATGCTCCACTCCTGCCCTTGCCAACGCAAACGCCCGTCCATCAACAAGCGAATTTCCCCCTGGCGAGCATTAATACGCCGCTGGCTGCGAACGCAATCAAACACCACCAGCGAAAGTAACACCATCCATAACGGGGTGTAACTGAGTGGCCAGGGCATGAGTAAAATAACAGCGGCAACCAGCCCATGAATCAGCAAGGAAAGCCACTGTGCGCGCCAGGAGACGCGCAAATCAGATTGCCACAGGACCACGTTCCCGGTTCCGTGTCTGGATGAGTCGGACCATCATTTCCAGTTCTGCATCGGCCGGTTTACCGTGATTCATCAGCCAGTTAAACAGGTCCGGATCGTCACATTCCAGCAGACGAATAAAGATGCGTTTTTCGTCATCGCTTAAGCTGTCGTACTCATGTTCGAAAAACGGCATGATTGAAATATCGAGTTCGCGCATACCACGGCGGCATGCCCAATGAATGCGGGCTTTGTTGTTAATGTCCATCTTCTTCCTGTCTCACGAAAATCCAGTACCCGGCTATTGTAACGTGTTTTTCGCCTTCTTTTACGGGAATATCAGTAAACACCATCGCGATCGCGAAATTAATTCACAACAATTCAATGGCTTCATTTTTTTGGAAGTCGCCTCGCAGAAGGCACAGATCGCGTAGTGAAAGCACTTGCATTGCCTCATAGCTCTTTTACCATTAGTCATTAATACGCCGTTAAGCAACTCAGGACTCTATTATGGCTTTTACACCTTTTCCTCCCCGTCAGCCTACGGCTTCTGCCCGTTTACCGCTGACGCTGATGACGCTTGATGACTGGGCGCTTGCCACCATTACTGGCGCGGACAGCGAAAAATATATGCAGGGTCAGGTGACAGCAGATGTCAGCCAGATGGCAGAAGATCAGCACCTGCTCGCCGCCCATTGCGACGCCAAAGGTAAAATGTGGAGCAATTTACGTCTGTTCCGCGACGGCGATGGCTTTGCATGGATTGAACGGCGCAGCGTGCGTGAACCGCAGCTGACTGAACTGAAAAAATATGCGGTATTCTCTAAAGTGACCATCGCGCCAGACGACGAGCGTGTGCTGCTTGGTGTTGCCGGTTTTCAGGCGCGCGCCGCGCTGGCAAATCTCTTTAGCGAACTGCCTTCGAAAGAAAAACAGGTAGTCAAAGAAGGCGCGACCACTTTGCTATGGTTTGAACACCCGGCAGAACGTTTCCTGATCGTAACCGATGAAGCTACTGCTAATATGCTGACCGATAAACTGCGCGGTGAAGCGGAACTGAACAATAGCCAACAGTGGCTGGCATTAAACATTGAAGCGGGTTTCCCGGTGATTGATGCCGCCAACAGCGGGCAGTTTATCCCACAGGCGACCAATCTCCAGGCGCTGGGCGGTATCAGCTTTAAGAAAGGCTGTTATACCGGACAAGAGATGGTGGCGCGAGCAAAATTCCGTGGTGCCAATAAACGTGCGCTCTGGTTGCTGGCAGGTAGCGCCAGCCGACTGCCGGAAGCTGGTGAAGACTTAGAGCTGAAAATGGGCGAGAACTGGCGTCGTACCGGTACGGTACTGGCTGCGGTAAAACTGGAAGATGGTCAGGTCGTGGTACAGGTCGTCATGAATAACGATATGGAACCGGATAGCATCTTCCGCGTACGCGACGATGCGAATACATTGCATATCGAGCCGCTGCCGTATTCGCTCGAAGAGTAAATCTCTTTATCGCATCAGGCATTTATCGCCTGATGCGACGCTGGCGCGTCTTATCATGTCTGGGATTTGATGCCTTTATCACAACAGGGACGAGGCCCGTAGATCGGATAAGGCGTTCACGCCGAATCCGGCAGTTGTGCTCCGATGCCTGATGCGACGCTGGCGCGTCTTATCAGGCCTACAAAGGCATACCCATTACGCCTGCCCAATATACAAATAGATCGCCAGAAAGTGGCACACACTACCGCCGAGCACGAAGCCGTGCCAGATGGCATGGTTGTATGGAATGCGTTTGCAGACGTAGAAAATCACCCCGAGCGAATAAACCACGCCGCCTACCGCCAGTAAGGTAACGCTGCCCGCCGCGAGCTTAACTGCCATTTCATAAATTACCACCAGCGACAGCCAGCCCATCGCCAGATAGGTCACCAGAGATAAAATTTTGAATCGGTGCGCGATGGTCAGTTTAAACAGAATACCCAGCAATGCCAGGCTCCAGATAACAATCATCAACCCGCGCGCTAACGGAGAATCCAGCCCCACCAGCAAAAACGGCGTGTAGGTTCCGGCAATCAACAGGTAAATAGCGCAATGGTCAAATTTCTTCAGCCACATTTTTGCCCGTTGATGAGGAATGGCGTGATAGAGCGTCGAAGCGAGGAACAGCAGGATCATACTGCCGCCATAGAGGCTGTAGCTGGTTATCGCTGTGGCGCTGGCATTAAGATCCACCGCCTGAACCAGTAGCAACACCAGCCCAACGATACCAAACACCAACCCAATGCCGTGACTGACGCTGTTGGCTATTTCCTCTGCCAGTGAATATCCCTGCTTAATGAGGGGCTTCTGAACCATAACTTACTCCGGAGAAACGTACACGCACATGTATACCTCTCCAGCGTAACTGAGAATAGTTCCAGTGAACACCTGTTAGCTAAAATAAATTCTGATTTGAGACTAATCTCCTAAAAATCATGAAATTAAATGCGAAATTTCAACTAACAGGCGTGAGTTCAATTTAAAGACATTTAAATTCAATCACATAAAATTGTGTCTGACCGGGATAGATGTCAGCAATGACTTTTTTCAGTTCAGTCAGGGTCATATTTTCCTGCTCTGCATGTTTTTCAGTCAGCGTATCCAGCGTTACGGTTGAGGTTGCGGTGACTTCAATCGTGCAAAAATAACCGTCATCTTCAAAACGTCCGACACGAAGCACATCACCCGTTTTGAAGTGCGATTCAGACTCGTCGCGGATGGTGATGGTTTTACGCCCAGCCAGAATGTCATCCTGGAAACGTTGAAAAAAAGTGATGTCGTTTGGCTGCATGGTACTATTTCCTGTAAGAATTGACTCATCTGGAGCCTATGATAGTGAAAAAACTCACCTTACCGAAAGATTTCTTATGGGGCGGCGCAGTTGCCGCTCATCAGGTCGAAGGCGGCTGGAACAAAGGCGGAAAAGGGCCGAGCATTTGTGACGTTCTGACCGGTGGCGCACACGGCGTGCCGCGCGAAATCACCAAAGAAGTCTTGCCAGGAAAATACTATCCAAACCATGAAGCCGTTGATTTTTATGGTCACTATAAGGAAGACATCAAGCTATTTGCCGAAATGGGCTTCAAATGTTTTCGTACATCCATTGCCTGGACGCGCATTTTTCCAAAAGGCGATGAAGCTCAGCCAAACGAAGAAGGGCTGAAGTTCTACGATGATATGTTCGATGAACTGCTGAAATACAACATCGAACCGGTGATCACCCTCTCCCACTTTGAAATGCCGCTGCATCTGGTGCAGCAATACGGTAGCTGGACCAACCGTAAAGTGGTTGATTTCTTTGTACGTTTCGCGGAAGTGGTATTTGAACGCTATAAGCACAAAGTCAAATACTGGATGACCTTCAACGAAATTAACAACCAGCGTAACTGGCGTGCACCGCTGTTCGGTTACTGCTGCTCCGGCGTGGTGTATACCGAGCATGAAAACCCGGAAGAGACGATGTATCAGGTGCTGCATCACCAGTTTGTCGCCAGCGCCCTGGCGGTGAAAGCTGCGCGTCGCATTAACCCGGAGATGAAAGTCGGCTGTATGCTGGCGATGGTGCCGCTCTATCCTTACTCCTGTAACCCGGACGATGTGATGTTCGCTCAGGAGTCGATGCGCGAACGCTACGTCTTTACCGATGTGCAGCTACGCGGCTATTACCCGTCCTATGTGTTGAACGAGTGGGAGCGTCGCGGATTTAACATCAAAATGGAAGACGGCGATCTGGATGTGCTGCGTGAAGGCACCTGCGATTATCTTGGTTTCAGCTATTACATGACCAATGCAGTGAAGGCCGAAGGCGGCACCGGCGATGCGATCTCTGGTTTTGAAGGCAGCGTACCAAACCCGTATGTTAAAGCATCTGACTGGGGCTGGCAGATTGATCCAGTAGGTCTGCGCTATGCACTTTGCGAACTGTATGAGCGTTATCAGAGGCCGCTGTTTATTGTCGAAAACGGTTTTGGCGCTTACGACAAAGTGGAAGAAGATGGCAGCATCAACGACGACTACCGCATTGACTACCTGCGCGCCCATATCGAAGAGATGAAAAAAGCGGTGACTTACGATGGCGTGGATCTGATGGGCTACACACCGTGGGGCTGCATCGACTGCGTGTCGTTCACCACCGGGCAGTACAGCAAACGCTACGGCTTTATCTATGTGAATAAACATGACGACGGTACTGGCGATATGTCGCGTTCACGTAAGAAGAGCTTTAACTGGTACAAAGAGGTGATTGCCAGCAACGGCGAGAAGCTTTAAGTCGATGAAGTACCGGATGCAATACTTGTTGCATCCGGTCAGACAACTTCCCTGTTTTATTTCCCGCCCGCCAAATCGATAAAACTTCCCGTGACGTAAGAGGCTTTATCACTTAGTAGCCAGACAATGGCCTGCGCGACCTCTTCTGCCTGTCCACCACGCTGCATGGGGATGTTCGACTTAACGCGATCGACGCGTCCAGGCTCGCCGCCGCTGGCGTGCATTTCGGTATAAATAAACCCTGGCCGCACGCAGTTAACGCGGATCCCCTGCGCGGCGACTTCCAGCGATAGTCCGGTGGTTAACGTATCAATCGCCCCTTTCGATGCCGCGTAATCAACATATTCCCCTGGCGAACCCAACCGTGAGGCCACCGAAGAGACATTGACGATAGCGCCGCCACTGCCACCATTTTTAAGCGCCATGCGTTTTACCGCCTCGCGGCAGCAGAGAAAATATCCCGTCACGTTGGTGGAAAGTACTCGGTTGATTCGCTCTGCGGTAAGGTTTTCAACGGTGCACTGGGTAAACAAGATCCCGGCGTTATTGACCAGCGCTGCTAGCGGTTCATCGTGCTGATCGATTGCTGTAAACATCGCAACGACCTGGTTTTCGTCGCTGATATCCGCCTGGAGCACGAATGCTTTGCCACCGGCTTGCGTTATTAAGTTCATCACTTCCTGCGCCGCGTGGAGGTTTTGCTGATAATTAACCGCCACCGTATACCCTTCTTGCGCCAACAGTAATGCAGTTGCCCGCCCGATGCCGCGACTGCCACCAGTCACAAGTGCTATAGCCATTTGTTTTTCCGAGAAAAATTAATTCGTTGACGTATCTTTGAGATTGCTAACAAACTGGCTCAATCTTCAATGTTGGCACGCTTTTCCCCCTCGCCCTTTCAGAGAGAGGGCCGGGGTGAGGGTAAATATTCGCGCCAGTGCCGGCCTGTTCCCCTCACCCTAACCCTCTCCCCAAAGGGGCGAGGGGACTGTCTGAGCACTTTTGTACTTTGTCATCTGACTAAAAAGGCGCCGAAGCGCCTTTAGAAAATAGTCGAATCAGTGAATTACTGGTATTCGCTAATCGGTACGCAGGAGCAGAACAGGTTACGGTCGCCGTAAACATCATCCAGACGTTTCACTGTCGGCCAGTATTTGTCTGCCACACCTGCCGGGAATACCGCAACTTCACGGCTGTACGGATGCGCCCACTCGGCGACCAGTTCGCTCTGAATGTGCGGCGCGTTCACCAGCGGGTTATCTTCCAGCGGCCAGACACCGGCTTTCACCTGGTCAATTTCTGCGCGGATAGCCAGCATCGCGTCGATAAAGCGATCCAGTTCCACTTTGCTTTCAGATTCAGTCGGTTCAACCATCAGCGTACCCGCCACCGGGAACGACATCGTCGGCGCGTGGAAACCGTAGTCGATCAGGCGCTTGGCAATATCCAGCTCGCTGATGCCGGTTTCTTCTTTCAGCGGGCGAATATCGAGAATACATTCGTGCGCCACGCGACCGTCGCGACCGGTATACAGCACCGGGAAGGCATCCTGCAGGCGGCTGGCAATATAGTTGGCGTTGAGGATTGCCACCTGGCTTGCTTTTTTCAGCCCTTCTGCGCCCATCATGCGGATGTACATCCAGCTGATTGGCAGGATAGAGGCGCTACCGAACGGTGCCGCAGAAACCGCGCCCTGACGGGTTAACATGCCTTCGATTTGCACCACGCTATGACCCGGTACAAACGGTGCCAAATGCGCTTTCACGCCGATCGGTCCCATACCCGGACCACCACCGCCGTGCGGAATGCAGAAAGTTTTATGTAGGTTAAGGTGTGAAACGTCCGCACCAATAAAGCCCGGCGAGGTGATGCCAACCTGGGCGTTCATGTTCGCGCCATCAAGGTAAACCTGACCGCCGAACTGATGCACGACTTCACACACTTCACGGATCGTTTCTTCATACACGCCGTGGGTAGAAGGATAAGTCACCATGATACAGGAGAGGTTATCGCCCGCCTGTTCCGCTTTCGCGCGCAGATCAGTCAGATCGATGTTGCCGTTTTTATCACACGCCACAACCACCACCTGCATTCCTGCCATATGTGCAGAAGCGGGGTTAGTTCCGTGCGCAGAAGCCGGGATCAGGCAGATATCGCGATGCCCTTCGTTGCGGCTTTCATGATAATGACGAATCGCCAGCAGGCCCGCGTATTCGCCCTGTGCGCCAGAGTTCGGCTGCATACAAACGGCGTCGTAACCGGTCAGTTTCACCAGCCAGTCAGCCAGCTGCGCAATCATCTGCTGATAACCTTCGGCCTGCTCCGGCGGGCAGAACGGGTGCAGTTCGGCAAATTCCGGCCAGGTGATTGGGATCATCTCGGCGGCGGCGTTCAGTTTCATGGTGCAGGAACCCAGCGGGATCATCGCCTGATTCAGCGCCAGATCTTTACGCTCCAGCGAGTGCATATAGCGCATCATTTCGGTTTCGCTGTGGTAGCGATTAAACACCGGATGGGTGAGGATTTCGTCGTCGCGCAGCATCGCAGGCTGGATAGAGCGGCTGTCGTGAGCCACGTCTTTGTCCAGCGTGTCGATGTCCAGGCCGTGGTTATCGCCCAGCAGCACGTTGAAAAGCTGCATTACGTTTTCACGCGTGGTTGTTTCATCAAGGGTGATCCCAACCGCGTTCAGAATATCGCTACGCAGGTTGATTTCAGCCGCTTCGGCACGCGTCAGTACGCCCGCTTTGTCGGCCACTTCCACACACAAGGTGTCGAAATAGTGCGCATGGCGCAGTTTCAGACCTTTTTGTTGCAGGCCCGCCGCCAGGATATCGGTCAGACGGTGAATGCGGTTAGCGATACGTTTCAGGCCAACCGGGCCGTGATAAACGGCATACAGGCTGGCGATGTTTGCCAGCAGTACCTGGGAAGTACAAATGTTGGAGTTCGCTTTCTCACGGCGGATATGTTGCTCGCGAGTCTGCATCGCCATGCGCAGCGCGGTATTGCCAGCTGCATCTTTCGATACACCGATAATACGGCCCGGCATTGAGCGTTTGTATTCATCTTTCGCCGCAAAGAATGCCGCGTGTGGGCCACCGTAGCCCATCGGCACGCCGAAGCGTTGCGCCGAACCAAAAACAATATCCGCGCCCTGTTTACCCGGCGCAGTTAACAGCACCAGCGCCATAATATCGGCGGCAACGCTGACCACAATTTTGCGTGATTTCAGTTCGCTAATAAGCGCAGTGTAGTCGTGAATTTCACCGGTAGTGCCTACCTGCTGTAACAGCACGCCGAAGACGTCCTGATGGTCGAGCACTTTTTGCGCGTCATCGACAATCACTTCAAAACCAAAGGTTTCGGCACGAGTACGGACCACATCCAGCGTTTGCGGATGCACATCGGAAGCCACGAAGAAGCGGTTGGCATTTTTCAGTTTGCTGACGCGTTTCGCCATCGCCATTGCTTCGGCGGCAGCGGTGGCCTCGTCCAGAAGAGAAGCAGAGGCCATATCCAGTCCAGTCAAATCCAGCGTTACCTGCTGGAAGTTGAGCAGTGCTTCAAGGCGGCCCTGGGAGACTTCAGGTTGATACGGAGTGTACGCGGTATACCAGCCCGGATTTTCCAGCATGTTACGCAGGATAACCGGCGGTAGCTGCACGGCGGTGTAACCCATGCCGATGTAAGACGTGAAGCGTTTATTGCGACTGGCAATAGCCTTGAGTTCTGCCAGTGCGGCGTATTCGGTCGCCGGTGCGCCAACCTGCGGTGGTGTCGCAAGTTGAATATCTTTCGGCACAATCTGGCCGGTCAGCGCGTTTAACGATTGTGCACCAACGGCATTCAGCATTTCTTGCTGTTGCGCGGCGTCCGGTCCGATATGGCGTTCAATAAAAGCGCCGCTGTTTTCAAGCTGGCTTAACGTCTGTGTCATGAGCGATGGTTCCTGAAACGTGCAGTGAATTGTGAACCTCTCTCCTTACGAAGAGAGTGAGGGTGAGGCATAAATTTTCCTCACCCTGATCCTCTCCCGCAGAAGAGGAATAAAGCCGTTACTCGTCTTCTAACAATGCTTCGTATGCGGTCGCATCCAGCAGTGATTCCAGTTCGCTTTCATCGCTGGCTTTGATTTTAAAGATCCAGCCGCCTGCATACGGTTCGCTGTTCACCAGTTCCGGGGAATCGCTCAGTGCGTCGTTTACCGCCACGATTTCACCGCTTACTGGCGCATAAATGTCTGACGCCGCTTTTACCGATTCGGCAACCGCGCAGTCATCGCCCGCGCTAACCGTTGCGCCCACTTCCGGCAGGTCAACAAACACCATATCGCCTAACAGCTCCTGAGCATGTTCGGTAATACCAACGGTGTAAGTGCCGTCGGCTTCTTTACGCAGCCATTCGTGTTCTTTGCTGTATTTCAGTTCTGCTGGTACGTTGCTCATCAATCAATCTCCAAAAAAGTAAATCACGCGACGGCTTTGCCGTTACGCACAAAAACAGGTTTTGTCACTTTAACCGGCATTTCACGGTTGCGAATTTGCACAATCGCCGTTTCGCCAATACCTTCCGGCACGCGCGCCAGCGCAATGCTGTAACCCAGCGTCGGGGAGAAAGTACCGCTGGTGATAATGCCTTCATGCTGGTTGCCCTGCGCATCGGTAAAGCGTACCGGCAGTTCATTACGCAGCACGCCTTTTTCGGTCATCACCAGACCAACCAGTTTTTCTGTACCATGCTCACGCTGCACTTCCAGGGCTTCACGACCGATAAAGTCACGATCTGCCGGTTCCCAGGCGATGGTCCAGCCCATGTTGGCGGCTAAAGGAGAGATGGTTTCGTCCATCTCCTGACCATAAAGATTCATGCCCGCTTCCAGACGCAGCGTGTCACGCGCGCCCAAGCCACATGGCTTAACACCCGCTTCCACCAGCGCACGCCAGAAATCGGCCGCTTTTTCATTGGGCAGCGCAATTTCATAGCCCGCTTCACCGGTATAACCAGTGGTGGCAATAAACAGATCGCCCGCCTGCACGCCAAAGAACGGTTTCATCCCTTCCACCGCCTGACGCTGGGCGTCATTAAACAGTGTGGCAGCTTTTGCCTGCGCATTCGGCCCTTGCACGGCAATCATGGAAAGGTCATCACGAACGGTAATTTCGATGCCGAAAGGTTCAGCGTGTTGGGTAATCCAGGAGAGGTCTTTTTCGCGGGTGGCGGAGTTAACAACGAGGCGGAAGAAATCTTCAGTAAAGTAGTAGACGATGAGGTCATCTATCACACCGCCAGAGGCATTCAACATCCCCGAGTAAAGGGCTTTGCCGCTTTTGGTGAGCTTCGCCACATCGTTCGCCAGCAGATAACGCAGAAACTCCCGGGTGCGGCTGCCGCGAAGATCGACGATGGTCATATGTGACACATCAAACATTCCGGCATCGGTACGTACCGCATGATGTTCGTCGATTTGCGAACCGTAATGCAGCGGCATCATCCAGCCGTGGAAATCCACCATGCGAGCGCCGCAAAGCGTGTGTTGTTCGTACAAAGGAGTCTGTTGTGCCATCTTGTCCTCATTGAATAAGCGGGGCTGACAACTTTTTCATGGTGAAATTATCACCACGAAACCCAGCATCGGAGCCACTCCCGGTCCCCAACGCAATCGTTCTCTTTTGCCTGAACTTACCACCGAAACAGACTGTTAACCATAAGGTAAAATTGATCATCACATTAGCTTATGGTTAAAAAATGCAAAAATCGCGACAGAATAAAAAACCAAAAAATACACCAGTTTCTATACAAAGATGATGTGATGAGAAAGTCAATTTGAATAAGACAATATTAAGAGCTAAAAAAATGTCAAAAAACACTAAATCAAAAAATAATGGCATTAGAAAATATAATGCGAAAACGGAGGTGAAATTAGTTTATTTCAAATGAGGAAAATCTCCCGGCGAAAAAACCGGGAGATGAAAGTGTGATGGGTATCAAATAAACAACAGAGGAGAAATTTTTAACGCAGCCATTCAGGCAAATCGTTTAATCCCATTGCCTGGCGGATAAGTTGCGGCTTAACGCCAGGAAGCGTGTCGGCCAGTTTCAAACCAATATCACGCAGCAGTTTTTTCGCCGGATTGGTACCGGAAAACAGATCGCGGAATCCCTGCATACCAGCCAGCATCAACGCCGCACTGTGCTTGCGGCTACGCTCATAGCGACGCAGATAAATGTACTGCCCGATGTCTTTCCCCTGACGATGCAACCGTTTCAGTTCGGCAATCAGCTCTGCAGCATCCATAAAGCCGAGATTTACCCCCTGCCCCGCCAGCGGGTGAATGGTATGTGCGGCGTCGCCCACCAGCGCCAGACGGTGCGAGGCAAACTGGCGCGCATAACGCCCCGTCAGTGGGAACACCTGACGCGCGCTCTCAACCTTGCATAAGCCCAGGCGATTATCAAAAGCGATATTTAACGCGCGATTAAATTCGTCTTCACTTGCCTGCTGCATCCGCTGCGCTTCCTCTGGCGACAGTGACCAGACAATCGAGCAAAGATGCGGATCGCTAAGCGGTAAAAAGGCCAGAATGCCTTCGCCATGGAAAACCTGCCGCGCCACCGCATCATGCGGTTCTTCCGTGCGAATGGTCGCTACCAGCGCGTGATGCTGATAATCCCAGAAAGTCAGCGGAATATCGGCTTTGTTGCGCAACCAGGAATTAGCGCCGTCCGCGCCAATCACCAGACGCGCCGTTAACATGCTGCCATCTTTCAGCGTCAGGAAGGTTTCATTTTCTCCCCAGGCGACCTGCTGTAATTCTGCGGGGGCTAACAGAGTGATATCTGACGACTGATGCGCTTTGTTCCACAGCGCGTAGTGAATCACTGAATTTTCAACGATATGCCCAAGATGGCTATAGCCCATGCTTTGATCGTCAAACGAAATGTGACCAAAGCTGTCTTTGTCCCACACTTCCATACCGTGATAACAGCTGGCCCTACGAGAGAGAATGTCCTGCCAGACGCCAAGACGGGTGAGTAATTTTTCGCTGGCGGCATTGATAGCCGAAACGCGCAGTTGTGGTGGTGCATTCGCCGCCAGAGGTTCCTGTACGCGCTGCTCCAGTACGGCAACGCGTAAGCCGCTCCCCTGTAAGCCACAGGCAACCGCCAGCCCCACCATGCCGCCGCCAACAATGGCTACATCAACACTTTGCATTGTTTATTCCTTAAAACCGCCTTCAACGCGCCACCCAACCGAGGGTGCGCTGCGCCAGCACATCGCGTGCCGGGGTGAATAATTCCATCGTCATCAGCCCGATGTTGCGCCCGACAACCAGCGGTGCCCAACGGTTGGCAAAAAGATGTACAAGGCTGTCCGTGACGCCAATGGTTGCTTCGCGATCGCTCTGTCGACGCTGCTGATAACGGCACAATACGCCGTAATCCCCCATGTCTTCTCCGCGCTCCTGCGCCTGAGTCAGGGTTTCCGCAAGACTCATCACATCTCGCATACCGAGGTTAAACCCTTGCCCGGCAATCGGGTGCAGAGTTTGCGCCGCATTGCCCACCAGCACGGTACGATGGGTAATAGATCTGGCGGCGTGGGTTAACGCCAGCGGATAAGCACTGCGTTTACCAGCGTGGGTAATTTTCCCAAGTCGCCAGCCAAAGGCCGACTGGAGTTCACGGCAAAACTTCTCGTCACTCCACGACAACACCTCTTCGCGCCGTTCCAGTGGATGACACCAGACCAGCGAACAGCGTCCGTCAGACATCGGCAACATCGCCAGCGGGCCATGTTGCGTAAAGCGTTCAAAAGCGCGCCCTTCATGCGCAACGGAAGTAGCAACGTTGGCAATCACGGCCAGTTGTTCGTAAGGCTCCTGCTGCCAGTCAACGCCGCACGCGGTGGCTAACGCTGAATGGGTGCCATCAGCTGCTACCAGCACGCGGCCCGTCAGCGTCTCGCCACTCTCCAGCGTCACTTCAACGTGACTCTGAGTACGGGCAACGTTAGCCACGCGATCAGGGCAATGCAGCGTTACGCCAGGTGCTTTACGCAGCAATGCAAACAGCCGTTGCCCGACATTGTGCAATTCGACAACCTGTCCCAGCGCCGCCAGTTGGTAATCTTCTGCGGCGAGGGTGACAAATCCAGCGTGACCACGATCGCTGACATGCACGGTGGTGATGGCAGTTGCGCAATCCGCCAGAGATTGCCAGACGCCGATGCGCGCCAGTTGCTGACAGGTACCCGCCGCCAGCGCTATCGCTCGTCCATCAAAGCCCGGATGAGCATGTGACACTGGCGCAGTCGCTTCAATCAAATGTACCGGCAGCGCCCCGTGACTTAACCGGGAAATAGCCAGCGCCAGCGTCGCGCCCGCCATGCCGCCACCGACGATGATTACGCTCATTGCTTTCTCGCAGCAACCATCAACGCTTCGATTTCTTCCGGCTTTTTCACCACGCTGGCGGTGAGGTTTTCGTTACCGGTTTCGGTAATCACAATGTCGTCTTCAATACGAATGCCGATACCGCGATATTGTTCTGGCACTTCTGCATCCGGCGCAATATACAGCCCTGGCTCTACGGTCAGTACCATGCCCGGTTCCAGAATGCGCGAGCGATCCTGACCATAAACACCCACGTCATGGACATCCAGTCCTAACCAGTGGCTAAGGCCATGCATAAAGAAAGGACGATGGGCGTTCTGAGCGATCAGTTCATCAACATCACCTTTCAGGATGCCGAGTTTTACCAGGCCGCTAACCATGATGCGCACCACTTCACCAGTGACTTCCAGAATGGAAGTTCCCGGACGATACAGGCGCAGGCTGGTTTCGAGAGACTCCAGCACAATGTCGTAGATTTCACGCTGGGCCTGGGTGAATTTGCCGTTGACCGGGAAGGTGCGGGTAATATCGCCAGCGTAACCTTTGTATTCACAACCCGCGTCAATCAACACCAGGTCGCCGTCGCGCATTTCACACTCGTTTTCGGTGTAGTGCAGAATGCAGCCGTTTTCACCGCTGCCGACAATGGTGTTATAGGACGGATAGCGCGCACCGTGGCGGTTAAATTCGTGGTGAATTTCGCCTTCCAGATGGTACTCGAACATTCCCGGACGGCATTTTTCCATCGCCCGTGTATGTGCCATGGCGGTGATTTCTCCCGCGCGGCGGAGTACGGCAATCTCTTCTGGCGATTTGAACAGGCGCATTTCATGAACAACAGGACGCCAGTCGATCATCGTTGCCGGTGCGGTGAGATTTTGCCGCGAACCTTTACGCAGTTTTTCCAGCGCACTGTTCACGATTACATCAGCATATGCATATTCGCCCTGGGCATGGTAAACCACATCCAGGCCGTTAAGTAGTTGATAAAGTTGCTGATTGATTTCGCTGAATGCCAGTGCGCGGTCAACGCCCAGTTTCTCTGGCGCGGCATCCTGGCCTAAGCGACGGCCAAACCAGATCTCCGCCGTCAGGTCGCGAACGCGGTTAAACAGAACGCTGTGGTTATGAGTGTCATCGCTTTTAATCAGCACCAGCACCGCTTCCGGTTCGTTAAAGCCGGTGAAGTACCAGAAGTCACTGTTCTGACGATAGGGGTATTCGCTGTCGGCGCTACGTGTTACTTCTGGTGCAGCAAAAATCAGCGCGGCGCTGCCGGGTTGCATTTGCTCCACCAGGGCCTGACGGCGACGCTGAAACTCTTGCCGGGATATCTCACTCATAACACTCTCCTTACGTTTTTTGTTTTTAGTGTAGAGTCGGTTTTTGTACTTCTGGCGCGGTCGGTTGCGGATGAGTAAAGGTGTCGTGGCATAACAGCGCGGCAACACGAACGTATTCGATGATCTCTTCAAGCGACATTTCAAGCTCTTCCTGATCTTCGTCTTCGTCGTAACCCAGTTGCGCAATGTTACGCAGATCGTCGATAGCTTCACCGGTTTCGCCGGTCACTTTATCCAGCTTCGGTTGCGTAACGCCAAGACCAAGCAGGAAATGATTGACCCAACCTGCCAATGCATCAGCCCGATCGAAAACGCTGACATCATCGCCATCAGGCAGATAAAGCTGAAAAAGGAAGCCGTCATCCTGCAGGGCATCGCTGGTGGCAGAGTGCATTTTACGCAGTGCCTGTGCCAGCTCATGACCGAAAGCCATGCCTTCGTTCGTCAGGTCGTGAAGTAGCGGTAGCCATGAGCTGTCATCGTTACCGCCACATATCATCCCGCTGATTAAACCATGCATCTCAGCTGGGGTCAGACCCGTCCCTTGTTGGTTCAGATACTGGTTCATTTCGTTGTAACCAGGCATTTCGTTCTGTATAGACATAAGCATTCGTCGTCAAAGGGAGGAATATTCATGATATGCTACCACTTTGGGCCCTGGTGGACCAGAAAAGGGCTTGTCTCTTCTCATCAGGGTAGCTATAGTGTCGCCCCTTCGCAGACCATGGGTCTAAAGACGAAGGCAGCGCAGTCAATCAGCAGGAAGGTGGCATGTCTGCACAACCCGTCGATATCCAAATTTTTGGCCGTTCACTGCGTGTGAACTGCCCGCCTGACCAAAGGGATGCGTTGAATCAGGCAGCGGACGATCTGAACCAACGGTTGCAAGATCTGAAAGAACGCACTAGAGTCACAAATACTGAACAGTTGGTCTTCATTGCCGCATTGAATATCAGCTATGAGTTAGCGCAAGAAAAAGCAAAGACTCGTGACTACGCGGCAAGTATGGAACAGCGTATTCGGATGCTGCAGCAGACCATAGAACAAGCGTTACTTGAACAAGGTCGCATCACCGAAAAAACTAACCAAAACTTTGAATGACACTTTTCGGTTTACTGTGGTAGAGTAACCGTGAAGACAAAATTTCTCTGAGATGTTCGCAAGCGGGCCAGTCCCCTGAGCCGATATTTCATACCACAAGAATGTGGCGCTCCGCGGTTGGTGAGCATGCTCGGTCCGTCCGAGAAGCCTTAAAACTGCGACGACACATTCACCTTGAACCAAGGGTTCAAGGGTTACAGCCTGCGGCGGCATCTCGGAGATTCCCTTCTTATCTGGCACCAGCCATGACGCAACTACCAGAACTCCCACTGACATTATCCCGACAAGAAATCCGCAAAATGATTCGGCAACGTCGTCGTGCGTTAACGCCGGAACAACAGCAGGAAATGGGTCAACAAGCCGCTACCCGGATGATGACTTATCCCCCGGTGGTGATGGCACATACGGTCGCTGTATTCCTCTCTTTTGATGGCGAACTCGACACCCAGCCACTCATAGAACAACTCTGGCGCGCCGGTAAGCGCGTATATCTTCCAGTTTTGCATCCCTTTAGTGCCGGTAATTTGCTGTTCCTGAATTACCATCCGCAAAGCGAACTGGTGATGAACAGGTTGAAGATCCATGAGCCAAAATTGGATGTGCGTGACGTGCTACCCCTTTCCCGATTAGACGTGCTGATCACACCGCTGGTCGCCTTTGATGAGTACGGTCAGCGCCTGGGAATGGGCGGTGGTTTTTATGATCGGACCTTACAAAACTGGCAGCACTATAAAACGCAACCGGTGGGTTATGCGCATGATTGTCAGTTGGTGGAAAAACTCCCCGTTGAAGAGTGGGATATCCCTCTTCCTGCGGTGGTTACACCGTCGAAAGTCTGGGAGTGGTAAGGGCGATACACCCGCATCGCCCTGATTGACATCGTTGATTCTTTGACCTAATTTAGTGAGTAAGGGTAAGGGAGGATTGCTCCTCCCCTGAGACTGACTGTTAATAAGCGCTGAAACTTATGAGTAACAGTACAATCAGTATGATGACAAGTCGCATCATAACCCTTCTCCTTCAAGCCCTCGCTTCGGTGAGGGCTTTACCGTTACAGCCCCATGCTGCCCTGCCATCGTAAATCCCCATTAAATAAACACAACGCATTGATCTGACTTTGATTTATTTTCTGGAGCAGACTCGCAAAGTAGAATGCGCAACGCGGCAACGGTGTGGAGAAGGGATAAAAAAACGGGCAAGTCAGTGACCTGCCCGTTGATTTTCAGAGAAGGGGAATTAGTACAGCAGACGGGCGCGAATGGTACCCGGAATAGCTTTCATTGCCTGCAGCGCTTTTTCGGCAACGTCTTCGTCGGCTTCAATATCAATAACCACATAACCCATCTGGGCGGAAGTTTGCAGATATTGCGCGGCGATGTTGACGCCCTGCTCGGCGAAGATTTTGTTCAGCGCAGTTAGCACGCCCGGACGGTTTTCGTGGATGTGCATCAGACGACGCCCACCGTGCAGTGGCAGCGAGACTTCCGGGAAGTTCACCGCAGAGAGCGTTGAGCCATTGTCAGAATACTTGATCAATTTACCCGCAACTTCCAGGCCGATATTCTCCTGCGCTTCCTGAGTCGAACCGCCAATGTGTGGCGTCAGAAGGACGTTGTCGAATTCACACAGCGGAGAGGTAAATGGATCGCTATTGGTCGCCGGTTCCGTCGGGAATACGTCGATTGCCGCCCCCGCCAGATGTTTGCTCGCCAGCGCATCACACAGCGCCGGAATATCCACCACAGTACCGCGCGAAGCATTAATCAGCAGCGAGCCGGGCTTCATTAGTGAAATTTCTTTCGCGCCCATCATATTTTTGGTGGACGGATTCTCTGGTACATGCAGACTCACCACATCGCTCATATTCAGCAGGTCAGAAAGATGCTGTACCTGAGTGGCGTTGCCCAGCGGCAGTTTATTTTCAATATCATAAAAGTAAACATACATTCCCAGCGATTCAGCCAGAATGCCCAATTGCGTACCAATATGACCGTAGCCGATGATACCCAGCTTTTTGCCGCGCGCTTCAAAAGAACCCGCCGCCAGTTTGTTCCACACGCCACGGTGCGCTTTAGCATTGGCTTCCGGCACGCCGCGCAATAGCAGCAGCAGTTCGCCAATCACCAGCTCCGCAACAGAGCGCGTATTTGAGAACGGTGCGTTAAATACCGGGATCCCGCGCTTTGCCGCCGCATCCAGATCAACCTGGTTTGTTCCGATACAGAAACAGCCAATAGCGACCAGTTTTTCTGCGGCGTTGATCACGTCTTCAGTCAGATGGGTACGGGATCGCAGGCCGATGAAGTGGGCATCGCGGATGGATTCTTTTAATTGTTCATCATCCAGCGCGCCTTTGTGAAATTCGATGTTGGTGTAACCAGCTGCACGAAGGCTTTCCAGCGCCTTTTGGTGCACGCCTTCTACCAGCAGAAACTTAATCTTGTCTTTCTCCAGCGATACCTTTGCCATTTACCCAATCCTGTCTTTTGAAATGTTGTGTGCGGATTTGCATCCGCCTTTCAACATATCAAAAAATAATATTGCGGCAATATGAACGTTTGCGTCGCGATGTTGAGGAAATATCACGCAAAGGTAATTCTTGGATGAATATGCTGGTTTAGAGGATTTATTTAGAGCAATCGACAATTGCCTGGTAAAAGCGTGACACATGTCACCAAATTTAATGAAGAGAATTTTTTTAACGGGGGAGGTTCCCCCGTCAGATCATTTCACAATGGTTTTGACACCGTCAGGTGTGCCAATCAGCGCAACGTCCGCGCCACGGTTAGCAAACAAGCCAACAGTCACCACGCCAGGAATCGCATTTATGGCGTTTTCCATCGCTATCGGGTCAAGGATTTCCATGCCGTGGACGTCGAGGATCACGTTGCCATTATCGGTCACCACGCCCTGACGGTATTCCGGACGACCGCCCAGTTTCACCAGCTGACGCGCCACTGCACTACGTGCCATCGGGATAACTTCTACTGGCAGCGGGAATTTACCCAGAATATCAACCTGCTTGGAAGCGTCTGCAATACAGATAAATTTTTCTGCAACCGAAGCAATGATTTTTTCACGGGTCAGCGCCGCGCCGCCGCCTTTGATCATTTGCATGTGGCCGTTGATTTCATCTGCGCCATCAACGTAGATGCCAAGGCTGTCGACTTCGTTGAGATCAAAAACGTGAATGCCGAGGCTTTTCAGTTTTTCAGTGGAAGCATCTGAACTGGAAACGGCCCCTTCAATCTGGCCTTTCATTGTACCGAGCGCGTCAATAAAGTGTGCGGCGGTGGAACCTGTACCTACACCAACAATGGTGCCGGGCTGAACATACTGAAGTGCCGCCCATCCTACTGCTTTTTTCAATTCATCCTGCGTCATGATCGTTTCGCCTGTGGTATGAAATTTCACACGCATTATATACAAAAAAAGCGATTCAGACCCCGTTGGCAAGCCGCGTGGTTAACTCATCCATAAAATATCGCGCAATGGCAGGCATCCCCTTTCGCCCCGCAAATAAAGCATACAACGGTCTGGGTATGCCGCTCCACGGTGCAAACAGGCGCACCAGTTCACCGTTCGCAAGCCCCTGTTTACAGGCAAATTGAGGCAATAACGCCACGCCATTCAACACAACCAGGGCGCGAACTCGCTGAGCGAAATGCATTAGCGCAAATCCCTGATCTTTTAAGCTGCGCTTTTAACCACGGATACAAATGTTACCCGCCGACGGCTTCGGTATATGCAACCTGACACAAAATTGTGTCATAGTGCAGGAAAAAGCATTTACCAGGAGCAGACAACAGCAATGAAACGCCCGGACTACAGAACATTACAGGCACTGGATGCGGTGATACGTGAACGAGGATTTGAGCGCGCGGCACAAAAGCTGTGCATTACACAATCAGCCGTCTCACAGCGCATTAAGCAACTGGAAAATATGTTCGGGCAGCCGCTGTTGGTGCGTACCGTACCGCCGCGCCCGACGGAACAAGGGCAAAAACTGCTGGCACTGCTGCGCCAGGTGGAGTTGCTGGAAGAAGAGTGGCTGGGCGATGAACAAACCGGTTCGACTCCGCTGCTGCTTTCACTGGCGGTCAACGCCGACAGTCTGGCGACGTGGTTGCTTCCTGCACTGGCTCCTGTGTTGGCTGATTCGCCTATCCGCCTCAACTTGCAGGTAGAAGATGAAACCCGCACTCAGGAACGTCTGCGCCGCGGCGAAGTGGTCGGCGCGGTGAGTATTCAACATCAGGCGCTGCCGAGTTGTCTTGTCGATAAACTTGGTGCGCTCGACTATCTGTTCGTCAGCTCAAAACCCTTTGCCGAAAAATATTTCCCTAACGGCGTAACGCGTTCGGCATTACTGAAAGCGCCAGTGGTCGCGTTTGACCATCTTGACGATATGCACCAGGCCTTTTTGCAGCAAAACTTCGATCTGCCTCCAGGCAGCGTGCCCTGCCATATCGTTAATTCTTCAGAAGCGTTCGTACAACTTGCTCGCCAGGGCACCACCTGCTGTATGATCCCGCACCTGCAAATCGAGAAAGAGCTGGCCAGCGGTGAACTGATTGACTTAACGCCTGGGCTATTTCAACGACGGATGCTCTACTGGCACCGCTTTGCTCCTGAAAGCCGCATGATGCGTAAAGTCACTGATGCGTTACTCGATTATGGTCACAAAGTCCTTCGTCAGGATTAATCCATCAAATAATGCCTGATAGCACATATCAGGCGTTGTCCTCACTTCTTTTTGTATTCCTTGAATCACATCACAAAATAGACAAATCTCAGGCGGCAAAAAACGACGTCTGAATGCATTTTTTTTGCTGGCGACAAACCCACGTAAAAAGCTCACCGTAGGCGCAAATACCCTCATTTTGATTGCGTTTTACGGAGCAAATAATGTCTAACGTGCAGGAGTGGCAACAGCTTGCCAACAAGGAATTGAGCCGTCGGGAGAAAACTGTCGACTCGCTGGTTCATCAAACCGCGGAAGGGATCGCCATCAAGCCGCTGTATACCGAAGCCGATCTCGATAATCTGGAGGTGACAGGTACCCTTCCTGGTTTGCCGCCCTACGTTCGTGGCCCGCGTGCCACTATGTATACCGCCCAACCGTGGACCATCCGTCAGTATGCTGGTTTTTCAACAGCAAAAGAGTCCAACGCTTTTTATCGCCGTAACCTGGCCGCCGGGCAAAAAGGTCTTTCCGTTGCGTTTGACCTTGCCACCCACCGTGGCTACGACTCCGATAACCCGCGCGTGGCGGGCGACGTCGGCAAAGCGGGCGTCGCTATCGACACCGTGGAAGATATGAAAGTCCTGTTCGACCAGATCCCGCTGGATAAAATGTCGGTTTCGATGACCATGAATGGCGCAGTGCTACCAGTACTGGCGTTTTATATCGTCGCCGCAGAAGAGCAAGGTGTTACACCTGATAAACTGACCGGCACCATTCAAAACGATATTCTCAAAGAGTACCTCTGCCGCAACACCTATATTTACCCACCAAAACCGTCAATGCGCATTATCGCCGACATCATCGCCTGGTGTTCCGGCAACATGCCGCGATTTAATACCATCAGTATCAGCGGTTACCACATGGGTGAAGCGGGTGCCAACTGCGTGCAGCAGGTAGCATTTACGCTCGCTGATGGGATTGAGTACATCAAAGCAGCAATCTCTGCCGGACTGAAAATTGATGACTTCGCTCCTCGCCTGTCGTTCTTCTTCGGCATCGGCATGGATCTGTTTATGAACGTCGCCATGTTGCGTGCGGCACGTTATTTATGGAGCGAAGCGGTCAGTGGATTTGGCGCACAGGACCCGAAATCACTGGCGCTGCGTACCCACTGCCAGACCTCAGGCTGGAGCCTGACTGAACAGGATCCGTATAACAACGTTATCCGCACCACCATTGAAGCGCTGGCTGCGACGCTGGGCGGTACTCAGTCACTGCATACCAACGCCTTTGACGAAGCGCTTGGTTTGCCTACCGATTTCTCAGCACGCATTGCCCGCAACACCCAGATCATCATCCAGGAAGAATCAGAACTCTGCCGCACCGTCGATCCACTGGCCGGATCCTATTACATTGAGTCGCTGACCGATCAAATCGTCAAACAAGCCAGAGCTATTATCCAACAGATCGACGAAGCCGGTGGCATGGTGAAAGCGATCGAAGCAGGTCTGCCAAAACGAATGATCGAAGAGGCCTCAGCGCGCGAACAGTCGCTGATCGACCAGGGCAAGCGTGTCATCGTTGGTGTCAACAAGTACAAACTGGATCACGAAGACGAAACCGATGTACTTGAGATCGACAACGTGATGGTGCGTAACGAGCAAATTGCTTCGCTGGAACGCATTCGCGCCACCCGTGATGATGCCGCCGTAACCGCCGCGTTGAACGCCCTGACTCACGCCGCACAGCATAACGAAAACCTGCTGGCTGCCGCTGTTAATGCCGCTCGCGTTCGCGCCACCCTGGGTGAAATTTCCGATGCGCTGGAAGTCGCTTTCGACCGTTATCTGGTGCCAAGCCAGTGTGTTACCGGCGTGATTGCGCAAAGCTATCATCAGTCTGAGAAATCGGCCTCCGAGTTCGATGCCATTGTTGCGCAAACGGAGCAGTTCCTTGCCGACAATGGTCGTCGCCCGCGCATTCTGATCGCTAAGATGGGCCAGGATGGACACGATCGCGGCGCGAAAGTGATCGCCAGCGCCTATTCCGATCTCGGTTTCGACGTAGATTTAAGCCCGATGTTCTCTACACCTGAAGAGATCGCCCGCCTGGCCGTAGAAAACGACGTTCACGTAGTGGGCGCATCCTCACTGGCTGCCGGTCATAAAACGCTGATCCCGGAACTGGTCGAAGCGCTGAAAAAATGGGGACGCGAAGATATCTGCGTGGTCGCGGGTGGCGTCATTCCGCCGCAGGATTACGCCTTCCTGCAAGAGCGCGGCGTGGCGGCGATTTATGGTCCAGGTACACCTATGCTCGACAGTGTGCGCGACGTACTGAATCTGATAAGCCAGCATCATGATTAATGAAGCCACGCTGGCAGAAAGTATTCGCCGCTTACGTCAGGGTGAGCGTGCCACACTCGCCCAGGCCATGACGCTGGTGGAAAGCCGTCACCCGCGTCATCAGGCACTAAGTACGCAGCTGCTTGATGCCATTATGCCGTACTGCGGTAACACCCTGCGACTGGGCGTTACCGGCACCCCCGGCGCGGGGAAAAGTACCTTTCTTGAAGCCTTTGGCATGTTGTTGATTCGAGAGGGATTAAAGGTCGCGGTTATTGCGGTCGATCCCAGCAGCCCGGTCACTGGCGGTAGCATTCTCGGGGATAAAACCCGCATGAATGACCTGGCGCGTGCCGAAGCGGCGTTTATTCGCCCGGTACCATCCTCCGGTCATCTGGGCGGTGCCAGTCAGCGAGCGCGGGAATTAATGCTGTTATGCGAAGCAGCGGGTTATGACGTAGTGATTGTCGAAACGGTTGGCGTCGGGCAGTCGGAAACAGAAGTCGCCCGCATGGTGGACTGTTTTATCTCGTTGCAAATTGCCGGTGGCGGCGATGATCTGCAGGGCATTAAAAAAGGGCTGATGGAAGTGGCTGATCTGATCGTTATCAACAAAGACGATGGCGATAACCATACCAATGTCGCCATTGCCCGGCATATGTACGAGAGTGCCCTGCATATTCTGCGACGTAAATACGACGAATGGCAGCCACGGGTTCTGACTTGTAGCGCACTGGAAAAACGTGGAATCGATGAGATCTGGCACGCCATCATCGACTTCAAAACCGCGCTAACTGCCAGTGGTCGTTTACAACAAGTGCGGCAACAACAATCGGTGGAATGGCTGCGTAAGCAGACCGAAGAAGAAGTACTGAATCACCTGTTCGCGAATGAAGATTTCGATCGCTATTACCGCCAGACGCTTTTAGCGGTCAAAAACAATACGCTCTCACCGCGCACCGGCCTGCGGCAGCTCAGTGAATTTATCCAGACGCAATATTTTGATTAAAGGAATTTTTATGTCTTATCAGTATGTTAACGTTGTCACTATCAACAAAGTGGCGGTCATTGAGTTTAACTATGGCCGAAAACTTAATGCCTTAAGTAAAGTCTTTATTGATGATCTTATGCAGGCGTTAAGCGATCTCAACCGGCCGGAAATTCGCTGTATCATTTTGCGCGCACCGAGTGGATCCAAAGTCTTCTCCGCAGGTCACGATATTCACGAACTGCCGTCTGGCGGTCGCGATCCGCTCTCCTATGATGATCCATTGCGTCAAATCACCCGCATGATCCAAAAATTCCCGAAACCGATCATTTCGATGGTGGAAGGTAGTGTTTGGGGTGGCGCATTTGAAATGATCATGAGTTCCGATCTGATCATCGCCGCCAGTACCTCAACCTTCTCAATGACGCCTGTAAACCTCGGCGTCCCGTATAACCTGGTCGGCATTCACAACCTGACCCGCGACGCGGGCTTCCACATTGTCAAAGAGCTGATTTTTACCGCTTCGCCAATCACCGCCCAGCGCGCGCTGGCTGTCGGCATCCTCAACCATGTTGTGGAAGTGGAAGAACTGGAAGATTTCACCTTACAAATGGCGCACCACATCTCTGAGAAAGCGCCGTTAGCCATTGCCGTTATCAAAGAAGAGCTGCGTGTACTGGGCGAAGCACACACCATGAACTCCGATGAATTTGAACGTATTCAGGGGATGCGCCGCGCGGTGTATGACAGCGAAGATTACCAGGAAGGGATGAACGCTTTCCTCGAAAAACGTAAACCTAATTTCGTTGGTCATTAATCCCTGCGAACGAAGGAGTAAAAATGGAAACTCAGTGGACAAGGATGACCGCCAATGAAGCGGCAGAAATTATCCAGCATAACGACATGGTGGCATTTAGCGGCTTTACCCCGGCGGGTTCGCCGAAAGCCCTACCCACCGCGATTGCCCGCAGAGCTAACGAACAGCATGAGGCCAAAAAGCCGTATCAAATTCGCCTTCTGACGGGTGCGTCAATCAGCGCCGCCGCTGACGATGTACTTTCTGACGCCGATGCTGTTTCCTGGCGTGCGCCATATCAAACATCGTCCGGTTTACGTAAAAAGATCAATCAGGGCGCGGTGAGTTTCGTTGACCTGCATTTGAGCGAAGTGGCGCAAATGGTCAATTACGGTTTCTTCGGCGACATTGATGTTGCCGTCATTGAAGCATCGGCACTGGCACCGGATGGTCGAGTCTGGTTAACCAGCGGGATCGGTAATGCGCCGACCTGGCTGCTGCGGGCGAAGAAAGTGATCATTGAACTCAATCACTATCACGATCCGCGCGTTGCAGAACTGGCGGATATTGTGATTCCTGGCGCGCCACCGCGGCGCAATAGCGTGTCGATCTTCCATGCAATGGATCGCGTCGGTACCCGCTATGTGCAAATCGATCCGAAAAAGATTGTCGCCGTCGTGGAAACCAACTTGCCCGACGCCGGTAATATGCTGGATAAGCAAAATCCCATGTGCCAGCAGATTGCCGATAACGTGGTCACGTTCTTATTGCAGGAAATGGCGCATGGGCGTATTCCGCCGGAATTTCTGCCGCTGCAAAGTGGCGTGGGCAATATCAATAATGCGGTAATGGCGCGTCTGGGGGAAAACCCGGTAATTCCTCCGTTTATGATGTATTCGGAAGTGCTACAGGAATCGGTGGTGCATTTACTGGAAACCGGCAAAATCAGCGGGGCCAGCGCCTCCAGCCTGACAATCTCGGCCGATTCCCTGCGCAAGATTTACGACAATATGGATTACTTTGCCAGCCGCATTGTGTTGCGTCCGCAGGAGATTTCCAATAACCCGGAAATCATCCGTCGTCTGGGCGTCATCGCTCTGAACGTCGGCCTGGAGTTTGATATTTACGGGCATGCCAACTCAACACACGTAGCCGGGGTCGATCTGATGAACGGCATCGGCGGCAGCGGTGATTTTGAACGCAACGCGTATCTGTCGATCTTTATGGCCCCGTCGATTGCTAAAGAAGGCAAGATCTCAACCGTCGTGCCAATGTGCAGCCATGTTGATCACAGCGAACACAGCGTCAAAGTGATCATCACCGAACAAGGGATCGCCGATCTGCGCGGTCTTTCCCCGCTTCAACGCGCCCGCACTATCATTGATAATTGTGCACATCCTATGTATCGGGATTATCTGCATCGCTATCTGGAAAATGCGCCTGGCGGACATATTCACCACGATCTTAGCCACGTCTTCGACTTACACCGTAATTTAATTGCAACCGGCTCGATGCTGGGTTAATGACTCGTCCCGTCACGATCTTCAGCAATATGCTGAAGCATCGTGGCGGTATAACGATGATTTCTGATTGAATAAAGATATTCCTGCATATACATCGGCCTGTGCGGTGCATCAAAATATTTCAGCGTTGCCGGATTCACCAGTCGCCAGGCAAAATGCGGGATCACCGTCAGAAAATGTCCGCGCTCCACGGCGCTGATTTTGGCCATAAAACTGTAGGGACGATAAATAATGGTTGGATTGATCCCACAAGGTCGCATATTCGCATCAATCATTGCTTCGAAGTTGGCCCGGTTCTGAAAGCGCATTTGTAGCCAGGGCAGCTCCTGAAGCAGCTCTTGCTCTTGTCGCTCTTCATAACGGCGAGAAACGAGAAAGCCTAATCGCAGCGGTGGTAGTTCACTGATAGTCAGGTTTTCCAGTTCCTGAACTCGTGCAGATACATGCTGTGGGGAGATAATAAAATCTAACTGGCGGTCAAAAAGATTATCGATAACGCCATTTTCGCTGAACTCAACTGGCTGGGCGGTCACGCCTTCATACTTATCTCCGAGACTAATCAACTGATCGAAAATAATTGTCGGATAAGTATTATCTATGCCAATCACAATTTCTCGTGAACGACGCCCTGAGTTATGGATTTCATTATCAATCGCAGAAAGCCGTTGATAAACCGGGAACAGTTTTTGATACAGTTCCTGTCCGGCTTTATTGAGGCTGATATTATTATCTTTGCGGGTAAATAGCGTATAGCCAATTTGTTCTTCCAGCGCGGCAATGCTTTTACCAAATGGCGAAGCCGTCATATGGATTTTTTCTGCCGCCCGGGCAATATTATTGGTTTGCGCTAATAAAATGAAATTGCGCATCTTTTTCGAAATAAAAATGTCCATCCCCCTCCCCCGCATCCTTGTCCGCTTAACCGTTTCAGTCAGCCTATCCTTGATGAAACCGCGAGCAAAGATAGGTGATTACGTCATGGTTTTACAGAAAATTACAGAAAAAGGAGGCAATATCGGGTAAAGGCATTAGCCCGACGAATACGTCGGGCTACAAATATTATTGTGCTGCAGGTGTTTTAGCGGGTTGTTGATCCACAGGTTCTAACTGGAAGACCACATCGACCTGATCATCAAACTGAATAGCGGCCTGCTCGTAAGTTTCCTGGGCGGACACCGGCGCGGCATCGGCTTTCATCATCCGCACCATTGGGCTGGGCTGATAGTTGGAAACATGGTAGCGCACGCTATATACCGGCCCCAGTTTACGATGAAAGCCGTTCGCCAGTTCCTGCGCCTGATGAATCGCGTTATCAATCGCTGCCTTACGCGCTTTGTCTTTATAGGCATCCGGCTGCGCCACGCCCAGCGACACAGAACGAATTTCGTTAAGACCCGCCTTCAGCGCGCCATCCAGCAAGGAATTCAGTTTGTCTAACTGACGGAGCGTGACTTCCACCGTTCTCACAGCGCGGTAGCCTTTAAGGATACTTTTACCATCCTGATAATCATAATCTGGCTGGGTGCGTAAGTTCGCTGAGCTGATATCTTTTTTCGCGATCTGATTGAGTTCAAGGAAGGAAATGTATTGTGCGACGCGCTCATCTGCCTGTTTCTTGGCAGTAGCGGCATCCTTCGCGGCCACGTTAACTTCAATCGCAAGAGTGGCAATGTCTGGCACCGCATCCACGCTTGCCGTACCGGAGGTGACAATATGCGGTCCATCCGGCAATTCGTTAGCCTGCGCTGCCATCCCGCTAATACCCATTAATGCCGCCAGGGCGATAACTTTGAACTTCACGTTAGTCTCTCCGTGTTAATTGACTTGCCCAAAATTCAGGACCTCTGGAGGCAAGCTTAGCGCCTCTGTTTTATTTTTCCATCAGATAGCGCCTAACTGAACAAGGCTTGTGCATGAGCAATACCGTCTCTCGCCAGCTGCAAGGCAATAAACCACATAACACATCCCACAACCAGATTGATAATGCGCTGTGCTTTTGCCGTGCGCAGACGCGGTGCCAGCCAGGCTGCGAGAAGAGCCAGACCAAAGAACCACAGGAAAGAGGCGCTAATTGTCCCGAGTGCAAACCAGCGTTTTGGTTCCACATCAAGTTGCCCGCCAAGGCTGCCCAGTACAACAAAAGTATCCAGGTAAACATGCGGATTCAGCCAGGTCACTGCCAACATGGTGGCGATAATTTTCCATCTGCCTTGCTTCATGACTTCGGCGCTGGCTAACTCAATATTACTGCTCATTGCTGTTTTAAAAGCGCCAAAACCATACCACAGCAAGAAGGCTACGCCGCCCCAGGTGACCAGCGCCAGCAACCACGGCGACTGCATCAATAACGCGCTGCCACCAAAAATCCCGGCGCAAATCAGGACCAAATCGCTGATAGCACAAAGTAAGGCAATCATAATGTGGTACTGACGACGTATGCCCTGATTCATCACAAAAGCATTTTGTGGACCGAGCGGTAGGATCATAGCCGCCCCAAGTGCAAGACCTTGAAAGTAATAAGAAAACACGTTGGATATTCCGAATTAAGTATCTGATGCAGAGACTATATCGCGGGATTGTTATTAGCGGAAATTGATAATATTAATTGGCAATCAGAAAAACTAATAAGAGAGAGGCCAGAGAGTATTATCTGGCCTCAGCGTTGATTACGCAGCTTTGTCTTCTTTCACCCGCTTAAAGTTCACATCCATTTGCGGGTACGGGAAGCTGATACCGGCGGCATCAAATTCACGTTTAATACGCTCCAGCACATCCCAGTACACGTTTTGCAGATCGCCGCTGTTGCTCCAGACGCGGACCACGAAATTAATCGACGATGCACCAAGTTCGTTCAGGCGCACAGTCATTTCGCGATCTTTCAAAATGCGATCTTCAGACTGGATAATATTGGTCAGGATCTGCTTAACCTGATCGATATCGGAATCATACGCCACGCCAATAATAAATTCGTTACGGCGAACTGGCTCGCGGGAGAAGTTAATAATATTTCCGGCAATAATTTTACCGTTCGGAATAACGATAATTTTACCGTCTGCAGTACGCATGGTGGTGGAGAAAATCTGCACACTCAGCACAGTACCGGCTACGCCGCCCAGGTCAACATATTCTCCGGCACGGAACGGGCGGAACATGACAAGTAACACGCCAGCGGCCAGGTTAGACAGTGACCCCTGCAAAGCCAGACCAACAGCTAAGCCTGCGGCACCGAGTACAGCAATGACTGACGCGGTTTGTACACCCACGCGTCCCAGTGCAGCGATTAGCGTAAAGGCGATAATACCGTAACGGACTAATGCAGAAAGAAAATCAGCAACAGTGGCATCGATTTTACGGGAGATCATCAGGCGATTCACCGCGTTGGAAATCATCCGCGCGATAATCAAACCAACGATGATGATCGCGAGTGCCGCCACGATGTTTACTGCATAACTTAGCAGCAGCGCCTGGTTAGCTACCAGCCAGCTTCCCGCGCCGTTTATGCTATCGACAACATTCAAATCTTCCATTCAATATTCCTTTTCAACTGACTCAAAATGGAGAAATACACTCCGCCGCCTTATGACGGGCAGTCTGACAAGGGTAAACAATAAAGCATAATTTTGCCAAATAGATCACAGATTTCTCATCTGAATCACCTTGCTTTTGGCGAAAAAATCCCCGCAGAGCGGGGCTCAGACAGATATCAATGTGCGCTTTGTCATGCCGGATGCGGCGTGAACGCCTTATCCGGCCTACAAAAACCTGCAAATTCAATATATTGCAGGATACGTGTAGGCCTGATAAGCGTAGCGCATCAGGCAATTTTGCTTTTGGCGAAAAAAAGACCCGCAGAGCGGGCCTTGAGATAAGCAGAAAGGAATATCTTACAGAACGTCGATCGCGTTCAGTTCCTGGAATGCTTTCTCCAGACGAGCGATCATCGAAGTCTGACCGGCACGCAGCCATACGCGCGGATCGTAGTATTTCTTGTTCGGCTGATCTTCGCCTTTCGGGTTACCCAGCTGACCCTGCAGATAAGCTTCGTTCGCTTTGTAGTAGTTCAGAACGCCTTCCCAGGTTGCCCATTGGGTATCGGTATCGATGTTCATTTTTACTACGCCGTAGCTTACGGAGTCTTTGATTTCCTGAGCAGTAGAACCGGAACCACCGTGGAATACGAAGTTCAGGCTGTTGTGCGGCAGGTTGTGTTTCTTGGAAACATATTCCTGAGAATCACGCAGGATGGTCGGAGTCAGAACCACGTTACCCGGCTTGTAAACACCGTGTACGTTACCGAAGGACGCTGCGATGGTGAAACGCGGGCTGATTTTGCTCAGTTCGGTGTATGCGTAATCAACGTCTTCCGGCTGGGTGTACAGTGCAGAAGCGTCCATGTGGCTGTTGTCCACGCCGTCTTCTTCACCACCGGTGCAACCCAGTTCGATTTCCAGAGTCATGCCGATTTTGGACATGCGCTCCAGGTATTTAGAGCAGATTTCGATGTTCTCTTGCAGAGATTCTTCAGACAGGTCGATCATGTGAGAAGAGAACAGCGGCTTACCGGTAGCTGCGAAGTGTTTTTCACCCGCGTCCAACAGACCGTCGATCCACGGCAGCAGTTTCTTCGCGCAGTGGTCAGTGTGCAGGATAACCGGAACACCATAATGTTCAGCCATCTGGTGAACGTGATGCGCACCAGAGATCGCGCCCAGGATAGCAGCACCCTGCGGAACGTCAGATTTCACGCCTTTACCAGCGATAAAGGAAGCACCACCGTTGGAGAACTGAACGATAACCGGCGCTTTAACTTTAGCAGCGGTTTCCAGTACGGCGTTGATGGAGTCAGTACCGACGCAGTTTACTGCTGGCAGTGCGAAGTTGTTTTCTTTTGCTACCTGGAAAACTTTCTGTACGTCATCACCAGTGATTACGCCAGGTTTTACGAAATCAAAAATCTTAGACATGTCTCTTGTCCTGTATCGTCGGGCCTTATACTCGTCATACTTCAAGTTGCATGTGCTGCGTCTGCGTTCGCTCACCCCAGTCACTTACTTATGTAAGCTCCTGGGGATTCACTCTCTTGTCGCCTTCCTGCAACTCGAATTATTTAGAGTATGAAAAATTGCGTGCTCTAAAAGCGCGCTGAAACAAGGGCAGGTTTCCCTGCCCTGTGATTTTTTACTTCTTAGCGCGCTCTTCGAGCATCGCTACTGCAGGCAGTACTTTACCTTCCACGAATTCGAGGAATGCGCCGCCGCCAGTGGAGATGTAGGAGATTTTGTCAGCAATGCCGAACAGGTCGATTGCTGCCAGAGTGTCGCCGCCGCCAGCGATGGAGAACGCTTCGCTGTCTGCGATAGCGTTAGCCACGATTTCAGTACCTTTGCGGAAGTTCGGGAATTCGAACACGCCAACCGGACCGTTCCACAGAATGGTTTTCGCATTCTTCAGGATTTCAGCCAGTTCCTGAGCGGAAGCATCACCGATATCCAGGATCTGCTCGTCAGCTTTCACATCGTTAACAGATTTCAGGGTAGCCGGTGCAGTTTCAGAGAACTCGGTTGCTACGCGAACATCAGACGGAACCGGGATGTTGCAGGTGGTCAGCAGACGTTTAGCTTCGTCAACCAGGTCAGCTTCGTACAGGGATTTACCCACATCGTGGCCTTGTGCCGCGATAAAGGTGTTAGCGATACCACCACCAACAATCAGCTGGTCAGCGATTTTAGACAGGGAGTCCAGAACGGTCAGTTTGGTAGATACTTTAGAACCACCAACGATAGCCACCATCGGGCGAGCAGGTTCTTTCAGTGCTTTACCCAGCGCGTCCAGTTCAGCTGCCAGCAGCGGGCCTGCGCACGCAACGTCAGCGAATTTACCGATACCGTGAGTAGAAGCCTGCGCGCGGTGAGCAGTACCGAATGCGTCCATTACGAACACGTCACACAGTGCAGCGTATTTTTTGGACAGGGTTTCGTCGTCTTTCTTCTCGCCTTTGTTGAAGCGAACGTTTTCCAGAACAACCAGTTCACCTTCAGCAACGTCAACGCCGTCGAGGTAATCTTTAACCAGACGAACCGGGTTAGACAGTTTGTCTTTCAGGTAGTTAACAACCGGCAGCAGAGAGAATTCTTCGTTGTACTCGCCTTCGGTAGGACGACCCAGGTGGGAAGTTACCATCACTTTTGCGCCTTGTTTCAGGGCCAGTTCGATGGTCGGCAGAGAAGCACGGATACGCGCGTCGCTGGTTACTTTCCCGTCTTTTACTGGTACGTTCAGATCCGCACGGATAAATACACGTTTCCCAGCAAGATCCAGATCGGTCATCTTAATTACAGACATGGTGAATCCTCTCGTTGATTCTAAAAGTTTTGCAGACGCTGCTTGCGTCTTACCTGAAAGCAACAGTAGCCATAGCTAACGTCGTGTCGAGCATTCGGTTAGCAAAGCCCCATTCGTTATCGCACCAGACCAACGTTTTGATCAGGTGTGCGCCACTGACCCGGGTTTGGGTGCCATCGACAATGGCACTGTGCGGATCGTGGTTAAAATCTACAGAGACCAACGGCAATTCCGTATAGTCAACTATACCATGAAATGCACCTTGTGCTGCTTTTTGCAGCAACAGGTTGACTTCATTGGCTTTTACAGGTTTCTTCACCGTCACGCTTAAATCGATTGCCGTCACATTTATGGTTGGCACACGTACCGCAATCGCTTCAAAGCGATCGTTAAATTGCGGAAAAAATCGTGTGATACCGGCGGCCAGTTTAGTATCGACCGGAATGATCGACTGGCTGGCTGCCCGGGTGCGACGCAGGTCAGGATGGTATGCATCAATAACCTGTTGATCGTGCATGGCGGAGTGAATTGTGGTCACAGTGCCGGACTCAATACCGTACGCATCATCTAACAATTTGATGACGGGAATTATGCAATTCGTGGTACAGGAAGCGTTAGAAACGATGCGGTGTTCCGCACGAAGTTGATCCTGATTGACGCCGTAAACAACGGTCGCGTCGAGATCGTTACTGCCAGGATGTGAAAAGAGCACTTTTTTGGCCCCGGCGGCAATATGCGCTTCGCCATGCTCGCGGGAGCCATATACGCCGGTGCAGTCGAGGACTACATCAACGCCAAGTTCACGCCAGGGGAGCGATTGCAGTGAACGTTCATGCAATACGCGGATGGCGTCATCACCAACAAAAAGTTGATCGCGTTCCTGTCGTACTTCCCATGCAAAACGGCCATGGCTGGTGTCATATTTCAACAAATGCGCCATGCCCGCAGCATCCGCCAGTTCGTTGATTGCCACCACGGTAATTTCCGCCCGGCGTCCGGATTCATACAAAGCACGAACCACATTACGCCCGATGCGACCGAAGCCATTTATCGCTACGCGTACGGTCATAGATCTCCTGCAAGGTTTTCCCTGAGCAAATTTGCCAGACAGAGTAATCCAGCAAATCGTCCGGGGAAACCTTACCTGTCGCAAACTGCGACTGATTGGTTAATTGTCGAACATTTAATCGACTGAAACGCTTCAGCTAGGATAAGCGAAACGTGGAATAAAAGGAATGTTTGTCCAGCCGAAGAAGACATTTATCTGACTCACATCACACTTTTATCCCCTTTTGTGGGAAGCTTTATTCCAGGCTGGCGTAATAATAACCCTACAATAACTGGAATAAATTGTCAGCTTGTGAAGTGATACCGGCCTTCTTCAGTCATCTCTACTATCAGATTGGCCTGACGGCTATTCATCAGCACACGCTCGACATTGGGGCCATCGGTGCGGGCATAAAATGCTTCGGCTACTTGCCGCGTTAATCCTCCCGCAATTTTACGACTAATCAAGCGCTCCCGCAGAATTTGAGCAGGTGCATGAATAAAAATAGAAAAATCGCAGAAAGATGCCAACTCCAGCCACTTTTCATCATCCAGTAACAACCAGTTTCCTTCGACGATGACGAGTGGTGCGGTAACGTGCAACGCATCTTCAACAGGATCATGCTTTTGTCGATCGTACTGCGGCCACGTACAATCCCCTTCCACGACCTGGCGCAGATTTTCCGTCAGTTTCGCAACGTCAAATGTCTCTGGTGCGCCTTTGAAGGGGCGCAATTGATGCGCATCCAGCCAGCTATTGTAATGGTGAAAACCATCCATCGGGAGCGTCTGAATAGCGGGCAGTTCCGGGTCTTGTTGCGCGAGATATTCCCAGAAGGTGGTTAGGGTTGATTTACCCGTCCCCGGCGGAGCGCAAAGAAAAACCACCGTACGCCGCTGCGGATTTACCGTCTGTAAGGCCGCCAACATGTGCAGCAACGGTTTATGTACATTTTCAATCTCTTCGTTCTGGTACTGTGCCTGTATCTTCAGCCCATTCACCGTTAATTCAATTTTCACGGCGTTAATTCCTTTAAGGTGGTCGTTACTGCCAGCGTCAGCGCCGTTTTGACCATTCCGCTAAAACGCGCCTCTGACCAGACGGAGAAATCAGCGAACTTCATCGCTTTTAACGCGTCATAGAGCATCGCATTGCGGGTTATGCTATTGACGTTGCTGATAAAATCCCAGGTCATGTCATCGGCAAATCCGGGCGTTTCATCCTGTTCGTTCAGGTAATGCCAGAACTGGGAAAAATGCGTGATATCGGCGTACAACCATTTATCCATTTTCCCCAACGCATAAATCAAACGCAGTGCAACATCAATATCGTCAAGCGGGCCGCTTTGGGCGAGTAACGGCTTCACTGCATATTCCACGATCTCTTCATCGTTATCGACAAACAGCGACGGCAGAAACTGGCGTATCCCCTGGAGCAAAATGGTATGCGCAGTTTTCATAAATGAAAATAAATTGTCCTGTGCATCCAGTTGCTCAAGCACATCATCTTCTGTCAGCGTCGCCATTGGTCTTCCGATAGATCACCATCAATGCAGGGAGTCTATTATATTACACGTTTGGTCCGCGCCGCCGATCAGTAATGTCTGCGTCCGCACCCCATTCGCCGTCTGTTGGATACCGTTCACCAGCTCACCGCCCGTCACGCCCGTAGCGCTAAAGAGGATATCGTTCCCCCTCACCAGTTCATCGAGCGAGTACACACGGTTAACGTCAACGCCCATTGCCTTGCAACGCTTGCGCTCCTGCTCTGCAATCTGCCGATTTTCCGTGTAATCCCCTTTAGCCTGGCAAAAGTCAATCAGCTCGGCCTGCATATCCCCGCCTAATGCTTTAACGGCACAGGCAGAAATCACGCCTTCTGGCGCACCGCCGATGGTGTACATCACATCGTAAGGATTATCCTGCCAGCAGGTCAGCACGCTGGCGGCGACATCGCCATCCGGCAGGGCAAAAACCTTCACGCCCAGCTGTGTTGCTTCCTCAATCGCGGCACTCAGGCGCGGTTTATCCAGCGTAACCATGCGCAGCTTATCCAGCGGTTTGCCTAACGCTTTCGCCACGTTGCGCAGGTTGTCCGTCAGAGGCAAAGACAGATCAATCGCGCCCGCCGCCAGCCGATTAACAACCAGCTTTTTCATATACATATCGGGCGCATGTAACAGGCTATCTCGAGGGGCGAAAGCCATGACCGCCAGCGCATTGCTCTGCCCCATCGCCACCATCCGCGTGCCTTCAATGGGATCAACCGCGATATCGACTTCTGGCCCATCGCCTTTGCCCACCTCTTCGCCAATCCACAGCATCGGCGCATGGTCAATTTCTCCTTCGCCGATAACCACTCGTCCACGAAAAGCGACGTCGTTTAATGCCTGGCGCATCGCGGTGACCGCCAGGCCATCAATTTTATTTTTGTCGCCACATCCGGTTTGCGGCCAGGCAGCCAACGCTGCCTGTTCCGTAACGCGAAATAATGGCCACGCCAGGGACATCATTGCGCGGCCTCCCCGATATCAACGCCAAATTGTGCCAGCAGATATTTCTCGGCCTGTTCATTCCAGATGCCGTGCGTTTCCTCAACCAGCCGCGCCAACTCTTTAAACAGCGGATCGGTTTTGCCTTTTTCGGCAAAATCGGCAATGGCAGTGAGCGGCATGGTCACGCCGTTATAAATGAGTTTTTTACCGCCAGGGATATCCGGCAGATTGAGCACGGTTTCTGGCACCGCATCCAGGCCACCGATATGGGTCACCATAAACGACGGCTGTAACTGCCCAGTGGCGCTAAGGGCAATCGCCTCTTTCATGTCGTCCGTTGAACCGCCAGATGTACCGACGACGTGCGTGCTGTTGTAATGGACGTTGTAGAAATTAAACGGCACTTTGAAGTTTTTATCCGTCGGCCCGGCAAAGAAGTTCAGACAGCCATCTTCCGCCAGTAATTCATCAGCCATCTCAACGACAGCAGGCACCGCCGCATAAACAAAAATGTCATCGAACCCGGCATCTCCTGTCAGCGCCCGCAGCATCTGGACAGGATCGCTCATCCCTTTGGTATTCACATACACCAGCTCAATGCCTTTACTGGCCGCCAGTTCCACCGGCAGCAGCTTCTGTACCTGCGCCAGACGTTTGTCGTCGATATCGACCACCACCACCCGCGACGGTTGTATGCCGCCGTTAATGGCGTAATCGATAGCGCCAATGCCCATCGGACCTGCACACGCCAGCAGTGCAATATTGCCGCCAGGTTTGACGCCCATGCGATGCTCATAAACATATTGCGTGGTGTGATAATTGGCATGATAAGCACCAATAATGCAGCACATAGGCTCTGCCAGCGACGCCGCAGCAAAATAAGAGCCGTGATACGGTAATACGCAGCCCAAATTAATGGCGATTTCGGGAATAATCATATAAGTGGCATTGCCGCCAAAATATTCGTAGCTGTAGCCCGCTGAATATCCGCTTGGTAACCCCATCGCCGGTTGCAATACAAAACGCTGGCCTTTTTTATATTTGCCAGTGAGATTTTTACCCACTTCGACAATAACCCCGGCACATTCATGCCCGGTAATGACCGGATGATTTTCTAAATCGTCGGGTACGCGTTTATGTTCACTACCGAGTAACGCCGCTTTCCAGGTCGATAAACAGACGCTGTCAGAAATTACACTCACCAGTAATTCATTATCGGTAATTTCTGGCAGTTCAAATACGCGCAGACGGACATCCCGCTTGCCATAAATAGCAGCAACTTTGGTTTTCATTTTTACCTCTGTAATCAGTGTTTATGTTCGGCGGTTAATTGATTAAATAAAGTGTCGAGTTTTGGATCGCCAATATAGTTATTAATCAATATCAGTGGTTTATCCGTCACACGTTTCACGCGCCCTTCCAGACTGGCATGAGTAACGACGATATCCGCATCCGCAGGCACGTTTTCTATGGCGTAATGTTTTACTTCAATTGCCAGCCCCGCTTTTTCCAGGCGTTTACGGAAGGTGGTCGCGCCCATCGCACTGGAGCCCATCCCCGCATCGCAAACAAAGGCGATACGCTTAACCCTGCTTAACGAGAATGCACCCTCTTGTTTCATCGCCTTAACCGCATTGGCTGACTGAGCAAACTCATCTTCGCTCTCCGTTTCCACCGTTTTTTCCATCTTCAGTATCAGCGAAGTAATAGCAAAGGACACCAGGGTACCTACCGTAACACCGGCAATTGTCGCCAGGAACGAGCCTTTCGGCGTCAGTGCCAGGTAAGCAAAGATAGACCCCGGACTTGGGCCAGCCACCAGACCACCGTCCAGTAAGTTAAACATCCAGGTGCCAGACATACCGCCCGCAATCATGGCAATAATGGTCAGCGGCTTCATCAGCACATACGGGAAATACAGTTCGTGGATCCCACCGAGGAAGTGAATAATCATCGCCCCGGGCGCAGAACGTTTACTCATCCCTTTACCAAACAAGGTAAACGCCAGCAGCAGCCCCAGGCCCGGACCTGGGTTAGAGGCCACCATAAAGAAGATGGATTTACCGTTAACCGAAGCCTGTTGCATTCCCAGCGGATAATAGACGCCCTGATCGATCGCATTATTGAGGAAAAGCACTTTCGCCGGTTCATTGATGACTGACAACAATGGCAGATAACCCGCATGTACCAGCGCCTCAATACACTCTTTGACGAAAGTATTGGCAATTAACACCGCCGGGCCGATAACTTCAAAACCCAGCAGACAAAGGAGCATCCCCGCGATACCTAATGAGAAGTTATTGATAACCATCTCAAAACCGGCAGGTATGCGTTTTTCCAGTGCCTTATCGACATATTTTATGACCAACCCACCGAGCGGCCCCATGATCATTGAGCCAAGGAACATCGGGATCTCTGCGCCAACGATCACACCAATAGTACCTATTCCGCCCATGACCGCCCCGCGTTTACCGCCGACCAGATGACCACCTGTAGAACCAATCATCACGGGCAATAAATAGGTAATCATCGGGCCGACAATTTTGGCGAAATGTTCGTTAGGCAGCCAACCGGTGGGAATAAATAACGCAGTAATAAAACCCCAGGCAATAAAAGCACCAATATTGGGGATGACCATTGCAGTCAAAAAGCCCCCAAAAGCCTGGACCTTTGCACGAGCAGACTTGTTTTCCATAATATTATCCTGTAGAGGAGAGAGTAATTATCCGCGGCTGATAATGTCCGCTAATTGTTTTTCTGATGATGCTGTTAAGAGTTGTTCGAGTATTTCTTCTTCGCACAGTAATTCACTTAACGCCTGAATAGCGCCAATGTGCGAATCGGCATCGGCAGCAGAGAGTCCGATGAGTAATTTAATTGGTTCGTCATTCCCCGGAAAATAAACACCTTGTTCAAGTAATGTCAAAGACATCCCGGTTTTAAGCGCCCCACATTCCGGTCGCGCATGAGGCATTGCCACGCCTGGTGCGAGAATATAATAAGGGCCATTGTTAATGGTGGAATCTTTAATTGCCTGAATGTAATTCTCGCTGATATAGTTTTTATCCAGCAATGATACCATCGAGAAATCGATAGCTTCCTGCCAATCTTTTGCTGAATGTATAACTGAGATTGATGATTCTGGAAAATAATCACTAAGCCGCATAAATTATCCTTATTTTATTTTTAGGGTACCGTCCGGCGGTAAAAATAAAATACTCGTGCGGTTTAATGAAAGCAATTGAGCAGGGAAACCGGTGTTTTGAAAACAGTGAATTATTAATTTCTTATATAACATTGAGTTATAGATATAACAACAAATGTCAATACGCATATCGTGATGCATATTACATAATTGATATTTATTGCATATAAATATTTGTGATCTACAACACGCCTTATCTATTGCTTGTCCGCAAACGGACATATCAAGGTAATAAAAAAGGTCGCCGAAGCGACCTTTTTACCCGAAATGCTAATTACAGCAGTTCTTTTGCTTTCGCAACAACGTTATCAACAGTGAAGCCGAACTCTTCAAACAGCAGCTCTGCCGGAGCAGATTCACCGAAGGTGGTCATACCGACGATAGCACCGTTCAGGCCAACATACTTGTACCAGTAGTCAGCAATACCCGCTTCTACAGCAACGCGTGCAGTAACCGCTTTCGGCAGTACGGATTCACGGTAAGCAGCATCCTGCTTGTCAAATGCGTCGGTAGACGGCATGGACACCACGCGCGCTTTCACGCCTTCGGCAGTCAGTTTTTCGTAGGCAGCAACAGCCAGTTCAACTTCTGAACCGGTAGCGATGAAAATCAGTTCCGGCTGACCGGCGCAGTCTTTCAGCACATAACCACCGCGCGCGATGTTTGCCAGTTGCTCTTCAGTTCGTTCCTGCTGCGCCAGGTTCTGACGGGAGAGGATCAGTGCGGTCGGGCCGTCCTGACGCTCAACACCGTATTTCCACGCGACCGCGGATTCAACCTGGTCACACGGACGCCATGTAGACATGTTCGGGGTTACGCGCAGAGAAGCGACCTGCTCAACCGGCTGGTGAGTCGGGCCGTCTTCGCCCAGACCGATGGAGTCGTGGGTGTAAACCATCACCTGACGCTGTTTCATCAGCGCAGCCATACGTACGGCGTTACGTGCGTATTCCACGAACATCAGGAAGGTGGAGGTGTACGGCAGGAAGCCACCGTGCAGGGAGATACCGTTAGCAATCGCGGTCATACCGAACTCGCGAACACCGTAGTGGATGTAGTTACCCGCAGCATCTTCGTTGATTGCTTTAGAACCAGACCACAGGGTCAGGTTAGACGGCGCCAGGTCAGCAGAACCGCCGAGGAATTCCGGCAACAGCGGACCGAACGCTTCGATAGCATTCTGAGACGCTTTACGGCTGGCGATTTTCGCCGGATTAGCCTGCAGTTTAGCGATGAACTCTTTCGCTTTAGCGTCGAAGTCAGACGGCATTTCGCCTTTCATACGGCGGGTAAATTCAGCGGCTTCCTGCGGATAAGCTTTCGCGTAAGCAGCGAATTTCTCGTTCCATGCGGATTCTTTCGCCTGGCCTGCTTCTTTCGCATCCCACTGAGCATAGATTTCAGACGGGATTTCGAACGGCGCATATTTCCAGCCCAGTTGTTCGCGGGTCAGGGCAATTTCAGCGTCGCCCAGCGGCGCACCGTGGGAGTCGTGGGTACCGGCTTTGTTCGGGGAACCGAAACCGATGATGGTTTTGCACATCAGCAGGGAAGGTTTGTCAGTCACTGCGCGCGCTTCTTCTACTGCGCGTTTGATAGATGCCGCGTCATGACCGTCGATGTCGCGAATAACGTGCCAGCCGTAAGCTTCGAAACGCATTGCGGTGTCGTCGGTGAACCAGCCTTCAACGTGACCATCGATAGAAATACCGTTGTCATCGTAGAATGCAATCAGTTTACCCAGCTTCAGCGTACCCGCCAGAGAGCAAACTTCGTGGGAGATGCCTTCCATCATGCAGCCGTCGCCCATGAAGGCGTAGGTGTAGTGGTCGACAATGTCGTGGCCCGGACGGTTAAACTGCGCCGCCAGCGTTTTTTCTGCAATCGCCATACCGACTGCGTTGGCAATACCCTGACCCAGCGGACCGGTGGTGGTTTCCACACCAGCGGTGTAACCCACTTCCGGGTGACCCGGAGTTTTAGAGTGCAGCTGACGGAAGTTTTTCAGTTCTTCCATCGGCAGATCGTAACCGGTGAGGTGCAGCAGGCTGTAGATCAGCATGGAGCCGTGGCCGTTGGACAGCACGAAGCGGTCACGGTCAGCCCAGGACGGATTCTGCGGGTTGTGTTTCAGGAAATCACGCCACAGGACTTCGGCAATGTCAGCCATACCCATAGGGGCACCCGGGTGACCGGATTTGGCTTTCTGTACTGCGTCCATGCTCAGCGCACGAATAGCATTGGCAAGCTCTTTACGTGAGGACATTTTGACTCCAGATCGGATGATGAAGGGCACGCCCTTAACGACTTGACGACAGCGCGTTTTGGGCTACGCCGGAAAATTTGCCAACAATTTACCGCAAGCCGCGCGTCATGTACATGGAACATCCTTTTGCCGCTTCAGAAATCTCTGGATCATGCTCGCATGTTGCGCAATCTACTCGCCCGTCCGCTGCGCTTTTCCTTATACTGAGACTGAGCGTCGATTCACCTGCAAACGGCGCATTTTTAGAATAATCCTGACCTTGTGCGGAAGAGAAAACATGAAAATTCGCGCCTTATTGGTAGCAATGAGCGTGGCAACGGTACTGACTGGTTGCCAGAATATGGACTCCAACGGACTGCTCTCATCAGGAGCGGAAGCTTTTCAGGCTTACAGTTTGAGTGATGCGCAGGTGAAAACCCTGAGCGATCAGGCATGTCAGGAGATGGACAGCAAGGCGACGATTGCGCCAGCCAATAGCGAATACGCTAAACGTCTGACAACTATTGCCAATGCGCTAGGCAACAATATCAACGGTCAGCCGGTAAATTACAAAGTGTATATGGCGAAGGATGTGAACGCCTTTGCAATGGCTAACGGCTGTATCCGCGTCTATAGCGGGCTGATGGATATGATGACGGATAACGAAGTCGAAGCGGTGATCGGTCACGAAATGGGGCACGTGGCGTTAGGCCATGTGAAAAAAGGAATGCAGGTGGCACTTGGTACAAATGCCGTGCGAGTAGCTGCGGCCTCTGCGGGCGGGATTGTCGGAAGTTTATCTCAATCACAACTTGGTAATCTGGGCGAGAAATTAGTCAATTCGCAATTCTCCCAGCGCCAGGAAGCAGAAGCCGATGATTATTCTTACGATCTTCTGCGCCAACGCGGCATCAGCCCGGCAGGTCTTGCCACCAGCTTTGAAAAACTGGCAAAACTGGAAGAAGGTCGCCAAAGCTCAATGTTTGACGACCATCCTGCATCCGCCGAACGCGCCCAGCATATTCGCGATCGCATGAGCGCGGATGGGATTAAGTAAAGCCTGGTGGTGTCGAACGTAGGTCAGATAAGGCGTTCACGCCGCATCTGACATGAATGGCACATTTGTTACCTTGTGCGCATTGCCGGATGCGATGCTGGCGCATCTTATCCGGCCTACGGGTGCCGAACGTAGGTCGGATAAGGCGTTCACGCCGCATCCGACATTAATGGCACGTTTTACCCGTGCGCATCGCATCTGGTGCTTACTCGCCCTTTTTCGCCGCCTGAATATACAGCATTTCCAGCGCCAGCGTTGCCGCTGCCAGAGCAGTGATTTCCGACTGATCGTATGCCGGAGCCACTTCCACTACGTCCATCCCAACAATGTTGAGATCTTTCAGGCCGCGTACCAGTTTAATAGCGCGATCGGAGGTCAGGCCGCCAATCACTGGCGTACCGGTGCCTGGTGCAAAAGCAGGATCCAGGCAGTCGATATCAAAAGTCAGGTAAACCGGCATATCACCCACAATCTGTTTCACTTGGGCGATAACGTCATCCACGCTGCGATCGTTCACCTGGCAGGCGTCCAGCACGGTAAAGCCGTTGTCTTTATCAAACTCGGTACGAATACCAATCTGCACGGAATGATTCGGGTCGATCAGACCTTCTTTCGGCGCGGTATAGAACATAGTGCCGTGGTCAAATTCACAACCGTTCGCATAGGTATCGGTGTGGGCGTCAAAGTGTACCAGCGCCATTTTGCCGAAATGCTTCGCATGAGCACGCAGCAGCGGCAGCGTAACAAAGTGGTCACCACCGAAAGAGAGCATACGCTTACCGGCAGCCAGCAGCTTCTCGGCGTGCGCCTGCAGCTTTTCGCTCATCTCACGGGCATCGCCAAAGGCATATACCAGATCGCCGCAGTCCACGACGTTCAGACGCTCACGCATGTCGAAATTCCACGGGAAGCGGTTGTGTTCCCAGGCCAGATTCGTCGAAACCTGACGGATCGCTGCCGGACCGTGGCGACCACCCGCACGACCAGAAGTGGCCATATCGAACGGCACGCCAGTAATCACCCAGTCTGCATCGCTGTCATACGGCTGGAAGTTCATCGGCAGGCGTAAAAAACCAAAGGCATTGGAAACCAGTGAGTTATCGTATTGATGACCTAAGGTGCTCATGGATGGACTCCTATTACAAAGTCGATATAAAAAAACCCTTCCGCGTCGTTAGGCCCGACGAGGAAGGGTTGGATTTGTCACAATAAATTGTGGCGGATTATCACCGCTAAATTAAGCGGATTCAAGTAACACAGGACTTACTCATCTTCAAGATAAGTATAACCGTACAAACCTGCCTCGAACTCTTCAAGGAACTGTTGTTGCAGTTCAGCATCAAGATCGGTTTTCTTCACTTGATCGCGGAACTGGGTTAACAGCGTTTTCGGATCGAGCTGTACATATTGCAGCATGTCCGCCACGGTATCGCCTTCGTCAGACAGTTCTACTTCTACGCTACCGTCAGGGAAGACGAACACGTCAACCGCTTCGGTATCACCGAACAGGTTGTGCATGTTGCCGAGGATCTCCTGATATGCGCCGACCATAAAGAAACCGAGCATCGGCGGATTCTCTGGATCGTACTCCGGCATTGGCATTGTCGTGGCAATACCGTCACCATCAATATAGTGGTCGATAGCACCGTCAGAGTCACAGGTAATATCCAGCAGCACAGCGCGACGTTCCGGCACTTGATCCAGCCCTTCCAGCGGCAGAACCGGGAACAACTGGTCGATCCCCCATGCGTCCGGCATCGACTGGAACAGCGAGAAGTTGACGTACATTTTGTCCGCCATACGTTCCTGCAGCTCGTCGATAATCGGACGATGAGCACGGTTTTGCGGATCCAGCTGCTTTTGCACTTCATGGCACATGCTCAAATAAAGCTGCTCAGCCCATGCACGTTCTTGCAGGCTAAAGATGCCGGAAGAGTAGCCGATATGAATGTCGTGCAGATCCATCTGACTGTCGTGTAACCATTCACGCAGAGAACGGCGAGTTCCCGGTTCGTGCATCTCCTGCCAGGTTTCCCACATGCTTTGCAGCGCGCGCGGCGCATCTTCTGCAGGCGCGGTCGGCACCGTGTATTCGTTACGTTCCACGCCGATGATATTAGACACCAGCACGGTGTGATGCGCAGTCACCGCACGACCCGATTCGGTGATTACCGTCGGATGCGGCAGACCGTTTTCTTCACACGCATCGCCAATCGCCCAGATAATGTTGTTGGCGTATTCATTGAGGCCGTAGTTCACCGAACAGTCGGACTGCGAACGAGTACCTTCATAATCCACGCCCAGACCGCCGCCGACGTCGAAGCACTGAATATTGACGCCCAGCTTGTGCAGTTCCACATAGAAACGCGCGGATTCACGAACGCCTGTCGCGATATCGCGAATATTCGCCATCTGCGAACCGAGGTGGAAGTGCAGTAGTTGCAGGCTGTCGAGACGCCCGGCTTCACGCAGGGTTTCAACCAGTTGCAGTACCTGAGTCGCAGCCAGGCCGAACTTCGATTTTTCCCCGCCGGAGGACTGCCATTTACCCGAACCCTGCGAAGCCAGACGTGCACGCACGCCCAGACGAGGAACGACATTCAGACGTTCTGCTTCATCCAGCACAATGGCGATTTCTGACATCTTCTCAATGACCAGATAGACCTTGTGCCCCATCTTCTCGCCAATTAATGCCAGGCGGATATATTCGCGGTCTTTATAACCGTTGCAGACGATGACGCTACGGGTCATGCCAGCATGTGCCAGTACTGCCATCAACTCGGCTTTGGAACCGGCTTCCAGACCCAGCGGTTCGCCCGAATGAATCAGGGACTCAATCACGCGGCGGTGCTGGTTAACTTTGATCGGATAAACAAGGAAGTAATCGCCGTTATAGCCGTAGGATTCCCTCGCACGTTTGAACGCGGCGTTAATGGAACGCAAACGGTGCTGCAGGATCTGTGGGAAACAGAACAGTGCAGGCAGACGCTGGCCCTGTGCTTCACGAGTTTTCACTAACTGCGCGAGATCGACGCGAGCTTCCGGGACGTCCGGGTCCGGGCACACGCTAATGTGGCCCAGCTCGTTAACGTCATAGTAGTTATTGCCCCACCAGGCAATATTGTAAGTACGCAGCATCTTGCTGGCTTCCTGGGAGCTCATTGCAACCTCCTGCATGGAGCGTAGTACACCGTGTTCGCCCGCTGACGAAGGCAAACCCATAGACATGTCGTCAGACATAGCGAACCTCAAATTATTTTATTAAGTGTAAAACAGTTAACGACTATCGCAGCCTGGAACTGCGATAACAACCCATAAGCACATGGATTTTCCAGCAGTGAATGCTGACGCTCCAACTGCGCAACCGGTTTCTTTTTCATAACATTATTAAGCACATAACCGAACGTAAGTGTGAAAGTTCGGCGAAACCACGAGAAAACTCTTGTTTTTACAAGAGCGCCCTTGTTCAGTCCTCAGTAACTGTAACCAGCTCTTGAATCCTGAGAAGCGCCGAGATGGGTATAACATCGGCAGGTATGCAAAGCAGAGATGCAGAGTGCGGGGAACGAATCTTCACCAGAACGGTGAGACAGGTTAAGCAGCAGACAACGGTTCATTATTTCGTATCACCTCCACGGCCGCCTGTTAAGACGAACCCACAAGCCAAAACTCTGATTTCAACCCGGCTGGAAGTGGCAACACGAAAGAAACGTCGTGTGCTTTTTATTTAAGCCGCGCGCCGCGTTTTATACCCCACAATGGCAGAAAATTGCAAAAGATAAATACGCAGAATGCCGGCATTGTCAGGAAAAATTTCCAGCCACGTTTTTAACAGAATGAGACACGATTCAAAAAAAAGTGGAAATAGGGTGAAGAATTGACCTAAAATAGCCATCCAGATGTTAATCCATCCATACCGATTAACACTCAGACTGCCAGTGTTTTTAACCTGCAGAGTCGTGGTAGGATCCGCTACCACAGAAAATCCACACAACAGTTTGAGCTAACCAAATTCTCTTTAGGTGATATTAAATATGGCAAAACACCTTTTTACGTCCGAGTCCGTCTCTGAAGGGCATCCTGACAAAATTGCTGACCAAATTTCTGATGCCGTTTTAGACGCGATCCTCGAACAGGATCCGAAAGCACGCGTTGCTTGCGAAACCTACGTAAAAACCGGCATGGTTTTAGTTGGCGGCGAAATCACCACCAGCGCCTGGGTAGACATCGAAGAGATCACCCGTAACACCGTTCGCGAAATTGGCTATGTGCATTCCGACATGGGCTTTGACGCTAACTCCTGTGCGGTTCTGAGCGCTATCGGCAAACAGTCTCCTGACATCAACCAGGGCGTTGACCGTGCCGATCCGCTGGAACAGGGCGCGGGTGACCAGGGTCTGATGTTTGGCTACGCAACTAATGAAACCGACGTGCTGATGCCAGCACCTATCACCTATGCACACCGTCTGGTACAGCGTCAGGCTGAAGTGCGTAAAAACGGCACTCTGCCGTGGCTGCGCCCGGACGCGAAAAGCCAGGTGACTTTTCAGTATGACGACGGCAAAATCGTTGGTATCGATGCTGTCGTGCTTTCCACTCAGCACTCTGAAGAGATCGACCAGAAATCGCTGCAAGAAGCGGTAATGGAAGAGATCATCAAGCCAATTCTGCCCGCTGAATGGCTGACTTCTGCCACCAAATTCTTCATCAACCCGACCGGTCGTTTCGTTATCGGTGGCCCAATGGGTGACTGCGGTCTGACTGGTCGTAAAATTATCGTTGATACCTACGGCGGCATGGCGCGTCACGGTGGCGGTGCATTCTCTGGTAAAGATCCATCAAAAGTGGACCGTTCCGCAGCCTACGCAGCACGTTATGTCGCGAAAAACATCGTTGCTGCTGGCCTGGCCGATCGTTGTGAAATTCAGGTTTCCTACGCAATCGGCGTGGCTGAACCGACCTCCATCATGGTAGAAACTTTCGGTACTGAGAAAGTGCCTTCTGAACAACTGACCCTGCTGGTACGTGAGTTCTTCGACCTGCGCCCATACGGTCTGATTCAGATGCTGGATCTGCTGCACCCGATCTACAAAGAAACCGCAGCATACGGTCACTTTGGTCGTGAACATTTCCCGTGGGAAAAAACCGACAAAGCGCAGCTGCTGCGCGATGCTGCCGGTCTGAAGTAATCTTTCTTCACCTGCGTTCAAAGGCCAGCCTCGCGCTGGCCTTTTTCTTTTGGATAGGCGTTCACGCCGCATCCGGCAAAAAAACCGCCCGCACAATAACATCATTCTTCCTGATCACGTTTCACCGCAGATTATCATCACAACTGAAACCGATTACACCAACCACAACAGACAAAGATTTGTAATATTTTCATATTATTATTCGGTTTTCACAGTTGTTACATTTCTTTTCAGTAAAGTCTTAATTGCAGATAACAGCGTTTAATCTATGATGATATAACTCAATTATTTTCATGCACTTAAATCATAACTAAGATAAATGTTAGTGTAAGCGATTACACTGATGTGATTTGCTTCACATCTTTTTACGTCGTACTCACCTATCTTAATTCACAATAAAAAATAACCATATTGGAGGGCATCATGCCTGACGCTAAAAAACAGGGGCGGTCAAACAAGGCAATGACGTTTTTCGTCTGCTTCCTTGCCGCTCTGGCGGGATTACTCTTTGGCCTGGATATCGGTGTAATTGCTGGCGCACTGCCGTTTATTGCAGATGAATTCCAGATTACTTCGCACACGCAAGAATGGGTCGTAAGCTCCATGATGTTCGGTGCGGCAGTCGGTGCGGTGGGCAGCGGCTGGCTCTCCTTTAAACTCGGGCGCAAAAAGAGCCTGATGATCGGCGCAATTTTGTTTGTTGCCGGTTCGCTGTTCTCTGCGGCTGCGCCAAACGTTGAAGTACTGATTCTTTCCCGCGTTCTACTGGGGCTGGCGGTGGGTGTGGCCTCTTATACCGCACCGCTGTACCTCTCTGAAATTGCGCCGGAAAAAATTCGTGGCAGTATGATCTCGATGTATCAGTTGATGATCACTATCGGGATCCTCGGTGCTTATCTTTCTGATACCGCCTTCAGCTACACCGGTGCATGGCGCTGGATGCTGGGTGTGATTATCATCCCGGCAATTTTGCTGCTGATTGGTGTCTTCTTCCTGCCAGACAGCCCACGTTGGTTTGCCGCCAAACGCCGTTTTGTTGATGCCGAACGCGTGCTGCTACGCCTGCGTGACACCAGCGCGGAAGCGAAACGCGAACTGGATGAAATCCGTGAAAGTTTGCAGGTTAAACAGAGTGGCTGGGCGCTGTTTAAAGAGAACAGCAACTTCCGCCGCGCGGTGTTCCTTGGCGTACTGTTGCAGGTAATGCAGCAATTCACCGGGATGAACGTCATCATGTATTACGCGCCGAAAATCTTCGAACTGGCGGGTTATACCAACACTACCGAGCAAATGTGGGGGACCGTGATTGTCGGCCTGACCAACGTACTTGCCACCTTTATCGCAATCGGCCTTGTTGACCGCTGGGGACGTAAACCAACGCTAACGCTGGGCTTCCTGGTGATGGCTGCTGGCATGGGCGTACTCGGTACAATGATGCATATCGGTATTCACTCTCCGTCGGCGCAGTATTTCGCCATCGCCATGCTGCTGATGTTTATTGTCGGTTTTGCCATGAGTGCCGGTCCGCTGATTTGGGTACTGTGCTCCGAAATTCAGCCGCTGAAAGGCCGCGATTTTGGCATCACCTGCTCCACTGCCACCAACTGGATTGCCAACATGATCGTTGGCGCAACGTTCCTGACCATGCTCAACACGCTGGGTAACGCCAACACCTTCTGGGTGTATGCGGCTCTGAACGTACTGTTTATCCTGCTGACATTGTGGCTGGTACCGGAAACCAAACACGTTTCGCTGGAACATATTGAACGTAATCTGATGAAAGGTCGTAAACTGCGCGAAATAGGCGCTCACGATTAATCTCCCCAAGCTTCCTCCCATCGCGGAGGAAGCCACCTCTTGCAGTCATCTTTTCTTCGCTCTATCCTCTGCCGCTATGAAAACATCCCGTCTCCCTATCGCCATCCAACAGGCCGTTATGCGTCGCCTGCGGGAAAAACTCGCCCAGGCCAACCTGAAGCTAGGGCGTAACTACCCGGAGCCAAAACTCTCTTACACCCAGCGCGGAACCTCCGCCGGAACGGCCTGGCTGGAAAGCTATGAAATTCGCCTCAATCCCGTTTTGCTGTTGGAAAACAGTGAAGCTTTTATTGAAGAAGTGGTACCGCACGAACTGGCACATTTGCTGGTATGGAAACATTTCGGCCGCGTAGCGCCACATGGCAAAGAGTGGAAGTGGATGATGGAAAACGTGCTGGGTGTTCCCGCCCGTCGTACGCATCAGTTCGAACTGCAATCCGTGCGTCGCAACACCTTCCCCTACCGCTGCAAGTGCCAGGAGCATCAGCTTACCGTACGCCGCCATAATCGCGTAGTTCGTGGCGAGGCCGTCTATCGCTGTGTTCACTGCGGTGAACAGCTGGTTGCGAAATAACCATCTGAACTATCAGGAACTTTCCTGATCTGGCTGATTGCATACCAAAACAGCTTTCGCTACGTTGCTGGCTCGTTTTAACACGGAGTAAGTGATGTACCGTTATTTGTCTATTGCTGCGGTGGTACTGAGCGCAGCATTTTCCGGCCCGGCGTTGGCCGAAGGTATCAATAGTTTTTCTCAGGCGAAAGCCGCGGCGGTAAAAGTCCACGCTGACGCGCCCGGTACGTTTTATTGCGGATGTAAAATTAACTGGCAGGGCAAAAAAGGCGTTGTTGATCTGCAATCGTGCGGCTATCAGGTGCGCAAAAATGAAAACCGCGCCAGCCGCGTAGAGTGGGAACATGTCGTTCCCGCCTGGCAGTTCGGTCACCAGCGCCAGTGCTGGCAGGACGGTGGACGTAAAAACTGCGCTAAAGATCCGGTCTATCGCAAGATGGAAAGCGATATGCATAACCTGCAGCCGTCAGTCGGTGAGGTGAATGGCGATCGCGGCAACTTTATGTACAGCCAGTGGAATGGCGGTGAAGGCCAGTACGGTCAATGCGCCATGAAGGTCGATTTCAAAGAAAAAGCTGCCGAACCACCAGCGCGTGCACGCGGTGCCATTGCGCGCACCTACTTCTATATGCGCGACCAATACAACCTGACACTCTCTCGCCAGCAAACGCAGCTGTTCAACGCATGGAACAAGATGTATCCGGTTACCGACTGGGAGTGCGAGCGCGATGAACGCATCGCGAAGGTGCAGGGCAATCATAACCCGTATGTGCAACGCGCTTGCCAGGCGCGAAAGAGCTAACCTACACTAGCGGGATTCTTTTTGTTAACCCCTACCCCACGCGTACAACCGCGTGGGGAGACGACGCGGATTTTTAACTATGCGTATCCCCCGCATTTATCATCCTGAACCACTGACCAGCCATTCTCACATCGCGCTTTGCGAAGATGCCGCCAACCATATCGGGCGCGTACTGCGCATGGGGCCGGGGCAGGCGTTGCAATTGTTTGACGGTAGCAACCAGGTCTTTGACGCCGAAATTACCAGCGCCAGCAAAAAAAGCGTGGAAGTGAAGGTGCTGGAAGGCCAGATCGACGATCGCGAATCTCCGCTGCATATTCACCTCGGTCAGGTGATGTCGCGTGGTGAAAAAATGGAATTTACTATCCAGAAATCGATCGAACTCGGTGTAAGCCTCATTACGCCACTTTTTTCTGAGCGCTGCGGCGTTAAACTGGATAGTGAACGTCTGAACAAGAAGCTTCAGCAGTGGCAGAAGATTGCAATTGCTGCCTGTGAGCAGTGTGGTCGTAACCGGGTGCCGGAAATCCGTCCAGCGATGGATCTGGAAGCCTGGTGTGCAGAGCAGGATGAAGGACTGAAACTGAATCTTCACCCGCGCGCCAGTAACAGCATCAATACGTTGCCGTTACCGGTTGAACGCGTCCGCCTGCTGATTGGCCCGGAAGGCGGTTTATCGGCAGATGAAATTGCCATGACTGCCCGCTATCAATTTACTGATATCCTGTTGGGACCTCGCGTTTTGCGTACAGAGACAACTGCGCTCACCGCCATTACCGCGCTACAAGTACGATTTGGCGATTTGGGCTAACGGAGAAGAATAATGATCAAGCTCGGCATCGTGATGGACCCCATCGCAAACATCAACATCAAGAAAGATTCCAGTTTTGCTATGTTGCTGGAAGCACAGCGTCGTGGTTACGAACTTCACTATATGGAGATGGGCGATCTGTATCTGATCAATGGTGAAGCCCGCGCCCATACCCGCACGCTGAACGTGAAGCAGAACTACGAAGAGTGGTTTTCGTTCGTCGGTGAACAGGATCTGCCGCTGGCCGATCTCGATGTGATCCTGATGCGTAAAGACCCGCCGTTTGATACCGAGTTTATCTACGCGACCTATATTCTGGAACGTGCCGAAGAGAAAGGGACGCTGATCGTTAACAAGCCGCAGAGCCTGCGCGACTGTAACGAGAAACTGTTTACCGCCTGGTTCTCTGACTTAACGCCAGAAACGCTGGTTACGCGCAATAAAGCGCAGCTAAAAGCGTTCTGGGAGAAACACAGCGACATCATTCTTAAGCCGCTGGACGGTATGGGCGGCGCGTCGATTTTCCGCGTGAAAGAAGGCGATCCAAACCTCGGCGTGATTGCCGAAACCCTGACTGAGCATGGCACTCGCTACTGCATGGCGCAAAATTACCTGCCAGCCATTAAAGATGGCGACAAACGCGTGCTGGTGGTGGATGGCGAGCCGGTACCGTACTGCCTGGCGCGTATTCCGCAGGGGGGCGAAACCCGTGGCAATCTGGCTGCCGGTGGTCGCGGTGAACCTCGTCCGCTGACGGAAAGTGACTGGAAAATCGCCCGTCAGATCGGGCCGACGCTGAAAGAAAAAGGGCTGATTTTTGTTGGTCTGGATATCATCGGCGACCGTCTGACTGAAATTAACGTCACCAGCCCAACCTGTATTCGTGAGATTGAAGCAGAGTTTCCGGTGTCGATCACCGGAATGTTAATGGATGCCATCGAAGCACGTTTACAGCAGCAGTAACCCACCTTAGCGAGAAGGATCTCGTTGAGACTCTGAGTGACAGCGCCCTTCTTTCCACGCATACTGGGCGCTGTTGCTTTTTTGAACCAGGAAACAGAACCTCTGACAATGAATTTACAGCATCACTTTCTTATTGCCATGCCTGCTCTCCAGGATCCGATTTTCCGTCGTTCCGTGGTCTACATTTGCGAACATAATACCAATGGTGCAATGGGGATCATCGTCAACAAGCCGCTGGAAAATCTCAAAATTGAAGGGATTCTGGAAAAGCTGAAGATCACGCCGGAGCCGCGTGATGAATCAATCCGTCTGGATAAACCGGTTATGCTCGGCGGTCCGCTGGCTGAAGATCGCGGGTTTATTTTGCATACTCCGCCCTCCAATTTTGCTTCCAGCATTCGCATTTCAGACAACACGGTAATGACCACTTCCCGCGATGTGCTGGAAACGCTCGGCACCGATAAACAACCGTCTGACGTATTGGTGGCTCTGGGTTATGCCTCCTGGGAGAAAGGTCAACTGGAACAAGAAATTCTCGATAACGCGTGGCTAACGGCCCCGGCAGATCTGAATATTCTGTTCAAAACGCCGATTGCCGACCGCTGGCGCGAGGCGGCAAAACTGATTGGTGTGGATATTCTCACCATGCCTGGTGTGGCAGGACACGCCTGATGAGTGGAACCTTACTCGCCTTCGACTTCGGCACCAAAAGCATTGGCGTAGCGGTCGGCCAACGCATTACCGGCACCGCTCGCCCTTTGCCTGCAATTAAAGCACAGGACGGTACGCCGGACTGGAACATTATCGAGCGTTTACTGAAAGAGTGGCAGCCGGACGAAATCATCGTCGGTTTGCCGCTGAATATGGACGGCACCGAGCAACCATTGACTGCCAGAGCGCGTAAATTTGCCAACCGTATTCATGGCCGTTTCGGTGTTGAAGTAAAGCTCCATGACGAGCGTCTTAGCACTGTGGAAGCCCGTTCCGGTCTGTTTGAACAGGGCGGCTATCGGGCGCTCAACAAAGGCAAAGTTGACTCTGCCTCTGCGGTTATTATTCTCGAAAGCTATTTCGAGCAGGGATATTAAGGCGATTTAAACGCCTGGCGGAGTGTAAATAATATCATCGCGTCTTATTGCCGGATGCGGCGTGAACACCTTATCCAGCACACATCTGGCAGCGGCTATAGGTCTGATAAGACGCGTTAGCGTCGCATCAGACATTTATTGCCTTTGTAGGCCCGATAAGCTTGCGCATCGGGCATGGCAACGTCACAAACGCCCTTCCCCCACCCGGTGCTGATAACTCTGCTGAAACGTTATCATCCCCACCTGCTGCCCGGTTTGAATAACATGCGGTAACTGGTGGGTTTTCCCTTCGCGAATCAAATTCCCCACCGCGGGTGTGTTAATCAGCAATTCAAATAGCGCCACGCGTCCTTCCTGTTTATCCACTTCCAGCTTTTGTGACAGCACTGCCCGTAAACTACCTGCCAGTTGATTACGCACGGGGTCTTTTTCCTGCGCCGGAAATGAATCCACCAGTCGCTCAACTGCCTGCGCGGCACCACGCGTATGTAATGTTGCCAGCACCAAATGCCCGGTTTCTGCCGCCGTCAGTGCCAGACGGATTGTCTCGCTGTCACGCAGCTCTCCGAGCAAAATCACATCAGGATCTTCCCGCAATGCGGCCCGCAATCCCGATGCGAACGTCATACAGTGCAAACCAATTTCCCGCTGCTGGATCAAACATCGCTGGCTGGCATAGAGATATTCAACAGGATCTTCCAGCGTCAGAATATGCGCATCGGCATGTTGATTGAGATAGCCAACCATCGCCGCCAGCGTGGTAGATTTGCCACTCCCCGTCGCCCCCGTCACCAGAATCAGGCCATTCTCGCTCTTGAGTAATTCCGGCAATACCGTTGGTGCGCCAAGCTGTTCGAGCTGCGGGCAGTGCGAAGGTAACAGCCGTAACGCCAGCGAAATGCCATGCCGTTGCGCGAATGCGCTGCCACGCAATCGCTGGTTTTCCGCCAGCGACACGGCAAAATCCAGCTGACCATTCTCCAGCAATATTGCCCGCTGATCGTCATCCAGCCACTCCCGCAGTAGCTCTTCGACGTCCGGCGTATCAAACGGCGCAGCTTCCATTCTGCCGCGAATGCGCCATCGTGCGGGCCAGGCGCTGCACAGGTGTAGATCCGAGACGTTATGCTTTACACTAAGGGCCACAATTTCTTCCATATTCATACTAAGATCCTCGGAAAATGAACGATATTGCGCATAACCTGGCACAGGTCCGGGACAAAATCTCAGCGGCTGCAACGCGTTGCGGCCGTTCTCCAGAAGAAATTACGCTGCTTGCAGTCAGTAAAACAAAACCTGCGAGCGCCATCGCAGAAGCCATTGATGCCGGGCAGCGTCAATTTGGTGAAAACTACGTTCAGGAAGGGGTAGATAAAATTCGCCACTTTCAGGAACTGGGCGTAACAGGATTAGAATGGCATTTTATTGGCCCGTTGCAGTCTAATAAAAGCCGCCTGGTGGCAGAGCATTTCGACTGGTGTCATACCATCGACCGTTTGCGCATCGCTACCCGTCTCAACGACCAGCGCCCGGCAGAACTTCCCCCTCTTAACGTTCTGATTCAAATTAACATTAGTGATGAAAACAGTAAGTCCGGGATTCAACTGGCTGAACTGGACGAGCTGGCAGCTGCGGTCGCTGAACTACCGCGTTTACGTCTGCGCGGGTTGATGGCAATCCCTGCGCCTGAGTCAGAATATGTAAGGCAGTTTGAAGTTGCACGCCAAATGGCTGTAGCATTTGCCGGACTGAAAACGCGCTACCCGCATATCGACACGCTCTCTCTGGGAATGTCGGACGATATGGAAGCCGCCATTGCGGCAGGTAGCACGATGGTTCGTATCGGCACTGCAATTTTTGGTGCGCGTGATTACTCTAAAAAATAAGGAATTAAAGGAACGCCATGAATACGTTGACTTTCCTGCTTTCAACGGTCATTGAGCTGTATACCATGGTGCTGTTATTACGCATCTGGATGCAGTGGGCTCATTGTGATTTTTACAACCCCTTCTCACAGTTTGTAGTGAAGGTAACGCAGCCAATTATCGGGCCACTGCGCCGCGTTATTCCGGCAATGGGGCCAATTGACAGCGCCTCGCTGCTGGTTGCCTATATTCTCAGTTTTATCAAAGCCATCGTGCTGTTTAAAGTGGTGACCTTCCTGCCAATCATCTGGATTGCCGGTTTACTGATTCTGCTGAAAACCATCGGCCTGCTGATTTTCTGGGTCCTGCTGGTGATGGCGATTATGAGCTGGGTAAGCCAGGGGCGTAGCCCGATTGAATACGTGCTGATTCAGCTGGCCGATCCGCTGCTGCGCCCGATTCGCCGCCTGCTACCGGCAATGGGTGGGATTGATTTCTCGCCGATGATCCTCGTTCTGCTGCTGTATGTCATCAATATGGGTGTCGCAGAAGTATTACAGGCAACCGGAAATATGCTGCTGCCAGGGCTGTGGATGGCGTTATGAATGCCGTAACAGTTAATGATGACGATCTGGTTTTACGGCTCTATATTCAGCCGAAAGCCAGCCGTGATTCTATTGTCGGTTTACATGGCGACGAAGTTAAAGTCGCCATTACCGCGCCGCCGGTTGACGGCCAGGCCAACAGTCATCTGGTGAAGTTTCTCGGTAAGCAATTCCGGGTTGCCAAAAGCCAGGTGGTGATTGAAAAAGGCGAACTTGGCCGCCACAAACAAATTAAAATCATTAATCCGCAACAAATCCCGCCAGAAATCGCGGCGTTAATTAATTAGGTATCCTATGCAAAAAGTTGTCCTCGCAACCGGCAATGTCGGTAAAGTGCGTGAGCTGGCGTCGCTGCTTAGCGACTTCGGTCTTGATATCGTGGCCCAAACAGACCTCGGCGTTGATTCCGCTGAAGAAACCGGCCTGACCTTTATCGAAAACGCGATTCTGAAAGCGCGCCATGCGGCAAAAGTGACCGCTTTACCGGCAATTGCCGACGACTCTGGTCTGGCGGTAGATGTGCTTGGCGGCGCGCCGGGCATTTACTCCGCGCGTTATTCCGGTGAAGACGCGACCGATCAAAAGAATCTGCAAAAACTGCTGGAAACAATGAAAGACGTACCGGACGACCAACGTCAGGCGCGTTTCCACTGCGTGCTGGTATATCTGCGTCACGCGGAAGATCCCACTCCGCTGGTATGCCACGGTAGCTGGCCGGGCGTGATTACTCGTGAACCAGCGGGCACTGGTGGCTTTGGTTATGATCCAATCTTCTTCGTACCTTCCGAAGGGAAAACCGCCGCCGAACTGACCCGCGAAGAAAAGAGCGCCATTTCCCACCGTGGTCAGGCGTTGAAACTGCTGCTGGACGCTTTACGTAATGGTTAAATTACCTCCGCTGAGTCTCTACATTCACATCCCGTGGTGCGTGCAGAAATGCCCGTACTGCGATTTCAACTCTCACGCGTTGAAAGGAGAAGTGCCGCACGACGATTATGTTCAGCATCTGCTTAACGATCTGGACAACGATGTGGCTTACGCTCAGGGCCGTGAAGTAAAGACAATCTTTATTGGCGGTGGTACGCCGAGCCTGCTTTCCGGCCCGGCGATGCAAACGCTGCTGGACGGCGTGCGTGCGCGTTTGCCGCTGGCAGCGGATGCAGAAATTACTATGGAAGCGAACCCTGGCACGGTAGAAGCCGATCGCTTTGTCGATTATCAGCGTGCTGGTGTGAACCGCATCTCTATTGGTGTGCAGAGTTTTAGCGAAGAAAAGCTGAAACGACTTGGGCGTATTCATGGCCCGCAAGAAGCGAAACGCGCGGCGAAGCTGGCGAGCGGTTTAGGGTTACGTAGCTTTAACCTTGATTTGATGCATGGGCTGCCGGATCAATCACTGGAAGAGGCGCTTGGCGATCTACGCCAGGCCATTGAACTGAATCCGCCGCATCTTTCCTGGTATCAACTGACCATCGAACCCAATACGCTGTTTGGTTCGCGACCACCGGTGCTGCCGGACGATGACGCGTTGTGGGATATATTCGAACAGGGGCATCAGTTATTAACCGCAGCGGGTTATCAGCAATATGAAACTTCCGCTTACGCCAAACCCGGTTATCAGTGCCAGCACAATCTCAACTACTGGCGCTTTGGTGACTACATCGGTATTGGCTGCGGCGCACACGGCAAAGTGACCTTCCCGGATGGGCGCATTCTGCGTACCACCAAAACGCGTCATCCGCGTGGTTTTATGCAAGGAAGGTATCTGGAAAGCCAGCGTGATGTCGAAGCCACAGATAAGCCGTTTGAGTTCTTTATGAATCGCTTCCGTCTGCTGGAGGCCGCGCCGCGCGTGGAGTTTATTGCGTATACCGGGCTTTGCGAAGATGTGATTCGCCCACAGTTAGACGAGGCGATTGCCCAGGGTTATCTCACCGAATGTGCGGATTACTGGCAGATAACGGAACATGGGAAGCTGTTTTTAAATTCGCTGCTGGAGCTTTTTCTGGCTGAGTAAACTTGTATTGCCGGATGCGGCGTGAACGCCTTATCCAGCCGACATGTGGCAGCGGTTGTAGGTCTGATAAGACGCGCAAGCGTCGCATCAGACGTTGATTGCCGGATGCGGGGTCAACGCCGCATCCTGCTACAAATCGTGCACTATATCAAACTTACTTAATCACCCCATTGCGCCGCAGTTGTTCGGTATCTTTTTTCCAGCGTTCATTAGCTTGGTTGATATCGTCAATTTTCATCAAAATCGCGACTTTTTTACTGTTTATTTCTGAAACTTTCATCGTTAACGGATATTGCCCTTTTTCGAGCGTTACCCAGTCATCCTGCAATTTACGGCTAAGTTTTTGTGATTGCAGAAAAGTCTGTCGCCGTTGTTCGTTGATATCGAAATCTCGTTTCTGCTGAATCGGCACTTCATAACACTCTTCACTCTGTTTATGACATGCCGCAATCGCCGGTTGATAAACCTCTTTGTCATATTTAACCGCGAACGCCTCGCTATCGTTCTGTTTATTAAACTCATCACGCTGTTGGTGAATTTTTTTAAAGGCGTCTTCGCGGGTCATTTGCTTACCGTTTGCATCTTTTCCCCAATATGCATCCGCTGCTTTCTGCGCCGCCACCATTTGCTTATCAAGCGCTTTCACTTCCTTTTCCAGCGCAGGAATCGAGTTCTTCTGGGTATTCAACGCAGATTCAAGCTGACTAAAGCGATAATTGAAATCTTCGCTATTCACGATCAGATATTTATTATTCGTTTTGATATCGTCGACCACCCGCCCACGATCGCTGGCTGCCGCCTGAAAAGAGTAAAAGTTCACCGACCAGCCAGACGCGGGCGTTCCTTTACTGGTTAACATAGCCGAGAATTTTACCGGTTTATCTTTCGTCCAGGTCTGTTCGAGCAGTTCGTAATCTGCCAACTGACCGACCCAGGTATAGAGATCGTCACTGGAAGAGACATCGCCTTCCGCTGACCAGGTGGCCTGATTACCCTTAGCATCAAGATTTTTTAAGGTGATAGCATCAAGCTTGAGAATGCCGTGATACTGCTTTTTGAATTGATCTTTTAAGATATTTTCAGTTGGCGGTTCGCCATCTGCCCAGGCATTACCAGTCATCAACATAAGCAGTGCCGTGCCAACAATCCATTGCTTTTTCACCCGAAAAACCTCACGCGGAATAATTTATTCCGGTGATTATCATTAGGGTAATTAAAATTGGCAATGGACGTGAGTCTGAAGTGAAAAAGCCCCGGCACGATACCGGGGCGAGGCGATTAGTACTGATTGAAGATCTGCTGGATCTGCTGCGGATCTTTGGTTTGCGTCAGAGCCAGTTGCAGCAGAACGCGCGCTTTTTGCGGGTTCAGCGTGCCAGAGGCGACGAAGCCGTATTTCGCATCATCCACTTCGGCATCCTGAGTGGTAGCGCCCGTCGGTACGCGGGAAGAACGCACGACTGCAGTACCGGTTTTCGCGGCGGTCGCCAGCGTGTCGAACACAGATTTATACAGGTTGCCGTTACCCACACCAGCGCTAACGATGCCATCATAGCCCGCATCTACCAGTGCTTTAGCCGGAAGATCGGATGCGTTAGCGTAGTTATAAACAATGCCGACTTTCGGCAGTTCATTCAGCTTAGAGACATCGAATGGCGTGTCGCTGGTATGCTTACGTGCCGGGGTACGCTGGTAGTCAATCTTACCGTTGTGAATGTAACCCAGAGGACCGTAGTTAACAGACTTGAAGGTCGCTACGTCGGTGGTGTTGGTTTTGGTGACGTCACGGCCATCAAGCACGGTGTCATTCATCACTACCAGCACGCCACGGTTGGCGGAGGCTTTATCAGCTGCGGTCACTACCGCGTTATACAGGTTGAATGGACCGTCTGCGCTCATAGACGTGGACGGACGCATTGCGCCGACCATCACCACCGGTTTGTCGCATTTCACCGTCAGGTCGAGGAAGTAAGCAGTTTCTTCCATCGTGTCGGTACCGTGGGTAATGACGAAGCCGTCGGTCTTATCGCAGTCGGTGTTAATTTTTTTCGCCAGTGTCAGCCAGACATTATCGTTCATGTCCTGGGAGCCGATATTCACTACCTGCTCGCCTTTAACGTTCGCAATGTCTTTTAGTTGCGGCACCGCATTAACCAGATTTTCTACGCCAACTTTACCCGCTGTGTAGTTAGATTTGGTTGCGGAGTCACCACCACCGGCAATGGTCCCGCCGGTTGCTAAAATGGTGATATTGGGTAATGCCAATGCTGCACCACTAAAACCCATAACCAGTGCGGCAAGTGCCGTCTTTTTGAAAAACTCCATTTCATTCCTCCAGTTACGTGAACGCTACGCATTATCCCTTAGCTCTGTATGGGAAATTTGACGTTAAACAATTTACAACGTGAATATATTTTGGAGATCTACAAAATTAGAGGCAGGTAACAAAACGAAGAATTAAACGGCATAAAAAAGTATTATGCCGTCTTAAAATAGAGGATTATTTTAAATTCCCGACCAGGGCTTTGCGGCTATCTTCCAGAGTCACAACGCGGCTACAAACATCTTTGCCAAACTGCTGGAAATCTTTTTCCTGCTTTTTCCACTCGGTTTGGATTGAGGATTGCAGCCCCCCCAGGCTTCCCAGCACATTCTGTAATGGGTTACCGCCGCTTTTCAGCACCGCTTTCGCGCCCATTTCATTAATGCTGTCCTGTAAAATTCCACCCATTGCCTGATTCACTAATTGCTGGCCTTCGGCGCGAACCTGATCAATGGCTTTATAGTGAAACGTCAGGCCATCGCTGCGCGTTTCAATAATGCGGTTCATCTGCTCTTTCAGCTGCGCATCAAGTTTGGTCAGACGGCTGCGCATTTTGCTGCTTTCGCCCATCTCCTGAACGATAATTTTATCCAGAGCAATACGGGCTTTCTCGACGCGGCTTTTCGCGCCTTCATCAATCCACGGCAGCGTGCTGCGTAGTTCAGCCTGATAATCCTTCGCCTGCTCGCGCTGGGCGGCATTCAGGGAATATTGCTTACCGTTATACATCACGTTGCCGTCTGGCGTGATCACCAGATTGCCGTTTTCGCCCTTCACCTGCACGGTTTGCGGGCTGACAATCACATCGTCACGCGGCGTGACGCTGCACTGGTAGTCGGCGTGAGCGGTCATTGCCGTCACTGAAAGTGCTGCCGCCAGCAGCATTTTGCGCATCATAGTCTTCCCTCAAGAAAAAATCAGGCCAGCATTTGCTGGCCCCAGATTGATAACAAAGTACGCGTTTTCCATGCCGGATGCGGCGTAAACACCTTATCCCGCCTACTCGATCGTGCATCTTTCCAGGCCTGATAAGCGTAGCGCATCAGGCAGTTTTGCATTTGTCATCGCCCGTATGCTTTCTTAGTCCCACCAAACGTCGAAAAGTTCGCTGGTGCGTACCTCATCCAGTTTGCGCTCTTCCAGCCACTTACGCACAATCGCCTGATGTTCTTCGGTGCATTTGCCGATTTCCTGCATGCAGATCAGACCTTCCCAGGCCAGATAACCGCTGCCGTCAAAGGCCAGTTTGTTCGGTTCGATAACCTCGTTAATAAAATCATCAACGGTTTTATCAATCTGTTCTTCCGATGTACCTTCCGGGAATCGCCATGCCACCGAAAATCCTAATTCCTGGAATTCGTCGATGTGCATTTTTTTACGCAGACGACGGCTACGGTTCTTTGCCATTATTTCACCCTCTCGAACATTAAGTCCCATACTCCGTGACCAAGACGATGACCACGTTGTTCAAATTTCGTCACCGGACGTGATGCCGGACGCGGTACGTAATCATTGCTCTCTGACAGGTTTTTATAACCGTCAATAGAAGACATCACTTCAAGCATATGTTCCGCATAAGGTTCCCAGTCGGTCGCCATATGGAATACGCCCCCCAGCTGCAGTTTGCTTTTTACCAGTTCGGCAAACGGCACCTGAACGATACGGCGTTTATTATGGCGCGCTTTGTGCCACGGGTCAGGGAAAAAGAGCTGCACCATGCGCAATGAATTGTCAGGAATCATTTTATGCAGCACTTCAACCGCATCGTGACACATCACGCGCAGGTTGCTTAAACCTTCTTCATGCGCAGAAGCCAGGCACGCACCAACGCCCGGTGAATGCACTTCAATGCCGAGGAAGTCCTGCTCAGGGCGATCTTTAGCCATTGCCACCAGCGACGCCCCCATGCCAAAACCAATCTCAAGCGTCACCGGCGCTTCACGGCCAAAAAGCGCGGGGAAATCCAGCATATCTTCGCTGAACTCAACGCCCATCACCGGCCAGTAGTTTTCCAGCGCATGTTCCTGGCCTTTGGTCAGTCGCCCCTGGCGGCGCACAAAACTACGGATACGGCGCAGTGGGCGGCCGTTTTCATCAAATTCCGGTGAAATGACGTCGTTTTTCATAAAGGTTTAGTCGCTTGTGAAAGTGTTCTGAAAACGGGCATTATCCAAAGTTAGTTGCCGGATGCAAGCATGATAAGGCCGTGGCTGCGGAAAGTTCCGGTTTACACCCTGCCGTCGCTGTGCTGCAATCTTGCCCCCAACAACAGTGAATTCGGTGACCATGCAAGCGTCGCAATTTTCAGCCCAGGTTCTGGACTGGTACGATAAATACGGGCGAAAAACTCTGCCCTGGCAAATTGACAAGACGCCCTACAAAGTATGGCTCTCAGAAGTGATGTTGCAACAAACTCAGGTTGCGACCGTTATCCCCTATTTTGAACGCTTTATGGCGCGCTTCCCGACGGTGACCGATCTCGCCAATGCGCCGCTCGACGAAGTTCTCCACTTGTGGACCGGGCTTGGCTATTACGCCCGCGCGCGCAATCTGCATAAAGCGGCACAACAAGTGGCGACCTTACACGGCGGTAAATTCCCGGAAACCTTTGAGGAAGTTGCAGCACTGCCGGGCGTCGGGCGTTCCACCGCAGGCGCGATTCTCTCGCTTTCTCTGGGTAAGCACTTTCCGATTCTCGACGGTAACGTCAAACGCGTGCTGGCGCGCTGCTATGCTGTAAGCGGCTGGCCTGGGAAAAAAGAGGTCGAGAATAAATTATGGAGTTTGAGCGAGCAGGTGACGCCCGCGGTTGGCGTGGAACGGTTTAATCAGGCGATGATGGATTTGGGTGCGATGATTTGTACGCGCTCGAAACCGAAATGTTCGCTCTGTCCGCTACAAAACGGATGTATTGCCGCCGCCAACAATAGCTGGGCGCTTTATCCGGGCAAAAAACCGAAACAGACGCTGCCGGAGCGCACCGGCTACTTTTTGCTATTACAGCACGAAGATGAAGTATTGCTGGCGCAGCGTCCGCCGAGCGGATTGTGGGGCGGTTTATACTGTTTCCCGCAGTTTGCCGACGAAGAAAGTTTGCGGCAGTGGCTGGCGCAACGGCAGATTGCTGCCGATAACCTGACGCAACTGACCGCGTTTCGGCATACCTTCAGCCATTTCCACTTAGATATTGTGCCTATGTGGCTTCCCGTGTCGTCATTCACCGGCTGCATGGATGAAGGCAATGCGCTCTGGTATAACTTAGCGCAACCGCCGTCAGTTGGCCTGGCGGCTCCCGTGGAGCGTTTGTTACAGCAGTTACGCACTGGCGCGCCGGTTTAGCGCGTGAGTCGATAAAGAGGATGATTTATGAGCAGAACGATTTTTTGTACTTTCCTGCAACGTGAAGCAGAAGGTCAGGATTTTCAGCTGTACCCCGGCGAGCTGGGAAAACGCATCTATAACGAGATCTCCAAAGAAGCCTGGGCGCAGTGGCAGCACAAGCAAACCATGCTGATTAATGAAAAGAAACTCAACATGATGAATGCCGAGCACCGCAAGCTGCTTGAGCAGGAGATGGTCAACTTCCTGTTCGAGGGTAAAGAGGTGCATATCGAGGGCTATACGCCGGAAGATAAAAAATAAAAACAGTGCCGGAGCACGCCTCCGGCAACTTGCATAAAAACAAACACAACACGCACCCGGAATGATGAAAAAATATCTCGCGCTGGCTTTGATTGCGCCGTTGCTCATCTCCTGTTCGACGACCAAAAAAGGCGATACCTATAACGAAGCCTGGGTCAAAGATACCAACGGTTTTGATATTCTGATGGGGCAATTTGCCCACAATATTGAGAACATCTGGGGCTTCAAAGAGGTGGTGATCGCTGGTCCTAAGGACTACGTGAAATACACCGATCAATATCAGACCCGCAGCCACATCAACTTCGATGACGGTACGATTACTATCGAAACCATCGCCGGGACAGAACCTGCCGCGCATTTGCGCCGGGCAATTATCAAAACGTTATTGATGGGTGACGATCCGAGTTCGGTCGATCTCTATTCCGACGTTGATGATATTACGATTTCGAAAGAACCTTTCCTTTACGGTCAGGTGGTGGACAACACCGGGCAGCCGATTCGCTGGGAAGGTCGCGCAAGCAACTTCGCGGATTATCTGCTGAAAAACCGTCTGAAGAGCCGCAGCAACGGGCTGCGTATCATCTACAGCGTCACCATTAACATGGTGCCGAACCACCTTGATAAACGTGCGCACAAATATCTCGGCATGGTCCGCCAGGCGTCACGGAAATATGGCGTTGATGAGTCGCTGATTCTGGCAATTATGCAGACCGAATCTTCCTTTAACCCGTATGCGGTCAGCCGTTCCGATGCGCTGGGATTAATGCAGGTGGTACAACATACTGCCGGGAAAGATGTGTTCCGCTCGCAGGGGAAATCCGGCACGCCGAGCCGCAGTTTCTTGTTTGATCCTGCCAGCAATATTGATACCGGCACCGCGTATCTGGCGATGCTGAACAATGTTTATCTCGGCGGAATTGATAACCCAACATCGCGGCGTTATGCCGTCATCACCGCCTATAACGGCGGCGCAGGCAGCGTGCTGCGAGTCTTTTCGAATGATAAGATTCAGGCTGCCAATATTATTAACACCATGACGCCGGGCGATGTTTATCAGACGCTGACGACCCGCCATCCCTCTGCGGAATCTCGCCGTTATCTTTATAAAGTGAATACCGCGCAAAAATCCTACCGCCGCCGATAATTCCATTAACCGCCCCTGACGATGCTCAGGGGCAAAAATGTTATCCACATCACAATTTCGTTTTGCAAATTGGGAATGTTTGCAATTATTTGCCACAGGTAACAAAAAACCAGTCCGCGAAGTTGATAGAATCCCATCATCTCGCACGGTCAAATGTGCTTTTTCAAACACTCATCCGCATCACGATGTGAGGAAATTAACATGAATCTTAAGCTGCAGCTGAAAATCCTCTCTTTTCTGCAGTTCTGTCTGTGGGGAAGTTGGCTGACGACCCTCGGCTCCTATATGTTTGTTACCCTGAAGTTTGACGGTGCTTCTATTGGCGCAGTTTATAGCTCACTGGGTATCGCAGCGGTCTTTATGCCTGCGCTGCTGGGGATTGTGGCCGACAAATGGTTAAGTGCGAAATGGGTATATGCCATTTGCCACACCATTGGCGCTATCACGCTGTTCATGGCGGCACAGGTCACGACACCGGAAGCGATGTTCCTTGTGATATTGATTAACTCGTTTGCTTATATGCCAACGCTTGGGTTAATCAACACCATCTCTTACTATCGCCTGCAAAATGCCGGGATGGATATCGTTACTGACTTCCCGCCAATCCGTATCTGGGGCACCATCGGCTTTATCATGGCAATGTGGGTGGTGAGCCTGTCTGGCTTCGAATTAAGCCACATGCAGCTGTATATTGGCGCAGCACTTTCCGCCATTCTGGTTCTGTTTACCCTGACTCTGCCGCATATTCCGGTTGCTAAACAGCAAGCGAATCAGAGCTGGACAACCCTGCTGGGCCTCGATGCATTCGCGCTGTTTAAAAACAAGCGTATGGCAATCTTCTTTATCTTCTCAATGCTGCTGGGCGCGGAACTGCAGATTACCAACATGTTCGGTAATACCTTCCTGCACAGCTTCGACAAAGATCCGATGTTTGCCAGCAGCTTTATTGTGCAGCATGCGTCAATCATCATGTCGATTTCGCAGATCTCTGAAACCCTGTTCATTCTGACCATCCCGTTCTTCTTAAGCCGCTACGGTATTAAGAACGTAATGATGATCAGTATTGTGGCGTGGATCCTGCGTTTTGCGCTGTTTGCTTACGGCGACCCGACTCCGTTCGGTACTGTACTGCTGGTACTGTCGATGATCGTTTACGGTTGCGCATTCGACTTCTTCAACATCTCTGGTTCGGTGTTTGTCGAAAAAGAAGTTAGCCCGGCAATTCGCGCCAGTGCACAAGGGATGTTCCTGATGATGACTAACGGCTTCGGCTGTATCCTCGGCGGCATCGTGAGCGGTAAAGTTGTTGAGATGTACACCCAAAACGGCATTACCGACTGGCAGACCGTATGGTTGATTTTCGCTGGTTACTCCGTGGTTCTGGCCTTCGCGTTCATGGCGATGTTCAAATATAAACACGTTCGTGTCCCGACAGGCACACAGACGGTTAGCCACTAATTACGCAAAGAAAAACGGGTCGCCAGAAGGTGACCCGTTTTTTTTATTCTTACTTCAACACATAACCGTACAACCGTTTCACGCCATCCGCATCGGTTTCGCTATAAACACCTTGCAGCTCCGGCGAAAATCCCGGCAACAAATTCACCCCTTCTTCCAGTGCAAGGAAATAACGTTGAACCGCCCCACCCCAGACTTCCCCGGGTACCACGCAAAGCACGCCAGGTGGATAAGGCAACGCCCCTTCTGCCGCAATTCGCCCTTCGGCATCACGAATCCGCACCAACTCCACGTCACCGCGAATATAAGCGCTATGCGCATCCTGGGGGTTCATCACCACTGACGGGAAACTCTGCTGGCGGAACATCGCTTTTTGTAGGTCTTTGACGTCGAAACTGACATACAGATCGTGCATCTCCTGACACAACTGGCGCAGGGTGTAGTCGCGATAGCGCACCGGATACTTGTTATAAACGCTCGGCAACACCTCAACCAGCGGCGAGTCATCCTCAATATGCTGTTCAAATTGCGCCAGCATCGCCACCAGTTGTGCCAGCTTCTCGTGGCTTTCCGCCGGAGTTAATAAAAACAGAATGGAGTTGAGATCGCACTTCTCCGGCACAATGCCGTTCTCACGCAGATAGTGCGCCAGAATCGTCGCCGGAACGCCAAAGTCGCTATATTCGCCGGTTTCGGCATCGATACCTGGTGTAGTGAGTAACAGCTTGCACGGATCAACAAAATACTGATCCGCGGCATATCCTTCAAAGCCGTGCCACTTCGCCCCCGGCTCAAAACTGAAAAAACGGCGGTCGCTGGCTAACACTGATGTCGGATAATCCTGCCACAATTTGCCATCAACAACGGGCGGGATAAACGGGCGGAACAGCTTACAGCGCGCAAGAATAGCCTTGCGCGCTTCAATCCCTATCTCAACACACTCAGCCCACAGCCGACGCCCACTCTCCCCTTCATGAATTTTGGCGTTAACATCCAGTGCAGCAAACAGCGGATAGAAAGGGCTGGTAGAAGCATGGAGCATAAAGGCGTTATTCAACCGCTTATGCGGGCAAAAACGCGCCTGTCCGCGGATATGGTTATCTTTTTTATGGATCTGCGACGTCTGTGAGAATCCCGCCTGCTGTTTGTGCACCGACTGAGTCACAAAGATCCCCGGATCGTTTTCGTTAAGTTCTAACAGCAGCGGCGAGCTATCCGCCATCATCGGGATAAATTGTTCATAACCGACCCACGCGGAATCAAACAGAATGTAATCACACAGATGCCCAACGGTATCGATCACCTGACGGGCGTTATAGACAGTGCCGTCATAGGTTCCCAGCTGAATAATCGCCAGGCGATACGGGCGCGGCAGGTCGGCTTTTTCTGGCGCAACGTCGCGAATTTGCTGGCGCAGATACTCTTCATTAAAACAGTGCGCATCAATACCGCCAATGAAACCAAACGGGTTGCGTGAAGCTTCCAGATAGACCGGCGTCGCCCCCGCCTGAATCAGCGCGCCGTGATGATTCGACTTATGGTTGTTACGGTCGAAGAGCACCAGATCGCCACGCGTTAACAGCGCATTCGTCACCACTTTATTCGCTGCCGATGTGCCGTTCAGCACAAAATAGGTTTTATCGGCATGAAAGACTTTGGCTGCGAATTTCTGCGCATCTTTCGCCGATCCTTCATGAATAAGCAGATCGCCCAATTTTACGTCAGCGTTACACATATCGGCGCGAAAGACGTTCTCACCAAAGAAATCGTAAAAATGGCGTCCGGCAGGATGCTTTTTAAAAAACGCACCATGTTGATGTCCAGGGCAAGCAAAGGTGCTGTTGCCCATCTCAACGTACTGCGTCAGCGTGTCATAAAACGGTGGCAGCAAATTCTCTTCATACTGACAGGCTGCGGATTCCAGCTCCAGCCACTGCTGCTCGTTGCCGTTGATTACCGCCGTAACGCCCGCAGGTAATTCAACAGCATGTTCGGAATACAAAAACACCGGTAGATGAAAACCGGTGCGCTTAAGCAACGCAAGAATGCCACTGCGACTATCCGCAGCGGTAATGACGACTGCCGCGACGTCCGTAAAATCAGTATCTCCCAACGCCACCACGCGACGATGAGAAGAAAGTCGGGATACCAGTTCACTACTGGCGGCAATATTCATTGATTTCATAAGCGCAAACCCGTTTCGGGGAAGTAAGAATACCGGACAAGGTGGAAAACCCTGCCCCATGAGATATGGGTCAAACTGGTCACCAGCTCCGACCGCCAGACATCAGTAAAAGCAGAAACGCTCTGATTTTACTGTTGTCCTGCAGTGAGCGTGCGTTAACTTCACCGCATGAGCAGTAACATAGAAAGGGAAACGTTTCGCGCGAAACGGCGATAAGCGAGAGAATGTAAGGAGATGGCGTGCATCGGGCAAACTCCGTACAGAGAGGAGAAAATTCGCGCAATCATGGCACCTTTCGCTAAAGCGTGCAAGCCAGGACTTTGCGAACAAACAAGCCATCGACGGCACCAAACGGTCATAATAAGAAAATCAAACAATACAGCTAACAGGAACTCTTGTGGTCATCGGCCCTTTTATCAACGCTAGTGCAGTCTTACTGGGTGGCGTTCTCGGCGCACTGCTCAGCCAACGCTTACCGGAACGTATCCGCGTCTCCATGACATCAATTTTTGGTCTGGCATCGCTGGGGATTGGTATTTTACTGGTGGTGAAATGTGCCAACCTTCCAGCGATGGTTTTAGCTACGCTACTTGGCGCTCTAATTGGCGAAATTTGTTTGCTGGAGAAAGGTGTCAATACAGCAGTCGCCAAAGCACAAAATCTGTTTCGTCACTCACGTAAGAAGCCAGCGCATGAATCTTTTATTCAGAATTATGTCGCGATTATTGTCCTGTTTTGCGCCAGCGGCACCGGGATCTTCGGGGCGATGAACGAAGGGATGACCGGCGATCCGAGTATTTTAATCGCCAAGTCATTTCTTGATTTCTTTACGGCGATGATCTTCGCCTGCTCGCTGGGTATTGCGGTATCGGTGATTAGTATCCCATTACTGATCATCCAGTTAACGCTGGCGTGGGCTGCCGCGCTGATTTTACCGCTGACCACACCGTCGATGATGGCAGACTTCAGCGCCGTAGGCGGTTTATTGCTGCTGGCAACCGGATTACGCATCTGTGGCATTAAAATGTTCCCGGTGGTCAACATGCTTCCAGCACTCCTTCTGGCAATGCCGCTTTCCGCCGCCTGGACCGCCTGGTTTGCCTGACAATGCGTGCAATATCGGCAAAGTGATGATAGATTGTGCAGTCTGCAGTAAATTGAAGAAATTTGATTGACGAGACGAGGCGAATCAGGTTTAATGCGCCCCGTTGCCCGGATAGCTCAGTCGGTAGAGCAGGGGATTGAAAATCCCCGTGTCCTTGGTTCGATTCCGAGTCCGGGCACCACTTTCACTTCCTGATTCATCTCCCGAACTCCACGAAACTCAAGTATAATCACATCGTTACAAGCAATCTGAACATTCTGAACTCCACCGAACTCTACTGAATTCTCTCTCAATCAAGCGTTCATTGGGGGCACCGGTGGGGGCTCATTGTGTTCAGTCAGTTTCAGGAGCCCCCATATGGCACTTACAGCCAGACAGGTCGAAACAGCCAGACCTAAAGAAAAAGACTATAAACTCTCTGACGAACGTGGTTTATATCTGCTGGTAAAAACCACGGGTGCCCGCTACTGGCGGCTTAAATACCGGATAGCAGGAAAAGAGAAAAAACTGGCCCTCGGCGTCTATCCCGACGTCTCCCTTGCTGAAGCCAGAATCAAACGCGACGATGCCCGGAAAATTATCTCCGAAGGTGGTGACCCGGGCGAAAAGAAGCGAAAGGAAAAACTCACTCAGAAAATCTCTGCCACCAATACGTTCCATGCCCTTGCTACGGAATGGCACCAGCATAAATCTTTGTCATGGTCTGAAAGTTACGCCAGAAGCGTACTGGAGGCTCTGGATAAAGATATTTTCCCGTATCTGGGCAAACGAAGCGTTACTGATATCCTCCCGCTGGAAATGCTGGAAATTCTGCGCCGCATAGAAAAACGTGGCTCGCTGGAAAAACTTCGTAAGGTGCGTCAATACTGTAATCAGATTTTTCGTTATGCTATCGCTACCGGACGAGCCACTGTCAACCCGGCATCTGAACTGACCAGCACTCTGGCGGCACCAAAAACAGAGCATTTCCCCCACCTGAGAGCAGATGAACTCCCTGTTTTTCTCCGGAAGCTCGCTGAATATCATGGCAGTCCTGTTACCCGCATGGCGACAAATCTGCTGCTTCTGACAGGCCTCAGAACGATTGAGCTACGGTCCGCTGAATGGTCAGAAATTGATTTTGATAATGCCCTGTGGACAATCCCTGAAAGCCGCATGAAAATGCGACGTAAACACGTTGTACCACTGTCACGACAGGCCACTGACATTCTGCTACAGCTCAGAACTTTCTCCGGTCAATACCGGCTGATTTTCCCGGGACGTTGCGATATCAACAAACCGATGAGCGAAGCCAGCATCAACATGGTGCTCAAGCGTATCGGTTACGATGGCAGGGCAACCGGTCATGGTTTTCGTCACACCATGAGTACCATTCTGCACGAACAGGGCTTTAATTCCGCCTGGATTGAAATGCAGTTAGCTCATGTGGATAAAAACGCCATCAGGGGTACCTATAATCATGCCCGGTATCTCGATGGTCGCCGTGAAATGATGCAGTGGTACGCCGACTACATTGATTCACTTATGATGAAAAACCCGCAAACGAGATAAGTCATAATCCCCACCAACCGCTGTAGTTGGTGGGAGCTTAACTGTTATTTTTTATTTCTGACCTCAGACGCACATTCCGTATCATCTGATTTATCCAATCTGATGAACGAAAACAACCCGCTGTGAACATGATGGCTTGCATCATCATTTTCACAGGGAAACACACACTGGTTCCAGTCTGGCTGCTACATTAGTTTACTGCATCATTAACAGACAAACTGCCCCCACGATTGATAGAATTCATGCATAACACCAAAATGTCTCTGACCTGCTGTTGAAAATAACACTTTCCAGATCCCCCCTGATATAAAAACAGCAACAGTAATGCTGGCGAGACCTGGAGGATATCTGGCAAGAAAAAATGATTCACCGCCCAGTCCCAAAACACCATACGGTCAGGATTAACACGATTAATGTTATCAATTAATGCCATCGAAATAGTCCCAAAAACTTATGGGTAAGGGTATGTTGGCATTCGAATCAATCATGATTTGGAATACGCACTAACGACTACTTTATTCCATAGTTCTTCACATTATAGTGTTGATGGTTGCTATTTCTTTCTTGCTCACGTGGAGAGCACAGGTTATTATCCATTGCTCTTATTACGTGTCGACCGTTGGATTAATGATCATTATCCCGACAGGCAGCATATCTGTACCAGTAAAAATCAATACAGATGTTCCTTTGAATCAGAAGTGAAATCTCAGGCAGTCAGGAACTATATACACAACAGTTCAGAACCAGAATCTGCCAGAAGTTACTCCTCCATTCAGTATTTCAGCACCTGTATCCGGTGGTTGTCAGATGGTACTCAAAAGAACGAACATATGCTACTTACGCTATCAATAGTCAGTAAAGAATATGGTTAAATATCGGAACGTTGCAGGTGTTATTATCAGTATATGCCTGATCAGCACGCATGGATGGGTGGCTTTTTATATTGTGACCTGGGCCCAACAAAATGTTGATAACCGGATAATGCTGTTCATGGTAGTCTTACTGGGAATGGTAACAATAAGCATCGCTCTTGCTCTGGTGATTGCAGTCATGCAATCTGTCTGGCGTGTGATTATCCGTATACTATATAAAGCATTAGCTGAAAGTATTCAACGGAAAAAACGACCATAAAAAAGTAAAGCGGTTATTGAATTACAATAACCGCGCCACATATCCATTCTGCCATACTGGCGAGTTTTTGTACGCATCATCAGTGGTGTATATGGATGATCGCTGTCTGACAATGACCGATTTATATTCTTGTGCCAGTACAATTGGTACTGCCTCAGATTTTGTCCTATTGTACGAATAGTCAACGGCAGATGTGCTCATTCACCGAAGGTAAGTCCCTTAAAAAGCAACCGTTTTCCGGCCATCTGTCACACCCCCGACCATTCAGACAGACGCATCAGGATATCCATCAGTCAGACGCGTAACTTCAAACTATTACATCTTACCGTTTCCTGAAAGTTCATTATCCGCGTCGTGTGCTATTAGTTCATCGCTTTGTGTACATATGGTAAATGAACCATGAAACATTCTTTTCCTTTATAATATATGACATATAATATATGTACTAAAAGATTTCACCCTCGATAAATGATAGCTTCATTCAGATGTAATATTACCTGGTCAATGTAGTTTTTATCTGTGCTGGATAATGCCTGAGACTCACCTGACGAACTATTTAAAAATACCAGATATTCTGTCTTAATTGATCGGAACCATGCAATTCCGGCTAAGATTATAAAGATACCAATACCTTTATGTGTCCATTCTGTTCCTGAAAACAGAACAATCAATCCAACCAGAGTAAAAATAACAGGCGCTATTCTGGATGGTTTTCTTTCGCCTCGTTTTACAGAAGTCACGCCACTCATCGCATAAGTTGTAGTTCCGACAATAAAACGGGAATCACTAATAATTACATTACCATTCCGATAAAACTCTTTTTCTGCCATTCTGAATCCTGAAAAACTGGAGTGTTGAACAAAAAATTGTCTTATTTCTTCAGATGTTCCCCATATGCTATTTCCCCATTTACTTTGTATGAGATTGCCCAACGTTTTTAACGTGAACACCTGTTATGGAACAAAGAATATTATCCGCGAATCATTTTCAAATGAGTCTAAATTTCAGAGAATTAAACCAGCTTTACAACCAAACGGCCCCAGTATAACCTGGTAATCGTGTACACACAACTGCGAACCATGACGGAAATGGTGTATTATTCCGGCAGGTCGCGCTGGTGTGACGAAATAAAACAACTCTCCCTTGCTGAATACACATGAATTCTCCTGTGCATACGCGTTTACTGGCTCATGTGATTCGCTTTGTCGCCTGCTGTTGTAATGCAACGAAACGTGTAAATAATGACTGTTTGAACGTGACTTTATCCGCGTCATAAAACAGTGGTTCGTCAATGAAGATGTCGATAAAAAACGGAACAGGGATTTTTTGCCCTTTGCCCATCGAACGATCCAGACCGTGCAGATAGACGGGGATGACAGGCACCTCCTGGCACTGCTGACTTAAATGCCAGATGCCGGATTTAATCCCGGAAAATTTCCCCGGCTCACCTCGTGTCCCCTCCGGAAAAATAATCACAATTTTCTTTGCTGCCAGCGCATCAACGCAGGCCTGCAGCGGATTAGCTTGCTGGGAGCCACGATAAACGGGAATAATGCCAATGACCTTCAGTGCAAACCAGCCAATCACTTTGTTTCGTAAGAAATAGTCTGCTGCCGCCACAGGCTGCACATTCACCAGTGTTGAAAGTGGAAACAGCGTGAACAGCGTCAGCACATCCAGATGGCTGTTGTGGTTTGCCACGATAATAGCCGGGCCTTCCACAGGAAGCTTTTTGCGCCCCGACACACGAACACCCAGCCAAATCCAGATCACGGGATATGCGATACACAGCGTAAAGATCCAGCGCAAAAAGCGATTCATCTGCGCCTCTTATACGTAGAAGTAGTAATAGAAGTGGAAGAACAACGGAGCGGTATAAATCAGCGAATCGAGACGATCAAGGATGCCACCATGCCCTGGCAGCAATTTCCCGGAATCTTTCACACCCAAATCACGCTTAACAGCCGACATCACCACATCGCCACAGAACCCGCTCAGGCCGATAATCACTCCGGCACCCAGCGCGTGGAGCCAGTTCATGGGTGTCAGCAGCGGACCAAAAATGGTCGCCAGCAACGTGGTGCTCAACATGCCGCCCAGCAATCCGGCCAGCGTTTTATTCGGACTGACCTTTGGCATAACCTTGATTTTACCCAGTGTTTTCCCCCACAGATATTGTGCAATATCGTTAAGTCCGGTGGTCGCCACCAGAAATATCACCAGCAGTGCCCCCACACTGGTATCCTCGCCTGGCAACATCATCAGGAACGCAACATGACTTAAAGCAAAGACCGTTGTCATCATCCCCCACTGCAGAATGGATGCCGAGTGTAAAAAACTACGGGTATCCCCCACCAGAACCATACGGACAGGCAGAAATAAAAAGACATAAACAGGAATAAAAATAATAAACATGCCGTACCACGACATCCCCACCCAGATGTATTGTAATGGGATGGCAACATACATCCACAGCAAGGGTATACTGTCTGAACGGCGAGTCGGCGTCAGTGTCAGATATTCCTTCAGTGACAGAAAACTGAGAAAGCCCCAAAAAGCAAGCGCCACTTCTTTTGGTGAAAGCATCGCCAGTGAAAATAAACCAACAATAATCCACCAACTGTTAATACGCTGTTGAAGCTCAAACCAGTCATACTGTGGACGGAATTTTCTTAAGATGAAAAGAATAATGGTCGCCAGCACCAGCAGAGTGAATATTCCGACAAGACAATAATGCATTGTGCGCAGAGAATCAGACATTTTTGACCTCCTTCACACTGCAGCAACGGTTAATGCATGTCCATATCATCAACATACAGGATATCCCGAACACGATATTGGCAATACTGATATACTGCGGCCAGAATGCAATAAATCCTCCCAGGGCTCCCATCACCAGGGCTCTGTCACTTTTTCCCATCGGTCCACAATAATTCCGGATACCAGTCAGAGTCTGAACGACCACACCGCAGAATTCCGTCAACCAGGAAAGTAAAACAACCAGAACAACCAGCCAGGGACTGATTCCGTTCAAAAATGCAAAAGGGAGGTAAAGCACAGCATCTGCAATAATGTCTCCGGTTTCATTAAGCACAGCCCCTGCCTGACTTTTCTGGCTGAATTCCCGGGCCAGCATGCCATCAATCGCATTCAGTGCCATACGAATAAACAAAAATACCGGCATCAGAATAAATAAGTACGACACGGGGAACAGCATCAAAACCACGCCCAGAATAACAGATGCAACCACAGCAAAGATTGTTACCTGATTAGCCGTAATACCCCGTAAATACATAAACCGGGTTAACGGACGTAAAAGATTCTGAAATACAGGTTTGATATCATAAAGTGTCATTTACACTCCTTAAAAAATATACTCACAAAATCTGTCATGGTAAGCAACTTATCTGAACCGTATTGATATTTACTGAGAGGTCAGATCACCTTTCCAGGGTAACAGATCGCGTACCCGGTTTGCCGGCCAGTCCTGGATATGTTCAATGACGTAACGCAGTCATTTTTCTGGCTCCACATTGTTCAGACAGCACGTGCCGATCAGCAAAGTATCGCAGTTACTCGCCGTTCTTCTTCGCGGTAATATGCCCCAGTAACGACTCATCAGTTCAGCCAAAGCATCTTCCACCTGTTTTTGTTGTTACCGTTTAATGGCTCACTGTATTAATTCTCAAACGTGAATTGCAGTTTTTCATACATCCTCTGCGCTTTTTGCAGTTCTGAAGAAGAAAGTTCTTTGGCGATTATGTCTCGTTCATCACCTGAATCCGGAGTTGCATCTGCGCCAATTGAACACCATGCCCAGGCGGCAATCGTATCTTTAGTCACAGTGATGCCGTTATGAAGGTAATGACATACTCTATAGGCAGCGTAGGTGTGTCCCTGTTTTGCAGCTTTCTGATACCAAAAGAATGCACGCTCAGGATCCACAGGCTCTATTTCTTCATAAACTTCGCCCAGTTTTTCCTGTGCCCACATACTGCCATTTTTGGCCGACTGCTCAAGCCAGTTAATCGCTTCCTCTATTTTTCCTTCATGGAGAAACTTCATACCTACGGCAAACTGACCGCTGACATTACCTTTCTTAGCCGATTTTAAAAACCAGTTAAAGGACTCTGTTTCATTTTTTTCCTCATCACGCAGAAAATATCCCAGCTGAAGCATTCCTTCCGCTGAACCATTATTTGCAGACTCTGTCAGCCATTTTTTCTTTAATTCATTTTTGTTTTTTAATAACAGAAAAGGATACTTATCCAGCAGTTCAGCAAATTCCAGCTGATCGCTGGCACTACCTGATTGTGCCCATGTGGAATACCAATGCAGGGATTGTTCTGTGTCTGGTTTTCCTCGTTGCCCCCTGGCATAACCCGCAGCCAGTGCTTTCTGGGCGGGCCGATATCCCTGTCTGGCGGCACGTTGATACCAGTCAGTAGATTTGGGCTCATTACGACGCGGATAAAAATTTTCATAATCGGGATCTGCCGCCAGTATTGTCGCAAAATCGTACTGTGCCTGTACATCGCCAGCTTTTGCCAGCGCTTCTATTTCATTGTAATGGCTACGAAGAGCATCAAATCGTTTACGGGCTTCTTCTGATTTACCGAAATGAATGGCCCGTTTGTAATAAAAAATTGCCTGACCAAGATTTTTTTCCGTTCCATGCCCATTTTCCAAACGTTTAGCCAGTTCAAAATTTGCCGTGGCATCGCCACGGCTTGCTTTTAATCCTAAAGCGTGAATTTCATCTAAATTTGCAAAAGCAGCTGATGTCGTAATTAATGACATAATTAGCGTAATGAAAGACAAAATATTCATTTTTTTCATATATAACGCTCTTGAAATTCTGCCGCGAAACAGAACAGACTGAATTTTAACTATTTCAATACGAGAGAATTGCTATCTGATGCGGCTTCTCGTCTCTTCAGGGAAAGCCAGCATGTCGGCGTCGTTTTTTTTGGGTATTACCGTGCAACCATCGACGCTCTGCTATACCTGAGATTGCTAAAAAAGCGCTGCATTTCCGGGAGAAACATGGTATCAAAGCAGCGGCAGGAACGTTTGATGTATCCACACGAACGCTGTACAGGTAGCATCACTTACTTAATACCGGGGGGACCGGAAGCTCTGATACATCACGACATCCTGAACTTACTGTTTTCTCTGCTTTTTGCCAACATTAACCCCAAATAAAAAAATCCATTTATCACGGCCCCCTCTTCAACACCTGCTAATGTAATAAGAAAGGAAACCGTGCCCGGAATTAATAACACCCATCCACTCAGACCAATATCATGCAATCACCTCACTGAGAAGGCCAGATCAGCTAACCAGGCACAACCCACCATTACAAGAATCGCCAGAAATCCAAACTCAGTCAGAATAACGCCTGATTCACTCTGATTCAGACTTTGCTCCTTCATAATGGCCCATAACCTGAATGAGATTAATGCAAGCACGCTATAAATAATTAACTGAAAGAGAAAAAACAGGAAATACTCCTTTCGCCCAGCAACACCTTTATAAGAAAAGATCTTTCTGTACCCTGCAATACCATTCCTAATAAAAAACACTTTATCTCCTGTTATTATCAAATAGTTTCATTGTCTTATTTGTTTCGCCAGATAATTATGCAATGATAGACAGGCAAAAAATATGACTATTGTTCATTCCGGTTGCACTATGGAAGGAGCGCCAGAATCAAACCAGAAAATGTACTCTCATCAAAACCCTGCCCGGAGAGGGATAAAGCACCAGGCGGAGTAAAGGTTCAGTGCTTCATCGTGCCTGACCGCATAAATAATCGCCCCAGAGGTGTCACGAATCCTCTATTATGGAAGGTCGCCTCCACGCACCCGGTTACACCCTGGCCATAAAAAAATGCCGGCACAAATTTTACAGACCGGTCGTTGATACGAAGAACGGGGGTGGCAATATCAAATACTCTCCCCTCAACCAGCAGGTCCGTAACGAATGTACTGACCGTCTCCACATTCAGTCCGGTACCCTCCAGCCACGCGTCCATCTGCTCCTGAAGTTGTGTCATTCGCAGGCGAAACTCTGCAATATCAGTCTGACTCTTACTGACAGATGAAGCCAGAGCAGACTGTCGGGTCTGCAATTTTTCGAGAAACCGTGATTTTACAGACATGATGCTCTCTGACCTTACAGACGGGTTGCAGTATTGAGATACTGCTGTTGCTTCAGATGCCTCAGCATCACTCGTCCCTCGGGCATAAACTCAGTGCCATAGCGCACCAGACCAATGCCCTTCAGCTCAGCATCAATGGCGTAACGCAATTCGCCGGGGATTTCCTCGTCGAGCAGAATGACATTGATACTTTTCAGGCGCGGTTCGTATTTGAGCAGAACAGCCGACAGGGTACCCATCAACTCATGGGCGGTACCCGGCATGCCCTGGAGAATTCTGGTCATATCCGGCAGACCATAGTCCGGCAGATGCGCCAGCGTGCCGGCACGACAGTTGAGGATACGCTGCATATTGTCGAGTACGGACAAAATGACCTGGTTTTGTTCACTAACCTGATGGAGATCGAGACCGCCGGCGAAGTTGCCGGTCAACATTTCGTACAGTGAAGGTGTGTTGTGTCCCCGGGGCATCATTCGTCCTTGAGAGGTTGCAGCGTCAGATAGTTGCTACCCGCTTCCAGAATGCGCGGCTTATCCGGGTCAAGGTCTTCGCGCCCTATCACCAGCTTCCAGGTGTTGTTGACCATATCCGGGTGGCGGAACAGCCCCACCACTGCCACAAACTGTGCATCGGCTTCCATCGGCATATTCAGGTTCGCATCACCACCCGGCTTCACCACCACATCACGACTCGCCAGCAGGTCAGCTTTGAGAATAGTCTCCCCGTCTTTCAGCAACTGCTGGTAGACCGTTTTGTCGAAGATTTTGCGGTCTTTCAACTGGTAGATACGGATCACCACCGGCTCCGACAGCGAGTTACTCTCGCGGGAATCGGTATTCAGCGCCTCGCGCGCGGTGAAATCCAGGTGCAGCATCTTAATCTTTTTGTAGAACACGGCGTTAAAGGCCGATTTGGTGCCATCGGTGATGCCCTGCGTCACTCCGCAGCCCGTCAGGCTGAACGCCAGCAGTACAGGTAGCCAGTACGCGGGTTTAATCAAACTTGTACGTAACACGTCGGTTTCCTTGTTGTGGAGTTGCGGGCTCCAGCCCGGTGTAATAGCCCACTACCGTCGTAAAGGTCTGCGGGATATCGTCCGAAAGGGATTCGTCTTCCGCGCCCAGCACGCCATTCGTCCCAAGCCAGAACGGGCCTTCGCCGAGCGGAGGCGCGGCCAGCAACCGGGTGGGGGTAGTCAGGGTGATTTTTGCCCTGAAGCGCCAGCCAAGATAGACACGCAGCATCACCAGAAAGTCCTGATACAGCAGACCGTCCGGTTTCCAGCCCTGCGACTCCTGTTCGTTAACGGTGGACAGGGCGATCAGCAACTGGCTGCTGACATCCATCGCTTCATCGCCAAGTGGCGTGTTGCCATCCAGCAGAAAATCGTCATTACCGTAAAAACCCAGTGGCTGGCTGACCTCCACCGGACGCAGGCAGTACGGGCTGACCTTAACGGTGGTACCCGGTGCCAGCAGGCTCACCAGAGCCTGCATCCCCTCCTGGGTTTTGCCCGGTAGCTGCAGCACGCCCAGCAGCGCCAGAAAACGGGACACCGGTGTGGCAATGTGGTTCGCGGTACCGGGAATACCCAGCCCCACCAGACCCAGCAACGACTGCGAAATGCTGTCGGTGCCGCCGGGCTCAAAGGTGGCCGGATAAGAGTACTTACGCCAGATGCGATAAAACTGCGTCAGGATGCGGTGACTGAAGATATCCAGAAAGCCCTGAAGCGCTTCATGCCCTTCACGACGCTGGGTGATGTCGTCGAGACAGGCAGTTGGCAGCGGCGAATCCACGCCGTACATCCCCATAAACGTGGCGCGGATTAGCGGTGGTTTACTGTTATCCTCTTCGTCATACTCCACGGCTTTGAGTTCGCTCGCCGGAAAGCCCATTCCGGGATGCGGTGCAAATCGCACCGGGTCATCTGCGGGATGACTGGTTGAGCCCATCAGCGGTCGATCCGGATTCAGTTTCTCCAGCAACTGACAGAAACGGTAAAAGTTAATGCGGTTAAGGTCAGCCTCCAGCCTCGGGGTCAGCCGGGAATACGGCGGTTGTGCTTCTCTTCCCATTCCAGGCGCTCTCCGGTTGGTTGCAGGATGATAATCAGGCGGTTAAACAGATAAATGTCGGTATACAGCGCGAAGAAACGGCTCAGCATCTCACCAAACAGGCAGATATCGCCGCGCCCGGCAAAGCCGTGGCTGTCCAGCGTCACCTCAATCTGCACGCCACGGACCAGATAGCCCTGCTCAAAGCGTTCGGTTTCACTGTGCTTCACGTCAATGATGGCTTCCAGACGACGGCGGTTCATCTCGCTGTCAGTCCATTCGTACAGCGCCAGGGTCCCGCGCAGCACATCGGCGTTGTCCATCATCGACAGGAAGCCGCTGCCAAGATGACTCAGCACACGCCAGTGAAAACGATCCTGCGCCGGGGGATAACAGGGTAACGTCGGCGCACACAGGTTACGGACGGCAATACTGGTCGAGGTGGTTTTCATTACTGTATCAAGCACGGTGCTCTGCAGTGCACGACGAGGTAGCTGCCCGTTGGTGCCTGTGAGCGTCAGCGACAGACTTTCATCCTCCGGCACCGTGTGGCTATCAAACGCTTCGCCGCCGAGGATAAGCCAGGTGTTATGCAACCCGGACGGACCGCGGCGCACGCGGGTGTGGTAGTAATATTCCGGTGCCTCATGGCGCATCATCCCCCCCTTGTGGCGGAAGCTCGAAAAAGGCACGTAGGTATGATGGTTCGATGACATCACCGAATCCACGGCGTAAATCTCGGTATGACCGTCCTGCACACGCATCGGACGCAGCATATATTCGGTCTGCAATGAATTGAGCGTCAGTGGATCAGATTCCAGCGGGAACAGGTTAATCACCGGCACACAGTTCAGACGCAGATGCTTTTCGGTAAAGCTGAAATCATGCTTCCAGCGTTCCGCCAGTACCACGTCGATTTCAAACCACGGGAGCTCAGCCGGAAAGGGCACGGTCTCCAGCCCACGCAGGCCCGTGAACATGAATTTCTCTCGAAAGGTGAAATACTCCAGCAGCAACTGGTAACCGCTGAAACTGCTGTCCCCCTTCGGCCAGAGCCTGTCATCATCACCAAACCCCAGTGCGGTGAAATACCCGTCCAGCGGTCTTCTGTCCGTATCACCCGGCATCCGCAGCCACAGGCGCGCCGTGTTCATGGTAAAGGCTTCATGCATGGCGCAGGCCAGCGGTGCATCAGCGTTGAAATAGAACGGGACCTGACTGAGATCGACACGGCTCCAGTCAGCCAGATGGCTGCAATTAAAGCGCAGCGTGATGACCGAGCGACCATCCGGATCGGTTACCAGACGCGCACTTTCAAGTGACAGCGGCTGAAGGGTGATTTCTTTGGTAGTCGTATACCGACAGCGGGTGCCCTTCTCTCCGATCGGTCGCGAGTTTACTTCGAAACCTTTGTCAATACGCATCGGTTCTTTCAACTCACGCCAGTCGGGGGTGAACTCCACCACCGACATCGAGGGAATGGTGCGCAGGTAATGCGGCCACAGCAGGCTGACCAGCCCTTCGGTCAGTTCAGGCAGGTCGTCATCAAGCTTCTCGCGAAGACGCCCCATGAGGAAGGCGAAGCCTTCAAACAGACGCTCCACGTACGGGTCGCGCGCCCCCGCTTTATCGAGATTGAGCATTGCTGCCTGCTCGGGGTGAGCACGGGCAAATTCTTCGCCCGCTTCCAGCAGGTAGCGCATTTCGGCGTCGTAATAACGCAGGGTTAAATCGTCCATAAAAACCTGAATATGTGTGTTTTAAAGGTATGCCCGGTGTTGTTACCCACAAAGTACCGCACTGCCTGCCGGGTCAAGTGCAATCAGACCGGCCAGAAGCTGATCCATCTCCGGCTGAAGCCGTGATTTATCGGCTTCACTGCGGGCGGCTTTCATGCGCAGCAGTCTGAGGCGGCGCGATTTCACTTCAAACAACAGCACCGGCGTCCACTGCGTGAGGGTGATGGACTGTGCGGCATTGTCGAGCTCACCCAGCAGATGCAGGGCCAGTTCATTCTTACCTTTCTGCTCGGCCACGCGGGCCATCAGCAGGCGCAGCAGCCATCTGTCTTTTGTGGTGTCGGTGCCCGGGCGTGTCTGCAGCCAGTGGAGTGCGGCATCCAGACCTTCGCTGTCTGCTTTCTCCAGCGCTTCAGGTTCAAGCGCCAGAATATCGTTGTCACCCGTGCTGATAGCGCTGACAGGTTCATCCTGCCAGCCGGACATATCGCCCAGTACACTCTGGTTTATCCAGTTCAGCGTGACCTCATCGGCAAACGGTGTCCCGTCGTTAAAAGCCAGGGTTTCAAGCCCGGTGAGGCGGCGCAGCAGCCCTTTCAGGTCGGCTGTGATGATGTCGGCCAGTACATCCTGCCCCGACTTCATCAGGGCCTGATGGGTATACCACTGCAGATCCAGCCAGAGATGATTGGCACCGCGCGAGAAGGTACTGTCTGCCTGCTCCAGTATCTCCAGCCAGCTCTGTTGCAGGTACAGGCGTTTGAGCATCGCCCTCTGGTCAGCCCGCGGCGGTTCGATGCGCGTTTTCCCTTCAGCATCCGATGCCGGAACAGCGCTCAGCGTGTCATGACGCAGGCTTTTCATCAGCCGGTGCGCCGCAAGCCAGCCACCGGGTTGCTCACGCAGGTACCCCGTAAGGGTGCGAGCCTGAGCCAGTAAGTCCTGACCCGAGGTGATGCGACTCAGCACTGGCGCATCCTGTTCTGTCGTGTGAGATAGCTGCTGACTACGTGCCTGATTGCTGGCGTTCTGCGGTACCACGGCATCCACGCCGCCGCCTTTCATCAGGCGGGATTCAAGAGCGCTGTACAGGGCATTCAGCTCCGCCCGTGACGCTTCAGGCTCTGTATCCAGGCTGTCAGCAATAAGTATCAGCGCCCCGGCGGTACGCTGTGCATCCTCGCGTACGACCTCCGGGTACAGTGACAAATTGTCCAGGACACGGGTACCGCCGAGCCATTCCAGCGCGACTTTGCGGCTGCGGTCCCGCCGGGGGTGAAGCTGCATGCCGTAGCGCTGCAGTAATCCCGCCAGCAGTTCAAGCCCTTCGGCGAAGCCGGCTTCGCCATCCTGGTGCAGGCGCGCCCAGCAGTAATAAGTCGCAACCCGGATATCTTTTGCCGTGGTGGTCATCAGTTTTTCGGCAAGCGTGCATATCAACCCGGTATCAATGCCGGAGAGCTTATTGACCTCTTCGCGGATACGCTGAAAATCATCGTCATATCCCGGGTCTTCCCCTGTCGGACTGGTCACGCTGACCGGAGCAAGCCAGCGCTGCCAGCGTTCCGTACGAGTCTGTGCCTGCTGTCGCAACAGGGTTTCATCCGCCTGACAGGCGGCAACCAGATTATGCAGAGTGCTCATTATTCGCCCCCCTCCATGTCATTGTTCCCCGTATTAGCCATCAGCGCCTGCGCGGTGGCCGCGCTGTCGACGCTGAATATCTGGTCCGGCAGTGTGAAACCACGCAGATCCAGCAGCGCAAGTGGGCCTTTTCCGAGTTGTGAGCGCAGTACCCACTGCAGGGTGCGACCGTCCGGGGCAGTAAAGCTCATCATCCACTGACTGCGGTCAAGCTGTACATGCTTGCTCTGGTCCAGCCAGCGAATAAAGCCCCAGGTCCCACTATAATCCCCGAACAGACGCGCACCAGCGTTGACGGTGGTCCAGGTCAGCATCGTCCCCGGCTTGTAGGTATCTCCCGGCCAGCGGAAGCTTTGCCAGTCAGCCATCTGGTTGAAGTAGTGCAGCTTTTGTCCATCAATGGTCAACTGGGTTTCCACCACCTGCGGCACAGGACGGGCCTGCAGCTCAAAACTGATGCCCTGGCTGCCATCGGTGAACAGAATGTCTGACAGTTGGCTCAGCTGATTAATAGCCCGCAGGAAGGTCGGGTTAAAGCTCAGCCCCTGGCTGTTGACCTTATCCGGTACCCACTGGCTGCCCTCTTTGTGCAACACGCCGTTGAGCTCTGTCGTCAGGAAGCGCTCTATACGTCCGCTGTCCTTACGCACAAATTCAGCCAGCATCGGTAATGAGGCATCACTTTTGCTGGCGGCAAACGGGAAACGCCCGTCAAAGGCAGTTTGCCAGTTCGCGACAATCGAGCGGCTCCATTTATCATTCAGGCTGGCTGCCGACGGCTGAAGCACGGTCTCCCATGCCTGGGTCAGAGGCTGCACAAACATCGTGCTGCCAAAACCACTCCACTCTTCGCCAAGACTTGCCGAAATCAGGCTGCCGTATTGCCGGGTGTCGGTCAGGTCCACGCTTTTACCCTGGAACACGGTCTGCGCCAGGGTCTGCATCATTTCCTGCGGGTCAGTGGCGCTGGCCACCCGCTGCAGGCGTAAGCGCACGCGGGTGATACGGGTCAGGTACGTTTGCAGGCTCAGGGAGTTGTCAGCCGACATCACGTTGCTGCCCTTGTTTTTGCCCAGAAGCTGAAGCAACGGACCAAAGGTGTCATCCAGCGGCCCCTGCGGGCCTGACGCTGACTGGTTAATCACCGGTTTGTCCTGCCCGCCCACCAGGTCTTTAGCCGATTTGATGATGGAGTCCGAAAGGGTTTCATTCTTCTGGCCGGTCTGCCCCTGCCAGGCGATGGTGTTCATCAGGGCAATCAGCGGGGACTGGCGTACATCACTCATCAGCGTCAGCTGGTCGGTGACGTCTGCAATATTGTTTGCCGGATTAAGTTGCAGGCTGTTGAGGAAGCTCAGCCAGCTACCGGCAAAGTCAGTGAAGTAGCGCTGTGTCAGACGTGCTTTCAGTGCTTCCGGCGACAGGTCTGAGGAGACGGCTTTTCGACTGTCGCTCAGCACCCAGTCGATTTCATCGCGACGGGAATTTGCGGCCTTTTCGATAGCCTGCTGAATCTCCCCCTCCCAGGCCTGACGGGTGAACATTCCCGGTACCACCTCATCGGTGGTAAACAGGCGACGGGCATCGGTACCGCCAGTCATGTCCTCCAGAGACACATCGGCAAAGTTACGGCGCACGGATTTGAGCATGTTTTCATACAGCGAACTTTCCGCATTGCGTCGTCCTATCTGCTGCAACAACACCTGGCGGCTCTGGCTGACCAGCTGCGCATCCGGCGTGATTTTCCACTGTGGCTGCGCTGGCAGTTCGGATATATAGAAAGCCCACAAATCCGGTGACAGGCTCTGCCACAGACCGGCCGAGATGCCCATACGCGTCGGCTGCACGGTTTTCATGGTCTGTGCGTAGAATGCGCCGTCGGCTTTATCCGGACGGGCCATCATCAGCCAGGCTTTCAGCTGGTCATAACCCGGTTTCGCCAGCTGTGTCCGCTGGTCACTGTTGGGGACAGAGTTTGCCAGCGCGCTGAGCTTTTGCTTAAGCGCCTCATTTGCCGGGTCGCGTATCAGGCGGTTGTTTGCCACGCCGTACCAGGGCAGCATCGCGTCAAGCAGTTGCTGATTATGGTCCAGACCAAAGCGCTGATACCAGGGCGTGCCCTCCTGAATATTGTGCAACATGCGGCCTGCGTTATTTCGCAGGTCATGAAGAGCCGTCAGCTGATAGTCGGATACGGAAGGATGTTCAACCAGATTGCGGGCTTTTCCCGCTACAGAGGTAATTTGTCCATAGTTCAGCATAAACGAGACCAACAACCCCGCCCCCCAGACACCGATAATGACCATCAGCGTCCAGGCGAGCGTCTGCTCCCACGCCATACCGACACGGCGACCACGCACACGGGTGCAGTCGTCAACGATACCCTGCCAGGTTGCCGGCAGGGTCAGCGCATGACGTTGTGTCCCCGGGATATACTGTTCAGTGTCGGCTGTGCTCACTGGCGTACCGGCAGTATCCTTCTCCGGCAGACTGAACATCAGCCCCCGCAGCGGAACGCGTTGCTGAGAGTCGAAGAGCCATGGCACCAGTTGCTGAGTCCAGCGGACGATACCGCCGTCCTGGAGATGCTGGCCCAGGCGCAGCAGGAAGTCGTGGCTGTTGTTCTCAATGACCTGACTCACCCCCTGCGTCCGCAGGGCCGGCAGCATCAGTTCAAGCTGACGGGTAATATCGTCAGCTTTGGCACGCAGCGGGAAGCTTGCCCCTACCGCCTGCTCCGTGCGTTTTGCCTGCGACCACTTGCTGTCGCACAACTGCCACAGCCAGACCGGAGCGGAATAGCGCAGCAGTTCACTGATTTTTTCCAGTCCACGAAGGTCATTGTCACTGATTTGTGGGGCCAGGTTAAGCGACTCTGGCAGTACCCGGACAATCCCGTCCAGCGGGCGCCCGCGGCGCAGTTTACGCAGCGCAATGTATTTTTCGCGGTCAGGCTCCGATGCCAGGCTGCCGCTGTAAATCAGCACGGTGCGATTGCCTTCAAGCCAGTGCTGCTGTTGCAGGCCGGGTACCAGTTGTTCAATCGCAGCGTCGTCACCGGTAATCAACAACAGACGGACCTTGTAGCGCCAGAAGAGGCTATAGCGCGATCGGAGGTGTGTCCTCAGCAGTCGGTAAGCCGCTTCATGCCCCGTAACCTTTGCAGATCTATGCTTGCGGGATGACGACGGGCTAACCTTATCCTTAATCAATAACCGGAAAGTCATAAACCCCAGTACCAGCATGCTGAGCGCAATTCCCCAGACGATAAAGCCAGAGACAATAAGCGGACGCAATGTTTCCCATTCCGTTGACCGTTCGGTCGTCCACAGCCACCATGCCACTCCGCCCAGTAGTACCAGTAAAGTGGTCACAGCAATACAGACAGTTACCGTGGCTGCCACAGAAATGGCAGCAGGCTTATTGACGTTGTCCATCAGGTTTTACTATTCCAGTTGCGAGGGTGTTCATCGGGTCGCGTGCAATCCAGCCGCACGGTTGTTGGTGGTGCGCGGCATAAATTGCCGCCAGGGATAAAACGATCAGAGTTTCCATATCGCCAATTTCCCCCCAGTTGGCGTCCTGCAGATGCTGGCTGACATCCCATCCATTATTCGCCAGCGCCTCGAGGCCAGGGCGGGAAAACAGCGTACAGGCCTCCGGTGGTTCATCCAGCTCGCTCTGTTCCAGCGCTCGGGCGAACACGGTGAGCAATATGTCGCCTTGCTCTGGTGAAAACGTTTCACCACGCGTCAGTTGTACCGGACCATTAAGTCCGGCCAGCCACAGTGCCGCAGATTCTCCGGCGGGACGTTCTGTTCCTGACTGCGGCGCGATGACCTGACACCCGGCAATCAGTATCGTGTCATCAGGTTTGGCTCCGGCAAGCTCGCCCGCTATTTCAGCCAGGCTGGTTTCCCCTTGCCAGGGCTCAGGCCGGGCTGGCAGTGCAATGTCCGGGAAAGCGAGCGCCATCTGTGCGCGAAATGCCTGCCAGGTGATGTCGGCCCCCAGCCAGTAGCAACGCAGCGGTGAAGTGATTTTGTTTTCACTACGCTGCTTTTGCCACTCAATTACCAGCAGTTCCGCCAGCCGCTTTTCACGAGCAGTGGGGGCCATAACCGAAATTTGCGGCAGTCTCAGTGCAGTGCCGCCGCCCTCTTTTTTTTCCTCCGGCGGACGTTGTTCACGGTTAAGCACACGCAGCCAGTCAACTGAACGCGTACCTGCTGGTCCCAGCAACAAGCCTTCTTTTAACCAGAACGGCTGCCGGTGTGCCGCCCACCACCGTTTCTGTTCATATGCCACCAGCTGATAGTAGAAAGCGGCGTTATGCACGCTGACGCGGTAGTACAGAAGCCGCACAAGCCAGCCAGTGCCCGACAGCAGCAGTGTCAGCAGGATAATGGCGGCCACCAGAGAGCTGTTACCCTCGGCAGAGGGCAACAGACCGCCAGCACCGCCGCCGATCAACACCAGCAGAGCCGTGGCCGACAGCCACCTTGCGGTACCAGGTGGACGTGCCGTTTTGTACGCCGGATAATCAGGAACGGATCTCACTGGTCAATACCGCAGTCAGGAAACGAACTGACCAGCGTACAGCCGCAGACACAGTGGTGACCATGCAGCGCAACGGGCTGTCCATCAACCGTGGTCAATGTGCTACCTTCCGCGATGGTCGTCATACCGTGTTTGTTACAACGAACTGGATCTCCCTTACAGGCAAATCCCTGACCAAAACACTGGTAGTGCCCTCCTAATACCTTGCCACCATATTCCCGCAGACTATCTCCTTTGCGGATGACTTTACTCATCGGTTCTCCTTACTCAGTTTTATCCGGTCACCGTCAGGACATCCTCAAGCCAGCTGGCCGGGATCGCAGCCTGCGCCCGTGCCAGCTGTTGTTCAGCCACAAGCGCTTTTCGCTGTGCAACCACCACCCCCGGCTCCCGGGTAAATGCCCGTTGCTGTTCCCCACCCGGCAGTTCCGCCACGGGTTCACGGGTGATCCTGTCCAGCACCTCAACCTGCAGCGATCGTACAGCGCCTGTCGCGGCCAGCCCCGCCAGCTTTCCGGTCAGGGTCTTTTGTTTGAAGCTCAGCACAACACCCGTGGTCAGGGTGACAAACCCGATAAGGTCCCCGGCGATCACCAGCGGTGACAGGGACTTATTACATTTGTCGCTGAAATAAATCATCCGGTAGCGAAAGTAGCCGCCCCACATTTCGCGCGTACCCAGCGCCGCGTGCATAAACCAGGCTCGCGAGTCGTGCACCTGGTCGTCGAATAACGCCCTTACCAGCCCGGCAGGCTGTTCGGCATTACTAGCCTCACCGGCTGCCGGGAACAGGACGGCAACCCGGGCGTCTCCGTCAGCCTTCATTCGCCGGTATTCCTGAGGTTCATCATCGGTATTAAGAACGAAGATCATCGGCTGCAGCACGGTATCCAGCACCACCTGCGCCAGGTTCTCCGGGATACGGTAGCCGTCGTGGTAATCCTTACCGAACTCCTTCGCCGCTTCAAACAACTGGGTCTGCGCCATATCCGGGTCAAAATCCTTGACGCCCGGCCAGAGCACAAGCTCATCCATCTTGTCGGCGGGCTGATTTGCTATCTGCTTCTGACGCTTTTCAAGCACCTTTCTCTGCTTCTCATCCCGTGCATCTTCTGCCGCCTTGCGCGCGGCGGGCAGCGCTTCAGTATTCGTGGCGCGCTGGTAGAATGGCGTTTTCAGCATCGAACCTCTGGCATAACGTTCGATACGCCAGGCGGTGATCCACGCAATCTGGTTTTCAACGACGGTTTCCAGACTGCCACTGGCACGCGGTGGTTCGTATTGGGAAGCCTCTTCAGGGGGAATTTTTTTCGGGGTGGTCAGATTCAGGGTGAGTTCGCGCCAGGCGTTAAAGCGATTGATAAGAACTTCATCAACGAAGAAGTTATCTAATAAATCTAATGGCATTTTTCGCCAAGAATCGCTTTGAAAATCTTTCGGTAAGGATTCCTGTGGCACTTTCAATGGTGCACCGATCTCAAAAGCAGCAGCATACATATCGTTCAGAGGGATCTGCGATAACAATAAAGCATCATCCTCACCATTAGCCTTCCCCTGATCCCCTGGCGGATACCCCCCACCAATATCCGAGTGCATCCCCGGGTAAACCACCTCAGTGGCATAGGGCGGATATTTGCCGTCACTCCGGCGCACCGAGTCCAGCGGAAAGCAAAGACGCTGCTCATGCCCGGACACCAGATGTACGCATTTTTTTATCAGCCCACCATAGGTTTTATCGTCCGGCAGCTCCATCGTGCCGTCAGCCCAGGACATATGCCCCTCAGCAATCGGCACCACGTGCGCCACCCCGACGGAAGCCACGGTATCCAGCAGCCCGAGAAACTCCACGCTGACGGGCAACTGCATCTCGCCAATCTGCAGGCACTGCGGAGGTTTTTCGCCTTCCGTCTTTGGTGGGGGAAGCAGCTCGCTCAGCCAGCGAACAAACGTACGCGCAGCGGCAGCACCGCGGGAAAACCCATAAACGTACAGTTTGATGCCTAACACCTTAGGCTTACCCGGTTCCGGCTGCGTGAGTAGTGGTTTCAGTTGCGGGGCTAACTCATTCAGTAAACGACTGAACTCTTCGTAACGGTTGTGGCTGCCGCCAAACCACAGCCGGTTCCAGCTGGTACCCATTTTCCCTATGGATTTACGGCTGGCCCCCTCAGACAGTTTTATGCTGTTATTTTCCGGGGCCTTACTTATTCGCATCAGCACATCAATAATACGCAGCAAGGCCCAGTTAATACGCTCTTCCCCCTTAGTTGCGCCCACCAGCCCCATGGTAGAATAGTCTGGGTCGTTCACTTCCGGGAACGGGGTGCCCACGCCGGGAATATAAAATTTGAAGTACTTTCCGCCGCTGTCACGTGCCGCATCCAGTGGTACCTTGCTCGCATCCGACACGCCTCCTGCAGTGCCATCTCCGATGGTGGCACGAAACAACCGCGCGATATTGGTCGGATGCTTCGGGTCAGACAGCAGCAGGTCATTGTTCAGGTTATTCCCTGTACCGTCGAAAAACAGACTGATATGTAGCGTCTTGCAACACGGTGGCTCCACGCGTCGTCCGGCCGCCAGACACAGTTCCTGGCGGTAGAGCCGCTCGGCGCTGTTCTGCTGATGGCAGCTCTGCCCGACCTGCAGCGCCTGAGTAGGAAGACGCCCCTGGGCCGGGAACGGCGGCGGTACCCAGGCTAAATCGGTTTCCTTCATTTCGGACATACTTTGGGCTCCTTCATCCTGATGGGCTCTTTTATCGGATAGGACGGACTGCCGTAGGTGTAGCAACTGGTCGTGACCTTCACGTCATCACAGGGCAAAAAGTGCACGGTGATACCGCAGACATCCTGGCCGTTATAGTCGGGAACCGGGACGGTTTTGCTGTGCTGCCTATCGTTCTCTTTCATTTTGTCCCTCCACTCCCTATATTTTTTTGAATCGGCAAATCCAGGAAAGCCTTCAGTGGATGCCTCCCCACTTTCCCAGTCAATACGCACCGTCATACCCGGCGTCCAGCGGGCGGGCACGCTGTAGCAGCAGCCACCACCTCCGCCCTGGAACGGACCAATAATGTCGATGCCCGACTGGTTATCCACGCTGAAGTGGTTAATCGCCCATTTGGTGTGGTTGATGGCGTCAATGGTTCCACCACCACCGCCCCCGGCCTGAGCAGCAGGCTGCGAGCAACTGGTTAACAGCAGCAGGCCCGCCAGCAGCGGGCTTAACAGTGAATGTTTCATCTGACTTTCCTTACAGAGGCGGGACTAAAGGGGAAACGGCGGTACCCAGGCTAAATCGGTTTCCGCTATTTCGGACATACTTTTGGCTCCTTCATCCTGATGGGCTCTTTTATCGGATAGTTGGCATTTCTCGGTGACCAGCAACTGGTCGTGACCTTCACGTCATCGCAGGGCAAAAAGTGCACGGTGATACCGCAGACATCCTGGCCGTTATAGTCGGGAACCGGGACGGTTTTGCTGTGCTGCCTATCGTTCTCTTTCATTTTGTCCCTCCACTCCCTATATTTTTTTGAATCGGCAAATCCAGGAAAGCCTTCAGTGGATGCCTCCCCACTTTCCCAGTCAATACGCACCGTCATACCCGGCGTCCAGCGGGCGGGCACGCTGTAGCAGCAGCCACCACCTCCGCCCTGGAACGGACCAATAATGTCGATGCCCGACTGGTTATCCACGCTGAAGTGGTTAATCGCCCATTTGGTGTGGTTGATGGCGTCAATGGTTCCACCACCACCGCCCCCGGCCTGAGCAGCAGGCTGCGAGCAACTGGTTAACAGCAGCAGGCCCGCCAGCAGCGGGCTTAACAGTGAATGTTTCATCTGACTTTCCTTGTATGAAAAGAACATCTACAAAGGGAGGATGTGACGGCAGATAAAGCGATTTCTTTTGATCATCAGCTCTTACTTATGTGGGAAGCCACTTTTTCATAACCCAGGCCTCGCGTGCTTCATCCAGAATAATCCCCTGGTTGGTTGCCTCCACCATGCCCTGGTAACAATCAGAAAAAAGTGCCTGTTGTGATGCATACCTGCCCGCTGGCGGTGCATGGTGCGACAGAAGGGTCATGACATCACATACGCACATCAGATGCTCAAGCTGGCGATCGCTCAGGTCGATTTTGTCAGGTTTTTCGTCGCGGGTCTGGGGCGTACCGCTACCTTTTATACCTCTGGCATTACCATCCATATCCTGCCATGCCCAGAACAGCACAGGTCGCAATAAAGGCTTTTGCTGCTCCTCACTGAGAACATGTGTAAAAAGAACAGGGAAAATCCGCGTATCGTAAAACCGTAAAATCCCGCTCCGTCCTTCCTGCAGAACATCCATACACTGGGTGAACCAGCCAGCCAGGGCAGAAAAAGGCCAGTGTGAGCACAACAGCAGTAACGGAGCCTGAACGGCAACCTGCTGACTCATGTCCTTCAGCCACTGCAACTGCTGAAAATCATCAAGTCTAGTGCGTGCAACCAGCGGAGCATCATCGACGATAAACGCTTCCGGAAGCCCGTGATAAAGAGACTGCCACTCCACCGACAGTGCATTCAGTGCCGGAATAACGCTGAAATCCAGCCCTGCCTGATCAATGATAAGATCAAGATAATCAGTTCCGGAAGTACGGCAGGTAACAGCGACTTCTTCAATCCATTGCGCAGTCATTTATGCCTCCCTGGGTACAAAACCCTGCGCCAGTTGCTGAGCTTTTTTAAGGCACTCTTTGCATACTGATGCCGGCAGTTCTGGCAAAGAAAAATCCTCTCTGGCGGGTCCCTGCAAATCGTGCAGGCCTTTAAGACTGATTAATCCCGGCCCGTGAATATGCACCTCTCCCTGTGGCGTAAGACGAATATAAGCCCCGCCACAGCCCAGAGTAATGCCATTTTTAGCCGTTAGCTGCAGATGACCTTGTGTTGACTGAACCGTGACGTCTTTCAGTGACGTAAGGGAGAGTGTGTCTGCGTGTGATTCTACATCAAGTGGTCCTTTCGCCGAGATCAGCCGGATCCCTTCCTGTTGTGAGAGTAGCGAAATCGCTTTACTGGCGTTTACTGAGTGGCGCTGCGCGGTTGCAATATTGACCTCTCCCAGACTTTGCAGGTAGAGGCCTTTACCACTGTGCATTAGCGCAGTATCAGGAGTAACAGAAGCAATCCCTTTGGGAGCCTCCATCAATAAAGCCGCTTCTTTCAGGTTACCGGCACCGTTAACAAACTCTCTCAGTGAATCTGCGTCCGGTGAAAAATTGTGATGAATCCGGGCAATACTGCCCCATTCGGTTATCTGATTCAGCGCGCCTTTCAACAGACTGACTGTTGGCTTCATCTCCAGCACCTGGCCCTGTGCCCCGGGCTGCCCGTCCGCGCTGATAAAAATCCCTTTCTGCGCCCGGATGGTACCCCAGCTGTCCGTTCTGAGCTCAAAGCCCTCGCCGCGCTTCTGCTTTTCGCTGTCAACCAGATGCCCGAGATTCAGCTGACTCTTGCCGCCATACTCCGTGCTGACCTTGATATGCTCTTTCCCGCGCTCGTCGTCGAGACGGATTTTATTATTCGCCGGGGTGCGCAGCACGTTACGTTTGGAGTTGCGGATGGTGACGTGGTCGCCGTGCGCCGAATCGTGCAACACGCCGGCAATGTACGGTCTGTCCGGATTACCGTCCTCAAAGCCAATCGCCACTTCGGTGCCTGCCAGCAGCGGCAGATGCAGGCCGTAAGTGTCGCCGGCATACGGACGGGACTGGCGAACCCACAAGCTCTCAAACCCGGTATCCCAGTTGTCCCGGTCAAACAGCATGTTGACACGGTAGCGGCCGTCTTTGTCGATATGGCCGTAGGTGTCGTTTTCGGTGGTACTGGTGACGCGGGCCGGTAACGTGCCAGCCATCACCGGACGGTCGCCGGGTTCCGGACGGAAACCAAAAGCGGTGTTATCCGGAATACCGTCAAAATCAACCCAAAAATCCTTATCACGGCGGGCATGCGTGCGCATACCCGTTATGACCACACCCTTGCTGAACACCTCATCCACTTCGTATCCGCCGGCGACTTTCAGAACCTGCCCCGGAAAGAGGGTCGGACAGCTGGTGATGGCCTGCGTTCGGGTCTGGCCATTAAGGTAGCGCTCGTGACGAATGCGGGCATAGAACGCCCCGGACTCCGGGGCCGGGTTGCGGTCATACGCACTTCCCTGCGTCAGATAATTATCGCCGTAATGATAGGCCTCACCACAGGTGGTGGCATCCCCGCCGGTCGCGTCCACTCGGGTGTTCATGTCTTCCGTCGCCTGACGGTAGTTGTAGTCGCGGGTGCTGACCTGTTTCTGCACCACGTTGTGATAACATTCCATGCGCCAGACCGAATCCACGCCTTTTGAATGCTGGCCCGACGGCGGCACCGACGGCAGGGTCAGGCCTTTCCTGTAACCCTGCTGGCTGTCGTAAAACTCAACCACGTCAATGTTCAGGCGTGTGTCAGTGGTGAAGCGGAACCAGATACCCACTTCACCCAGCAGACGGGTGATAAAGTGCAGGTCGTCCTCACCGTACTGCATCACCTGCTCACGGCGCGGGTACTCTTTTGAAAGCGAAAACAGGAAATCCTGACCGCGCATGTTGTGGCGCTCGCGCAGGATTTTTTCCACAATCTGTGGAGCGGACATGTCCTGGTAAATGGCGTTCTGATGTGAACGGTCGAGCAGCGCCAGACGTGGCTGCAGCGTCAGTGCATAATGGGTTTCATCCTTCGAGGTACTGAGGCGCTCAAAGCCTGTAACCACACCCTGAAGGATACGCACGGCCTGCTGTATTTTAATGCCGTAACCCTGGTCAACCGGGGCCTGTAGTGTCAGGGAGGCGGCCTTCATCAGCATCATCCCTTTTCTGATGGCATGGTCAGGGCTGGTGAATTCAATGCGGTAGCTGAACGGTTTACTTAAGGCTTCATCGCCCTCAAAGGCCAGCACATCAAGTTCCGGCACACAACCTTTCACCGCCAGCAGGTGGTGATTGTGGCTGAATCTGATCGGGGGATTACTGCTCATACGTTCTCTCCTTCAGTCCGGTTGAAGCCCAGTGAGATACCTTCTTCGTCGCTCCAGCCGAGCGTCAGGGAGTGCGGCTTCTGCTTCGCGGCCATAGAGGTCAGCAGTTGCTGACTCAGCACCGGCAGAATCTGCTGATTGAGCAGGCTGTCGACGTTGCGTGCGCCGGTATCCGGCAGCAGGCAGGCGGCGGTCAGGGCGTCATACAGGCTCTCATCAATATACGTGGTCAGGCCGTAGTGGCGGTTCAGGCGTTTGCTGACTTGTGAGAGTTTCATCTCAACAATGGTACGCATGGCCGCTTCAGCCAGAGGGCGGTAAATCACGGTCTGGAAGCGGGCCAGCAGTGCCGGCCGGAAGTGGTCGCGTAAAATCGGGCGCAGCAGTTCGTGCAGGTCTGCTTCGGTGGATTCTGGTTGTTCGTCCAGCAACTGCATCAGGTGGTCACTGCCGAGGTTTGAGGTCATCAGAATGACGGTGTTACGGAAGTCGATTTCCCGGCCTTCACCATCGCGCATAAAGCCGCGATCGAATACCTGGTAGAACAGGTTCATCACGTCGCGGTGCGCCTTTTCCACTTCATCGAGCAATACCACGCTGTAAGGGCGCTTGCGCACCGCTTCGGTGAGAATACCGCCCTGACCGTAACCCACATAACCCGGAGGCGAACCTTTTAACTGGGAAACGGTGTGCGGCTCCTGGTACTCGGACAGGTTGATGGTAATCAGCGATTTTTCACCACCGTACATCACATTTGCCAGTGCAAGCGCAGTTTCAGTCTTACCGACGCCACTCGGGCCAACCAGCAGGAACACGCCCTGCGGACCGTTCCCGGACGTAAGCCCGGTTTTCGCCGCACGCAGGCGTTGGGCGATGGCAGTCAGCGCCACATCCTGCCCGACCACGCGTTTGCCGATTTCATTTTCCAGGGTCAACAGTTCAGTTTGCTCGTCCTTCATCAGCGAGGAGAGTGGCACGCCTGTCCAGTCAGCAATAACGGTGGCAACGGTGCGTACGTTCACATCAACGGAGAGTAGCGGGTTGCTGTGCTGCATGCCATTAAGCTCCTGTTGCAGCGCGTGCGTCTCACTCTGGCGGGAGATATCCTGGCGACTTTTCAGCAGTTGTTCTGTCAGTTTCAACTCCTGTCCGTACCGGGTTTCCAGTTCATCGAGTTCAACAATGAGGTTGTTCTCTTCCTGCTCAATCGCGGCCAGACGCCCACCAGGAGGCTGATTACCGACGGTGATATCTTCCAGCAGCGCCTGTTTCTCCATTTTCAGCGAGGTTATCTGTGCGCGAATGCGGGTCAGCTGTTCCGGCACTGTATCGAGGCTCATCCGTACACGGGCTGCGGCGGTATCCAGCAGGTCAACGGCCTTGTCCGGCAGCTGACGGCCCGTCAGATAACGACGGGACAACGTAACGGCCGCACGCACAGCATCGTCAGTAATGTGCACGTTATGGTGTTCGGCATAGCGGGATTTGAGGCCTCTGAGCATCAGGCAGGCGGTGTCATCATCCGGCTCGTCGACCTTCACCATCTGGAAGCGGCGCTCCAGCGCGGCATCACGTTCGAAGTACTGCTTGTATTCGGACCAGGTGGTGGCGGCGATGGTGCGCAGTTCGCCGCGCGCCAGGGCGGGCTTCAGCAGGTTGGCTGCATCCGCGCCCCCTGCCTGGTTACCCGCGCCAATGATGGTGTGTGCTTCATCAATAAACAGCAAAATTGGGGTGGGCGACTGCTGTACGGCGTCGATGACGTTTTTCAGGCGCTGTTCAAATTCGCCCTTAACCCCAGCCCCCGCCTGCAGCAGGCCCAGGTCAAGGGTGTGCAAACTCACCGGCTTGAGGGATTCCGGTACGTTGCCTTCGGCGATACGCAGTGCCAGGCCTTCAACCAATGCGGTTTTCCCCACACCCGGCTCACCCACCAGAATCGGGTTGTTCTTGCGACGGCGGGACAGGATGTCCACCATCTGGCGGATTTCGGTATCACGGCCAAATACCGGGTCGATTTTACCTTCTTTCGCTTTGGCGGTGACGTCGAGGGTGAATTTATCCAGCGCATTCTGCAGCGCCGGGGTCAGCTCACCTTCTTTCAGTTCTGCACCCACCGGACGGCCAACAAACCCGACCTCACCGCCGTGGCTCTGCGCCGGTTCCGCTTCCTGCTGCACGTCCGGGCGTTCGTCCGACTGTGCATCCAGCAGCGGGCGCAGACGTTCCAGTTGGCTCCGGGTCAGCGTCAGCAGTGGCCACAGCCCGTCACAGCGAACCAGTTTCGGTTTATCAACCAGCGCCATCAGCAGATGTACACTACGGATGTGTTCTTCATCGTTCAGGGAAGCCAGCATCCAGGCTTCCTGCATCAGTTTCTGAATATCTGCGGACAGCTGCGGGCGGCTGCGTACCGAACGCGGTTGATTATCCAGCCAGCCGAGTAAATCCTGCCAGATGACATTCATATCCCACTCGTAGCGGCGGGCCAGCACCGTCAGGTCTCCTTCCCCCTGTTCGAGCAGCTTCAGCAACCAGTGCTCCGGTAAAATTTCCGCATGGGTACGGGTCTGGCAGAGCGACGCCGCCCTTTCCATCGCACGGGCGCAGTAAGGGTTCAGACGTCGCAACAGGATGGCTGGATTTTCCATGAATCTCTCTCTTTGTCGGTTCCTGGACACGCTACCGCCCATCGCTGTTTCCCGTGAAGGGGACCAAAGCGCATATGGTCAGGCTGGCAGTTTGTGGTTTTCTTTGCTGAAAGCCCGTTACGTACAGGCACTCAGCAAAAAAACTGCGGACAGGACCCTGTCCGCATGCGACTTACGCGGTGGCGCGTTCGTTCCAGGAATCGGAATGAATGATGTTGCCGTCTTTGTAGGTCCAGGTGATTTTTTCGTAACGCAGTTCGATCTGCTCAAGGTGGTTGTGCTTCTCAAAAGAAGGATCCTTGATGTCGTGCATCACAGGGTTCACTTTCACCACTTTCACGTTTTCCAGTTTGGTGTTGAAGTACTCCACTTCCTGGCCCGCATCGTTGATTTTGTACCACTTGAATTCCGCAGACTTAAGGGTCTGACCGGTGGTCACAGCCTTGTACAGATACGGGCTGGACGAGTCGATTTCCTTGGTGAACAGGAACGGGGTGTGGATACGCGTACCGGTCAGCTTGCCGGTGTTGTTGTCGGTCGGGATGTACAGGTTATGCTCCTGAGCGACAACTTCGATACTGCCTTCACGATCCTGAACGTCAACAGAACCTTTAATGTCCGCGCCGCCGTCGTCTTTCAGCCACAAATAAACAGGAATTGCCATGTTAATTACTCCATTACATTTTTATTCGCACCATCATCCTGCGATGGCGCGGGGGTGTTGCCCGGCACCTGGCAGGCGTTCGCCTGCGGCACCAGACTGATTTCGACACGGCGGTTGAGCGCGCGCCCATCCGGGGTGTCATTGGTTGCGATCGGACGGCTCTCGCCATAGCCCTGCACCGCAAAACAACTTTCCGGTACATCACCGGTATCACGCATCCAGTTGCGCACCGCTTCGGCACGCTTAAGTGAAAGCGTCTGGTTCAGTTTCGGATTGCCGGTGTTGTCGGTGTGACCTGACACCACAATCAGCCAGCCCGGCTTCGCTTTGATACCGACCAGTGAGTTGACAAGCCATTTGGTGGAACCAGCCTTCAGCACGGATTTGCCGGAATCGAACAGCGACATGCTGTCGAGGCGGACAATTTTCGGCACTGGTTTGGGTTTCGGCTGCGGTTCAGGCGGCGGAGGCGGTGGTTCATAAGAACGGATAGCATCCAGCACAGGCATTCGCAGACGCTCTCCCTGATACAGACCGAGGCCCATCCGCATCGGTACGCCATTGCGCGCCTGGCCATTCAGCTCTGCCGCATCGTCACGCAGGACGGCAACGGCGTCGGCTTTTGGGCCGAAATCATGCATCGGGATACGGTCATAGCGGGCAATATCGAAGCTCACACGCTGCAGCAACTGGTGATTGTTCCAGCCACTACTGAGCAGCGCGGCAATCACCGCCAGCGTGAAAATCCCGAGCGCACAACGGAAGGCTCGCCCACGCGGCGTCAGGCCTCGCCCTTCGGGCAGCAGCGGCAGGATAAAATCCGGGAAGGGGGAGATAACCGTACTGTCTGTTCCTGACGGCTGCCATCCCGCCACCTGCTGCATCGCAGTGTGACGGGAAAGCCATGCAGTCCAGGCCGATGTGACCAGACTTCCGGCAAGGATCGGTCCCATTCCCCACAGCACAGCAGCAGGTGTAATGGCAGGAACATCGGGGTTCTCATCCATAAAGGCAGCCTGGACGTGCTGATGGAACCAGCTCATCAGGCTGTTCATAAGCACCTGTTGCTGCATCGCAGGCGCCCCACCGGTGGTAACCCATGCAGCGACTGAACCCGGCGCTGAAGACTCACGCCAGACCCTCACCCCTTCCCCCGGGATAGCCGCCTGCCAGAGCAGATCATTCGTCATCGCGCTGCCAACCTGGCCATTCAGAACCAGCGGCACGGAATGCCCGGTTTCTTTACGCAACTGGCTGATTTGCCATCGCAGGGCCAGCAGACGACTGGTAAGCCGCTCGCTGTCGGCGTGTTTCTGCGGACAGACGCTGACCATCACCGACAGCTGGCGACCCCAGTCAGGGCGCAACTCCAGTACCTGGCGGGCTACCTGCTCCAGATCCTGATGATCTTCCACGCGGATCCAGCAACCCTGTGTGACCGTAAGCACCGGTGTCTGCTGCATACATGCCAGCGGCAGATCGCCACAGACCAGCACCACGGGCTGACGGTAAGTGGCTTCAGGGAGGTTATCCAGACGCAGGGTGACGTCATGCTCCGCACAATGACTGGCAACATACCAGAACGCCAGGATAAGCCCCAGCATCGCCAACAGAACAAGCACAGAAACCAGTCTGGATAGCGGCAGAAAGCCCAGGCAGACCACTGCACTCAGCAGGGCGGCCCACAGCGCAAGCCCGCGCTGCTGTGCAGGACTCATTTCACGGCTCCCGGCAGCAGAGTCAGCAATGTCTGATCCAGCCAGTGGTTCAGTCCCCACCACAGCGCGGCGACCACCACCACACTCAGGCCGATACGCACGGGCCATGACGCCAGCCAGCCGCCCATTCCTCGTCCGGTACGACTTTCTGCCAGTACCGGGTGAGTCTGCGGATAGCTGAACGGCGTGACATGTTCACTGAGCGCATTGACGAGTTTCTGGCGATCCGGATCGTTCAGCGAGCGGAAACTGCCGAGGAACCCCAGCATCATGACCCGCTGGAAGCAGGTCACGACAGCGTGGTCGGGCGTCGGTTCACGCAGCACATCGCGCATCCGATCGCACAGCGTATCACCAGCATCCATGGTGCCGAGGAAGTGTCCCTGCAGGGGAATGTCATACCACTGCACGCAGGCATCATCCTCCACACCGCGACCTTTGACGGCTTCATCAAGCAACGCACACTGTGCAGTGAGAATATGCTGACAGCTGGCTTCATCGAGTTCGCTCGCTTTCAGCTCACGTTGCACACGCTCCACATCAGCAATGCAGCGCTCCCACAACGTGCGCCCTTCTCCATCCTGAAACACCGGACCGTGACGCAGACTGATCACCTGCAGCCAGGTGTCCTGCAGCAGGGCATCAATATCAACGGACGCGGCCGCGCCGCATTTGCGCTCACTCATGTTCTCAGTACCGCAAAGAGTTCAAGTTCAGGCTCGCCGAGCATGCCCGGCACGTAAAACATACAGGTCCCACCCTGGAGCATTTCAGTGGCCAGAGGATGAGAGACATCAAGGCTGAAATACTGGTTTTCCAGACGCAGCGGAATGGCGGCCGGCACATGACGCAGCGGCGTCAGCGGTACACCCACCCGTGATGAATTGACGATACTCCTGACATGATCGGGACTGCCAACCTTACACTGGCGCGGGAACTGTTCCTGTAGCTGTGCCACCGGCATAGGTGAACGCACGGAGAGGTAGTAATCCACCCCTTCGCGCAGGCGTGGGTCATGCAGACGGGCCTGCCAGATACGAAGTCGTGCATCATAATCAAGTTCAAGCGATACGACCCGCGATGGCAGGCTCGCCTCCAGCAAATCCTCCAGCAAATCAAATAACGGTGGAAAAACAGCATTCAGCCGTTCATGCTGCCAGACGGGAACAGCACTCACCTGATGTTCCAGCGAAAACGTCAGCAAACTGCCAGCAAGACGGGCCAGCTCCGGGTAAAGGCGTTCCGGGGGACACTGCAGATTACGCAGGAACTGACCAAGCACAGGTTCAGCACTGTTCAGTGCATTCAGTAACCAGAACAACGACACGTCAGCCACAGCAAAATCCGCCATGCGCTCATTACTTTCACGGCGCATTTCCATCAGACGCCCCAGACGGACACGCAACCGACTCATCAGTTGCTCAAGCTGCCTGACCAGCCAGCGGCTTCCCTGAATAGTCAGAAGAGGCGGCAAAAATGTCTCATCCAGAGCCCAGTTCCCCTGGGGATCCTGCTGCAGACGCGCAACCGGACAGGTCAGGTAATCGCTGTTATCCTGATGTGTAAAACGCAAAGTCAGTTCCGGCTGCATCACTGCAATCTGACGAATATCGTCCCCGACAATGTTACGAACATCACGCCACTGCTGACGCCAGCGTACCGGGCGACCAGGCACTTCATCAGGTTTCAGGCAATTCCCGCCATTCGCCCGCAAAAGCGGCAGCGCAAGAACAACCTCCACATCATGCGATTCACTGTCAAGCAACAATGCCGGCGGCAGATTGTCTGCATTGTCTGTATCTACCAGCGTGCCATCCTGAAAACGAATATGCAGATGGCGAGCCTGCAGACGCCCCAGTTTCAGTGCCTCCGGTTCAAATGATGCAGCAATAACGCCCCAGGGACTGGAAAGCCCCAGACGGGCAATACACTCAGCAGACCATGCTGCATATGCAACCTGCTGCTGGAAGTGTTGGGGAGAGAGCATAATCCCCCGCCCCCATAACGGTTGCTCCGTTCTCATTAACCCCCCTGCTTCTGGTTATGATTTTGCCTTCGGCATCTGCGAAACCAGTGACAGACTGACATCCATACCTTCCACCTGGAAATGCGGTACGGCGTAAAGTTTCACGCGGAAGAACCCCGGGTTGTCTTCGATGTCTTCCACCACCACTTTTCCGTCACGCAGCGGATGTGAGGCCTGCAGTTCATCACCCGGATCGGTCATCTCCGTCACCAGTCCCCGGATCCAGTTATTCAGTTCCAGTTCAAGCAGACGGCGATCTTTGGTGGTACCGATATTTTCCCGCTGAATGATCTTCAGGTAATGCGCAATGCGGGACAGCAGGAAGATATAGGGAAGACGGGCATTAATACGGCTGTTCGCCGTTGCATCCGGCGTATCGTACAGTGCCGGTTTCTGGGTGGAGTTAGCGGAGAAGAAGCAGGCATAATCCCGGTTCTTGTAGTAAGAGAGCGGAATAAAGCCCAGATTAGCGAATTCAAACTCCCGCGTTTCCGGGATCATCACCTCTGACGGTATTTTGACCTGATTACCGGTTCCCAGATCATACAGATGGATTGGCAAATCCTGCACCGCACCACCGGCCTGAGGCCCGCGGATCTGAACACACCAGCCATTGGTGACAAAACTACGCACCATGTTAGCGGCAAAGGCAAAAGACGCATTCGTCCAGAGATATTTATGGTGATCCGGTCCTTTCACCTCTTCAACATAGTTAAAGCTGCGGACAGGTACGGTATCAGGGCCATACGGCAGGCGTCCCAGCACACGTGGCATCACCAGGCCAATATAACGGGCATCGTCCGTCTCACGGAAAGCGTTCCACTTGATGTACTCGGCACGCTCAAAGTGGTTGCTAATATCCTTAATAGCAGCCACCTCTTCCATGGTTTCTTTCTGGAAGAACGCCGGGCCAACTGAACCAATAAACGGCATATGTGCAGATGCCGCCACCCGGGAAATATTTTTCAGCAACGCCACGTCCTGTGCAGATGCATCAAACTCCCAGGCTGAAACCAGGGCGGCAATGGGCTCACCACCCGGCGTGTCATACTCAGCCACATAGGTCTGCAGATAAAGGCCGCTCTGAATAATTTCCGGCGCATCCTCAAAATCCTGACGCAGATCGTCTTTGGACAGATCCAGCAGCTCAATTTTCACATTACGGCGGAAGTCCGTTTTATCCACCAGAGACTTCACGCCCCGCCACAGGGACTCCACTTTCTGAAATTCCGGATGATGAAGCACGGCATCCAGCTGACAGCTGATCTGATAATCAAGCTCTGCAATATGATGGTCAATCAGCGCCTTATCGAGTTTTTCCACCTGCGTGCCGGCTTTTGCCAGACACTCCATAAACACCTGCATCCCTGCCGTCAGGCGTTCATCTGCAGACGCTTCTGACATGGCCTGTGGATCCTGCCAGATATCCAGTGCACTCAGGGCAGATACCGGATTCAGGTTAATTTTTTCAAACAGGGAAGCATATACGCTGTCGCCGGTATGCGTTTCAGATACCACACTCTCTGCGACGTTCTTTTCTTTCTGTACAGACATCAGCATTTTCTCTCGTAATCCGTTAAATCACGCCTTTTCCGGCACCAGTGCACGCAGTTCATCACGCAGCGCCTGGCTCAGTGCCGGGTCACGCAGAATTTTTTCCAGCTCTTTACGGAAAGTCACGTTATCCAGCAGATTGGCTTTCAGGTCCCGCAGAAGGCTGCGCATGGCCAGCATGGCTTTAAGACGGGGGATCTGTCGGGCGACCTGCTCTGGCGTGAAATCGTTCATATTGCGGAAAGTCAGGCTGATGCTCTCTTCAGAGCCGTCACCGGCAAGCGTGTTCTCCACATTCAGACGCACAGACGGGGAGATATCTGCCAGAACATCATTAAAATTGTTTTTATTAATATCCGTTTTTACGCGCTCCGACAGTGGACGCTCTTCCTGTCCGTTACTGAAATCACCGGCAACCAGCAGTTTGAGCGGAAGCTCCACTTTCTTCTGCCCACCACCTGTATGTAAGTCTAATTTCAGGTTTACCCTTGCTTTCGGGATTTCATTCTGAAACGAACTGCTCATGACTCTCTCCTGTGAAACCTGCATCTCAGGGGTTCCATCACCGCAGATGCCTCCCCTTGTGCGCTGATTTAATTTTGATCATTATAGGACGAAGATCTGCAAAATCTCAATATGACAGATACATCGATCGATATAACGCAAATATGCAGTTCTTTATTCTGTTTAATATCGCAAAACCAGCACATTGCAAAACTTATAACCATAATCAATGGAAAAGTGCAGAAAATTATTCCATTGAATGCTTTTAATACAGTTGGTTAGCTTAAAAAATAGCAATTTTTGATTTCAGTCATTGAAAATTGCAATGCGTGACAATTCAACAGCATTTAAGTGAATTTCAGGATATGAGAAAGACATGAAAGGAGGAACGCAATAAAACACACAAAAAGAAGAAAGATGTTTCTCAAAACAGTAAATTAACAACAAACACCAGGAAACACCTGACGAACAAAACACCCTGACAGCAAAGGGACAGTCTGGCGCAACAGGGGGCGATGGTCTGATGTGAATCTCCCCGACGGACCAGCCACAGCCGGACTCGCGGGATGTATTCCGCTCCCGGACATCCACTGAGGAACGGGGTATGGAAAAGTCTGAAAAAAATAAATCAGGCAATAACAAAAGGTGACAGCGTGATATGTGTTTATTATTACCGGGCAGACACTTTTTGTATGCAGCCTTATAATACACTTTCCGGCATTTTCCGTTTGCCGCACTCCGGTGCGGTTTTTTGTTTCTGACGCTGGCAGAGAAAGGAAAAATCTTAAAATATCGTTCAGGGATCTGAAATCAGCGGAAGCAACGGGCGGAATTTGCCGGAATTGTTTTATTGTGCATCATTACTCAGGACGATTTGCCCGCGAAAAACGCGGGCCTTTTTAGCCTGTCTTCGCATGAGCCATTGCCATACTGCTGACTTTTTTTCGCGCTTACGTCACCGGTGATGGCTCAGCCGAAGATATGCTGATTGCAGAGATGAGGTATGGCGGTTCGTTATAAAATTACGGCAACGATAATAAAGCCGGGCAATCCACCGGTATTCTGGACTCGTTACTCCGGAAATAAAATGACCCGGGCAGAGTGTGAGAAGATGCTTTCCATTCCCAAAGAGCCGGGGCGCTCTTTTGGTGATAAGATAAAAGTACAGAATTTCCGGTGCGTGACAGCAACAGAGGAAAAAGTCTGAAAATATTACGCCGTAATAACAGTGAAAGAGATATGTGATAATATCCGGCCCGTCAGTATCAGGTGACTGGCCATTGTGACATGAAATGCGAATGATAACCTCCTTACATTGAGACGTAATTTTATCCGGGCCTGGTTGCCCGGATTTTTTTATTACGGAATATAAAAAATCCGAAATGTGTTCCGACGAGGGAAAGTTTCGTGTGCAGGGTATGGTGTTGCAGTATTATCAGAAGCATAATTACCGCTTCCAGTATTTGTTGAGTTTCTGATTTAGTGCATTTGTACGCCACCTCTGTATGGAGGTGGTTTTTTATTTCAGTAAACATACTCCATCTGTATGAAATGACTCCCCGTTTGCCGGGCTTCCGTTGTTCTGACATTAACGAGTGGTTGCAGCTCTGTATCCGTACCCGTACATGGCCTCCTGGCTTTGTGCAAAAAAGATGATTCGGTTGAGGTCTGGACTGCGTCGTACATTCGGCTTCATTCTTGCAGTTTTCCTGCAGAGCCATGATGGATATCTGCGTGAACCGCCCCGGTTTTCCTGGAGAGTGTTTTATCTGTGACTCAGGCTGCCAGATCATCGTTTCTGATGGAAGCATAATAAACTTTTTCTGCTTCTGCCGGAGGGATATGACCCAGTCTTCCCGGCAATCGTCGATTGTTATACCAGTCCCCCCATGTGAGTGTGGCCAGTTCCACTTCTGCACAGTTTTTCCAGCTCTTACGGTGTATTACCTCCGCTTTGTAAAGACCATTGATGCTCTCCGCCATCGCGTTGTCATACGAGTCACCTGTACTCCCTGTTGATGCCATTTTGCAATGCCAGCAGTTTTGCTTTTTTTAGTCGCTCCGTATAGGCCAGTGACACATACTGAGAACCTTTATCGCTGTGATGGATGGTGCCAGACGGACGACGGGCCCACAACGCCTGCTCCAGCGCATCCAGCACGAATGTCGTTTCCATAGACGATGAGACCCGCCACCCCACGATGTATCCGGCAAACACATCAATGATGAACGCCACATAGACGAAGCCCTGCCATGTGCTGACGTAAGTAAAATCAGCCACCCACAGCTGGTCAGGACGTTCTGCCACGAACTGACGGTTTACGCGGTCACCTGCGGCAACGGTTTTCCGGCTGACGGTAGTGCGGACCTTTTTACCCCGGAGAACACCGGCAAGTCCCATAACCGCCATGAGGCGCGCCACTGTACATCTGGCTACCCTGATTCCTTCCCGTAACAACTGACGCCAGACTTTACGCACACCGTATACCTGATGATTCTCATCGTATACGCGCAGTATCTCTTTCTTCAGCCAGTCATCGCGCTGCGCACGGGCACTGCGTTTATCAGGATGATGTCGCTGTTGCTGACAGTGGTAATACGCAGTTGACGGGGCAATATGCAGTTCGCTGCATACCGGTCCGCCCCCGTACTGCTCACGCAGTTTATCCTGCAGTGGCATCATTTTTTCCAGAGGCGGTCGAACTCCGCCTTCGCAAAATAAGCGGAAGCCTGGCGAAGGATATCGTTACTACGGCGCAGTTCACGATTTTCACGTTCCAGCTCTTTCAGACGCTGACGTTCAGCGGTGGTGAGTCCGCCATCACCGCCTCCGGTATCCCGCTCATGCTGGCGTACCCAGACACGCAGAGCCTCCGGCGTACAGCCAGTCTTTGGAGCAATGGAACAAATTGTCGCCCATTGTGAGTCATATTCGCCCAGATGCCCACGCTCCCTGTAACAGGCCATTACGGCGATGCCGTCAGTGTCACCACCGACCATCCCTCACGGTCACCGGGCGATATTTCAATCTGTACCGGCTCCGTACGCAGACGGTTAATCTGCTCCATCCCCTGCTCAATATCCCGCAGGTTCAGAACCTTCCCCTCCATTCCCGGGAAAACCATCTTCAGGGTGCAAACAGGAAGGTCAGCGCCTTCCGCCCGGATTTGCTGCAGCCTGCCTTCCATGACCGTTATGTGCAGTACGCCCCCTGAAAGGTCCTGCTCTGTCAGAAAGGCCCGGCTGGTGATATATCCCCGGCGTATATAGCCGTCCGTCACGGCATCCGTGACCGCGGTCAGCCCCGTGATATTCAGACACTGATTCACCCACGGTGCCACCAGTCTGTCGGTTTCTGCAGACGTCAGTCGGGTGGCCCCACTGACAACAATGCGTGACACCGTAAAGCAGGGACCTTCAGTACCGGCAGACGTTTCCGGAGACGGCGTGATGGTCAGCGGCGCACTGCGCTCCAGCGCATCACGCTGACGCTGGTTTTCATCCAGCAACTGCTGCTGTTGCTGCTGAATTGCACTGCGGTCCCCCGGAGACAGCATGGCTGCCGGAGACGAAAATGCGGGGATAAAAAAACCAGAAAAAACGGAGAGGGAGAGATAGCATATCCACGGAGAGCTGCGCCGGAACATATCACAACAGGAGACAGACACAGCCCGGAATAAAAGAGACGTTTTCGTCAGAATGATTTTCTGCCGGTGCTGCATGTTCTCCCCGTATTCTGGCCTGTGTGATGTCAGTGTAAATTCATGTCAAAAAGTGTCAGCGAGAAAATTTACACCTGAAAAAGCCTGTCGTGAAACTGTTTTATGGCGAAACATCAAAAAAAAATCAAAAATGTGATCTTTCTTCAGTTTTCAGAATATTGAGTGACCGGAGGTCAATATCAATCCTGGGGCACATATGCATTTACCATTAAAATATAGGGTACAACAGGCTGTTAAGGTTATGCTGGTATATACCTCGGGCAGTTCTCAATCCATATCCCGTGCTTTATCAATCTCAGAATATCGGCGAACAAATTCAGAAAGAAATGTCGAGGGAGCTAGCTGCGGATTACTCTCCACCTCACAAGCCAACTACAAAAATGATACAGACATATCTTTGATCCCTGTCACAACCAGACATTGACAATCCAATATAATCCCAAATATATTTCGGGTAAGAAGCTTGGGATTTATACAGACATACTGTCTGTTATTTTAATTATATAAATTATATTACATACATAAGAGGCACTAATGAAACGTTATATAAAATGGTTTGCCATCACGATTTTTATCAGTATGTTGAGTGCCTGTGCTCGTACGGCCCCAGTGCAACAGATAAGCACCACTGTCAGTGTGGGTCATACTCAGGAGCAGGTTAAAAATGCCATTTTAAAAGCAGGTGCACAGCGCAAGTGGATTATGACGCAAGTGTCCCCTGGAGTTATTAAAGCTCGCTATCAAACACGAAATCACGTTGCTGAGGTCCGTATTACATATACAGCTACTTACTATAACATCAAATATGACAGTAGTCTGAATCTGCAGGCTTCTGATGGAAAAATTCATAAAAACTATAACCGCTGGGTGCGTAACCTGGATAAAGATATACAGGTTAACTTATCTACAGGAGCAACGTTCTAGTGATGCTGATATCGGGCTAGAATGGCCCGATATTTTTTAATTTTTCTATAAGAATGGTTATATATGTACGAACAGGACACGCTCAGCGCACTGGATGCCATCACCGAGGCACAGCGGATTGCTTTTGCTCCTATGCTTTTCCAGGCAGCTTTGTGCCTGCGCAATGCAGGAATATTAGATTATTTGGATCAACAGGGTAAACAGGGAGCGCCCCTTAATGCGATTACTGAGCACACAGTCCTGAATGAATATGCCGTGAGTGTGTTACTGGATATGGGCTTAAGCGGGCGAATTATTACCTGTAAAGAGGGAAATTATTACCTGGCGAAAATCGGTCATTATCTCCTGCATGACACTATGACTCGCGTGAATATGGATTTCACCCAAGATGTCTGTTACCAGGGGCTCTTCTTCCTCGCCGATTCACTCAATGAAGGAAAACCTTCCGGGTTAAAAGTATTTGGTGACTGGTCGACGATATATCCGGCACTTTCGCAATTACCAGACGCCGCTCGTGAAAGCTGGTTTGCGTTTGATCATTACTATTCAGATGGCGCATTTAACGCCGCACTGCCTTATGTATTCGCCAACAACCCCACAACATTGTACGATGTAGGCGGCAATACGGGTAAGTGGGCTTTGCGCTGCTGCAAATACAATGAAAACATCGCCGTTACGTTATTAGATCTGCCACAACAAATCATACTGGCGAAAGAAAATATCGCGAATGCAGGTTTTTCTGATCGCATAGATTTCCATGCGGTGGATATGCTAAGCGATGCCTCGTTACCAGGCGAGGCTGATATCTGGTGGATGAGCCAGTTTTTAGACTGTTTTTCACCCGAACAAATAATTAGCATACTCAGCAAAATTGCCAGCGTAATGAAGCCTGGCGCAAAACTTTGCATCATGGAGTTGTTCTGGGATGCGCAGCGGTTTGAAGCGACATCGTTTAGCCTGAATGCATCCTCACTTTATTTTACCTGCATGGCAAACGGTAACAGCCGTTTCTATAGTGCAGAGAAATTTTACGACTATCTGAATAAAGCAGGATTCCAGGTAGCAGAGCGCCACGATAATTTAGGCGTTGGGCATACACTTTTGATATGCCAAAAGAAATAATCGTCACTTAATAATTTTGGTTTACCGCGGGCGCGCGTTGATGAAATTTACATTAAATATTACCGACTGGCAGGCACTGGCGCTTGGACTTAGCGAAGCGCAGCAATGGCAAGCATGGTCGCGCCAGCCGTGGGCGATTGACCCTGCCGCGCCGCTGGCAAAATTAAGTGAACTGCCAATGATGACCGCCCGCCGCCTCAGTTCAGGCAGCAAACTGGCTGTTGAATGCGGTCTGGCAATGCTACGCCGCCATCAGCCAGACGCCGTTTTGTATACCAGTCGTCATGGCGAACTGGAGCGCAATTACCGCATTGTTCATGCACTGGCAACCGAACAGGCGCTTTCTCCGACCGACTTTGCACTTTCAGTACACAACTCTTCCGTGGGTAACCTGACCATTGCGGCCAAACAGCCGATCGTTTCGTCATCGCTTTCTGCTGGTCGCGACACTTTCCAGCAAGGTTTGTGTGAAGTGCTTAGCCTGTTACAAGCGGGATACCAGCGCGTGCTGATGGTCGATTTTGACGGTTTCCTGCCCGAGTTTTATCACCCACAACTGCCATCAGAAATGCCGACCTGGCCGTACGCTGTCGCGCTGATGATTGAATCTGGCGATGACTGGCAATGTGAAACGCAGTCAGCCATTGCGGGCAATGAAACAACACTGCCGCAAAGCATGTTGTTTTTACAGCACTATTTACAAAATGTAGACACATTTTCACTGCCTGGCGAGCGCGTGCAATGGCGCTGGAGCCACAGATGAGTAAGCTGATGTCACGTCTGGAGTGGACCTGGCGACTGGTCATGACCGGGTTATGTTTTGCCCTGTTTGGTCTCGGCGGCCTGCTGCTTTCTGTCGTGTGGTTTAACATATTGTTAGTTTTGGTGTGGGATACTTCCCGCCGCCGTCGTTTGGCGCGTCGCAGCATTGCTGCCAGTTTTCGCCTGTTTTTAACTGTCGCGAAAGGGCTTGGCGTGCTGGATTATCGTATTGATGGCGCTGAAATTTTACGTCAGGAACGCGGTTGCCTCGTCGTAGCCAATCATCCCACGCTGATCGATTACGTGCTGCTGGCGTCAGTCATGCCAGAAACTGACTGCCTGGTGAAAAGCGCGCTGTTAAAAAATCCTTTTCTTGGCGGCGTCGTGCGAGCGGCAGATTATTTAATCAACAGCGAAGCTGAAACCCTGTTACCTCGCTGCCAACAGCGACTGGCACAGGGTGACACTATCCTGATTTTCCCCGAAGGTACACGAACGAAGCCCGGTGAAAGAATGACGTTACAGCGCGGTGCAGCGAATATTGCCGTGCGCTGCGCCAGCGATTTACGCATCGTGACGATCGGCTGTAGCGAGCATCTGCTGGATAAACAAAGTAAATGGTATGACGTTCCGCCTGCCAGGCCGTTTTTTACGGTTGAGGTCCATGGGCGGGTTGAAATCAATAAATTTTACGATGCAACTTCACAAGAGCCGACGCTGGCTGCAAGACAGTTAAACCGGCATCTTTTGTTTCAATTACAGCAAGGTTGTTTACCTCTATCAGGAATAAATAATGCAAGCGCTTTATCTGGAAATTAAAAATCTCATCATCAGCACCCTCAATCTGGACGAGTTGACTCCTGATGATATTGATATCAATGCGCCACTGTTTGGCGACGGTTTAGGGCTGGACTCTATCGATGCACTGGAACTGGGGCTGGCAGTAAAAAATGAGTACGGCGTCGTGCTCTCTGCGGAAAGCGAAGAAATGCGTCAGCACTTTTTCTCCGTCGCCACTCTGGCCTCTTTCATTGCTGCGCAACGTGCCTGAGGAAAGCCATCATGACAGACCAACAAACCATTTATCAGGAAGTCTCAGCCCTGCTGGTTAAGCTGTTTGAAATCGATCCGCTGGACATCAAACCTGAAGCGCGCCTGTACGAAGATCTGGAACTGGACAGCATCGACGCCGTTGACATGATTGTGCACCTGCAAAAGAAAACCGGTAAGAAAATCAAGCCGGAAGAGTTTAAAGCAGTGCGTACAGTCCAGGATGTTGTAGAGGCTGTAAAACGCCTGCTACAGGAAGGCTAATTTGATGTCGGGCATTCGCTCGCTACCGATGATTAAGTTGCTGACCGGATTATTGCTGCTCGCCTGGCCTTTTTTAATCTGGCTCGGTTTGGCGCATAACAGCCAGCACTGGCTGTCGCCGCTGATGGCGTTGCTGCTTTTATTGCGCCTGCGTCAGCCCCTTCGCCAGGCAGGACCGCTACAAGCCGTTACACAAATCGTCGCTGTTGTGGGCATTGTATTGTGTATCGCCAGTTTTCTGTTGAAAACGCACCAGTTACTGCTGTTTTACCCGGTAGTGGTTAACGCGGTCATGCTGGCGGTTTTTGGCGGTTCGCTGCGGTCGACATTGCCGATAGTTGAGCGGCTGGCACGTTTGCAGGATCCAGACCTCCCGGAAAAGGCCGTGCGCTATACCCGCCGCGTAACGCAGGTCTGGTGCCTGTTTTTTATTTTCAACGGCTGTATTGCGTTACTTACCACCTTGTATGGCGATATGTCGTTATGGACCGCCTGGAACGGCATGATTGCTTATTTGTTGATGGGGGCGTTAATGGCAGGTGAATGGCTGATACGTCGTCAGATGATCAAACGGAAAACACCATGAATCAGACTCTCTCACTTTCACAGTGGTTGACAGCCTCTCGCCCTGTAACAACTCCTGTTGCCTGGCTTGGGGAATATACCTGGACACTGGGGCATCTGCGGCATGATGTAGCGCTTTTGATCGACCATTTACGCGACCAGCCAGGCAATCGCTGGGCACTTTGTTTTGAAAACAGCTATCTTTTTATTGTAGCGTTGTTGGCCACACTACACTCAGGTAAAATCCCGGTAATCCCGGGCCATAATCGCGCCGCTTTGTTAAATGTACAACGCTCCTTGTTTGATTGCGTCCTGAGTGATAAAAGGCTGGGCTGGAACGGTCCACAGTTTGTTGTAAGCACATCTCACCAGATGACGACCAGCACGATAGCCTTTGATGATATTGCTTCTGACGCGTTTATTGAACTTTTCACATCGGGTTCAACCGGACAACCAAAACAAATTGCAAAACCTGTTATCAGCCTTGATCAAGAAGCAAACATGCTGGCAACTCACTTTGCAGACCGACTACTGGGCTGTCGTTTTGTAGCATCCGTGATGCCTCAGCACCTGTATGGGCTGACTTTCCGTATTTTTTTACCCATGGCACTTGGCCTGCCATTGCATGCCGCAATGCTCTGGTATTCTGAGCAACTTGCCGCATTAAGCCATACCTACCGCTATGCCTTTGTCAGCAGCCCGGCGTTCCTTAAGCGACTCGACCTTCATCTGACGCCTCCCCCAGTGGAAATGATTCTCTCTGCCGGCGGTATGCTACCATGGCAGGATGTAGAGAAAACTTCCACCTGGCTGAATATATGGCCCGATGAAATCTATGGTAGTACCGAAACAGGTATTCTCGCATGGCGTTACCGTCAACAGGATAATATCCCCTGGTTTACTTTTTCTGATGTTCATCTTTCACAGGAAAGTGAGGGGGTTCGTGTCTTTTCGCCACTAATCCCTGCTGAAGGATTGGTGCTTGACGATATGTTGCAATTCAATGAAAACGGTCAGTTCCACCTGATCGGACGACGTGGTCGAGTGGTAAAAATAGAGGAGAAGCGGATATCACTGGTTGAAATCGAACAACGACTTCTGGCACTTGACGGTATTATGGATGTCGCTGCAATACCATTAATACGCAATGGCCGCCAGGCTATCGGTGTCGTGGTTGTACCAGATAAAGAGGCCCGTCAAATATGGCAATGCTCCGGAGGGAAAACTCTGGAGTTGTCCTGGCGCAAAGCACTATTACCATGGCTTGAACCTGTTGCAGTACCTCGTTACTGGCGCATTATTGATGAAATACCAGTAAACAATATGAATAAGCGTGTCTATGCGCAATTACAGGAGTTATTTCATGATACGCCATGAAATTGAGCGCCATCTGGTTCAACCGCAGGAGATGGAAATCGTTCTATACCTTGACCCGATGCTCTACTGGTTTAATGGTCATTTTGCCGTACAGCCTCTGTTACCAGGCGTGGCCCAGTTGGACTGGGTAATGCATTATGCTACCACGCTGCTTGCTCCGGGCTGGCGTTTTCGTAGTATCCAGAATGTTAAATTTCTGGCGCCACTTATACCTGAGACGACTGTTACCCTGCAATTAACATGGCAGGAAACAAGTCAGGTACTCACTTTCTGCTATCAGCGTCACGACGGTGACGCCCGCCACACCGCCAGTAGCGGGAAGATCCGCCTATGTCGGTAAACTTTTCTCCCTGCGTGTTGATCCCCTGCTACAACCACGGCGCGATGATGCCGGGCGTGCTGGCGCGTCTTAAGCCATTTAATCTACCCTGTATTGTGGTGGATGACGGTAGCGATGCCGCCACGCAACAGCAACTGGATAATCTGGTTAGCGAACAGCCTGGCGTGGCCTTAATTCGCCTGGCAGAAAACGCAGGTAAAGGCGCAGCGGTGATGCGTGGCTTGCAGGCAGCGGCAGACGCAGGGTTCAGCCATGCGGTGCAGGTGGATGCTGACGGTCAACATGCGATTGAAGATATCCCCAAACTGCTGGCACTCGCTGAACAACACCCTGCGGCGCTGATCTCCGGCCAGCCAATTTACGATGACTCCATTCCCCGCTCACGGCTGTACGGGCGCTGGGTCACCCACGTCTGGGTATGGATCGAAACGCTCTCCCTGCAACTGAAAGACAGCATGTGCGGTTTTCGCGTTTATCCGGTTGCGCCGACGCTGCAACTGGCAAAACGCGCCACCATCGGCAAGCGGATGGATTTCGACACCGAAGTGATGGTGCGCCTCTACTGGCAGGGAAATACCAGCTATTTCGTGCCGACCCGCGTCACCTATCCGCTGGACGGGCTTTCGCATTTTGATGCCCTGAAAGATAACGTCCGCATCTCGCTCATGCACACGCGTCTGTTTTTCGGCATGTTGCCGCGTATTCCTTCACTGCTGATGTGCCACTCTTCCAGCCACTGGGCGCGGCAGAGTGAAGTGAAAGGGTTATGGGGAATGCGCCTGATGCTGCTGGTCTGGCGTCTGCTGGGAAGAACGGCGTTTACCGCGCTGCTTTACCCGGTAGTGGGCGTTTACTGGCTCACTGTTGCTCGTGCGCGCAAAGCGTCGCAAGACTGGCTCGCCCGTGTGCGCCAGCATCAACCACAGGCGGCAAAACTCAACAGCTATCAGCACTTTCTGCGTTTTGGCAACGCCATGCTCGACAAAATTGCCAGCTGGCGCGGCGAGCTACAACTGGGGCGCGATGTGCTGTTTGCGCCAGGCGCAGAAGCGGCGCTTGACGTCCGCGATCCGCGCGGCAAATTGCTGCTGGCCTCGCATCTTGGCGATGTGGAAGTGTGCCGGGCGCTGGCAAAAATTCAGGGCTACAAAACCATTAACGCGCTGGTGTTTAGCGAAAACGCCCAACGCTTTAAACAGATAATGCAGGAGATGGCTCCTCAGGCAGGCATTAACCTGATGCCGGTAACAGATATCGGCCCGGAAACCGCCATCCTGCTGAAAGAGAAGCTGGATAACGGCGAATGGGTGGCGATTGTCGGTGACCGCATCGCCGTCAACCCGCAACGCGGCGGCGACTGGCGCGTCTGCTGGAGTCCGTTTATGGGCCAGCCTGCGCCTTTCCCACAGGGGCCGTTTATTCTCGCGTCTATTTTGTGCTGCCCGGTGAATCTGATTTTCGCCCTACGCCAGCACGGCAAGCTGCATATTCACTGCGAAACCTTTGCCGACCCGCTGCTGTTGCCGCGTGGCGAACGCCAACAGGCGCTGCAAAATGCTATCGACCACTACGCCGCGCGTCTGGAACATTACGCGCTCCAGTCGCCCCTCGACTGGTTTAATTTTTTCGATTTCTGGCAACTGCCGGAAATTCAGGACAAGGAGTAAAGGGTGCTTAACGATCCCCGATTTACCGCTGAAGTCGAGCTGACCATTCCCTTTCACGACGTCGATATGATGGGCGTGGCCTGGCACGGTAACTATTTTCGCTACTTTGAAGTGGCCCGCGAGGCGCTGCTCAACCAGTTCAATTACGGCTATCGGCAGATGAAAGAGTCCGGTTATTTGTGGCCAGTGGTCGATGCGCGGGTGAAATATCGCCACGCCCTCACCTTTGAGCAACGCATCCGCGTGCGTGCGCATATCGAAGAGTTCGAAAACCGTCTGCGGATTGGCTATCAGATTTTCGATGCCGAAACGGGCAAACGCGCCACCACCGGATACACCATTCAGGTCGCAGTAGAGGAGCAAAGCCGTGAACTGTGCTTTGTCAGCCCCGATATTCTGTTTGAACGCATGGGAGTCAAACCATGAAATTTTTACCGCTGCTGGCGCTGCTGATTAGCCCGTTTGTGAGCGCCCTGACCCTGGACGATCTTCAGCAACGCTTTACCGAACAACCGGTGATCCGCGCCCATTTCGATCAAACCCGGACGATTAAAGATCTGCCGCAGCCGCTGCGGTCTCAGGGCCAGATGTTGATCGCCCGCGACCAGGGGCTGTTGTGGGATCAAACCTCACCATTCCCCATGCAGCTATTACTGGACGATAAACGCATGGTGCAGGTGATCAACGGTCAGCCGCCGCAAATCATCACGGCAGAAAACAACCCGCAGATGTTCCAGTTTAACCACCTGCTGCGCGCGCTGTTCCAGGCCGATCGCAAAGTGCTGGAACAAAACTTCCGCGTCGAATTTGCTGACAAAGGCGAAGGCCGCTGGACGCTGCGCCTGACGCCGACCACCACGCCGCTGGATAAAATTTTCAACACCATCGATCTCGCCGGGAAAACCTATCTGGAGAGCATTCAACTTAATGATAAACAGGGCGATCGCACCGATATTGCTCTTACCCAACATCAACTGACGCCAGCGCAACTGACCGATGACGAACGCCAACGTTTTGCCGCCCAGTAAACGCCCCGCGCTGTTATGGGGGCTAGTCTGTCTGGTCATGGCGGCGGCGTTGCTGATCCTGCTGCCGCAATCACAGCTGAACAGTAGCGTGCTGGCTATGTTACCCAAACAGACGATGGGCGATATTCCTCCGGCGCTGAATGACGGCTTTATGCAGCGTCTTGACCGCCAACTGGTGTGGCTGGTCAGCCCCGGTAAAGAGGCTAATCCTTTGGTCGCTCAGGAGTGGCTGACGCTGCTGCAAAAATCCGCTGCGCTCGGCGACGTTAAAGGGCCAATGGATGCCGCCAGCCAGCAGGCGTGGGGAGCGTTTTTCTGGCAGCATCGCAACGGCCTGATTGACCCCAACACCCGCGCCCGCCTGCAAAACGGCGGCGAAGCGCAGGCACAGTGGATCCTCTCCCAGCTTTATTCCGCATTCTCCGGCGTAAGCGGCAAGGAGCTGCAAAACGATCCGCTGATGTTAATGCGCGGCTCGCAGCTGGCAATGGCGAAAAACGGCCAGCGTTTGCGGCTGATGGACGGTTGGCTGGTGACGCAGGATCCCCAGGGCAACTACTGGTATCTGCTGCACGGCGAACTGGCGGGATCGTCGTTTGATATGCAGCAAACCCACCAGCTGATCACGACCCTGAATACGCTGGAAAAGGATCTGAAAACGCGTTACCCACAGGCACAGTTGCTCTCGCGCGGCACGGTGTTTTACAGCGATTACGCCAGCCAACAGGCGAAGCAGGATATCTCCACCCTGGGCGTGGCTACGCTGCTGGGGGTGATATTGCTGATTGTGGCGGTGTTCCGCTCTTTACGCCCGTTGCTGCTTTGCGTGATTTCCATCGGCATCGGCGCGCTGGCGGGAACGGTCGCCACTTTATTGATTTTCGGTGAATTACACCTGATGACGCTGGTGATGAGCATGAGCGTTATCGGCATTTCCGCTGACTACACGCTCTATTATCTCACCGAGCGGATGGTTCACGGCAACGACGTTTCGCCGTGGCAAAGCCTGGCGAAAGTACGCAATGCCTTGCTACTGGCGCTGCTCACCACCGTGGCGGCGTATCTGATTATGATGCTCGCCCCCTTCCCCGGCATTCGCCAGATGGCGATTTTTGCCGCCATCGGGTTGAGCGCCTCCTGTCTGACCGTCCTGTTCTGGCATCCGTGGCTGTGCCGTGGCCTGCCGGTGCGTCCGGTTCCGGCGATGGCGCTGATGCTACGCTGGCTGGCAGCGTGGCGGCGTAATAAAAAACTGTCGCTGGGTCTGCCCGTCGCGCTGGCGCTGTTTTCGCTGGCGGGGATGTCAATGCTACGCGTCGATGACGATATCTCGCAGTTACAGGCGCTACCGCAGCATATTCTGGCGCAGGAAAAAGCCATTACCGCCCTGACCGGGCAGAGCGTCGATCAAAAATGGTTTGTGGTTTACGGCGATTCGCCACAGCAAACATTGCGGCGACTGGAGAAATATACCGCCTCACTTGAGTATGCGAAAAAAGAGGGGCTTATCAGCAACTACCGCACCATTCCGCTGAACTCCCTTGCGCGGCAGGAGGAAGATTTACAACTGCTGAAAACGGCGGCCCCGACAGTAACAAAAGCGCTGCAAAATGCCGGGCTGACGGCAGTGAACCCGGATCTCAACGCCATGCCAGTGAACGTTGATGAATGGCTGGCAAGCCCCGCCAGTGAAGGCTGGCGTCTGCTGTGGCTGACGCTGGAAAACGGCGAAAGCGGCGTACTGGTGCCGGTTGAAGGGGTTAAAAGTAGCGCGTTGATGCAGGAAATCGCCAGCTATTACCCTTGCGGCATTGCCTGGGTTGATCGCAAAAGCACCTTTGATGAATTGTTCGCACTTTACCGTTATGTCTTAACCGGCTTGTTGCTGGTGGCGCTGGCGGTGATTGCCTGCGGCGCAGTGGCCCGTCTCGGCTGGCGCAAAGGGCTTATCAGCCTGGTGCCTTCGGTGCTTTCGCTGGGCTGCGGTCTGGCGGTGCTGGCGATGAGCGGGCAGGCGGTGAATCTCTTTTCGCTGCTGGCGCTGGTGCTGGTGCTTGGCATCGGTATCAACTACACGCTGTTTTTCAGTAATCCGCGCGGTACACCGTTAACTTCGCTACTGGCGATCGCGCTGGCAATGCTCACCACCTTGCTGACGCTGGGTATGCTGGTATTCAGCGCCACCCAGGCCATCAGCAGTTTTGGCATTGTGCTGGTGAGCGGTATTTTCACCGCCTTCCTGCTTTCGCCGCTGGCTATGCCCGATAAAAAGAGAACAAAAAAATGATCAAATCCACATTCTGGCGAGCGTTCGCCCTGACCGCTACGTTTATCCTCACCGGCTGTAGCCACTCGCAACCAGAACAGGAAGGCCGCCCGCAGGCGTGGCTGCAACCTGGCACGCGCATCACGCTGCCGGCACCAGGGATTTCACCCGCAGTCAATTCGCAGCAACTGTTGACCGGCAGCTTCAACGGCAAAACCCAGTCGCTGTTAGTGATGCTTAACGCCGACGATCAGAAAATCACCCTTGCCGGGCTGTCGTCGGTCGGCATTCGCCTGTTTCTGGTGACCTACGATGCGCAAGGGCTACGCGCCGAGCAATCCATCGTCGTCCCACAGTTACCGCCCGCAAGTCAGGTACTGGCTGACGTGATGCTCAGCCACTGGCCGATTAGCGCCTGGCAACCGCAACTTCCCGCAGGATGGACACTTCGCGACAACGGTGACAAACGCGAGCTGCGTAACGCCAGCGGCAAACTGGTCACGGAAATCACCTATCTGAATCGCAAGGGCAAACGCGTGCCAATCAGCATTGAGCAGCATGTCTTTAAATACCACATCACCATTCAATACTTAGGTGACTGATATGATTTATATTTCCGCCGTCGGCATGATCAACGCCCTGGGAAATAATCTTGACGAAATCGCAGCCAACCTGGCTCGCGGTGTCGCCCCCGGAATGCGCCCACGCGCAGGCTGGTTGCAGGGGCATCCGCAGGCGGTCCTGGCTGGCGTGGATGGCGAGCTTCCGCTTATCCCCGAAAAATTCGCTGCGCACCGCTCGCGCAACAATCAGATCCTGCTGGCGGCGCTGGCGCAGATCCAGCCGCAAGTTGATGACGCTATAGCGAAATATGGTCGCGAGCGCATCGCGATTGTACTTGGCACCAGCACCTCCGGCCTGCATGAAGGCGACACGCACGTTAACCTGCGCACCCACGGGCAGCCGAGCACCACATGGCGCTACGCGCAACAGGAACTCGGCGATCCGTCGCGTTTTCTCAGCCACTGGCTGGCGCTCGACGGCCCGGCCTATACCCTTTCAACCGCCTGCTCTTCCAGCGCCAGAGCGATAATCAGCGGGCGCAGGCTTATCGAAGCGGGGCTGGTCGATGCCGCCATTGTGGGTGGCGCAGACACCCTGAGCCGGATGCCGATTAACGGTTTTCACAGCCTCGAATCGCTGTCGCCAACCTTATGTCAGCCGTTTGGTCGTGACCGCGCAGGTATCACCATTGGTGAAGGGGCGGGGCTAATGCTGCTGACCCGGGAACCGCAGCCCATCGTGTTGCTGGGCGTTGGTGAATCGAGCGACGCTTACCATATTTCAGCCCCGCATCCGCAGGGCGAAGGAGCGATCCGCGCCATTAACCAGGCGCTGACCGATGCGCAGCTTACGCCGGATGATGTCGGCTATATCAACCTGCACGGCACCGCCACACAGCTCAACGACCAGATTGAATCAATGGTGGTCAACGCCCTGTTTGGCGAACGCGTACCGTGCAGCTCCACCAAACATTTGACCGGACACACGCTGGGCGCGGCGGGCATTACTGAAGCAGCAATCAGCATGTTGATCTTACAGCGTGATTTACCGTTACCCGCTCAGGACTTCAGCCTGTCGCCGCGCGATCCCACGCTACCACCGTGCGGCATTATCGAACAACCGCAGCCGCTGGCACGTCCGGTGATCCTGTCCAATTCCTTCGCCTTTGGCGGCAATAACGCCAGCATTCTGCTCGGGAGGGTTTCGTGAGCCACTATTTATCCCCCGGCGCTTATCTGCCCCACGACGCGCCCATGTTACTGCTGGAAGAAGTGGTGAGCGTCAGCGATGACAGCGCGGTGTGCCGCGTGACGGTTTCGCCCAGTGGCGTACTGGCACCGTTTCTCGACCCGGACGGCAATCTCCCCGGCTGGTTTGCCCTTGAACTGATGGCGCAAACCGTCGGCGTCTGGTCTGGCTGGCATCGCCACCAGCAGGGCAAAAACAGTATTGAGTTAGGGATGATACTGGGCGCGCGTGAATTGCTTTGCGCCGCTGGCATTCTGCCCGCAGGCCAGACGCTGACCATTACCGTCAAACTGCTGATGCAGGACGATCGCTTCGGCAGTTTTGAGTGCAGCATCAACGACGGCGAGGCGACGGGCCGCATTAACACCTTCCAGCCGACCGCGGAAGAACTTACCACCCTGTTTCAACAAGGAGCGTCCTGATGAGTCGTTCAGTTCTGGTTACTGGTGCCAGCAAAGGCATTGGTCGCGCCATCGCCTGCCAACTGGCGGCAGACGGCTTTAACATTGGCGTTCACTATCACCGTGACGCCACAGGCGCTCAGGAAACGCTGAATGCCATTGTCGCCAACGGGGGTAACGGGCGTTTGCTCAGTTTCGACGTCGCAAACCGCGAACAGTGTCGGGAAGTGCTGGAGCACGAGATCGCGCAACACGGTGCCTGGTACGGCGTGGTCAGTAACGCCGGGATCGCCCGCGATGCCGCTTTTCCGGCTTTAAGCGATGACGACTGGGATGCGGTGATCCACACCAACCTTGACAGTTTCTACAACGTCATTCAGCCGTGCATTATGCCGATGATCGGCGCACGCCAGGGTGGACGCATCATCACGCTGTCCTCGGTTTCCGGCGTAATGGGCAATCGCGGCCAGGTGAATTACAGCGCTGCCAAAGCCGGAATTATCGGCGCAACAAAAGCACTGGCTATCGAACTCGCGAAGCGCAAAATCACCGTCAACTGCATCGCGCCGGGGCTTATTGATACCGGGATGATCGAAATGGAAGAGAGCGCTCTGAAAGAGGCAATGTCGATGATCCCCATGAAACGCATGGGCCAGGCGGAAGAAGTTGCCGGGCTTGCCAGCTATTTAATGTCTGATATTGCGGGTTACGTCACCCGCCAGGTTATTTCCATCAACGGAGGGATGTTATGACACGTCGCGTAGTGATTACAGGAATGGGCGGCGTGACTGCCTTTGGTGAAAACTGGCAGGACGTTTCTGCACGCTTACTGGCGTATGAAAATGCGGTGCGCAAAATGCCGGAGTGGCAAGTCTACGATGGTCTGCACACCCTGCTTGGCGCGCCTGTTGATGATTTCACGCTACCGGAGCACTACACCCGCAAGCGTATCCGTGCGATGGGCCGTGTGTCGCAAATGTCGACCCGTGCCAGCGAGCTGGCGTTAGAGCAGGCAGGGTTGATTGGCGATCCGATATTAACCAGCGGCGAAACGGGCATTGCGTACGGCTCATCGACCGGCAGTACCGGCCCGGTAAGCGAATTTGCCACCATGCTGACGGAAAAGCACACCAATAACATCACTGGCACCACCTATGTGCAGATGATGCCGCACACCACCGCCGTTAATACTGGCCTCTTTTTCGGCCTGCGCGGGCGGGTGATCCCAACCTCCAGCGCCTGTACTTCCGGCAGCCAGGCAATCGGTTATGCGTGGGAAGCCATTCGCCACGGTTATCAAACGGTGATGGTTGCTGGTGGTGCCGAAGAGTTATGTCCTTCAGAAGCAGCGGTATTTGATACGCTTTTCGCCACCAGCCAGCACAATGATGCGCCGAAAACCACACCTTCACCGTTCGATGAAAACCGCGACGGGCTGGTGATTGGTGAAGGCGCAGGTACGCTCATTCTCGAAGAACTGGAGCACGCCAAAGCGCGCGGCGCGACCATTTACGGTGAAATCGTCGGCTTTGCGACGAACTGCGACGCGGCACATATTACCCAGCCGCAGCGCGAAACCATGCAGTATTGTATGGAGCAATCGCTGAAAATCGCCGGGTTAAGCGCACAAGATATCGGCTATATTTCAGCGCATGGAACGGCGACCGATCGCGGTGATATGGCAGAAAGTCTGGCGACAGCAATCATTTACGGTGATAATGTGCCGCTCTCCTCGCTGAAAAGTTATTTTGGTCATACGCTTGGTGCCTGTGGCGCGCTCGAAGCCTGGATGAGTCTGCAAATGATGCGCGAAGGTTGGTTTGCGCCTACGCTAAACCTGAATAAACCAGACCCGAACTGTGGCGCGCTGGATTACATCATGCATGAAGCCCGCAAGGTTGATTGTGAGTTTTTGCAGAGTAACAACTTTGCCTTTGGCGGCATTAATACATCCATCATCATTAAGCGCTGGCCCTGAGTTATACAACCACATGGACATCCCATGTGGTGACTCTTCAAAAAATCTGAATCAATGAATATGAACCTTATCCACATTCAACCGTTCTTTTGTTTACCCTCTGATTGTCGACAATCCTCCAAAAAGCAAATTCTCTTACGCATACTGAAGAGCATTCCGTATAAAGATTCAGCTGGCAAAACTTTATCAGTCTGTAAAAACTAACGGAAGAGTCGATATTTCTCCCGTCCATCACCGGATGATTGTTGCAATACCCCGTGGCATCAGAGACTGAACAGCCGTTTTTAACGCAATATATTGCTCTGATGTATCAGGCCGGACAACCCGAAAACACCTTTCCACCCGGGATTGTCCGCCAGCGCTTATCACCGGCCAGGCCTGTTGCAGTAAATCCACCACTTGCGAACATGCCTCATCAACTGTGACACTGGCCCGCGGATGGCAAATGCTCGTCTGGCTGAGCAGCAACAGGCATCGCATTGTTGCTCCTTCATGTTGTTCCCGCAACCAGCGTAATACCACCGGAGAGGATGGACTGGCAGTGTGATTACGCTCAGTAATACGTTCATAAAAGGAAGTACAGAATGCCTGAATCTGTTGCCCGTTGATGTACCTTCTGCCGAATGGAGCGTGAAATGAAATGCCAGCAGATGTGGCCAGTGGTCCACCGCCAGCTGAACAAAACGCCGGATTTCCTCCGATTCTGAAAGTAAGGCTTTGGTTATTTGCACTATGTTATCCCTGTTGTATTTTGTTCAGCCGGTGCAGGCACACAGGAAAGCGCGCATCAACACCGGCACGGTTCGATACAAACACCTGTGACTGACGATACGAAAGGAATGACGAATCAGTCAGGAAATGATGACAAACTGTTGGCTGACCGGAGAATGTCTGCTGGAAGATTCACGGGAGTGTCGCCAACACCCGGGACAGGATTGATTTCCACAATACCAGCGCCGGCATTTTGCACACTGCCAGCGTACCGGCATCACAACACGTTTCATGCTGCTGCGCCCCAGTTTGATGGGTTTAGGGAAATGCCCTTCGCTGATCAGCGTGCAAAAACATTTGTCAGTCATACCGGTAAAGCTGGTGATGTAACTCATCTCGATCAGGGGATCGTCGGCACGCAGCAATACGCTGTCGTGGCTTGTTGTAGTCAACATGGTCAGAATGTCCTTTGTGAGATTTATGAAGTTTGTGCGAATGCAGGGAAAGATGCTGAACCGAGCTTTCAGAACGGCCCTGCAGATCCGGGATACCAGGGATTACCGGCGGGTAACGGGCTTCCGGATCATACACACCACGATTATCGCGGACAAAATCACTGAACGCCCATATCACCTCTTTAAGTATGTCTTCGCAGTCCGGTAAATGACGATCCAGCGCCACATCCCGGGTGGTACTGCTTTGATGCGTCCGGTGACACAAAGCCCGGATTGTTCCAGACATCCTGAATCAAACGCCCCAGATTAGGGGCGTCGAAATATGCCTCTCTGACCATTATATTCCGGCGTACAGGTAGCAGGTCAGAAGTGACAATGCGTCACCTGACGTTAAAAGTCACTACACCCAAGATGACGTTCAATGGCACCATGTGATTCAATGTAAGCTCGGGCCGTCTGTTCCAGTACACCAGGCTCAGCGTTGTATGTGTTAGCTGCATCAAATACCAACGACAGCACTTCAGGATACACAACCAGATGTGTAATGGAGTTATCTTCACCCAATACTTTTCCCCACGCCTGCTCAATCAGATTTCTGAGAACCACCACCTCACGACTCTTACACCAGACATCGTTATTAAGTAGCAGCACCATAAGATAAGGAGTGGTATCGTTAGCCACAGCCTCCCTGCTCCAGAGATAATATAAAGGGGTGGGCTCAACAGATTTATCTTTACGTCGCTTACACTGCAAATATTCAGAAATGAGTCTATGCAGTTCACCAGTAAAATCAGCCATCAGAGAGGGAATGGCCTTATTAAGGTCCTGCCCTGGTATTAATTTAAATTGTAATAATTTAATTTCAGGATGTGTGGCTGCAGCCCGATACAGAGTTGCAAGGACACACTTTTGCCAGAGGGCGTTACAGGAAAGCTTAACGTTTGATTCTGTATACATAATAAATCACCTTACAGTTACAACAGGTCAAAAACCGCTGTAGCCAGAGTTACGCTGGCCTGATGCTTTAGTACCGGGCTTCTTCAGATAATCCAGACGCTCCAATAAGCGCTGATACTGCTCAGAGAAATCAGGATCATGAATATCCAGGATGTAACGTCCATTAGCAGGGAAATGAATAATGCAGCCCCCTGGATTAACAATGCAGAAATCGTCCTGATGCACTGATCAATACGGAGAGGACTCTCGCGTGTGGTTTATTGACACCACAGTGCAGATTCGGCGAATCCGCGATCACGGTGCGATTTCGTTCCACGAGCACACAATCATGACCCCGGGTTTTATTCAGGTAAGCAGGACTGCGGATATCCGGTGTCGCGCCTTTGTGTCACGAACGGGGTAGGTGCGAAACACCGGATAAAATGCAGGCTGGCAATACCTCTGAACGCCCTGCGCAGAGCGGATATTTTGGATTAAGTACTCGCACCTCCGCAGTCCTGGTACAAATCTGGCTGGTAGCTGTAAACAGACTTCGTACATGTTGCTCTGGAATAGATCCCCGTGGCACAGGCTTCGCAGAACTTTTTCCCGGGAAAATACTGCCCGCACATCACACAATGCCACTCCAGCACGACCGGTAATGGCGATAGAAACATCGCCATATCCTCAATGTAAGGGTGGGACTTTTCCGGATTCAGCACCACGCAGGCCACCTTCTGTTGCACGGTCAGGGCATGTAAATCGTGCTCAAACCACGTCTCCTGAGCATCTGTCCGCAAAATCAACCGGCCACGACAGGAAAGACAGAAACAATGCCTGATATTTCTGCTAAGGGCTGAGGCCGCACTGATAATGTGTTCACCAGGCGTGATCCCCAGCCCCGTTTTCAGACCGTTCATCCTGCCACAGCCTCCTCACTGAAACTCCCTGTATGACAGTGTGTACAATAGCGTTCCCCATAATAATCGTGCAGGCATTGTCTGCAGTGCCAGCTGGTTTTACGCACTACGGGTAAGGCATCCGGTACGAATTGCCGTAAACGTTTAACCAGTTGCACTTCCCTGCGATCAGGCCTGACGTAAGGACACTGCTGAGCGTGTTCAGTCAGCTCTTCGTCGGTGTGTTCAAACCAGGGACGCTCAGTGTCGTATTGCGGATGGTATCTGAGTGCACTGCCGCAAAGATGGCAGGTATAACGATCGTATGGCGCAGTCTGTGCAGTACGGGCACTGGTCAGACGCCCGTTGCCATCAAGTGCGAGAAAAGATTTTGCGTACATAGTCATATTCCTCAGCCGCCAGACGACACGCAGGCAACAGCCGTCCCGATACGGGCAGTGTGGTCAGGGTGTGAATGGCGGTTCAGTTAAAATCTGGACTGGAGTCTGGGTAAAGCAGGCTGGTTGCTGTTACAGCACTGTGGTTGTCACACAATGGAACACTGACGTAAAAAACAGTCAGTGGGCGAGTGGATACATCGTTGCCGCCAGACAACAACCCATACTTTTGGTTTGCCGAGTATTGGCGCGCCAGTCGTGCTCAACTCCGGCTACAGCCAAAATTGCGCTCACCAGTGCCGTTGACTTTGGTGTACTCTTTCGCGAGATAAGCAGCACGATCCAGCGCATCCTGGAGACTGGCATTATCGCCACGCTCCAGCCACACCACCGGCCAGGCCGGAAAATTCGCCAGCGTGGCATAGCATCCGGCATCCACCCCCAGGGCACTGCACCACGCCTGTTTAATCATCCCGGCCAGTGACCCCGGATCGCGGTAATCGCCCGCACCACACCAGGTATCACGGTTGACCAGCAGTATCAGGTGATAGTGTTTTTTACCCCTGAGCACCCCGAACTCCCGGGCCCAGACGTAATGCAGCCTTGTGGTATGTACGCGTTTACCTTCACGGCGCTTACGCTTCTGGTAAGCATCGATTCGGGCTTTCAGGGCATTGATGAAGCGGGATATCACTGCTGCGTCCGTTGCTGCCGGTACATCCGGGAGACGCAGGTCAACCCGCAATGCCGTCAGACGGGGATGAACATCCAGTGCGCGCAGCACCGTCTCACGGATACGTTGTTGCCAGAAGGGGTTGTACTCGTATGTCATGGTTAAATCTCCGTATGGTTTCGTTCATACGGAATAACCACGCCGTAAAAAATGCGCAGAGCCCCTGAAGTGACCTCCAACCGGGCAATGTCTCAGGCACTCTGTGATAACCCGACTGTCGTCTCCGGACTGACGGCTGAATTTTCAGCGTTGTTTTTTTAATGCCAAAAACCGGTTACAGATAAGACTGTGAGGAGGGAGCTATGGTGATACACAAAACGGTGTGCAGGGATTGTGATAACGCGATTACTCATAATACGGAATGCTGCCCATTACCGCCCACGCCTCCGGACACCATTCCCTTTTGATTTCGAATTCTTTGTTGTCGCTATACCGCTTAACGTTCCCGGTATTATCCTGGTTTCCGACAACAGGAACATATTCAGCTTTTAACAATCTGAGAAAACCCAAAAAGAATCACACAGAGCAGATAACACCTGGTGCAATTCCGCTGTGATTACCGAACGTTCAGGTGACATATTTCCGGACTGAAGCGGGAACACGATCGTAAAACTTGTTCATTGTCAGTTCTGCCAGCCGGTGTCTACCGCAGAGCTGAAGGCTTTCAGCTTCGCAGGGGGAAGTTTATAACGTGTGTGGGAAATCACTTTTTCCGGCGTCTCCCGGGATAAACAACGACGGAAATGCTTTGGTTTTAACTTCCATTAGCCTCTCATCACTTTATGCTGCAATTAACGTGATACTGTCAGCATACCGCACCAGACTGGCATTCTGGTACCCTCCCCAAACTTATTACTCCCGTGCCACCACTTAACCGGTCTCTCTGCAATATCGCCTTAACGCCACGTTTAGTTATCCGATGCCGGATGTCCGATGACATTGCGATAACCTGAGGGTTACCAGTCGGGTATCCCTTTCGGTTAGCAGAGGTGTTAAGGGGGGCGATTACAGAGAATGCTCTCAGACTGTCACTCACCGGGTCGGATACGTTTACCGCTCAGACGGATACTTAATGCACTCTGTTCACGTGGGTTGCAGGTACGTTTTATATACCGCCAGCGATCAGGGATAGCCCTGTGGGTACAACGCAATCTGTTGCTACTGCGTTCTCATGCCCACTGA